>Ga0182006_1000014_pt1 | contig 340159 bp, 294 predicted proteins | sample Sormic07211104_1_FD_123022 | JGI IMG/M metagenome (GOLD analysis project Ga0182006, IMG submission 123022) | Rhizosphere microbial communities from Sorghum bicolor, Mead, Nebraska, USA - 072115-104_1 MetaG | ecosystem: Host-associated > Plants > Roots > Rhizosphere | place: USA: Nebraska...
CTGGAAGCGCAGCCTGTTCGGCGACCACCATGCGCACGGCCCGGAATCGGTGCGTTTCTACACGAAGCAGAAGGCGGTGACGCAGCGCTGGCCGGCCTCGACGGCGGCCGGGGCCGAGTTTGCTATGCCGACCTTGAAGTAAAGCGCGCTGGCGGCGCGCAGTATCAGCGCGTCAGCGCGCCGCCACGTGTCCGTAGCAGGTTTTCAGTTTCGCATAGTCGTAAAAGACGCTGCCCGGCGCAATGCGGGCGCCGTCGCAAGCGGCCTGGAAGTCCGTTTCCTTTTCGTTGTACAGCAGGCGCACGATGAGCTGCCCTGCGTCGTTGCGGTACACATCCCACTGCATATTGGCCGCCAGCGGCGAGACGTTCTGGCCGCGCCATGGATTGTTTTCATAACTGTAGCTGACCGATGCCGGCAAGGGGGCCAGCGCCTGCTGCAATCCCATGGCCGACGCGAGCGGAATGAGCATCTCGGCGTGCGTGAAGCGCAGCTTGGCCGCGTGGCGCACATCGCCCCTGGCCAGCGCATCGACCTCATTGAAAAAATCGTTGCGCAAGGCCAGCGCAAAGCGCCACGTCACGCCCCTGCTTTCCGTGGTGGCGGGGCCCTTCTGGTAAAAATCCTCGTGGTCGGCGACATACGCGTAGTAGCGCGCGTCCTCGGCAGGCATGTAGCGGCTGAAATCGGCCGGCACTTCATGCCGCATGCCGGCGGCGATCGCATACAGCTCGTACAGTTTTGTCGCGGCGGCATTCAGGCTGCGGATGACGGTCTTGCCGCTGCCCGTCATGGTGCGCGTGAACTTGCCGTCGGCGCTGGTGAAGGTATAGCTGCCCGTGTCCGCATAGCTGGCGCGGCCGGCTTCAAACTGGTCGAGGAAGGCGGGAGAAAACAGCCGTTCGAGCACGCGGCGCGCATGCGCTGTCGCCGCGGGCAGCCTGGCCGGAGTGCCCATCAGCGCATCCAGCTGCTTGCTTCGTTCATAGTACTGGTAGGCCTGGCTGGCGGCATAGGTGGCGTAATACGGGTTGGCCGGATCGGTGACGCGGTCCGTCTGCGGCGCCAGCTTGTGCGCGTACAGCAGGAAGCGGTTGACGCCATCGGGCTGCAGTACCGGCTGTACCGCAGGCTTGCGTCCCTGCGGATACGGCGCCGGCGCGGGCGGCAGGTATAACAAGGGCGTCAGCGCGGGCGCGTGAGCGAGCAGCGACTGCGTGAAAAAGCGTGCGCTGTCGCGCGCGCGGTCCACGCCCGAATGGATGGTGACGAGCTGGCGCGGCGCCGTCGCGGCGTCCTGCCCCACTTGCGCAAACAGGGCGGGCAGGCGCGCCAGCATGCGCACGGCCAGCTGCCGGTGCTCGTCGATACCCGTCTGCGACAGATTGCCGTAGCCGGGCCGCTCAATGCCCGCCACGCCATAGCCGAGCAAGGCATTGGCCTTCATCAGGGCCAGGATGTCGGGACCGAGTTCGCGGCCCAGGGGCGTGAGCGCATCCTGGGCGGCGGCCCGCTGCCACATCGCATACAGGGCCGCGTCGTTCTTCATGCTGGTGAGCCCGCGCGAACCGTGGCGCGCCGCCAGTTGCGTGTAAATGGGCAGGAAGCCGGCCGGCGGCGCGGCATAGGTGGCCGGGTCCTGCTGCGGCGCATACGGCGTCTTGGTCTGGTAATGGCCTTCGACGGCCAGCGCGGGACTGGCGGACATGGCGAGGGCCAGGGCCAGCGGGATGCTGGCCAGGGGAAGCGATGGAGGCATGGGAGTCCGTGACGTGATTATCTAGGCACAAGCCTAGCATCAAACGCCAAACAGGCGGGCACGGCTGTGAGCCGGCCCGCCCACGCTTCCCGCTTACTGCGCCACGTGGCCGTAGCAGGTCTTCAGCTTCGCATACACATAGAAATGGCTGCCGGCAGCGAAGCGCGCGCCATCGCAGGCGGCCTGGAAGTCGGTTTCCTTTTCGTTGTACAGCAGCTTGACCAGCACATTGCCGCTGGCGTCGCGATACACGTCCCACTGCATGTTGGCCGCCATCGGTGCCACGTACAAGCCGCGCCAGCTGCTGTTGTCATAGCTGTAGGTCTGCGCCGCCGGCAGCGCGCCGACGACGGTCTTCAGGCCCATGGCCGTGGCCAGCGGGATGATGGCTTCCGCATGCGTGAAGCGCAGCTTGGCGCCGTGCGACAGGTCGCCGCGCGCGATGGCGTCCACTTCCGTGAAGAAGTCCTCGCGCAGCGCGCGCACGTAGTTCCAGGTGACACCGGCGCTTTCCGTGGTGCCGGGACCCTTGTTGTAGAAATCCTGGTAATCCTGCACGAAGGCCTGGTACTTGGCCGCGTCCGACGGCATGTACTGCACGAAGTCGGCTTTGACCTCGTTCGTCATGCCGGCCATGATGGCGTACAGGTTGTACAGCACCGATGCGGCGTCGGCCAGTCCCTTGATGGTGGTGCCGCCGTCGCCGGTGACGGTATTGGTGAATTTGCCGTCGTCGCTGGTGAAACTGTAGGTGCCCGTGTTGGCGAAGCGGTAGGTGCCGTTGTCGATCTTGTCGACGAAGGCCTTGGTGAACAGGCGTTCCAGCACTTCGCGCCCCAGGGTGCGCGCCGTGGCATCCGTGTCGATGGCCGAGTACTTGGCCAGAAAAGCCGGGCTTTCCAGGTAGGCCTGGTAAGCCTGGCTGTCCTGGTATGTCTGGTAGTAGCGGTCGAGGGCATCGGTGACCAGGTCCGTCTTGGGCACCAGCTTGTGCGCATACAGCAGGAAGCGGTTGGTGCCATTCGGCTGCGCCACGGGCTTGCCGGCCGGGTAGCCGGCCGGTGCGGGCGGCAGGGTAATCAGCGGCGCGACGTTTGGTGCCGTGGCGGCCAGCGACTGCGCAAAATACGCGGCGCTGTCCTTGGCGCGGTCCACGCCGGAACTGACGGTGACGATCTGGCGCGGCGCGCTGGCGGCGTTCGCGCCCAGTTGCGTGAACAGGGCGGGCAGGCGCGCCAGCATGCGCACGGCCAGCTGCTTGTGCTCATTGATGCCCGTCTGCGACAGGTTGCCATAGCCGGGCGCCGTGATGCCGTCCACGCCGTAGCCGAGCAGCGCGTTGGCCTTCATCAGTTTCAGGATGTCGGCGCCCAGCTTTTGCCCCAGCGGCGTGAGCGCATCGTCGGCGGCGGCCCTTTGCCAGACGTTGTAGAAGGCGGCGTCGTACTTCATGCTCGACAGGCCGCGCGAACCGTGGCGCGCCACCAGTTCGGTGAACACGGGCGCGTAGCCGGCCGGCGCCGCTTCATACGTGGCCGCGTCCTGCTGCGGCGTGTACGGCGTCTTGGTCTGGTAATAGGTGGCTGGCGGCGGCGTCACAGGGGGCGTGACCGGCGGCGTCACCGGCGGCGTTGTCTCGCCGCCGCCACAGGCGGCCAGGGAGAGCATCAGGATGGACAGGGGAAGATGGCGTGCGTGCAGCATGGCGTTTCCTTCAGGTGTGGTTAGCCCGGGTGCGCCTCGCAGGACGGCGCACCCGGGGCAGGCAGGAGGGGAGAGTTACAGCTTGAGGGCCTTGGCCAGGCTGTTGGCGCGCGCATCGCGCTCGCTCAATGGCGCCAGGCCATGGCGCTCCTCGATGAACTTCAGGATCGACACGGTTTCATATTCGGTATGGTCGATATGGCCGCCTTCGCTGAAGGGCGAGATGACGAGGGCGGGGATGCGCGTGGCCGGGCCGAAGCGGTCGCCTTTGGGCGGCGCCACGTGGTCCCAGAAACCGCCGTTTTCATCGGTGGTGACGATGATGACGGTATCCTTCCATTGCGGGCCTTCCATGATGGCGTTGATGATGGCCACGCCCTCGTCGTCGCCGGCCGCCACGCTCGATTTGTCCATCCCCGGATGCATGTTCTTCTTGCCCATGGGCTTGTAGAACGAGACGGGCGGCAGCTTGCCCGCCTGGACGTCGGCGATCATGTCGGAGCGGTCCTTCAGGTGCGTGGCGCGCTGCTGCGGGCTGTCGATGAAGCGCTTGAAGTAGGTGAACGGCTGGTGGTGATACGAGAAATCGTCGGCCTTCTTGCCCGACTTGGTCGAGGCGACGGCGATGTCGTAGCCGTCCGCATAATAGACCCAGGATATGCCCTTGTCCGTCAGGCGGTCGCCGATGGTGGGCATGGTTTGCGGCGGCAGGAAGGTCTGCTTCTTGGTCGGATCGAACAGCAGCGGGCCTTGCATGGTGTTGACGGCGTAGCCGTCCTGCGTCACTTCCGCTTCCTCGCCCTTCTTGTGGCCCGTGCCGCGCTCATCCTGGGCGACGATGGACTTGGGCGCGTTCGGGAACACGGGCGTGCAGGCGCAGGTCAGCCACATGTGGTTGAGGAAGGAGCCGCCGTAGGCGGACTGGAAGAAGCGGTCGGCCAGGGTGTAGCGCTGCGCCAGGGCCCACAGTTTGAGCTTGCTGCCGTCGAAATAGCCCATGGGCAGGGCGCCCGTGTTGCCCTCGACGACGAAGCGGTCGTTCTTGCCGTCGTTGATCTGGCGCTTGTGCGTCCAGAACGCGTGCACGGGACTGGCCGTCTTGTCGCCCAGCGACACGCTCGGCTCCATGTGGAAGGGCGCGTTGGCGATGTCGCCCTTGAAGCGCTGGTCCAGGCCGCCCTTGTCGAGCGCCACGGCGGGCAGCATCGCATACGGCTTGCCATCGGGGCCGGTCTGCGTGGTGGTGTCGGGCGAGCGGCCATTGGCGATGCCGTCGGCGCCGGGGAAGGTGCCGAACAGGTGGTCGAAGCTGCGGTTTTCCATGTACACGACGACGATCTGGCCGATCTTCGCCAGCTTCGGATCGGCGGCGGCTGTGGCAGCGGTATTGTGCTGCAAGCCGGCGGGGGTGGTGCAGGCCGCCAGGCCGATGGCCCCGGCGCCGAACAGGGCGATTCTTAGAACGTGGTTCAACATAACAGTCTCCTTGATGGCGCCTCCGTGGACGGGACGCTTTTTTTAGTGGTGTGGCCAGAACAGGCTTTTTGAAGAAATTGCACACGTGTGCAGCACGCGTGTGCAAACAGTAACCCGGATTTTTTTCGATGTCAACAAGTACAGGCGGGGGATGAAAAAGTGTGGAAAACGGGGAACGGCGGGCGCTGCGGGGCTGTGGCGAGCGGCAGACGACGGCGTTGCGCCATCTGCCGTGTCGAAGCGCTTAGCGCGTCGTGCCGCGCCGCACCAGGGTGACGGGGACTTCCTTCAGGCGGCCCGGCATGGCGAATTTTTCCATGCGCTCGACCAGGCTCTTGACGGCGCGGCGCGCCAGTTCGCCCGCATCCTGGCGGATGGTGGTCAGCTGGTAGGCGTCGAGCGCCGCCATGGGAATGTCGTCGAAGCCGATCACCTGCAATTGCGCAGGCACGTCGATGCCGTACTTGCTGCGCGCCGCATCGATGAAGCCGCAGGCGATCAGGTCGGTGGCGCAAAAGACGCCGTCGGGCAGCTTGCCCGAGGCGAGCAGGGCGTCGGCCGCTTCCTGGCCCGCCTGGTAGCCGATGGCGTCGGCCAGGTATTCGCCGGCCGTGCAGCGCTTCTTCGCCACGGCCGGCGCCAGGTGGTCGAGGAAGGCCTTGCCGCGCGCGATGCCGCTGAAACTGCTGGCGCGCGTGTTGACGAAGGCCAGCCGTTTGGCGCCGCTGTCGAGCAGGGTGCTGGCCGCCAGTTCGCCGCCATGGCGGTTGTCGCTGTTGACCACGTCCACGCCCTTCAGGTCGCGCGCGCGGTTGATCATGGCCACGGGCACTTGCCGCTGCAGGTATTCCGTCGCCACGGCGGACGGCGGCGAGCCGGACGTCATGATGACGCCGGAAATCTTGTAGCTGAGGAGGATGCGCAGCAATTCGCTGAGGCGTTCGGGATCTTCCGCATTCATCAGCAGCGGCACCAGTGCATGTTCGCTCAGGCTGCGCGTGACTTCGCCCAGCAGGGCCACGCGGAACGGGTCCGTGAAGCCCGTGATGACGACGCCCACCAGGTTGCTCTGGCCCTGGTTCATGCTGCGCGCCAGGATGTTGACCTGGTAGCCCAGCGACTGCGCCGCTTCCATCACGCGGGCCCGCGTTTCGGGCGCCACGCTGGCGCCGGGCGTGAACGTGCGCGAGACGGCGGAGCGCGAGACGCCGGCCCGTTTGGCGACGTCCACCGAAGTGACCCAGGACTTGTCTTTTTGTTCCATTGACGGTGTAGATGAATGAGAGGCCGATGCACGATGCGGTGCGGCGCAATGCCGCGCCATCATCTTAGCCGAAAATCCCGGCCGCGGCGCGAACTGAATGCCGGTCAGAATGCCAGTCATGTGCGAACCGGTGATGTTGTCTGACGGGATGACATGGCGCCAGTCGAGAACGTTGTTGATGTTGAGCGCCAGGGCCATTCATGGCTCGCCAGCCCAGGCGTGCATTCCGGATCGGGAAGCCCGCCGCGTGCCCGGCGCGCGGATCGCCGCCCGCTGGCTGCAAAGCGACCGCCGATGCGGCCCAAGGCTGGCCGACGGACATCAGGTTCCAAAGACCTCGGATGAGAGTCATTGTCGGCGCCAGCTTGTCACGATCCCTGCTTGCAGGGGGCAGGTGTTGCATACAGGCCGCATGCGCGACGGCCGGAAATGAAAAAACCCGCCGCTGCACGGGGCAGGGCGGGTTCATCAATGCTGCAAATTCTTGGTGGTGATAGGTGGACTTGAACCACCGACCCCAGCATTATGAATGCTGTGCTCTAACCAACTGAGCTATATCACCAAACAGACCGGTCAGACCGGATGCTGGTTTTGACCAGAGGAAACCTGATCGATGTTCTTTGGTGGTGATAGGTGGACTTGAACCACCGACCCCAGCATTATGAATGCTGTGCTCTAACCAACTGAGCTATATCACCCAACAGCCGAGCATTATCCAGTCTTCCCATTTCCTTGTCAATGCCGGCGCAAAAAAATGTGCGGATTTTTCGTGGTGGATTGTTGTATGGCTATTTCAGCAACGCTTGAATCTGCGCCAGCATGGCTGCGGCCGGGTTGGCGCCCAGGCAATCGATGACGATGCGCTCCGGCATCGAGCGTAACCATGTCAGCTGCCGCTTGGCCAGCTGGCGCGTGGCGATGATGCCCGTCTCGCGCAGGGCGGCGCGGTCGATGCGGCCATCGAGGTATTCCCAGGCCTGGCGGTAGCCCACGCAGCGCATCGAAGGCAGGCCAGGATGCAGGTCGCCACGGCGGCGCAGCTGCTCCACTTCATCGAGCAGGGCGTCGTCTTTCAGCATGAGGTCGAAGCGCGTGGCGATGCGCGCATGCAGCACGGCGCGGTCGGACGGCTCCAGCGCGAACGATTGCAGCTGGAATGGCAGCACGGTCTTTTCGCGGCGGTCCAGCAGGGCCGACATGGGCTGGCCGGACAGGGCGATGATTTCCAGCGCGCGGCCGATGCGCTGCGCATCCTGCGGCGCCAGGCGCGCGGCCGTGACGGGGTCCTGCTGCGCCAGGCGCGCATGCATGGCGGGCCAGCCGATGGCGGCCGCGTCTTCTTCCAGCCGGGCGCGCAAGGCAGGATCGGCGCCCGGCAAGTCGTCGAGGCCGTCGGCCAGTCCCTTGAAGTACAGCATGGTGCCGCCGACGAGCAGCGGCAGCTTGCCGCGCGCGGAAATTTCCGCCACCAGGCGCAGGGTATCGTTGCGGAACTGCGCCACGGAATAGGCGTCCAGCGGGTCGATGATGTCGATCAAATGATGCGGTACCTGGGCCAGTTCTTCCTGCGAGGGCTTGGCCGTGCCGATATCCATGCCCCGGTAGACGAGGGCGGAATCGACGGAAATGATCTCGGACGGGATCGCTTGCGCGATGGCCAGCGCACTGGCCGTCTTGCCGCTGGCCGTGGGGCCCATGATGGCGACGGCCAGGGGGAGGTGTGGGGTGTTTTGCATGTTGACTCGTGTAAGGTGATGCGTAGGTCGGCTTAGCGCAAGCGTAAGCCGACGTGATGCCGCCGCTGCAGTGTCGGATTACGCTGCGCTAATCCGACCTACTGGCCGCGCAGGAACAGTTTATCGAGCGCATTGATCTCGACCTGCACCCACGTGGGCCGGCCGTGGTTGCACTGGTCGGCGCGTTCCGTGCTCTCCATCTGGCGCAGCAGAGCGTTCATCTCCTGCACCGACAAGATCCGGTTGGCGCGCACGGCCGTGTGGCAGGCCAGGGTACCCAGCAATTCGTTCTGGCGCTCGATCAGCACGCGCGAGCCGCCGTATTCGCGCACGTCGCGCAGCACGTCGCGCGCCAGGGTTTGCGCGTCCGCGTTCTTGAGCAGGGTCGGCACCGAGCGTACGGCCAGGGTGGTGGGCGACAGGGCGGCGATGTCGAAGCCCAGCGCTTTCAAGGTGTCCTGGTTTTCATTCGCCGTCGACACTTCGATGGCGTCCGCGTAGAACGTCACGGGGATCAGCAAGGATTGCACCTGCATGTCCTGGCCGGAGACCTGCGCCTGCAGCGCGTTTTTCAGCTGTTCGTACAGGATGCGCTCGTGCGCGGCGTGCATGTCGACCAGCACCAGGCCCTTGGTGTTTTGCGCCAGGATGTAGATGCCGTGCAGCTGGGCCAAGGCAAAGCCCAGCGGATATTCTTCGCGCGCCATCGCTTCGGGCGAGGCGATGTAGGGCTCCACCTGCGTGACCGGCGAGTTGGCGGCACCTGCGCCGCCCCCGAACAGGGCGCCGTAGGCCGCCGTGTCCTGGGCCACGCCTGGCGCGTCGGCAAAGAAGGGGCGGGCCGCGCCGGGCGAGGCGGGCGCGAAGGTATTCGTAAATTGCGCACCGAACGAGGTCTGCGTCTGCTCGCGGCGCCAGATGCCAGATCCATCCAAACCCGCGCCTGCGGTATCACCGCCGAGGCTGGAGGCGGCCGGCAGCGGTGCCGGCACGCTGCCGAAGGCCGTGGCCGATGTCTGCGCCAGCGCGCGCTGCACCGCGTGGAAGACGAACTGGTGCACGGAACGGCTGTCGCGGAAGCGCACTTCGATCTTCGACGGGTGCACGTTGACGTCGACCAGGGCCGGGTCGAGGTCGAGCGCCAGCACGTACGACGGGAAGCGGTCGCCGTGCAGCACATCCTGGTAGGCCATGCGCACGGCGTGCACGAGCAGCTTGTCGCGCACGAAGCGCCCGTTGACATAAAAGAACTGGCCGTCGGCGCGCGCCTTCGACGCCGTCGGCAAGCCGGCAAAGCCGTGAATGCGCAGGCTGCCGGCCGATTCGTCCAGCGCCAGGCGCGCTTCGGCGAAGTCGTTGCCCAGGATGTGGGCGCTGCGCTTGGCCAGTTCGCTGATATTCCACTGGTCGATGGTGCGCCCGTTGTGCGACAGCGAGAACGACACGTCGGGCCGGGCCAGCGCGATGCGGCGCACGACTTCGGCGCAGTGGCCGTACTCCGTCTGCTCGGACTTGAGGAATTTGCGCCGCGCGGGCGTGTTGAAATACAGGTCCTGCACGTCGACCGTGGTGCCGTGCGCGCCCGACGACGGCGAGACGCTGCCATTGTGCGAGCCGACGATTTCCCATGCGTGTGCGGCGTCCGCCGTGCGCGAGGTCACGGTGACGGCGGCCACCGAGGCGATCGAGGCCAGCGCCTCGCCCCGGAAGCCCAGGGTGCCCACGTTTTCCAGGTCGTGCAGCGATGCGATCTTCGAGGTGGCGTGGCGCGCCAAGGCCAGCGGCAGCTGGTCCTTATCGATGCCGCGCCCGTTGTCGGTGATCGCGATGCGTTTCACGCCCCCTTCTTCCAGCCGCACGGTGATCTGCGTGGCGCCCGAGTCGAGCGCGTTTTCCAGCAATTCCTTGACCACGGCCGAAGGCCGCTCGACCACCTCGCCGGCGGCGATTTGCGAAATCAACTGGTCAGGCAGGGCCTGGATCGGGCGGTGGGGCGTGATGGGAGCGTTCATGCCCTGATTATAACGGGTTCGCAAGGGGAGGCACTGCTGTGCTGATGCCTTAAACCCAAAACGAAGACTGGGTCGTACCCTCAGGGTACGACCCCGGAATTTGCTCTTCGGGGCATTTTATTTCCCCACCTCCCGCACCGGTATCGGCGCATTGCACAGGTCGACGTGGCCGGCCGTGACCTTGCTCCACGGGCCGCCGCGGTGGCGCTGGGCTTCCAGCACGGCCTGGTAGGCGGCGCTGTCGGTGCGCATCACTTCCAGGTTGCTGCGCTGCTCCGGTGGCACGCTGGCGGCCAGGCGGATGGACTTGATCGGCACGTTTTTCTCGGGGCTGTCGTAAAAGCCCATGGGCGCCGTGCCGCGCGGCAGGGTGGACAGCAAGGGCATGCCGGAGACGACCCTGCCGACGACGGTGATGTCGCGGTCCAGGTGGCGCGGCGACTGGCCGATGACGGCGTACAGCTCGGTGCCGCCGCCGCTGTCGCTGGCGCTGTCGCGGCCCACGCCCACGGTGGCATAGCAATGCGTGAGCCAGGCCGTGCCGGTCTTCGGGTCGCGCGCGGATGGAAAACCGTTCGAATGGCCGACCTGCGGCGCATAGCCGTCGACGTCCGGCAGGCGCGTGAAGCTCCTGATGTTTTTCAATGGCACGGTGAATTCGCCGGGCAGGGTGCGCTGGGCATGCTGGATGGGCTTGGGATTTTTCTCGTTCGGATCGCCCCACTGCGCCACCCAGTTGTCCTGCGCGCGCGTGATGGCCAGGCCGTCGTAATACTGTTCGGCCACCAGGGCCTTGATGTTGGCCACGTGCTTCGGTGCGAAGTCGGGCGCCAGTTCGATCACCACGCGGCCGGCGGGAATGTCCAGGTACAGGGTGTTGTCCGGGTCCAGCGTACGCCAGTCGGACGGCTTCGAGGCCTTGATCACGTCGGCCAAGGTCGCCTTGGCGGGCAGTTCGGCGGGCGCCTTGATCTGGACAGGGGCCGCGTGGGCCGTCAGATGTGCAAGGCCCAGTACGGTGGCCATGGTCAGGCCGCTCAATGGGTGTCGATACATGTTTTCTCCTGGTGGGCGCGGGTTGCGCCGTGGAGAAAGTGTATACCGGAATGGCAATATTTCGTTGTAAAAACATTGCAGATGGCAATCCTGACCGTTGCCTGCCGAGACGGCGTTTCCTTAACCTTTACTTAAAATGCCACATCGCCAAGGGCGCTGCCGAATTAATCACGAAATATCGGCCCGGGGACTGCCGTTGCGCTGGCCGGGTGGTGTATGATTCCGCCGCTACCTTTAGGGAAAAATATATGGATTTTGTGCAATTCCTCGACATGATCGTGCATGTCGACAAGACGCTGGGTCTCTTGATCGAGCAGTACGGTACCCTCGTGTATGCAGTGCTGTTTGCCATTATTTTTTGCGAGACAGGCCTCGTGGTGCTGTTTTTCTTCCCTGGGGATACCTTATTGTTTATCGCCGGCGCGTTTTGCGCGACGGGACAGATGCACCTGGGCTTGCTGATCGCCTTGCTGGTGACGGCTGCCGTCACGGGCAACACGCTCAATTACTGGATAGGCGAGGCCATCGGGCAAAGGGTGTTTACCCACGATTACCGCTGGATCAACAAGGATGCCATGCGCCGCACGCATGAATTCTTTGAAAAGCACGGCGGCAAGACCATCATCCTGGCCCGTTTCGTGCCGGTGGTGCGCACCTTCGCCCCGTTCGTGGCCGGCATTTCCGACATGACGCATGCGCGCTTCCAGATGTATAACGTGACGGGCGCCCTGTTGTGGGTGGTCGGTCTGGTGACGGCGGGCTACTTCTTCGGCAATATCCCGTGGATCCGCGACCACCTGACCTTGATCGTGCTGATCGGTGTCGGCGCCGCCGTCGTGCCGGTGGTACTGGGCGGCTTGTGGAAACTCTACAAGCGCATGGTCGGCAAGTCGGCGTAAAGCCGCATGGATCCGGGGCAAGCGCGCTGCGGCACAGCCCGCAGCCGGCCCCGGATCCCGTTTTTCTCTGCGTTGTTTCTGTTTTACTCCCGCGCTGATTCAAGTTTTGTTGCTTTCCAGCCGTAAACCAGAGGGTATTCTCACTTTCTGGATTTCCATGCGACATTTGAGCGCCCTGTTAGCTTGCAGCCTTGCCGCGATGGCGGCCATGGCAAGCGCCAAAGATGCCCCCGCTTCGGCGAGCGCCGCCGCCTCCGCGCCCATGTCGGCGTCGGCGCGCGCGGCCGCCATGAAAACCCTGACCGAATCGGTGAAGGGCAAGGAAGCCAAGGCGCCTGTCGTCGTCGCGCCCACGGCGCGCGACAAGGAAGAAGCGGCCGAAGTCGACCTGTCCGAACGCATCGCGGCGCGCCTGGCGGAAATGCGCGCCACCCAGGCGGCCCGCGCCGCCGCCCGCGCCAAGCGCGCCGCCGTGGTGAAGGCCGCGCCGCCGCCACCGCCGCCCGTGGCGCGCGGCACGCACTGGTCGTACGAGGGCGACAGCGGTCCGGCCAACTGGAGCAAGATCAATGTCGACTGGGCCAAGTGCGGCAATGGCAGCCGCCAGTCGCCGATCGATATCCGCGATGGCATGAAGGTGGAACTCGAACAGATCAGCTTTGACTACCACCCGTCGTCGTTCAATGTGGTCGACAATGGCCACACGGTGCAGGTGGGCGTGAGCGGCGGCAATTACATCACGGTGCAGAACCGCATGTTCGAGCTGCAGCAATTCCATTTCCACCGGCCGTCCGAAGAGCGCATCAATGGCAAGGCATTCGAGATGGTGGTGCACCTGGTGCACCGTGACGCGGAAGGGCGGCAAGCCGTGCTGGCGCTGCTGCTGGAGCGGGGCGCGCCGCAAGCGACCATCCAGACCGTGTGGAACAATCTGCCGCTGGAAAAATTCGAGACCATGCAGCCGACCATTTTGCTCGACCCGGCCGAGATGCTGCCGGCGCGGCGCGATTACTACACCTACATGGGATCGATGACGGAGCCGCCTTGCAGCGAAGGCGTGCTGTGGCTGGTGATGAAGCAGCCGGTGCAGGCCTCGCCGGCGCAGATGGCGCTGTTCAGCCGTTTGTATCCGTTAAATGCGCGTCCGGTTCAGCCCGGTAACGGCCGCATCATCAAGGAATCCAACTAAACGCATTCCAGGCGCTGGCGGCCGGTCCATGCGGCGCCGGCGGCCAGCGTATCGGGCTGGATCAGGGCCGGTTCGATGCAGATGAAGCGCTGGTATTCGTCGTCGGCCAGGTCGGGCAGGGCGGCCGCGTCTTGCGCGCCCGGGTTCCACACGACGGCGTCCGTAAAGCCCTGCTGCTCCAGGCGCAGTGTGGCGGTGCCCGCCTGCAGGGTCAGGGCGCCCGGCAGCTGGTAGTAGATGCGGTCCAGCTTGTCCGAAAATTGCAGCACCTCTTCCGCCTGCAAGGCATCCTGCGGCGTCTCGTCCGAATAGCGCACGCGCTGCAGGCCGCCAATGCGCGCCTCGCTCAATTGATCGATCACAAAATAGCTGTGCAGGGCGGCCGAGAACGGAAACGCCTGCTCGCCCGTGTTGTGCACGGACAGCTCCAGCTCCAGCGCCTGCGCCTTGACGGCCACACGCAGGCGCAGGGTGAAGGCCCACGGCCAGCTGGCGGCGATCGCCTCCGGCAGGTCCGTGTGCCGCAGGATGAATTGCGCCCATGCGGCACCATCGGCGTCGCCAGTCGATTCCAGCTGCCAGGTCGCCACGCGCGCAAAGCCGTGACGCATGCCCGTGCCGCGCGCGCCGAACTGGGGAAAGATCACGGGCACGCCGCCACGGATGGCGCGGCTGCCGTCGAGGGCGGAATCGCGGCTGCAGAACAGGCGCTCCTGGCCATCGCTGGTTTGCCACGAGACCAGGTGGCCGCCGTACAGGGTGACGGTCGCTTGCGCGCCGTCGGCGGCGCGGATGGTCACGGCCGGCAGCTGGCCAAAGGTACTCTCGCTCATGCTAGGCTTTCATGTCAGGTCAGGCGGCTTTTCGCCAGCGGCGGATTCTTGGCAAAGTAATTCTTGATGCCCGTGACGATGGCGTCGGCCATCTGGTCCTGGTAGCCATTGTCGGTCAGCTTGGCTTCTTCCTCGGGATTCGAGATGAAGGCCGTCTCGATCAGGATGGAAGGGATGTCGGGGGCTTTGAGCACGGCGAAGCCCGCCTGCTCGACGGAACCCTTGTGCAGGCGGTTGATGCCGCCGATTTCGCGCAGCACGGCCTTGCCCAGCTTCATGCTGTCATTGATCTGCGCCGTCGTCGACAGGTCGAGCAGCACGCTGGCCAGCTGCTTGTCGTGGTTCTTCACGTTCACGCCGCCGATCAGGTCGGCCTGGTTTTCCTTGTTGGCCAGCCAGCGAGCGGCCGTCGAGGTGGCGCCTTTTTCGGACAGCACGAAGACGGACGAGCCGCGCGCCGTCGGCTGGATGAAGGCGTCGGCGTGGATGGAGACGAACAGGTCGGCCTGCACCTTGCGCGCCTTTTCCACGCGCATGCCCAGCGGGACGAAGAAATCGGCGTCGCGCGTGAGCATGACACGCATGTTCGGCTGCAGTTCCAGCTTGGTCTTGAGGCGCTTGGCGATGGCCAGCACCACGTCTTTTTCGCGGCTGCCCCGGCTGCCCATGGCGCCCGGGTCTTCGCCGCCGTGGCCGGGATCGAGCGCGATGGTAATCATGCGCACCACTTTCTGGCCCGGCAGGGGGCGCGCTTCGGGGCGCTGTTCCGGACGCAGTTCGGGCACCGGCGGCACGGTGGGCGCCGCCGGCGGCGTCACGGCGGCCACGGGCGGCTTGCCGCTCTCGGGCAGCGGCAGCGCGGGCGGCGGCGTATGCGTGTCGGACATCAGGGGCTTGGCCGGGTCGCTCGACCAGTCGCCCTTTTCGATCATCTGCGCGATCAGGTCCGGCTCGCGCACGGGATACAGGTCGAAGATCAAACGGTGGTTGTAGGAGCCGGCCGGCGGCAGGGTAAACAGCTGCGGCGTGACTTCCTCTTTCAGGTCGAACACGAGGCGCACGACGTTCGGCCGGTTCTGGCCCACGCGCACCTGCTTGATGTACGGGTCGTTCGACTGGATCTTTGCCACCAGGCCCTTCAAGGTGGGATTGAGTTCCAGCCCTTCAATGTCGACCACCAGCCGTTCCGGGTCCTTGACGATGAAGTGGGTCGCCTTGAGGATGCTGTCGTTTTCCAGCGTGACGCGCGTGTAGTCCTCGGCCGGCCAGACGCGCACGGCGAGAATTTGCGCCGCCATCGCCGACATGGGCGCGAACACGGACAACAGCAGGGTGCCGCCGGCCTTGAGCACCGTGCGCCGGGTGATGGGCGAGGAGATCAAAGGTTCGGGGCGAATTTGAGACGGTGAAGGCATGACAGACCCAATTCAGAAGACGCTTGCAATTCTACATCACGTCCTGTACCCGCAACGTTCAAATAAATATTCAGGTCGGCAGGCGGCAGCACCGGTTCGGCTTTCTCCGGCCATTCGACGATGCAGATATTGCGCCCGTCGAAGTCTTCGCGAAAGCCCGCGTCGAGGAATTCCTCGGCACTGCCCATGCGGTACAGGTCGAAGTGGATGACGTTGACGCTCTGGCCGTCGAGCCGCACCGTGTACGGTTCGGACAAGGTGTAGGTGGGGCTTTTGACGTGGCCCGCATGGCCGGCCGCGTGCAGCAGGGCGCGCGTGAGGGCCGTCTTGCCGGCGCCCAGGTCGCCGTGCAGGTAGATCGCCAGGCCCGGCGCCAGCGCGCGCGCCAGCGCGGCGCCCAGCGCGGCGGTGCCGGCTTCGTCGTGGAGGTGGGCTGTGAAGTGTTCGGTCATTATCTTCCGTATCGCATAAAATGGAGGCTGCTGTCATTGTAACCGCCCGCGCGCCTGCCGTTTTCCGTAAAGTCCCCTATGTCCGCCACCGTCACCGATCTTGCCGTCCTGGCGCGCACCATCAAGGAATGGGGGCGCGAGCTGGGTTTTGCCGAGGTGCGCATCGCCGACGTGGACCTGTCGCACATGGAAGCGCCCTTGCAGGCCTGGCTCGATGCAGGGTATCACGGCGAAATGGATTACATGGCCAGCCACGGCATGAAGCGCGCGCGCCCGGCCGAACTGGTGCCGGGCACGGTGCGCGCCATCAGCGCGCGCATGAACTACCTGCCGCCGGCGCTGGGGCCCGACTGGCGCGCGCACGAGGCGGCGCGCGACGCCGACCCCGCGGCGGCCGTGATCTCCGTGTATGCACGGGGCCGCGACTACCACAAGGTGATGCGTTCGCGCCTGCAGCAGCTGGCCGACCGCATCAAGGGCGAGATCGGCGACTTCGGCTACCGCGTCTTCAGCGATTCGGCGCCCGTGATGGAAGTCGAGCTGGCGCAAAAGGGCGGCCTGGGCTGGCGCGGCAAGCACACCTTGCTGATCAACCGCCAGGGCGGTTCCTTCTTTTTCCTCGGCGAGATCCTCATCGACGTGCCGCTGCCCGTCGACCCGCCCGAGACCCCGCGCTGCGGCCAGTGCTCGGCGTGCATCACGGTGTGCCCGACGCAAGCCATCCTGGGGCCGTACCAGCTCGACGCACGGCGCTGCATCTCCTACCTGACGATTGAGCTGAAAGGCGCCATTCCCGTCGAAATGCGTCCCTTGATCGGCAACAAGGTGTACGGCTGCGACGATTGCCAGACCGTCTGCCCGTGGAACAAGTTCGCCCAGCGCGCCGTCGTACCCGATTTCGACGAGCGCCACAGCCTGGGCAGCGCCGGCATGGTCGAGCTGTTCGCCTGGACGGAAGAGGAATTCAACCGCCGCATGGAAGGCAGCGCGATCCGCCGCATCGGCCACGAACGCTGGCTGCGCAACCTGGCCGTCGGCATGGGCAACGCGGCGACACAGGCCCAGGGCCAGGCCGACATCGTCGCGGCCCTGCTGTCGCGCCGCGAGCACCCGTCGGCCATCGTGCGCGAACACGTCGAATGGGCGCTGGCGCTGCACGGCATCGATTAGCGCCCGTTTACGCCAGCTTCAGGCGCAACGCCGACCAGTCGGCGTCGATGGCGACCATCGCCACGCTATCGAGTCCCATTGTTTGCGCAAAACTGCGGATATCGTCGCGGTGGATGTCGCTGCCCGCTTTTATGCCACCCTTGCGGTAGGCCACCCAGACCGCGCCGCCGGACGCCAGGCGCGCCTGCGCCGCCGGCAGGAACTGCTCCAGTTCCGCGCGGCTGCGCGCGAACAGCACTATCCAGTCGGCGTTCTCTCCTTCGCTCACCCGCCGTTCGGCCGGCAACTGCGCCAGCAGGGCGGCATGCTCGCCGCCGTCATTGAGCACGGCCAGGGCCTTGGCATTTTTTACATACATTTTTTCAGCAACGGTTTTGTCAGGCATGGCATGGGCGTGTCGGTTGGGAAAAGACGAGCATAGCAAATTTCTCCTTGACTTATCGATATATCGTTATAAAATGGCGATACCTACTAACGATATATCTTTAAAGAGAAAACATGAGAAACTCACACCACGCAGAACACGGCCATTGCGGCCAACATCACCACCACCATCACCATCAAGGCGGGCATCGCCACGAACACAACCCTGATTACTTCATGCACGGCCGCGGCCCGCGCGGCTTTGACGAGCGCGGCGACGGCATGGGCGGCGGTCCTGGCGGGCGCGGCGGGCGCGGCGAACGGGCCGAGCGCGTCTTCGGCCGCGGCGATCTGCCGCTGATCGTGCTGGCGCTGATCGAAATCAGCCCCCGTCACGGCTATGAAATCATCAAGGCCATCGAAGAGCGTTGCGGCGGCGCCTACGCCCCCAGCCCGGGCGCCGTGTATCCGACATTGACCTTGCTGGAAGAGCAGGACCATGTGACGTCCTCCGAAAGTGCCAGCGGCAAGAAGCTCTACACGATCACGGACCTCGGCCGCGCGTATCTCGACGAGAACCGCGCCCAGGTGGACGGCATCCTGGCCCGCCTCGACATGTTTGCCCGCGTCCAGGCGCGCAAGGCCTTGCCCGAGCGCGTGCACCAGGCCATGCACACGCTCAAGCATGCGCTGTTGCTGAACAAGACCAACTGGAGCGACGCGGAAGCCGAACGCGTGTCCGCCGTGCTGGAACAGGCGGCGAACGCCATCGTCGACGGCCACTGAGCCCACTTTACAAGGATACGCAATGACTACTGCCTCACCTGCAACACCACGCCCGCACGCCATCGAACGCGTGCGGCATGACTTGAAACTGCGCGTGCTCACCGTCGTGCGCACCGAGCGGCTGACGCCGCACATGCGCCGCATCACGCTGGCGGGCGACGACCTGGACGGCTTTGTCTCGCCGGCGCACGACGACCACGTGAAACTGTTCTTCCCCGCGCCGGGCCAGACCACGCCCGTGTTTCCCGTACTGGGCAATGGCGCCAATCCCATCCAGTATGCGGAAGGGCCGCGCCCCATCGCCCGCAACTACACGCCGCGCCGCTACGATGCCGCGCGGCGCGAGCTGGAAATCGACTTCGTGCTGCATGGCGACGGCCCCGCAGCCAGCTGGGCGGCGCAAGCGGCGCCCGGACACACCTTGGGCGTGGGCGGGCCGCGCGGCTCCATGCTGGTACCGCTCGACTTCGACTGGTATGTGCTGGTGGGCGACCAGACGGCCTTGCCGGCCATCGCCCGCCGCCTGGAGCAGCTGCCGGCCACGGCGCGGGCCATTGCCGTGATCGAGATCGTCGAAGTTGGCGAACAGATCGCGCTCGAGTGCGCGGCGCAGCTGGACCTGCGCTGGGTGGCGCGCAATGGCCGCCAGGGCCCGCTGCTGCTCGACGCCTTGCGCCAGATCGCGCTGCCGTCAGAGAGCGACGGCTATGTGTGGGTGGCGTGCGAGCATGCCCAGGTGCAGGGCTTGCGCGGGCACTTTATCGACGCCGGGGTGCCGAAGCAGCATCTGCATGTGGCCAGTTACTGGAAGCATGGGGCGGCAGAGCACCATGAGCATCACGATGCGTGATGGGGATGGTGGTGTCGGGTTACGCGCTTTGCGCTAACCCGACCTACATTGTGCATCATGGCGTAGGTTGGATTAGCGGCGCGCCAGCGCCGCGTAATCCAACGTTACCGCCGTTACTTCAACAATCCCGCCAGCTCCACCGCCGTCTTGACCTGCATCTTGTCGAAGATATGCGCGCGGTGGACTTCCACGGTGCGCATGCTGATGCCCAGCTTGTCGGCCACCACCTTGTTCATCTTGCCCGCCAAAATCAGGTCCAGCACTTCGCGTTCGCGCGTCGACAGGGTGGCCAGGCGCGCGTGCACGGCGGCCAGTTCGCCCGCCTGGCGCGAGTTGGCCAGGCCCTGCTGCACGCGGTCCATCAGGTCGTTGTCGTTGAACGGCTTTTCAAAGAAATCGAAGGCGCCCCGTTTCAGACTGTCGACGGCCATCGGCACGTCGCCGTGGCCGGTAAGGAAAATCACGGGCAGGCGCGCCGTCAGGTCGCGCTTGACCAGCTGGTCGAACAGGGCGATGCCGTTCATGTCGGGCATGCGCACGTCGAGCAGCACGCAGTCGCCGGCGGCGTCGAAGCCGCCGTCGAGGCTGTCGAGGAATTGCTGGGCGCTGGCGTAGCTGCGCGCCTCGATGCTGCGCGAGGCGGCCAGCCAGGACAGGGAGTCGCGCACGACTTCTTCGTCGTCGATAATGTGTAGCATGGTGTCTCCGGCTTGTCGTTTCGTTATTCGTTATGCGTTATTGCCTGGTGCGGCGCGCGGCGCGGCCGGTACGCTGAAGGTAAAGATGGTACCGCCTGCGGGATTGGCGCCGAAGGTCAGCGCGCCGCCGTGAAATTCGATGGCGGTGCGGCAGATGTTCAGGCCCATGCCCATGCCTTCGGACTTGGTCGAGAAAAACGGCGAAAACAGCCGCTCGGCCACGTCTTGCGCAATGCCGTGGCCATGGTCGATCACGTCCACCGTCACCATGCCTTGCTGCGCGTCGTGGCTGGCCCGCAGGCGCATGATACGCCGTCCGGGCGCCGCATCCTGCATGGCCTCGATGGCGTTGCGCGTCAGGTTCAGCAGCACTTGCTCGATCATCACGGGATCGGCGCGCAGCAGCGGCAGGTCCGGCGGCAGCTCTTCCTGGATGGTGACATAGTATTTGCGCGCCTGCAGGTCGATCAGCGCGCGGATGCCGTCGATCAGGGTGCGGATGGCGATATCCTGGCGCTGCGGCTCGCTCTTGCGCACGAAATCGTGCACGCTGCGGATGATCTGGCCGGCCCGCTGCGCCTGCGCGCTGGCCTGTTCCAGCGCCGGCTTCAGGGTGCCCGGATCGACGGGGGCGTCATGCTCGATGGCGCGGCGGATCAGATTCAGCGCGCCCGTGGTGTAGCTGGAAATGGCCGCCAGCGGCTGGTTCAATTCATGCGCCAGCATCGACGCCAGCTCGCCCATGGTGGCCAGGCGCGAGCTCGTTTGCAGCTTTTCCTGCTGCTGGCGATTCAGTTCCTCGACGCGCTTGCGGTCCGAGATATCGAGCACGGAGCCCATCCAGCCCGTCTGCTGGCCGTTCTTGTCCACCAGCGGCGCTTCGAAGATCAGCACGGGCACGCGCGTGCCGTCCGGGCGCTGGAAATAGGTTTCGAATTGCGGCGTGGGATTGCCGGCCAGGGCCTTGACGAAGCGCTGCTGGTATTCCTCCAGCGCCTCGGGCACCCAGTAGGGCATGGGCGGCAAACGGCCCAGGATTTCCTCGGGCGGATAGCCGACGATCTGGCAAAACGCGGGATTCACGTAGGTGACGCGGCCTTCCAGGTCGCGCGCGCGCATGCCCGTCACCAGCGAGTTTTCCATCGCCGTGCGAAACAGCATCTGCTGGCGCAGCGCGCCTTCGGCCACCAGGCGGCGCGAGATGTGGCGCCACAGGGCCAGCAGGCTCCATAATAAACCCAGCGACAGGGCGATGACGGAGCCGACCAGCAGATTTGGCAGCAGCTTGGGCTGGCTTTTCACGCTGTCGGTAAACAGGGTGATGGTGGCGCCGGGCACGTCGAGCGCGCGCTTGTGCGTGTACACGCCGTGGCCCGGACCGGCGGCGGCGCGCCGCGCCAGCACCTTGTCGTCGCGGTCGATCAGCGAAATCTGGTTGTCCTGCGCAAACCACCACGGCACCATTTCATCGAGCAGGCTGCTGATCTGGTAGGTGGCCACCAGGCTGCCCACGTAGCGCTGGCCATCGAACAGGGGCTGATGGTAATCCATCAGCATCGCGCCTGGCGGCGCGTCGGGAAAGCCCGTCTGTTGCGAAGGCTGGGCATATTGCCCCCGGTGCAGGCGGCGCGCATTGTCGGCCGCCGTCAGCGAGGCGGGCGAAAACGCCAGCGCGTGCGGCAGATTATTGTCGCTGGTGGCCAGCACCTTGCCGCTCGTGTCGAGCCACAGCACGCGCTGCAGTTCGCGGCCATTGCGCAGCATCTGCTGCAGCCGTTCGTGCACTTTTTCCGCCGACAGGGAGCTGCTGGCGATGTCCACGCCCAGGTTGAACAGGCTTTCCTCGTTGCGCGCCAACTGGAAGCGGATGGTCTGCTCCACCCACAGCGTATCGGCGATCAGCTGCTCCTGGCGCTCGTTGCTCTCCATCTGGCGCGCCTGCCAGGGCAGCCAGAACAGGATGGACAGGAACAGCAGCAGCAGGATGACGGGCAGCAGCCAGCGCATCGGGCTCGATAGCTTGAAGCGGCGCGCAAGGGTGGGGGGAGTCGGCATGGCTGGCAGGGTAGCGGCTTATCGGGAACCGGCTATTGTGGTTAACCACAATAGCCGAGGCAGTTTCTTTGGCACAATATTCAAGTAGACAAATAATAAAGTTTTTCCAAAAACCATTCAGGAGACAAAAATGCAGATGAAAACCATGTTCGTCGCGCTGTGCGCGGCCATTGGCGCCACCGCCGGCGTGCACGCTTACGCGCAAGCGCCCATCGTCATCAAGTTCAGCCACGTCGTGGCGACGGACACGCCGAAAGGCCAGGCCGCCGAACGTTTCAAGCAACTGGCCGAGAAAGCCACGAATGGCAAGGTCAAGGTCGAACTGTACCCGAACAGCCAGCTGTACAAGGACAAGGAAGAACTCGAAGCCCTGCAGCTGGGCGCCGTGCAGATGCTGGCGCCATCGCTGGCCAAGTTCGGCCCGCTGGGCGTGAAGGAATTCGAAGCGTTCGACCTGCCCTACATCTTCCCCACCAAGACGGCGTTGTACAACGTCACCGAAGGCGAAATCGGCAAGAGCCTGCTGAAAAAACTCGAACCCAAGGGTATCACGGGCCTGGCCTACTGGGACAACGGCTTCAAGGTGATGTCGGCCAACAAGCCGCTGCATACCCCGGCCGACTTCAAGGGCCTGAAAATGCGCATCCAGTCGTCGAAGGTGCTCGATGCGCAGATGCGCGCGCTGGGTGCCAATCCGCAGGTGCTGGCCTTCTCGGAAGTGTATCAGGCGCTGCAGACGGGCGTGGTCGACGGCACGGAAAATCCGCCATCGAATATGTACACGCAAAAGATGCATGAAGTGCAAAAGCACGTGACCGTGTCCAACCACGGCTACCTGGGCTATGCCGTCATCGTCAACAAGAAATTCTGGGATGGCTTGCCGCCCGATATACGCGGCCAGCTGGAAAAAGCCATGCGCGAGGCGACCACGTTTGAAAAGGCCATCGCCCAGCGCGACAACGATCAGGCCCTCGACGCCATCAAGAAAGCGGGCAAGACGCAGATCTACACGCTGACGGTGCAGGAACAGGCCGAGTGGCGCAAGGCGCTGGCGCCCGTGCAGAAGGCCATGGAAGGGCGCATCGGCAAGGATCTGATCTCGGCCATCAACAAGGAAAGCGCGAAGTAAGCAACTTGCTGTAGCGCGCCGCCTGGTGCGCCGGGCAGGGTCTTCCCTGCCACTGGCTTGAGTGACTCCTGCGCGTCCTGCGCGGGAGTCCGTGTACCCGCATTCTTTGAAAGTCCACCATGAAATTTCTGGATCACCTGGAAGAGTGGCTGATCGCGTCCCTGATGGGCGCCGCCACCTTCATCATCTTCGTCGCGGTCGTGCACCGCTACCTGGCAGGCTTGCCGATACCGGGCCTGCAAGACTTCCTGATTCAAATCAATACCAGCTGGGCCCAGGAACTGTGCATCTACATGTTCGTCTGGATGGCCAAGTTCGGCGCCGCGTATGGCGTGCGCACGGGCATCCACGTGGGCGTCGACGTCCTGATCAACCGCATGAACCCGCGCTGGCGCGACCGTTTCATCGTCTTCGGCCTGGCCGCCGGCGCCCTGTTCACGGGCATCGTCGGGACCCTGGGCGCCAGCTTCGTGTGGTCGATCGGCCACACGGACCAGACTTCGGCCGACATGGAAGTGCCGATGTGGCTGGTCTATCTGGCCGTGCCGCTCGGTTCCTACCTGATGTGCTTCCGCTTCCTGCAAGTGATGGTGCATTTCATCAAGACGGGCGCCTTGCCGAAACACGACCACTCGCACGTCGAGGGCCTGGAAGACGAACTGACGGCGGAAGAAAAAGGAGCCAAGGCATGAACGCGCTGATTATTTTTGTGCTGCTGCTGGCGCTGATGCTGACCGGCATGCCGATCTCCATTTCGCTGGGCCTGACGGTATTGACGTTCCTGTTCACCATGACCAGCGTGCCCATCGAATCGGTGGCCCTGAAGATCTTCACGGGCATCGAGAAGTTCGAGATCATGGCCATCCCGTTCTTCATTTTGGCGGGTAACTTCCTCACGCATGGCGGGGTGGCGCGGCGCATGATCAACTTCGCCAGCTCCATGGTCGGCCACTGGCATGGCGGCCTGGCCCTGGCCGGCGTGATGGCGTGCGCGCTGTTTGCCGCCGTCTCCGGCTCCAGCCCCGCCACCGTGGTGGCGATCGGTTCCATCATCCTGCCGGCCATGGTCAAGCAGGGCTATCCGCGCGGTTTCGGCGCTGGCGTCATCACGACGTCGGGCGCGCTGGGCATCCTGATTCCACCGTCGATCGTGATGGTGATGTATTCCGTCAGCACGAACACGTCCGTGGGCAAGCTGTTCATGGCGGGCGTGATTCCCGGCATGATGCTGGCCATGCTGCTGGGCCTGACCACGTGGTTCTTGGCGCGCAAGAATAACTATCCGCGCATGCAGAAGGCCAGCTGGAAAGAGCGCTTCGTGACGTTCAAGAAAAGCGCCTGGGGCTTGCTGCTGATCGTCATCGTCATGGGCGGCATCTATTCGGGCGCGTTTACGCCCACGGAAGCGGCCGCCATGGCTGCCGTGTACGCCTTCATCATCGCCGTCTTCGTCTACAAGGACTTGAAGATCAAGCAGGTGGGCAAGGTCTTGCTCGATTCGGCCGCCATGTCGGCGATGCTGTTGTACATCATCACGAATGCCGTGCTGTTCTCGTTCCTGATGACCAGCGAAAACATCCCGCAGGCGATGGCCGAATGGATCACGGGCAAGGGCCTGGGCGTGATCAGCTTCTTGCTGGTGGTCAACGTACTGCTGTTGTTGGCTGGTAACGTCATGGAACCGTCGTCCATCGTGCTGATCATGGCGCCGATCTTGTTCCCCGTCGCCATGAAGCTGGGCATCGATCCCGTGCACTTCGGCATCTTGATTGTTGTCAACATGGAAGTGGGCATGTGCCATCCGCCCGTGGGCTTGAACCTGTATGTGGCGTCCGGCATCACCAAGATGGGCATCTCGGAGCTGACCGTGGCCGTGATGCCGTGGCTGCTGACGATGCTGGCCTTCCTGGGCTTGATTACCTACGTACCACAAATCTCGCTGTGGCTGCCAAATTTAATTTACAACTAAAACAGTTGTCCCCGTCATGGTGCAAAAAAAGTCGATCCTGCCGAACAAATGCGCTATGATGGGCAGCCTTAAGGGGAAACACGTATATGCATATGCGCCCCGGTAGCAAGGCTGAAATACAGAATTGGCAACAAGGTTAGTGGGGGAGTGGTCTATAAAAACGGTATTGATACCGGGGATATATTGAGGAGACACACGTTTCACAGAAGTTGTTGAGTCATAGCTGTCTGCGGCCACAAGCCGGCACCGGCGGACCCAAACGACCGGGAACGTGAAGCAATATTTGAAGCGCACCGACTGGTGCGCTTTTTTTTCGTGCGCAGGAAACGTCCGCCGGCACGCCCAAAGTCGGTGCATAATTCCCGTGGCGCGGTTTCCGGCGCCGGCAGGTTGCATATATGCCACACTTGAATAATGATCAGCAGATGAAAAAACAACAGGGCAGTGAACTGTTCAGCGCCATCGTGGCCGCGCCGTTCGGCGCCATGGGCGTGCGCGCGCAGGACGGCCAAGTGCGCGAACTCGTGTATTTGCCGCCGCACTTCGACGAGAAAGATCCGCAGGATGCCGTCTCCGAGCGGGCGTGCCAGCAACTGGCGGCCTATTTCCGCGACCCCGATGCGCCGTTCGACCTGCCGCTGGCGGGCCTGGGCAGCGCTTACCAGCAACGGGTATGGGCGGCGATCGTCGGCATCCCGCGCGGCCAGGTGCGCACGTATGGCGACGTGGCGCGCCTGATCGGCTCGGCCCCGCGCGCCGTGGGCCAGGCCTGCGGCGCCAACTGGTTTCCCGTGGTGATCCCCTGCCACCGCGTGACGGCCGCCGGCGGCCTGGGCGGCTTTGCCCACCATGACGATGCGACGGGCTTCCACCTGGGCGTGAAGCGCTGGCTGCTGGCGCATGAAGGCGTGGCGGCCTACCGATGATGAACAGCCTGCTGGCGCCCGACAACGCCACCCTGATCGATGAATTCTGCGACAGCCTGTGGCTGGAAGACGGCCTGTCGAAAAACTCGCTCGATGCCTACCGGCGCGACATGCGTTTATTCGCCCGCTGGCTGGAAGTGGCGCGGCCCGGGCGCGAGGGCCTGTACGAGGTGACCACGGCCGACATCGAGGCGTATTTCGCCGCCCGCCACGACGAGAGCAAGGCGACCTCGTCGAACCGGCGGCTGTCCGTGCTCAAGCGGTTTTACCAGCTGGCCTTGCGGCACAAGCATATCGCCGCCGACCCGTGCCTGAAGATGGTGTCGGCCAAGCAGCCGGCGCGCTTCGTGCATACCCTGAGCGAAGCGCAGGTGGAAGCCTTGCTGGCGGCGCCCGACGTGAGCACGCCGCTGGGCTTGCGCGAGCGCACCATGCTCGAACTCATGTATGCGAGCGGCTTGCGCGTGTCGGAACTGGTGGACTTGCAATCGGTGGAACTGAGCCTGAACGATGGCGTGCTGCGCATCACGGGCAAGGGCAGCAAGACGCGCCTGGTGCCGTTCGGCGAACAGGCGCGGCTGTGGATCGAGCGCTACCTGAAGGAGGCGCGCGGCGTCATCCTCGACGGGCAGATGGACGATGCGTTGTTCGTCACGCGGCGCGGGGGCGCCATGACGCGGCAAATGTTCTGGGTCATCATCAAGAAACACGCGCTGAACGCGGGCATCACGGCGCCGCTGTCGCCGCATACCTTGCGCCACGCGTTCGCCACGCATTTGCTCAACCATGGTGCGGACTTGCGTGTTGTGCAATTGTTACTGGGACACTCCGATATTTCCACCACGCAGATTTACACGCATGTGGCCCGTGAACGGCTGAAACTGCTGCACGCGCAGCATCATCCGCGAGGCTAAACATTTGGAGTTTGCTCCAACTACGTCATAATGTGCCTTATATGCTTATCTGTAACATCTAAAAACTAAAGAGGTAGTAAATGGCCAAGACAAATTTCCAATACGAAAAACGGCAAAAAGAGCTGGAAAAGAAGAAGAAAGCCGAGGAAAAAGCCAGGCGCAAGCTGGAAGCGAAGAACAATCCGAAGCCGGCCGACGGCAGCGAGGGCGATGAGCCGGAAGCGGACGACGCAGACGTCGACGCTGATCCAGCCGCCGCTGGCGACGCTCCTGCCCAGCCGCAGTAATTCCCCTGTTTCTGACGACCGGTGCGGCATGGCCGCCCCGGTCTCCCCGCGTTTTTCCTTCCCCCGCTACAAGCGCGGCCGCTGGCCGATCGCCAGTTGCAGCTGCGTGCTGGCGATGGCCGCATCGGCGCGCGCCTGCACATAGCCCTGATACGCCTCATCGGCCGAACGCTGCGCCGCCAGCCATTCCAGCAGCGAGGCATTGCCACTGAAGTAGGACAGGCGCATGCCGTCGACCACCTTTTGCGCATCGACCAGCACGCCGTCGCGGTAGCGCGCCAGCCTGTCCTGCGCCGCACGCAGCTGCCGCTGCGCCGTGCGCACCTGCGTTTCCGCTGTCAGTTCCGCCTGGCGCAGGGCCAGCATCGCCTGCGTCACGCCCGCTTCCGCCTGCACGACGTCGCCCTTGTCGCGCCGCGACAGGGGAATGGGAATGGCCAGCGATACGCTCAAGGCGCGCGAGCGCGGCGACCCGTCGACGGGATTGCCGCTGGCGTCAACGCCGTCATGGTAGCCGCGCGCGGCGGCCAGGCCAACGGTGACGGTCGGGTCGACCGAGCGGTTGGCGCGCACGAGCGCCGCGCCGTCGCGCAGATTGTCCACGGTGGCGCGGGCGATGCGTACGTCGCTGCGCGCCTCGAGCGCCTGCGGCACCAGCACCGTGGCATCCCTGTTCTCATACGCGGCGAAGTCGCAGGCCAGCTGCGCGTCCGGAAACAGGCTGTCGAACCGGCGGCCCAAGGGCGGCGACAAATTCAACATGGCGCTGTCGGCCTCGCTGCGCGCCTGCGCCAGCTCGGCCTGAAACTGGTCGCGTTCCACGCGCGACTGCAGCAGCTCGATGCCGCCCACGTCGCCCGCCTTGCGCCGCACGGCATTCGCGTCGACGACTTTCGACAGGGCCGCCATGGTCTGCTGCTTGCGCGCGAGGACTTCGCGCGTGCGGCACGCTTCCGTGAACGCGGCGGCGGCGGTGCCATACAGTTCGCTTTTGAAGCCGGCCACCGTTTCCTCGGCCAGCGCGACATGGCTGTGCGCCGCCTTCAAGCGCGCGGCGCGCTTGCCGCCCGTTTCGATGGCCATGCTGATGGCCGGATTCCACGTGACGGGGCGGTGCTCGACGCTGCGCACGGTTTCGCGCGTGGCGCCCAGCGTGAATTCGGGATCGGGACGCAGGCCGGCGATGCCGATGCCCGCCTTGGCCGAGACGATGTCTTCCTGCTGCGCCTGCAATTCCAGGCTGTGGTTTTCCACGGCGGACAAATAGGTCTCGAAGGTCAACGGGGCGGCGCTGGCGCAGGGCGCGATCAGCCAGGCCGCCAGCAATACATTAAAACGTGTCATGGTTCACTCCTTCGGTATCGGTCCGGCGTTGTTGTACATAGGCCTCGATCAGGTAATACAGGGCCGGCAACAGCAGCAGGGTCAGCGCCGTCGCCGTCACCAGGCCGCCCACTACGACGGTGGCCAACGGGCGCTGCACGTCGCTGCCCAGGCCCGTCGCCAGCATGGCCGGCGTCAGGCCCAGGGCGGCCACGGTGGCCGTCATCAGCACGGGGCGCATGCGGTCGCGCGCGCCATCCAGCACGGCGTCGCGCAAGGTCCTGCCTTCGTCCGCGCGCAGGCGATTGATCTGCGCCAGCATCAGCACGGCATTGAGCACGGCCACGCCGAACAGGGCGATGAAGCCGACGGCGCTCGACACGTTCAGGGTCATGCCGCGCAGGTGAAGCGCGGCCAGGCCGCCCAGCATGGCCAGCGGCACGGCCAGCAGGACCAGCGCGGGCTGGCGCAGGTTGCGGAACTGGCCAAACAGCAGCAGGAACATGGCGCCCAGGGTCATCGGCAGGATCAGGGCCAGGCGGCTTTGCGCGCGCTGCAGGTTTTCGAACTGGCCGCCCCACTCGACGCCGATGCGCTGGTGTTCATCGGCCACGACCTGCGCCACCAGCGGGCGCGCTTCGGCCAGGAAGCCGGCCAGGTCGCGTCCGCGGGCATTGAGGCGCACGATGATGTGGCGCCGCCCCATTTCGCGCACGATCACGCTTTCGCCCGAGGTGGTGCTGATGGTGGCCACCTGCGCCAGCGGTATCCTCGCGCCGCTGGCGGCCGTGAGCTTCAGGCTGGCGATGGCGTCCGGGCTGGAACGCGTGGCGGGCGGGAAGCGCACGGCGATGTCGTAGCTTTTCTCTCCCACGTAGACCTGGCCGATGGGCGCGCCGCCGATGCCGGTGGCAATCAGGTCGGCCACGTCGGCCGCATTGATGCCGTAGCGGGCCGCCTTCGCGCGGTCCAGTTCCACCTTCAGGTTGGGCAGCGGCGGCTCCACGTCCACCGCCACGTCGGAGGCGCCGTGGACAGTCTTCAGCACATTGGCCACCTTGCCGGCGATGGCGCGCACCTCATCGAGGTCGCTGCCGAAGATTTTCACCGTCAGGTCGCTGTGCGCGCCCGACAATTTGTCCTGTACGCCATCGATCATCGGCTGCATGAAGGCGACTGTGACGCCGGGCATGCGCGCGAAGCGCTCGTTCATTTTCGCGATCAGCTGCTGCTTGCTCATGCCCGATTTCCAGCTTTTATAGGGATGCAGTCCCACGCTTGCCTCGATGTGCGACGGCGTCCAGTAATCGGTGCCGTCGTCGTTGCGTCCCGTCTGCGTGACGATGGTCGACACTTCCGGGAATTCCAGCGCGGCGCGCCGCAGTTCGCTGGCCATCTCCGACGCCTTGTCCAAGGTGATCCCGGGTGGCATCTGCACCTGCAGCCACAGCGAACCCTCATCGAGATAGGGCAGGAAGTCGCGGCCGATGCTGCCGCCCAGGATGGCAAGCGCTGCGAGCGATCCTGCGCACACCATCGCCACCCAGCGCTTCTTGCCCACCATGCGATCGAGGAAGCGGCCATACGCGCCCGTCAGCTTGTCCAGCACGCGGTTATGGAAGGTGCGGCGCGGCTTGCGCAGGGCCAGCCAGGCCAGGCCCGGGATCAGCACCAGCGCCACCACCAGCGCACCCACTAGCGCCGCGCCCACCGCATACGCCATGGGCGAGAACAGCTTGTACTCGATGCGCTGGAAGGCGAACAGGGGCAGGTAGGCGGCGATGATGACGGCCATGCCGAACATGATGGGCCGCGCCACCTGCAGGGTCGCGTCGATGGCGTCCTGCAGGGTGAGCGGGCGGTCCTGCTCGCGCTCGCGGCGGCGCAGCATGTTTTCCAGCACCACCACGGAACCGTCGACGAGGATGCCGAAGTCGATCGCCCCCAGGGACAGCAAATTGGCGGGAATCTTAAAGTGGTGCATGAAGATGAAGGCGATCAGCAGGGCCAGCGGAATCGTCAGTGCGACGATGGCGGCCGCGCGCGGGCTGCCCAGATACAGCAGCAGCACGAGGGCGACGAGCAGCATGCCTTCGCCCAGGGTATAACTGACCGTGTGCAGGGTGGCGTCGATCAGCGAGCTGCGGTCCAGGTAGGGCACGACCTTGACGTCCTTCGGCAGCACGTTGGCATTCAGGTCATCGACGGCCGCATGGATGCCGGCCAGCGCTTCGGACGGGTTGAAATCCTTCAGCAGCAGGGTGATGCCTTCGATGGTGTCGGGGTTGTCGTCCTTGCCGAGGATGCCGCGCCGCTCCACGTTGCCGTAGGCGAGCTTGCCCAGGTCCTTCACCAGCACGGGCACGCCGTCCTTGCTGCTGACGACGACATTGCCCATGTCGTCGAGAGAATGCAGCAAGCCCACGCCGCGCACCACGTACGATTGCTGGCCGCGGTCGATGACGCTGCCGCCGCCGCTGAGGTTATTGGCGTTGATGGCGTCCTTCACCTGCGCCAGCGAGAAGCCGTAGCTGTCCAGTTTTGCGGGGTCGAGTTCCAGCATGAATTGCGTCGTCAGGCCGCCGAAATTGCTGACGTCGGCCACGCCGCGCACCTGCTGCAGGCGCGGGATTACGGTCCAGAACTGCAGTTCGGACAGTTCGCGCAGGGAGCGTGTTTTCGATTCCAGCGTGTAGCGGTAGATCTCGCCCGTGGGCGAGGTGTAGGGATCGAGCCCCGGCTTGGCGTCGTACGGCAGGTTCACGCTGGCCAGGCGCTCCTGCAGCCGCTCGCGCGTGAAGTAGCCGTCGCTGCCATCCTCGAACACCACCGTGATCAGCGACAGCGCGAACAGGCTGCGCGTGCGCAGCACGTGCATGCCGGGCGTGCCGAGCAGGGCGCGTTCGAGCGGAATGGTGATCTGCTGCTCGATCTCCTCGGCGCCCAGGCCCGGCACCTGCGTGACGATCTGCGAGGTGACGTCGGCGATGTCGGGATAGGCTTCGATGGGCAGCTGCTTCCAGCAGTAGACGCCGTAGACGGCGACGAACAGCAGCACCAGCCAGACGATGCCGCGCCGCTGGCAGCAGGTGGAGATGAAACGGTCAATCATTGAGCAGCACTCCTTCCTTGACGACGATGCGTTCGCCCGCTTTCAGGCCGGCGAGGATTTCCACCTGTTCTCTATGGCTGGCGCCCACTTCCACCGTGCGCGGCGTGAATACCAACGGGCTGCGCTCGACCATCACGCGCGTCGATGGCCCGCTTTGCAGCACGGCGGCCGCGGGCACGAGGAGGGCGCGGCGGCTGGCGCCGGCGAATCCCGCGTGGGCGAACATGCCGGGCTTGAAGGTGCCGGCGCGGTTGTCGATGGCCACGCGCACTTTCACCGTACGCGTCTCGGGATCGAGCACGGCGCCCACATACGCGACCTTGCCCTCGAAAGCCTTGCCGGGCCAGGCATCGACGGTGATGCGGGCCGTCTGGCCCACGGCCACCTGCGCCAGGTCCCTTTCGGCCACGTTGGCCGACAGCCACACGGTGGAGAGATCGGCCACCGTCATGACGGGCGCGTTGATATCGTTCCAGTAGCCGCCCTGGGCGCCGTCCATGGCGATCACGGTACCGGCGATGGGCGAACGCAGCACGTAGTCGCGGCGGGTGCCACGTGTGCCGCGCGCGCCGGCGCCGTACTGGGCCAGCTTGTCGGCGCTGGCGTGCGCGTCGCTGCCGGCCTGGTCGTAGGCTGCCTGGGCTGCTTCGTACTCCTTGCGCGCGGCGATTTCGGCCTCGAACAGCGTTTTCTGGCGCTCCAGTTCCTGGCGCGCCTGCAGCAGGGCGGACTTCGCCTTGCTGTCGTCCGCGTAGGCGGCACTGAGTTCCGCCGAGTCGAGCGTGAACAGCGGGTCGCCCGCCTTCACGCTGTCGCCCAGGGCGCGCTGCAAGCGCGTGATGCGCCCGGCCAGGGGCGGCGTGATCTTCACCAGTTTTTCCGGCATCGCTTCGATGCTGCCCGGCGCCTCCGTCTGCGTGGCGATCTCCTGTTCCTGCACGGCGGCGATCTGCAGGCGCTGGCGCAGCGGCGACATCTTGTCGACGGCGATGCTGCCGTCGTCCAGATGCATCGATTGGACGGGCGGCGTGGCTGCCGCCGTCGGTTTGGCGCAGCCGGCCAGGGCCGAGCAGGCGAGAGCGAGGGCGCAGCTGGCGCCCAGGGCGTTGCGGGTGGTCGTGTTCATCCCGTGTTTCCTTGTTATTGATGGTGATGGGGCATGCGTGGATGCCGTGCCCAGGCGGGCGGTCAGAGGGGAGCGCGGGCAGCGGTATGACAGCGCCGGAAAAGCATAGCAATGCGCTCCTGAAGAAGCGCCCAAGAACGCCTGAATCATTCTTCAGGTTGCGTGCGCGCATGGCACGGCGCGGTAAAATGCGAGGATGGAAAATGCGGGAAAACGCAGCACAATGGGAAAGGCAGGCATGAGAATCCTCCTGGTGGAAGACGACCGCAAGGCGGCGCGCCTGCTGGCCCGTGGCTTGCAGGAAGAAGGCTTTGTCGTCGACGTGGCGCACAGCGCGGAAGAGGGCGAGGACGAAAGCTACGCCGTCGACTACGACGCGATCGTGCTGGACTGGATGTTGCCGGGCAAGCAGGGCATCGATTTTTGCCGCGATTTGCGCGCGCGCGGCATCCAGACGCCCGTGCTGATGCTCACGGCGCGCGACGCCACGGCCGACCGGGTGGCGGGCCTGAACACGGGCGCCGACGATTACCTGACCAAGCCGTTCGAATTCGAGGAGCTGCTGGCGCGCATCCGCGCCTTGCTGCGCCGCTCCGACATCAGCCGTCCGCTGGTGCTGGCGCTGGCCGACCTGACGCTCGATCCCGTCAGCCACCAGGCGACGCGCGCCGGCGCGCCGCTGGTGCTCACGCCCAAGGAATACGCGATTCTGCTGATCCTGCTGCGCCAGGCGGGCGAGGTGGTCAGCCGCGCGCGCCTGGCCGAGCAGATATGGCAGGCGGACCTGATCGGTATCGACAACCTGATCGATGTCCACGTGCGCAACCTGCGGGGCAAGGTCGATGCGCCGGGCTTGCCGCCCCTGATCCACACGGTGCGCGGACGCGGCTTCCGCCTGGCGGAAAACCACGGTGGCTAGCTTTCGCAAGCGATTGCTGCTGGTGCACCTGGCCGTCATCCTCGCCATCGTCGCCTGCACGGCGCTGGCCGGCTACTGGGGCCTGTCGCGCGCCGTGCATGGCCAGCTCGATGCGGCCCTGCTGGCGCTGGCCGAGACGGAAATGGCCATGCTGCCGGCCGCGCCGCGCCAGCCCGTGCAGGTGCACGAGGTGGCGCCGGGCCTGGCGCCGCCGTCGTTGACGCGGCTGGACCGCCTGGTGCAGATCATCGATGGCGAAGGCCGCGTGCTGGCGCGCAGCCGCAACCTGGAGGCGGCGCAGCTGCCGGCGCCGCCCGCCCTGCTGGCGCGCCTGGCGGCCGGCGAGACCGTCTTCGAGACCTTGCCCAAGTTCGGCGAGGAACCGCTGCGCATGGTCTCGATTCCCGTGCCCTCGTCCGGCGCGCGCCTGGCGGTGCAGGTGGCCGGTTCGCTCGACGACACCAACCACGTGCTGGCTGCGGCCACCGTGCTGTTTGGCGCCATGGCGCTGGCCTTGCTGGCGGCCGTGGGCCTGGCCGGCGAAATGCTCACGCGCCGCGTGCTGGGCGCCATCGACGACGTGGTGGACCAGGCGCATTCGATCGGCGAAGCCAGCCTGCACCAGCGCCTGCCCCATCCCGGCACGCAGGACGAGATCGGCCGCCTGGTCGATACCCTGAACGCCATGCTGGACCGCCTGGAACACGGCTACGATGCGCAGCGCCGCTTCACGGCCGATGCCTCGCATGAATTGCGCTCGCCCCTGTCGCGCCTGCGCACGGAAATCGAAATCACCCTGCGCCGCCCGCGCGAAGCGCCCGAGTATGTCGATGCGCTGGCGTCCTGTCTCGATGAAGTGCAGCGCCTGACGACCCTGGTGGAAGAATTGCTGATGCTCACGCGCCTGGACGTGGGGCAGGAGCGCAATGCCGTGGAAACCATCGCCCTCAATCCGCTCGTGCGGGCGGCCGCGCAGCGGCTGGAAAAGCCGGCAGCGCAGCGCGGCATCCGCATCGTCTTCGATGACAGTGTGGCCGTGCACGCGCGCGTGGCGGCCGGCCCCGTGGACCTGGTGCTGGCCAATCTGCTCGATAACGCCGTGAAGTTTTCGCCACCCGATAGTGTCATCAGCGTGCACGTGGCGCGCGAGGGCGAACATGCACTCGTCGGCGTGGCGGACGCGGGACCGGGCATCGGCGTGGAAGACCTGCCGCATCTGTTCGAGCGCTTTTACCGTGGCGCGCAGGCGCGCGCGGGCGAGGCACCCGGCTTCGGCCTGGGACTGGCCTTGTCGCAAGCGATCGTGCACGCGTACGGCGGCAGCATCGAAGCGCGCAACCGCCCGCAAGGCGGCGCGCTGTTCCTCATACGCCTGCCCGCGTCAAGCTGAGGGGGCGACACCTTCCCAGCGCACCTGCCGCACTTGCGGCCAGGCGCCCGCGCGGTTGACGAAGCGCACCAGCACGGCGCGCTGCACGGCCTGGCACAGCACCGTGGCGATCAACCGCACCACTTGCCTGGCTTCGTCCCAGCTGCGCAGCATCTGCGAAGGCGCCAGGCCCGCGCCTTTGAGTTCGGCCAGCAGCAGGCGCACCACGTGGTCGGCTTGCGCCGCGGGGCAGGTGACGGTCAGGCGGTAGGTGGCCACGACGGGACCGCGCCCGGCAAACCAATGGAAGAATTTTTTCATCATCACACTCCCCGTTCGGCGACAAATTCCGCGTTGTTCACGAGCGCCCAGCGCACGGCTGAGACGCTGCCTTCCAGGCTCACCTGACTGACGATCTGCTCCAGCAATCCCAGGCTGGAGACGGGCGTGAGCAGGTCGGCCCGCACTTCGATGCGCCCGGCCTGCGCCGCGTCTTCGCTGTGCAAGGATTGCAGCATCAGCGCCGGCATGCCGCTGATCAGGCGCAGCATCAGCTTGCGCACTTGTACTTCCTGCTCCGCCTCGCACACGGCCGTCACGCGGTAGATGCTTTCTGTCTCGATGCCCGCTTCGCTGCCGTGCGCGTTGATGCGTTGCGCCAGGTGGCGCAGCACCAGGTTGGCGATCAGCACGAAGCCCGTGCCGATGGCCGCTTCCAGGGCAAACCCCAGGCCGCACAGGATGCCGATGGCGGCCGAGCACCACAGGGTGGCGGCCGTGTTCAGGCCGCGCACCGTCATGCCCTCGCGCATGATGACGCCGGCGCCGAGAAAGCCGATGCCCGACACCACCTGCGCGGCGATGCGCATATGGCCGGAGGCATCGCCTTCGAGCACGGAAACCATCACGAACAGCGAGGCGCCGACGGACACCAGCGCATTCGTGCGCAGGCCCGCCATGCGCTGGCGCAGCTGGCGTTCGGCGCCGATCATGGCGCCCAGGGTCAATGCCGCGGCAACGCGCAGCGCAAAGTCAAATACCACCATCAGTTTCTCCCGGCTGGGGAGGAACAGGCGAGTGCAAGGGCGAAGAAAATCCGCCCGCAAGGGGGCAGCAGACGATCACGGTGGAACGATGAGGAGGGAAGTGGCGGCGAATGGGCATCGCCGCTGGTAAAACCGCACCTTGCCGAGGGCAGGGCGGGCGGAATGCGCGCGTCTTGCCTAAGGCCGATCGCCGATGGTCAATCGACTACTGTCACTGGAACAAGCACCCACGAGTCACTCCATATCATTGATAACGGGGGACAGTCTAGCCAGCGTGGCCGCTTTGGTCAACTGAAGCTCTCTTCAGGCAGCCGCCGCGTCGTCCCCGCCAATGCGGGGACGGTGAAGGCGACCGGTAGAAACTCAATGGGCGGCGTCGGCTTGCGCTTCGGCATGGGCATGCTCGCCGCCGCCGCCGAAAAAGCGCGCGGCGCGCTTGCCCAGGCTGTCGAGATAGGTGTAGGCGACGGGCACCACCACCAGCGTCAATAGCGTCGAAGTGATCACGCCGCCGATGACGGCGCGGCCCATCGGCGCCTGCGATTCGCCGCCGTCGCCCATGCCGATGGCCATCGGCAGCATGCCGAACACCATCGCCAGGGTCGTCATCAGGATGGGGCGCAAACGCACTTGCCCCGCTTCCATCAGCGCCTCGAACTGCCCCAGGCCTTCGCGCTGGCGCTGGTTGGTGAAGTCGACCAGCAGAATCGCGTTCTTCGTCACTAAGCCCATGAGCATGATGAAGCCGATCACGGAGAAGATGTTCAGGGTGCTGCCCGTGATCAGCAGCGCGGCCAGCACGCCGATCAGCGACAGCGGCAAGGACACCATGATGGCGATCGGCTGCAGGAAGCTGCCGAACTGCGAGGCCAGCACCAGGTAGATGAAGATCACGGCGATCCCCAGCGCCATCATCGCGCCGCCCATGGTTTCGGCCATCTGCTGCGCATTGCCGGCCACGTCGAAGCGCACGCCCGGCGGCAGGTCGATGGACTTGATGGCCTTCTGCACGTCGGCGTCCACGTCGCCGGCAGGGCGGCCCTGCACGCCCGCATAGATGGCGACGCGGCGCTGCAAGGCCTGGCGTTTGAGCACCTGCGGGCTCGATGACGGCACGAATTCGACCACCTGGCGCAGCGGGATCATGACGGGCTTGCCGTTCGCGTCAAGCTTGCTCGAGGCGAGCGACAGGTCGGCCAGGTCGGCCACTTTCTGGCGGCCCGATTTGGGCAGCTGCACGTTGACGTCGTAGTTCTGCCCGTCGGACGCCAGCCAGTGGCTGACCGTGTCGCCGGCCACGAACGGCCGCAAGGCATTGCCGATCTGCTGCACCGACAATCCCAGGTCGCTGGCCAGTTCGTTGTTGATCTTCACGGTGGTCGACGGGTTGGCGCCTTCCTGGCTGTATTCCATGTCGGCCAGGCCCTTGATGTTGCGCATCTTGTCCATCAGGGTGTGCGCCACCGCATCGAGCTTGCCTTCGTCCGTGCCGAGGATGGCGATGAAGATGGGGCGCTGGCCGACGGACAGGGTGATGCCGGCGATCGGCGCCAGGCGTTCGCGGATCAGTTTTTCCAGCTCCTGCTGCGAGCGGCGCTTGTGCGTCTTGATGTCCGTCAGCTTCAGGTTCACCTCGGCCGCGTTGCGTCCATCGGGCGTGCCGATATTGGCCACCAGGCTGTCGATCTCGGGAAATTCCTTCAAGGCCGTTTCGATCTGGCGCACTTTGCTGTCCGTGTATTCGAGGCTGGAGCCGACGGGCGTCTTGAAGCGCAGGTTGACCCAGCCCTGGTCCGTCTCGGGGAACATCTCGCCGCCGATCATGGGCACGAGCATCAGGCTGCCCGCGAACAGCGCCACGGCCGTGGCCAGCGTGGTCTTGCGCCAGCGCAGGGCCACAGCCAGCACCTTGCCGTACCAGACGTGCAGGCGGTCGATGCCCGTCTCGATCCAGGCCATGAAGCGGCCCAGCCACGGCGCATACTTGAAACGGTCCTTGACCGGATCGCGCCAGACGGACGACAGCATGGGGTCGAGCGTGAAGCTGACGAACAGCGAGACGAGCACGGCGACGGCCACGGTGATGCCGAACTGCAGGAAGAAGCGGCCGATGATGCCGTCCATGAAGGCGACGGGCACGAACACGGCGACGATGGCGAACGTGGTGGCCATCACGGCCAGGCCGATTTCATTGGTGCCGTCGTTGGCCGCCTGGTAGTGGTTCTTGCCCATGCCCAGGTGGCGCACGATGTTTTCGCGCACCACGATGGCGTCGTCGATCAACAGGCCGATGCACAGGGACAGCGCCATCAGGGTCAAAAAGTTCAGGGTGAAGCCGAAGGCCTTCATGGCGATGAAGCTGGCCAGCACGGAGATAGGAAGGGTCAATCCCGTGATGATGGTCGAGCGCCACGAGTGCAGGAACAGGAAGACGATCACCATGGTCAGCACGGCGCCTTCGATGATGGTGCGCTTGACGTTATTGAGCTGGCTTTGCACGCGTTCCGATTCGTCGTCCAGCACGCGCAGGGTGATATCGGGCGGCAGCGTCTTTTGCAGATCCGCCGCCACTTTCAGGATGCCGGTGCCCACTTCGACCACGTTGGCGTCCTGCACCTTGGTGATTTCCATGGTCACGGCCTGCTGGCCGTTCATGCGCGAAATCGACAGTTCTTCCTGCTCGCCGTCGACGACGGTGGCCACCTGGTCCAGGTAGACGGGACCGATGGCGCGGCGCGCGACGATGATCTTGCCGAATTCGCGCGCATCCTTGATCTTGCCTTCCACGCGCACCAGCTGTTCGGCCGCGCCATGGCTGATGGAGCCGGCCGGCAAATTGGTATTTGTCGCCTGGATGGCGCGGATCACTTCATCGACGCCGATGCCCTGGGCATTGAGTTCGATCGGCTTCATGCTGATGAGGATCTGGCGCGCGCGCAGGCCGCGCAGCTTGACCTGCCCCACGCCGGCCACGCCCTGGAAGCGCTTGCTGATGATCTGCTCCGTCATGGTCGACAGCGAGCGCAGGTCATGCCCGGTCGAGGTCAGCACGATGGTGGCGATGGGGCGCTCGTTGTCGCCTTCGGCGCGCGCGATGAACGGGTCCTTGGCTTCCTTCGGGAAGCGGGGGCGCACCAGGGCCACCTTGTCGCGCAAGTCCTGCATGGCCTTGTCCATATTGGTCGACAGCTCGAATTCCAGGTAGACGCCGGCGCGCCCTTCCCACGAATTGGCGCGGATGGTCTTGATGCCGCTGACGGTGTTGACGGCGTCCTCGATGGGGCGCGTGATGTCGTTTTCCACGGCTTCGGGCGAGGCGCCCGGGTAGTTCACTTCAATGGCGGCGAACGGGAATTGCACGCTGGGCATGCTTTCCACGCCCAGGCCACGGTAGGAGAAGATGCCCAGCACCACCAGCGCCACCATGACCATGGTGGCAAAGACGGGGTTTTGAATGCTGACTTTGGTCATCCACATGGCTTAATCCTTCCGTGCCAGCACGGCCGCCGGCGCGGCAGGGGGCGTGGCGGGCGCGGCGAAGGTCACGCCGTGGCCCGGTTTCACGCCATCGAGCTTGGCGACGATGACTTTCGCGCCCGGCACCAGGCCCGACTTGACCTCGGCATAGCCTTCATCCTCGTTGCGCAGTCCCAGGGTGACGGGCTGGGCGACGACCTTGTTGTTCACCAGCGCATACACGACGGGGCCCTGCTTTTCGTTGCGCACGGCCGTCAACGGCACCAGCGGCGCGACGGCCGAGCGTTCGGTGACGATGCTGCCCTTGGCGAACATGCCGCCGCGCAGCGCGCCGTCGCCATTGTCGACGGCGATGTAGACGAGCATGGCGCGCGAGCCGCTCTCGGTGGTGGGGTTGATGCGCGTGACCTTGCCGGCGAAGTCGCGCGCGCCGAAGCCGTCGACCTTGAAGTGCACGTCCTGGCCCAGCTTGATGCGGGGAATCTCCGCGCTGGGCACGGGCGCTTCCAGGGTCAGCTGGGCCAGGTTGACGATGGTGTAGACGGGCATGTCGGGCGCGACTTTTTCGCCCGCCTGCAGGTGGCGCTTGCTGACGATGCCGGCCATCGGCGCGCGGATCACCGTGTCGGCCAGCGCGATGCGGGCGATGTCGACCATGGCGGCGGCGGACTTGACGCTGGCGCGCGCCAGATCGACCGAGTTTTGCGTCGTGTCGTAGGCCGTCTGCGAAATGTATTTTTGCTTGAGCAGTGCCTGGCTGTTCGCTTCATTCTTGGCCGCCATCGACAGGCGCGCCTGCGCTTCGTCCAGCATGGCTTGCTGCTGCGTCAGGCGGGCGCGCAGGTCGGCCGCGTCCAGGCGCACGAGGACTTGCCCGTTGGCTACTTGCTGGCCTTCCTGCAAGGTCGTTTCCTGGATCACGCCGGAAACCTTGGCCTTGATGGTGGCCTGGGTCACGGGTGCCAGCGAACCGGACAGGGGCAGGCTGATGCTGAGGGCGCGCGCGTCGATGGCGGCCACGTCGCCCTGGGCCAGTTCATGCACGGGCGTCTTGGCCTGCTCCTTCTTCTTGCTCGCTTGCTGTTCGGCAACCTTGGCCGCTTGCTGTTTCGATTGCATCACGGTCCAGCCGCCGCCGGCCAGGCCCAGCACGACGAGGATCAAGAGGGGCATGCGCCAGCGCCGGCGGCGCGTGGCGGCAAGGGGAGAGGCGGGGGGCAGGGTCTCGTTTTTCATAGGTTTTTTTTCAGGAGCGGCGCAGGGCTTCGGCGCCAGGTCTCGGTGCGGCCGGCCTGCGGCAGGCCGGGGGAATTCGGGTAGCGCATCACCGTGGCGGCCGCAGACAACACGCCTGCCGCTGCGGCCGTTCACGGCGATGCGCATGTTGCCACTTTAGGAAGATTCAAGTCCGGCCGCCATCGCCGTGCGACAGATTGCACAAAACCGGGGCTGGAATGCAAAAAACGGCGACCAAAGACCACCGCCAGCATGCACGCCGTCCACGTCACGATGCTTGCGCCTCCTCAAGAAGCCGATTCGCCGGCGCGCAAGAATGGTCGGGATGGTTGCGCCACCGGACAGGCCATTTGCCCGCCGGTTGCCGCGCGGCCACGCCACGGGGGGCCTGATGTCTGATCGGATTGTCGGAGCCGCCCCGTCGCCGGGCCGTTTGCTGGCCGCGGCCGAACCGCAGGCGGGGCCGGCCGGCAAGGCGCTCGACTTGCTGTCCATCATCGTTGCCGCCGTCGAGCAGGCGCCCGGACTGGCCGTGCGGGGCATCGACCGCGACGGCATCGTGCGCTACTGGAGCGCCGGTGCGGCGCGCCTGTATGGCGTGGCGGCCGAGCTGGCGCTGGGCCAGCCGTGGGCCAGGGTGGCCGCTTCGCTGCCCGGTGCCGCCATGCTTGGCGAGGAGGTTAGCGGCGAACTGGCGGCCGTGTGGGAGAGCGGCAAGGCGCGCGGCATGCGTTTGTGGAAGCTCGATGCCGACGGGGCCGCGCCGCGCTGCATCTGCTCCACCGTGTTTCCGGTCATGCAGTCCGGACGGGTGCGGCAAGTGGTCTGCATCGATGCCGACATCACGGCCAGCGGACAGGATGGCGCGGCGCAGGGCGCTTTGTTGTTGATGGGCGACAATTTCCGTCAGCTGTACGAAAAGTCGGCCGACGCCATCGTGCTGCTGCGCGACGAGCACATCGCCGAGGCGAATCCGGCCGCCATCGCCCTGTTTCAATGCGAAGACCGGACACGGCTGCTGGGGCGCCGCCTCAGCGACTTTTCGCCCTTGCGCCAGCCCGATGGCGCATTGTCCTCGTTGCGCGGCACGCAGCTGGCGGCGCAGGCCCATGCCGACGGCAACTGCCGCTACGACTGGCGTTACCAGACGTGCACGGGCCAGCTGTTCTGGGGCGAAGTGCTGCTCACTTCCGTCACGCTCGACCATAGCTATCTGTTTTACGCCGTGATCCGCGATATTTCCTCACGCAAGCTGGCCGAGCGGGCCCTGTACCTGTCGGCGCAGGTGGTCGAGCATGCGCGCGAGGCCATCGTCGTGATGGACCCGCAGCAGCACGTCGTCAGCATGAATCCCGCGTACAGCGAGATCAGCGGCTACAGCCTCGACGACATGCTGGGCAAGCCCTTCGTCCCGCACGGCGTCGAGCCGGACGTGCCCGCGTTTTTCGACCACGTGTGGGACGAAGTCGATGCCAACGGTTATTGGCAAGGCGACATCGTCGGCCAGCGCAAGGCGGGCGGGCGCTATCCGGCCTGGCTGTCGCTGACGGCCATCCGCGACCCGCAGGGGCAATTGAGCAATTACCTGGCCATCCTCAGCGATATCAGCGAGCGCAAGAAAAACGAGGAGCACACGCGCCACCTGGCCGAGCACGATTTCCTCACCGACTTGCCGAACCGCGTGCTGCTGCTGGACCGGCTGTCGCTGGCGCTGGCGGCCGCGCGGCGCAAGCTGAGCATGCTGGCCATCCTGTACCTGGACCTCGACCATTTCAAGCACATCAACGACAGCATGGGCCACCACGTGGGCGACCTGCTGCTCAAGGAGGTGGCGCGGCGCCTCGTGCGCTGCGTGCGCGGCGTCGATACGGTCAGCCGGCATGGCGGCGACGAGTTCGTCATCATCCTGGCCGAGGTGGGCGGCATCGACCAGGTGGCCCACGTGGCGGCCAGCCTGCTGCATGCCGTCACGCAGCCCTATCAGCTGGGCGAGTACGAATTGCATGTGTCGACCTCGATCGGCGTGGCCATCTTTCCCAGCGATGGCGACAGCATCGATACCCTCGTGCATAACGCCGACATTGCCATGTACCACGCCAAGGAAAGCGGGCGTAACAATTTTCAGTTTTTCAATGCCGAGATGAATGCGCAAATCGTCGAGCGGGCCAGCCTGGAGCAGGGCTTGCGCGAAGCGCTGGGGCGCGACGAGTTCATGCTCGAATTCCAGCCCGCGCTCGACGTCGCCAGCGGGCAAATCCTCGGCGCCGAGGCGCTGTTGCGCTGGCGCCACCCGCAACTGGGCGTGCTGCCGCCCGAGCGTTTCATTGCCGTGGCCGAGGAATGCGGCTTGATGGTGTCGATCGGCAACTGGGTGCTGCAGCAAGCCTGCCGCCGCGCGCGCGCCTGGCACGATGCGGGCCATGCCTGGCGCGTGGCCGTGAATCTGTCGCCGGCGCAATGCCTGCACAATAACTTATTGCTCAGCGTGCAAGAGGCGCTGGCCGTGTCGGGCTTGCCCGCCGCCTGCCTGGAACTGGAAGTGACGGAGTCCTTGCTGATGAAGGGCGGCGCGCGCCTGGCCGGCGTGCTGGCGCAGCTGCGCGCGCTGGGCGCCAGGCTGGCCATCGACGATTTCGGCACCGGCTATTCGCGCCTGGCCAATCTGCGCCATTACCCGGTGGATCAACTCAAGATCGACCCATCGTTCCTGCCGGCCGCGGCGGACGGCGCGGCCGGCGAGTCCGATACGGCCGTGGCCGCCACCATTATCGCCATGGCGCGCGAGCTGCAATTGACGGTGATCGCCGAAGGCGTGGAAACGGCGCAGCAGCTTGCGTATCTGCGGGGGCAGGGCTGCCAGCAATACCAGGGGCGCTATGCCAGCGCGCAAGTCGCGGGCAGTGTTCTGGCGAAGTTATTGAATTAATGAATGTTTCCCAGCAGCTTGATGCGCGCCAGCACCTGGCCATGGTCGGACGCATGCGGCAAGCCCAACAGCAAATGGTCGTTCAGATACGTCACTTCCTGCAGCACACCGATGGCGCGCGGCGAGGCGGGATGGAAATGCTCGGACACGAGGATATGGTCGATCGTCATGTAGGCGCTGTCGTGGATATTCGTGTAGCCCACATGGCGCAAGGCATCCTGGCGCTGCTGGATGGCGTTGGCGTCGTACAGGCGCGCGCGCATTTCCATGCCCGGTTCGCACGGTGCGCCGGCGCCCATGACGATGGATGTGGTGACGGCATTGGCGATGTCGTTGAAGTCGCCCAGCACGATGCGGGGACGGCCAGTGTGGCCCAGCTCGCTTGCCAGCACGCGCAGGGCCACGGCTTCCGCGCCGCGCCGCTGCAGCGAGCGCAGGTTGGCCAGCGCGTAAGCGGCCGCATCGTTGCCGTCGCCATGGCGGTAGTCGGGCCGGCGCGATTTCAAATGCACGACGACCACATCGGCGAGTTGCCCTCCCGGCAAGATGACCTGGACGTGCAGGGGCGCGCGGGCGAAGCGGCAGGCGTTGTCGTCGGCGGGCTGCCTGTCGGCGGACACGGTCACGCCGGCGGGAAAATTCGCCCAAGCAACACCAGCGCCGGCCAGCGGCAGGCGCGACACGAGCGCCACCGTGGGCAGCATGCGTCCGGCAATATCCGTCGCATCGTAGCCGGCCAGCGTGGCTGCGCGGTAGTGGCGCGTGCGCGACAGCACGTCGCGCAGGGCCGCCTGCGAGAAAATTTCCTGGAAACCGATCACGTCGGCGTCGAGCAGGTCGATCTGCCGCGCCGTCCATTCCGCCTTGGCCTCGTATTGCGCCGGGCTCAACGGTTCCAGGTTGTCATACAATTTCGCCCCGGCGGGGGCCAGGTTGCAGACATTGAATGTGGCAAAGCGGATTTCTTCCTGCATAATTAGCACTCCTCACTGAACGATCAGCGTATCACGCATGGCTAAAAAAGAGCATATTTCCGAAACCCAGGCGACGCAGCTGCTGCGCAAGCATCAAGTTTCCTTCGAAGAACACCCGTATCCTTACGAGGAGCACGGCGGCACCAGCGTCTCGGCGCGCGAATTGGACGTGCCGGAACACGCGGTGATCAAGACCCTGGTGATGCAGGACGAGGCGGCCAAGCCGATGATCGTGCTCATGCATGGCGATTGCAAGGTGTCGACCAAGAATCTGGCGCGCGGCATCGGCTGCAAGTCCGTCGAGCCATGCAAGCCCGAGGTGGCGCAGCGCCATTCCGGCTACATGATCGGCGGCACCTCGCCCTTCGGCACGAAGAAGACCATGCCCGTGTACGTGGAGCAATCGATCCTGGACTTGCCACGCATCTACATCAATGGCGGGCGGCGCGGTTTCCTCGTCTCGCTGGCGCCGCAGGTATTGCTCGACTTGCTCAAGGCCAAGCCCGTGCAGTGCGCGCTGCAAGATTAAGAAAACCAGACGCCGCCCTGTCCCTGGACTGGACGCTGGTGTATATTCTGCTGCGCCAGCCTCGATGCTGGTGCAATAAACACAATAAAGGGAAGAAATGAATCCAGTAATCACAACCGTGGCAATGACAGTGGCCGCTTACTTGCTCGGCTCGATATCGTTTGCCGTGGTGATGAGCAAGGTCTACGGCATTGCCGATCCGCGCACCTATGGCTCGAAAAATCCGGGCGCCACCAACGTGCTGCGCAGCGGCAACAAGGGCGCCGCCATCATGACCCTGCTGGGCGATGGCGCCAAGGGCTGGCTGGCCGTGTTCCTAGCCGACCATTTTGCCAGCGCGCTGGGCGTGGGCGTGGGCGACACGGCCGTGGCCCTGGTGGCCATCGCCGTCTTCCTCGGCCATCTGTGGCCCGTGTTCTTCCGCTTCGTCGGCGGCAAGGGCGTGGCCACGGCCCTCGGCGTGTTGCTGGGCATTAATCCCTGGCTGGGCCTGGCGACCCTGGCCACCTGGCTGATCATCGCCTACGCCTTCCGCTATTCCTCGCTGGCAGCGCTGGTGGCGGCCCTGTTCGCGCCGTTCTACTACGGTTTGCTGTTCGGCGTCGATCCCATCTTGCTGGCCGTGATCGTCATGAGCGTGCTGCTGGCGTATCGCCACAGCCAGAACATCGCGAACTTGCTCTCTGGTAAGGAAAGCAAGATCGGCGGCAAGAAGGATGCGGCCAAGGCGCCCGTCAAGAAAAAGTAAGCGCTTGATTTCCCGCGGCCCGCACGCATATGCTGTGCTTGCGGCGCCGCGCGGTGCGGCCGCCACCGACTCGCGCAAAGGCTGCCCACCATGACCGTTTCCACCACCTCCGCCACACCCGCTCCACTCCGTATCGATTTCGTTTCCGACGTTTCCTGCCCCTGGTGCGTGATCGGCCTGAAGTCGCTGGAGCAGGCGCTGGCCAAGCTGGACGGCACCGTCCAGGCCGAGATCCACTTCCAGCCCTTCGAGCTGAACGCCAATATGCCGCCCGAAGGCGAGGATATCGGCGAACACATTGCCCGCAAATACGGCTCCACCCCGGAACAGATGGCGCAATCGCGCGAAGCGATCCGCGCGCGCGGCGAGCAGCTGGGCTTTACCTTTGCCATGGATAAGCGCGGCCGCATCTACAACACTTTCGATGCGCACCGTCTGCTGCACTGGGCTGCTCTGGAAGGGCGCCAGAAGGCACTCAAGATGGCGCTGTTCGATGCCTATTTCACGCAGGGCCAGGATCCCTCGTCGCACGAGGTGCTGCTGAAAGTCGCGGGCGACGTGGGCCTCGATACCGTGAAAGCGGCCGAGGTGCTGGCCTCCGATGCCTATGCGGACGAGGTGCGCGCGCAGGAGCGCTTCTACCAGCAGAACGGCATCAATTCGGTGCCTGCCGTCATCATCAACGAGCGCCACTTGATTTCCGGCGGCCAGCCTCCCGAAGTGTTCGAGCAAGCCTTGCGCCAGATCATCGCCGGCGCCTGAACGGGGCGCCAATGGCGCGCGCCATGGCGGACTTTTTGCGCTACACTCGGCGCAGAAGGAGGATAGTCAAATGCCAACAGCCAGATGGAATGGCGCCGTCATCGCGCACGCTGCCGACGATCAGGTGCAAGTCGTTGAAAACAATGTATATTTTCCTTTGTCGGCGGTGACGCAGGAGTATTTGCGTCCCAGCAGCCACACGAGCGTCTGCCCGTGGAAGGGCACGGCCAGCTATTACGACCTCGTCGTCGATGGCCAGACGAATGCCAACGCGGCCTGGTATTACCCCCAGCCCAAGGATGCCGCCAAGCAAATTGCCGGCCACGTCGCCTTCTGGCGCGGCGTGAGCGTCGAGCGCTGACCTGGCTCCCCCTATTTCCGGACAAAGAAAGCAGACGATGGATTTACGCCTCGCCGTGTACCAACTCGCCTCGGCCCATGCGCTCGATGCCCAGCAAACCCGGCAGTTGCAGGAGGTGGCCGGTTTCCAGCGCGAACCGGCGCGCCTGGCCTACTGGCTGCCGCGCGGCGTGGCCGTGCTGGGCGCCGCGCTGCTGGGCATGGGCCTGATCTGCTGGGTCGCCGCCAACTGGGAAGACCTGGGCCGCATGGGCCGCTTCGCCCTGCTGCAAGGCGTGTTTGCCGCCGCCTGCGTGGGCGCCTTCGCCGTGCCCAAGGCGCGCATACCGCTGCTGCTGATGGCCTTGCTGGCCATCGGCGGCCTGTTCGCGTATTTCGGCCAGACGTACCAGACGGGCGCCGATCCGTGGCAGCTGTTCGCCCTGTGGGCCGTGCTGGCCTTGCCCCTGTGTTTAGTCGCGCGCAGCGACGTGCTGTGGACGCCGTGGATGCTGGTGCTGGCCACGGCCGCCGCCCTGTGGATGCAGGCGCATGCGCGCCACAGCTGGCGCATCGATTCGGCCGACCTGTCCATTTTCGTCAGCGGCTGGCTGGCCGTGCTGCTGGCCTGTGCGTTTGTCTCGCCCCTGCTGGCGCGCTGGACTGGCGCGGGCAGCTGGGCCTTGCGCCTGGGCCTGGTGCTGGCCACCATCCTCATCACGGGCGCGGCCGTCAGTGCCCTGTTCGGCAATGAGATCGAATCGCCGTACTGGGCCGGTCTCGGCTTGCTGGCCGTCGCCGCTGTCCTGCTGGCCACGCGCCGCTACTTTGACGTGTTCGGCCTGAGCGCCGTCGCGCTCGGTATCAATACCTTGCTGGTGGGAGGGCTGACGCACGTGCTGTTCAACGGCCATGGCGATGGCGTCGGCGCGCTGGCCATGCTGGGCTTGCTGGCGGCCGTGCTGCTGGCCCTGACGGTGCAAGGCATTTTGTGGCGCACGCGCCAGGAGGCGGCATGAGCAAGATGAACACTCAGCGCGACGATGCGCTCGCCACCCTGATCGACGATGCCACGCGCGCCGGCCTGTTGCCGCCCAACGCCAGCCGTCCCGTGCAGGATGTACGGCCGTGGCCGCTGGTGCTGATGACGGCCTTCGGCGCCTGGCTTGCCGCCATCCCCCTGATGATCGCGCTGGGCGTGGGCCTGGAAAGCGTCGTGCGCCACGGTCCCGGCGCGTATGTCGTGGCCGCCATCGTGCTGGTGGTGTCCGTGCTGCTGATCCGCACGCGCGGCGTGGCGCTGTTTGTCGAGCAGCTGGCCGTGCCCTGCCTGCTGGTGGGCGGCGGCTTGCTCGGCTATGCCCTGTACCGCGACTATTCCACGCAGACGGCGTCGCTGCTGCTGTGTCTGGCAAGCCTGGTGGTGGCCGCCGCCTTGCCGCGCGACTGGCTGCGCGTGCTGCTGGGACTGGTCGCCTGCGGCTTGCTGGGGCTGGGCATCATCGACAGCACGCGCGACTGGATCTTCGACAACGATCCGACGCAACTGTATCTGGCCTGGATGCTGGCCCTGGCACTCTGGCTGGCGGCCCACTGGCTGCAGAAGCAAGCCTTCAACGATGGCCGCGGCGCGCCCATCGCCGCCTTCCTGGAATCGCTGTCGACGGGGTGGGTATTGGCCATCTTGCTGGGGCTGGTCTTCTGGTCCGGCATGACCTTCATGCTGGGCGGTGCCTTGGGCGGCGGCTTCACGGGCGAGGTGGCGCGCGAATTGAGCAGGCACCATGCCGGCGCCTGGTATGCGCAAGCGTTGAATGGCGTCTCGCTCGTGCTGGCCACGGCGGCTGCCGCCTGGACGGGATGGCGCTGGCCGGCGCTGCGTCAGTTGCCCGCCATCGGCGTGGCGCTGGTGCTGATCGTGCTGGCGTGGTTCATGCCGGCGCTGGGGCCCGTGCTGCTGATCCTCGCATATTGCGTGACGAGCGGGCGTACACGCGTGGCCGTCGCGGCCGCGCTGGCGGCGGCGTGGATCATCGGCAGTTTTTATTACCAGCTGGCCTGGCCGCTGGCCAGCAAGGCGGCGCTGCTGGCCGTGGCCGGCGCCGTGCTGTGCGCGCTGTCGTGGCTGGCCACGCGCGGCGCCGTGCTGCACCTGGTGGAAAGCACGCCGGCGGGCGTGGCGGCCCAGAGCCGCAATGTCCGTCTTGGCGTACTGGCGGGCTTGCTGCTGGTGCTGCTGGTCGCCAACGGCGGCATCTGGCAGAAAGAGCAGCTGATCGCCAAGGGCGAGGCCATTTTCGTGGCGCTGGAACCCGTCGATCCCCGTTCGCTGATGCAGGGCGACTACATGCGCCTCAATTTCGTCAACCTGGGCGTCCTGAGTACGTTGGCCAGCGTGGAGCGGGCGCCGGGCCGGCCCCTCGTGGTGGCCAGACGCGATGCGCGGGGCGTGGCCGAACTGCTGCGCCCGTACACCAAGGAGGCACTGGCGCCCGGCGAATTTTTGCTCGAGCTGACGCCGAAGGATGGCAACTGGGTGCTGGTCAGCGATGCCTGGTTCTTCAAGGAAGGCGAGGCGGCACGCTGGGAAAAGGCCCGTTACGGCGAGTTCCGCGTGCTGCCCGATGGCCGCGCCTTGCTGGTGGGCATGCGCGGGGAAGATTTACAGGCGCTCTAGCCGCTTGATTGAACAAACCCAATGGCAGAATCCGGGGTCGTACCCTGAGGGTACGACCCCAGCCTTTGTTCTTGGGGTGGCCGTATCCTGTAAAATTGCCCGATGGATAATATTACGCATTCGGTCATCGGCCTCGGGGTCGGCGAACTGGTACACCGCAGCCTGCCGCCCGAGCCGCAAGCCCCCGCACAGCGCACCCGGCGTGCGCTGTTTCTGTTTACGGCCTGGTTTGCCAGCAACGCGCCCGACCTGGACCTGGTGCTGACCAGGCTGCTGCCGCGTCCGTTCGGCTACATGCTGCACCACCGTGGCCACACGCATACCTTGCTGCTGGCCTTGCCGCAGGCGCTGCTGTTGCTGGCCCTGCTGTGGCTGCTGTGGCCCGGCGCGCGCCGGCTGTTGAAGGAAAGCGTGCCGGCCCGCATCGGCCTGGCGGCTTGTTTGCTGCTGGGATTCTGCTTGCACATGGGCATGGATTTCCTCAATTCCTATGGCTTGCACCCGTTTTACCCGTTCAACAGCCGCTGGCTGTATGGCGACATGGTCTTCATCGTCGAGCCCATGTTCTGGGTGCTGCTGGGCGTGCCCGTGATCATGTCCTTGCGCTACGGTATCGTCAAAGGCGTGCTGCTGGCCGGATTGGCGGCGGCCCTGTGTTTCTTCACCTATAAAACCTATCTGGCGCCCGCCGCGCTGGCCGTCTTGCTGGCGCTGGGCGCGGTGCTGGCCGTGCTGCAAGGGCGGGCCGGCGAGCGGGGGCGGGGAGCGTTGCTGCTGGCCTTCGCGCTGGCGGCCACGTTTATCGGCACGCAAGGCGTGGCCTCGGCCATCGGCCGCAGCCGCATCGAGGCGGCCGTGCAGCGGCTCGACCCCGGCACGCGCGTTTGGGATGTGGCGATGACGGCGTTTCCCAGCCATCCATTGTGCTGGATCTATGTTTCGCTCGACAGCAAGACGGACGTGTATACCCTGCGGCGCGGCACCCTGAGCCTGCTGCCCGGGGCGCTGGCGCCCGCCGCCTGCCCGGCCGGCCTGGTGGAAACCAGCAAGCAAGGCCGGCAACTGGCGCCCGGCATCGCCGTCTCCGCCCAGGCGGCCGGCAGCCTGGCCGCCTTGCGCGCCTTGCAGGAAGACAATTGCTATGTCGACGCCTGGTTCCGCTTTGCCCGCATGCCCCGATTGAATGCGGACAAGCTGACGGACGTGCGCTTCAATCCCGGCATGCTGCCCAACTTTACGACCGTGGAGCTGCAACAGTTCCGTAGCCGCCCATGTCCCGCCTACGTGCCGGGCTGGGACCGCCCCCGTGCCGACATGCTGGCATTGCCGGAATAGGGCGCCGGAAACAAATGTATTGCCTTGTGGCAAAAAATATCGCGTGTGTACTTACTTCGCCATGGCACAGCATGCGACAATTATCAATTCGGCATGGATGTCATTGAGTTAGGACTATTTTGGAAGAGCAACACGCCTTACCGTATTTGCGGGAAACCCTGCTGTTTCTGGCCCTGGCCGGGATTTTTATTCCGCTATTGCAACGCCTGAAAGTCAACCAGGTGCTCGGCTTCCTGGCCGTCGGCGCCCTGTTCGGCCCGTTCGGCTTTGGCCTGTGGGCCGGCGACTTCACGTGGCTGACGTATTTTTCGTTCGTGCGCGCCGAGCAGGTCAGCGGCCTGGCCGAGCTGGGCGTGATGTTTTTGATGTTCATGATCGGCCTGGAGCTGTCGACGGAACGGCTGTGGGCGCTGCGGCGCTGGGTATTCGGCGCGGGCGTGGGGCAGGTGGCCGTCAGCGCCTGCCTGATCGGCGGCGTCGCGTATTACTTCGGCTTGTCGCTGGAAGCGTCCATCGTGCTGGGACTGGTGCTGTCGCTGTCGTCCACGGCCGTGGTGATGCAGCTGCTCACGGACCAGCGCTCCCTGCAGACGCCTGCCGGCCAGGCGGGCTTTTCCATTCTGATGTTCCAGGATCTGATGGTGGTGCCGCTGTTCATCCTGATCGACGTGTTCGCCAGCGGGCGCAGCGACGATCTGGCCTATTTGCTCAGCTTTGCGGCCGTGAAATCGGCAGGCGCCATTCTGCTGATCTATCTGCTGGGCCGCCGCGTGATTCGCCCCCTGTTCCAGTTTTTCGTCAAGAAACGCCAGCCCGACGTGTTCATGGCATTGACCCTGCTCAGCACCCTGGGCATCGCGGGCCTGACGTATCTGGCGGGCCTGTCGATGGCGCTGGGTGCCTTGCTGGCCGGTCTGCTGCTGGCGGAAACGGAATTTCGCCACGAAGTGGAAGTGACGATCGAGCCCTTCAAGGGTTTGCTGATGGGCTTGTTCTTCATGTCGGTGGGCATGCAGATCGACGTGCGCGAAATCCTCAAGTCGCCCGTCTTGATTCCCCTGGCCGTGCTGAGCCTGTTTGCCTTGAAAACCCTCGTCATCAGCGTGATTTTCCGCATCGGCGGCTTTCACTGGGGGCGTGCCGTGGAAACGGGCGTGCTGCTGGGACAGGGCGGCGAATTCGCCTTCATCGTCGTCGCGTATGCGCTGGGCACGAAATTGATCGGCCCGCAGGTGGCGCAGTTCGTCATGCTGGTGGTGGGCCTGAGCCTGTTCGCCACGCCGGCGCTGGCCAAGGCGGCGCGCGCCTTCGGCAACTGGTGGGAGCGGCGCCATCACCATCAGCTGGCCGATCTGGCGCACGGCGCGTTGCCGCCGCAGGGCAGCACCGTCATCATCGCCGGTTTCGGCCGGGTGGGGCAGTTGCTGGCCAAGGTGCTGACGGAGCAGGATATCGCCTATGTGGCGATTGAAAACGATGCACGGCTGGTGACGACCCTGCATCCGCGCGGCTTTCCCGTGTATTTCGGCGATGCGTCGCGCGCGGAACTGTTGCAAAAAGTGAATGCGGATCGGGCCGCGGCCGTGGTGCTGACGATGGACCATGCGGCCTCCGTGCTGCATGCCGTCAAATCGATCCGCCGCGAATATCCGCTGCTGCCCGTGTATGCGCGCGCCCGCGACGAGGCGCATGCGGTGGCCCTGATCCAGGCGGGCGCTACCCTGGTCGTGCCCGAGGCGCTGGAATCGGCGCTGCAGCTGACGGCTACCGTGCTGCACACGGTGGGCCTGTCGGAAGCGCGCACGACGGACATCGTGCAAGCGGAGCGCGACCGGCGCAATGCCGTGCTGCTGGCGAAAAAATTGTCGTAGGGAAAACCTTCGCACAAACGTGCGTGTCGCCGTGCTTTGTCAATTATCTATACAATAATAGTATATGAGCACACTACCCACATGAAAGCCGCGACGAAGAGCGGCGCGGCACCCCTGACGCCGCAGCAACTGGCGGCACAGGAAACGCAGCAAAAATTTGGCAAGCCCGAACGGGGCTGGCGCGAGCGGGTGTACACCGTCATTTTCGAGGCGGAAACGCGCACGGGCCGCGCTTTCGACCTGCTGCTGATCGCCGCCATCCTGATCAGCGTGACGGTGGTCGTGCTCAGCAGCGTCGCCTCCGTGGCCGAGCGCTACGGCACCTGGCTGACGGCGCTGGAATGGTTTTTCACCATTTTATTTACCATCGAATATTTCGCCCGCCTGTCGTGCCTGCAGCATCCGGTACGCTATGCCAAGAGTTTTTTCGGCGTCATCGACTTGCTGGCCATCGTGCCGACCTATATCGGCTTGCTGCTGCCCGGTGCGCACGTGCTGATCGACGTGCGCATTTTGCGGCTGCTGCGCATGTTCCGTATCCTCAAGCTCACGTCGTATGTGCATGAGTACACGGTGCTGGGGCGTGCCTTGCTGGCCAGTCGGCGCAAGATCCTGATTTTCTTGTCTTTTGTCATGATGGTGGTCTTTCTGTTGGGTACTGTGATGTATGTCGTGGAAGGGCCGGATAACGGCTACAGCAGTATTCCCACGTCGATTTACTGGGCCATCAGCACCATGACCACCGTCGGTTTCGGCGATATCACGCCGCGCACCGACATCGGGCGCACCATCGCTTCGCTGATGATGCTGCTCGGCTGGGGCATCCTGGCCGTGCCTACCGGCATTATCAGTGCCGAGATGACGGTACAGCGCAGTTCCAAGCTGGTCACCACGCGTACCTGTCCCACGTGCCTGAAAGAAGGGCTCGATGACGATGCCAATTTCTGCAAGAACTGCGGGGTTGCATTGCCGCCGCTGGCACGCGATTAGCGCATAGATCCTTCATCAACCCTATTTACTTTACTTTGTTAAGGCCAACATGATTCCAGTTCGCCTGATCGCGACGGGCAAGGCCGTGCCGTCGCATAGTGTGACTTCCGCCAGCCTGGACCTGAAATTGGGGCATCCGGACGGCTACACCCTGCGCAAGAGCGGGGTGCTGTCGCGCTTTGTCGCCGCACCCGATGAATCGCAAAGCCAGCTGGGCGCCGCCGCCCTGCTCGACGCGCTGAAGAACGCCAGCCTGCGTCCGGCCGATATCGATCTCCTGATCTGCGCCTGCGGCGTGCCCGAGCAAGCGTTGCCGAATACGGCCTGCTTCGTGGCCGAACATGCGGGCTTGCCGCCAGGCACGCAAAGCTTCGACGTGAACGCCAGCTGCCTCAGCTTCATGGCCGCCTTCCGCGTGGCCGCGTCCATGCTGGCCGGCGGCGCCTACCGCCGCATCGCCATCGTCTCGTCCGACCTCGCCTCGCGCGGTGTCGACTGGAGCGAGCCGGAAGCGTCGATGATCTTTGGCGACGGCGCCGCCGCCGTCATCGTCGAGCGCGGCGACGGCAGCGCCGGTATCCGCGCCTACAAGATGGGCACGTATCCGGAAGGGCGGCGCTACTGCGAAATCCGCGGCGGCGGCACCGAGCGCAACCCCCGCAACGGCTGCGAACCGGGCGACTACCTGTTCCGCATGGATGGCAAGGCCGTGTTCCGCCTGGCCGTCAAGGTGATGCCGGATTTCCTGGCGGAATTGATGGCCGAATCGGGCGCGGGACTGGAAAAAATCGACGTGGTCGTGCCGCACCAGGCCAGCCCACTGGGCCTCGCGCATGCGGCGCGCATCCTCGACGTTCCCGATGCTAAAATCATCAAGATCTTTGAAACGCACGGCAACCAGGTGGCCGCATCCCTGCCCACCGCCCTGCATGAGGCGGTGATGACGGGGCGGGCCGTGGCAGGCCAGCGTTTGCTGATGATGGGCACGGCCGCGGGCCTGACCATCGGCGGCATGATTCTTGACCTGTGAAGGTGGGGCGATGAGGCGGATACTGGTCACGGGAGCGACGGGCGGCTTGGGGCGCAATGCCGTGCGCACCCTGCTGGCGCAGGGCGTGGAAGTGCGCGCCACGGGCCGCAACGCCGCCGTGGGCCGCGAGCTGGAACGCATGGGTGCGCAATTCGTGGCGCTCGACCTGGCGCAAGCCACGCCGCGCCAGGTCGACGAGCTGGTGCGCGGCATGGACGCCGTCTGGCACTGCGCCGCGCTGTCCTCGCCGTGGGGCGCGGAGCGCGACTTCATCGCCGCCAACGTCACGGCCACGGCCCAGCTGCTGCGCGCGGCCGCCAGCCTGCACGTGGCGCGCTTCGTGCACATCTCCACTCCGGCCATCTATTTCGATTACCGCAACCGCTACGAGGTGCCGGAAACCTTCCGCCCCGACGCCTTCGTCAACGCGTATGCACGCTCCAAGGCGATGGCGGAAAAACTGGTGCAGGAGTGCGTCGACCGCCACCGCGGCATGACGTGCGTGATACTGCGTCCGCGCGCCATCTTCGGCCCGCACGACCAGGTGCTGATCCCGCGCCTGGCGAGGGTGCTGCAGGAGCGCGGCGGCAAGCTGCCGCTGCCCAACGGCGGCGCGGCCACCATCGACGTCACCTATGTCGACAATGTCGTGCACGCGATGTGGCTGGCCACCGTGCACAAGACCATCGCTTCGGGCGCCGCCTTCAACATCACGAATGGCGAACCGGCGCGCCTGTGCGACATTTTGCGCACCTTGTTTTGCGAGCACCTGCAGCAGCCGTTCGAAATCGTCAGCGTGCCTTACCGCGTGCTGGCGCTGGCGGCGCGCCTGATGCAGTTCGCTTCGCGCTTCACGCGCCGCGAGCCCTCATTGACGCCCTACAGCATCGGCGCGCTCAGTTTCGACATGACGCTCGATAACGCCAAGGCGCGCAAGGTGCTCGGCTATCGTCCCGTCGTCAGCCTGCAGGACGGCATCGCCCGCACGGCGCAGTGGATGCGCCAGGAAGCGGCGGCGCACAAGGTGGGCAAGGAGCGCAATGGCTAGCATCACCGCATTTCGCGTCGGCCACTGCACCCATCCTTCGTGCATGGTCTTGAAAGGCAGCGGGCTGGCCAGCCGCTGCTTCCCCTCGCGCGCCTACCTGATCGAAACGCGCGCGGGTGTGTACCTGTGGGACACGGGGTATGCAGAGCACTTCCGCGCCGCCACGTCGAAAGGCGTGTACCGCATGTACGCGTGGGTCACGCCGATCTTCTTCGACGAGAATGAGTCCTTGCACGGCCAGCTGCGCGCGCATGGCATATCGCCCGGCGACATCCATACCTTGCTGCTGTCGCACTTCCACGCCGACCATATCGCCGGCCTGCGCGACTTTCCCGGCGCGCGCCTGATGGCCTCGAAAACGGGCTGGGACGCCGTGCGCGGCTTGTCCGGCGTGGCTGCCGTGCGCCAGGCCTTCGTGCCCGAGCTGCTGCCGCCCGACATCGCGGATCGCCTCGATTTCGTGGAAAGCGTGCCCGAGACAGCCTTGCCGGCCGCCTTGCTGCCATTTACGCACGGGCGCGACGTCAGCGGCACGGGCGAGATCTACATCGTCGACTTGCCCGGCCACGCCATCGGCCATCTGGGTGCCTTCGTGCTGCAGGACGGCGGCTGGACCTTGCTGGCGTCGGATGCGGCCTGGGTGCCGGAAAGCTTCCAGCAGCTGCGCGGACCGTCGGAACTGTCCTTCCTCATCCAGCACAAGCGCGCGCCGTACTACGCCACCCTGAACCGCCTGCACCAATTGCACCAGTCGGGCAATGCGCAGATCCGCATCACGCATGAAGATACCAACGATTATTTGCCCGTGGCGGGCCGCCCGTGAAGCGAATATTCTGGCTGTTGCTGTCGTACTGGCGCACGCGCCGCCTGCGTTTCACTAGCCGCGCGCAGCTGGAAAGTTATCAGCAGGCGCAGCTGGCCCGTTTCATCGATGTGTTGTGCGCGCGCAGCCGCTATTTCGCTCCCTATCGCGCGCTGCCGCTGGCGCAGTGGCCGACGATGAACAAGGCGCTGATGCTCGAGCATTTCGATGCCATGAACACCGAGGGAATCACGTTGGCGCAGGCGATGGACGCGGCCATGGCGGCCGAGCATAGCCGTGATTTCACGCCCGCCGTGGGCGACATCACCGTGGGCCTGTCGTCGGGCACCTCGTCGCGGCGTGCCGTGTTTACCGTCAGCCCCCGCGAAAAGGCCCAATGGGCGGGCGTGATGCTGGCCAAGGCGCTGCCCGACGGCCTGTTTTCCGGCGAAAAGGTCGCCCTGTTCCTGCGCGCGAACAGCAATCTGTACACGGCCGTGCGCTCGCCGTGGCTCACGTTTGCCTTTTACGACCTGTTCGCACCGTTCGACAGCCTGTGCGCGCAGCTGGCGCGATATCAACCGTCCGTGATCGTCGCACCGGCCCAGGTGCTGCGCCAGCTGGCGCTGCGCGTCATCGATGGCAGCCTGGCGCTGGCGCCGAAAAAAGTCATCTCCGTGGCCGAAGTGCTGGAAGCCCAGGACCGCGCGCTGATCGTACAGGCGTTCGGCGCCGTGCATGAAATCTACCAGGCGACCGAGGGTTTCCTCGCCAGCAGCTGCGAACACGGCGTGCTGCACCTGAACGAGGAATACGTGCACATCGAACCACAATGGCTTGATGCGGAACAGCGTCGTTTTGTGCCCGTAATTACGGATTTCACGCGCATCACGCAGCCCATCGTGCGCTATCGCCTCGACGACATCCTGGTCGCGCGTGCCACGCCATGCCCGTGCGGCCGCGCCACGCGCGCCATCGACGGCATCGAAGGGCGCTGCGACGATATGCTGCTGCTTCCCTCTGCACGCGGCGGTGCCCCCATCGCCGTGTTTGCCGACGTGCTGACGCGCGCGTTCGCGCAAGCCTTGCCGGCGGACGCCGACTACCGCCTGCTGCAGTCGGGCGATTGCGCCCTGCAGCTGCATGCGGCCCTGGACGATGCTGGCCTGGCTGCCTTGCGCGATCACCTGGCAACGGTGCTGCGCGGCCTGGGCGTGGCCGTGGACGGCCTGGCCTGGACGACGAGCGGCGAATTGCCTCCCTTTGACCCCACCATGAAACGGCGCCGCATCCGGCGCCTTGCGACCGCATGAATCCTTCTTCCATGACCGTACGCTGCCGCCTGCTGCATTTGCTGGCCGGCTGGGGCAGCGTCGGCCTCGTGTATTTTTCCAGCGACCTGCTGCAAGGGCAGGGCGTGCTGCTGCCGGAAACGGCGCTCGACCGCGCCATTCCCTACACGGATGCCGCCATCTGGCTGTACCTGTCGTTTTTCATCCTGATCCCGTACGCCTACCTGGCGGCCGATGCGGCCCGCGTGCGCTGGCTGGCGCGCGCCATGGCGCTTTCCGCGCTGGCCTGCGGCGTGGTCTTCCTGCTGTATCCGACCACGCTCGCGTATCCGCCCGTGGGGGACGGTCATGCCTGGAGCACGCAGGCACTGCGCATGCTGCAGGCGGCGGATTCCGCGCAAAACTGCCTGCCCTCGCTGCATGGCGCCCTGACCTTGCTATGCGTGTGGGCGCTGTGCGACAAACGCCACCTGCTGCGCTCCGCGCTGGCCCTGGTGCTGGGCGTGGCCATCTGCTACGCCATCATCGCGCTGCGCCGCCACGTGAGCATCGATCTGGCCGCCGGCCTGTTGGTCGGCATCGCTGGCGGCATGCTGGCGAAAATGCAGGTATCCTTGGCTGCCCGCCGCGCCGTTTCCATAAAAACCGCACCATGATGAACCCCTTTGCCCTCTCTTTCCTTGTCATGCTGGCCTTCGTGCTGGCCGAACTGCTGATCCTCAAATGGGTACGCAAGACCCCGGTGCCGTGGAAGGACGTGATCTTCAACCTCAATTCCGGCCACATATTGATGTGGGTGTTCCGCGGCGTGGAAGTAGCGGCGTTCGCCCTGCTGCTGCGCCATGTGAATCTGCACATCGTCGACCAGTGGCCCGTGGCCGCGCAGTGGGTCTTCGCGTTTTTTGCCTGGGACCTGTGCTTTTACTGGATGCACCGGCTGCACCATAAGATCCCCTTGCTGTGGGCCGTGCACGTGGTGCACCACCAGGGCGAGCACTTCAACCTGTCGCTGGGCGTGCGCAATTCCTGGTATTCGTCGCTGACGAATTTCCCGTTTATTGCCATCCTGGCCGTGCTGGGCGTGCCGCTCGAAATCTTCCTCGTCGTCTCGTCCCTGCATTACACGGTGCAGTTCTATAACCACAATGCGCTGGTGAACAAGTCCGGCATCCTCGATAAATTCATGGTCACGCCTTCGCACCACCGCGTGCACCACGGCACCGATAAACGCTACATCAACCGCAATTTCGGCGGCACCTTGCTGCTGTGGGACAGGCTGTTCGGCAGCTTCCAGCCCGAACTCGAGGGCGTGGAAATGCGCTATGGCGTGAAGGGCATGACACCCACGCACAATCCGCTCCTGGCCAGCAACGGCAAGCTGTTCAAGTGGCTGCGCGCGCGCTTTCCCCACTGGCAGTCGCGCGGCACTTTCGAGGTGCCCGAACTGTTCATCGGCATCGGCGGCGTGATTTTGTTTGGCCTCGTGATCTATTACGTCAACCACGAAGCGGTGCTGGCCGGCGCGCAGCAAGCGATCCTGTTCGCGCTGATCTTTGGCGGCACCTTGGCGCTGGGCGGCCTGTCGGATGCGCGCCGCTGGGGCGCCATCGCCTGGGTGGCCATCGCCGTGGCCATGCCGGCCCTGTACCTGGGCTGGTATGGCGCGCGCGATGCGTGGGGCATGGTGTTTTTGGCCGCGCTGCTGGCGCATGGCCTCGACGGCGCGCGCCGCCTGTGGTGGCCGGCAGCGGCGGGGACGCGCGCGTGACGCCTGTGCCCCCTTTGCCGCCGCTGCGCTTCCAGCCCGCCCGCGATTCCGCCTTCCGCCGCGAACTGCGCGCGCGCGCCGACGCCTACCTCGCCAGCGAGGGAAAGCACCGCTTCGGCGACTGGCGCCTGCATGCGAAAACCGTGTTCCTGGCCGCGCTGACGGCGGGGCTGTATGCGCTGGCCTTGAGCGCCGGCAGCACCTGGCCGTTTGTCGCCAGCTATGTCGCCTGCCTGGTGGCGGCCATGGCGCTGGCCATGAATACCCTGCACGATGCGGCCCACAGCGCCGTCTTCCGCCAGGGACGCCTGAATCGCATCCTGATCCGCCTGGTGGGCTTGCCCGTGGGCGTGGACACGGATTTCTGGACCATCCGCCACGTGCATTTCCATCATACGTATGCGAACGTGGAAGGCTATGACCTCGACACGGAACCGAACCCCTTCCTGCGCCAGACGCCGTTCCAGCGCTGGGCCCCCCAGTACCGCTATCAATACCTGTACTGGCCCGTGGTGGCGGCCCTGTCGCTGCCGTATCTGAACTGGTATGGCGATTGGCTGGACCGCTTCGGCAAGACGCCCGTGGCCGCGCACAGCCGCTTGCAGGGCTGGCGCGGCTGGCTGTCGTTCCTGGGCTGGAAGCTGGGCCACGTGGCGCTGGTGCTGGCGCTGCCCATGTGGGTGCTGCAGCAGCACGGCATCGGCTGGGGCGTGGTGCTGGGCGCGTATTTCGTGGGCCAGATGCTCGCCTCGTGCGCGCTGGTGGCGCTGATCCTCGGCACGCATTGGGCCGAAGTGGAATTCTTCCAGCCGGGGAAGGACGGCACCTTGCCGCACGACTGGTACCAGCACACGTTTTATACGGCCTGCGACTGGACGCCGAAACCGCGCGCGCTGCGCTGGCTCGGCTACTGGCTCGGCGGCCTGAATCTGCACCTGACGCACCATCTGTTCCCCACCTGGAACCACCGCCACTACCCGGCGCTGGCACGCATCCTGGCCGAACTGGCGCCGCGCCACGGTCTCGTCTACCGCGAACTCGGTTACGGCCAGCTGCACGCCTCGCAGCAGCAATTCCTGCGCGCCATGGGCCAGCCGCCCGCCCAGTCCTGACGAATCGCGCTTGACTGGGCTTCTGTTTCATCTTACATTTCTGTAACGACAGAAATAAGAGAAAATCATGGAATTGAGTCCGACCACGCAGAAGTACATTCTCCATTGGGGGGAAATGGGCACCCGCTGGGGCGTCAACCGCACGGTGGCGCAGATCCACGCGCTGCTGTTCCTGGCCAACGAACCGCTGACGGCGGAAGACATCGCGGCCAGCCTGAACGTGGCCCGCTCCAACGTCAGCAACAGCCTGAAGGAATTGCAAAGCTGGGGCCTGGCGCGCATCACGCACGTGATGGGGGACCGGCGCGACCATTTCGTCGCCCTGCAGGATGTGTGGGAAATCTTCCGCGTCATCATGGAAGAGCGCAAGCGGCGCGAGATCGACCCCACCCTGACGGTGCTGCGCGAATGCGCGATCGAGGGCGAACACGATGCGGCGATACCGCCGGCCACCCTGGAGCGCATGGGCGAAGTGCTGGCCTTCCTGGAAATGCTCAGCTCCACCTATAGCGACTACAAAAACCTGCCGCCGGCGACCCTGCAGCGCATGCTGTCGATGGGCGGCAAGGTGGCCAAGTTCCTCAGTCCGGACGACAAGCCTGGCAAGCCGGGAAAAGCATGAGCGGCCCCTCGGAAGGAGAATTGTTCAAGAAGGTCATGGGCGAGCGTTGGCTCACCCTGCACCCGGACATCCGGCGCCGCTTCGAGAAAAATCCCGCGCCGGGCCAGCCCCTGTACTACCGGGGCGAGCTCAGTGAACTCACGAGCTCGCGCCTGGGCAAGGTGCTGGGCTGGCTCACGCGTCCCTTCATCGACGGCGCCCTGATCCCGCATGACGATCACGACTTCCCCGTCGATATCGAAGTCTATTCGCGCCCCGGCTGCCCCTTCATCTTCAAGCAGCGCACCTACCGCCTGCATGGCCGCGCGCCGATCCGCTTCACGTCCTACATGGCCGAAAGCGCAAAAGGCGAAGTGCTCGAATACGTGGGCATGGGCCTGGGCATGAAGCTGGTGCTGCACGTCGAGGATGGCAATCTGCATTTCACCAGCGATGGCTATTTTTGGGATCTGTTCGGCTGGCGCATGCCGCTGCCCGGCGTGCTCACGCCCGGCAAGACGTACCTGTGCCACCGCAACGACACGCCGCAGCAGTTCAATATCCGCATCGAGATCCGCCACGCCCTGTTCGGCACCACGTTTACCCAGGCCGGCGTGTTCCGCGAATCCGCCGCACCGGAAAGTCACAAGGAGACACCATGAATACGCATCTGCTGGCCCTGCAACTGATGGCGGCGCAAGGCTGCCTGGGCGCCTTCGACACCATCTACCACCATGAAATCACGGAAGCGCTGCCGCAAAAGGCGTCGGCGCGCCTGGAACTGACCATCCATGCCACGCGCGCCCTGATCTACAGCCTGCTGTTCGTCGGCCTGGCGGCCTGGGAATGGCATGGCGCCTGGGCCTGGGTGCTGGTGATCGTGTTTGGCGTGGAAATCGTGCTGACCCTGTGGGATTTCGTCGTCGAAGACCAGACCCGCCTCCTGCCCGCCACGGAGCGGGTCACGCACACGGTGCTGGCGATCAACGCGGGCGCCTTCATCGCCCTGCTGGCCCTGAACAGCAGCGACTGGGCGACCTTGCCGACGGCCCTCGTATGGCAGCCATATGGCTGGCTCAGCGTCTTCCTCGCCCTGTGCGGCGTGGGCGTGGGCCTGTCCGGCCTGCGCGACGCGTATGCCGTGTGGCAGCTGGGACGGCGCAAGGTGCAGGAGAAGCAGGAGCAGGAGGAGCGCCTGCGCTTTGCCGCCGCGCCGCAGTCCGTGCTGGTGACGGGCGCCACGGGTTTCATCGGCCAGCAGCTGGTCAGCGCCTTGCTGGCCGACGGCCATGCGGTGACGGTGCTGACGCGCCAGCCGAAACAGGCCGCGTGGACCTTCGACGGCCAGGTGCGCTGTATCCGGTCGTTCGACGAATTGTCGGATGCACAGCGCATCGACATGGTGGTCAACCTGGCCGGCGCGCGCATCGTCGGCAAGCGCTGGACGGATGCGCGCAAGGCGGCCCTGCGCCGCAGCCGCGTGGCGCTGACGCAGGACCTGGTGGCGTGGATCGCCCGCGCGCAGCACAAGCCGAGGGTACTGCTGTCGGCGTCGGCCATCGGCTACTACGGCGTGCAGCCGCAGGGCGACGCGACGGAATTGACGGAGGAGAGCGCGCCGCAAGCCATCTTCATGTCGCAGCTGTGCCAGGAATGGGAAGTGGCCGCGCGCCAGGCGGAGCAACATGGCGTGCAGGTGGGCTGCATGCGCTTCGGCCTCGTCTTCGGCCACCAGGGTTCGCTGCCGCAGATGCTGCTGCCGGTCCGTTTCGGCGTGGGCGGCCCGCTCGGCAGCGGCAAGCAGTGGGTCACGTGGGTGCATGTGCGCGACGTCATCCGCGCCATCGCCCATCTGGCGCGCCGCAGCGAACAGGGCGCGGTGAGCGGCGCGTATAACTTCTGCGCGCCGGAAGCGATCGAGCAGCGCCGCTTTGCCCGGGTGGCGGGCGCCGTGCTGCACCGCCCCAGCATCGTGCCCACGCCGGCCTTCGTCATGCGCGCCTTGCTGGGCGAGCAGGCCGACTTGCTGGTGGAAGGCCAGCGGGTCGCCCCGCGCCGTCTGCTGGACGATGGATTCAGCTTCCGCTATCCGCAGCTGGAAGGGGCGCTGCGCAGCCTGTAGCCTGGCGTAGAATGGGGCATGGGAGGAACCGAACCATGGCCCGCTTCAGCCATACGATAGACAGCCATACCTATGCGTTTGCCAGCCTGAAGGAGCTGCTGGCCAAGGCCACGCCGCTGCGTTCGGGCGACGTGCTGGCCGGCGTGGCGGCCGCCAGCGCGCGCGAACGGGTGGCGGCGCAGCTGGCGCTGGCCGAGGTGCCGCTGTCGGCCTTCCTCAATGAGGCGCTGGTGCCGTACGAAGACGATGAAGTCACGCGCCTGATCATCGACACCCACGCGCGCGCCGCGTTCGCGCCGATTTCCCACCTGTGCGTAGGCGACTTTCGCGACTGGCTGCTCGATGACGCGACGGATACGCCCACGCTGGCGCGTGTCGCGCCCGGCATCACGCCGGAAATGGCCGCCGCCGTCTCAAAAATCATGCGCCTGCAGGACCTGGTGCTGGTGGCCCGCAAGTGCCGTGTCGTCACGGCTTTCCGCAATACCCTGGGCCTGGACGGCCGCCTGTCCACGCGCTTGCAACCGAACCACCCGACGGATGACGCCACGGGGATTGCCGCGTCGATGCTCGATGGCCTGATGCTGGGCAGCGGCGACGCCGTGATCGGCATCAATCCCGCCACCGACAATGTGGCGCAGGTGGTCTCGCTGCTGCACCTGCTCGACGCCGTCATCGGCCAGTACCAGATTCCCACGCAGTCCTGCGTGCTCACGCACATCACCAATACGCTCGAGGCGATACGCCGCGGCGCGCCCGTCGACCTGGTATTCCAGTCGGTGGCGGGCACGCAGGCGGCCAACCGCAGCTTCGGCATCGACCTGGCCCTGCTGGCCGAGGGGCAGGCGGCGGCCCTGTCGCTGGGGCGCGGCACGGTGGGCAACAACGTCATGTATTTCGAAACGGGGCAGGGCAGCGCCCTGTCGGCCGGCGCCCACCACGGCATGGACCAGCAGACGTGCGAGGCGCGCGCGTATGCGGTGGCGCGCGCGTATCAACCGCTGCTGGTCAATTCGGTGGTGGGCTTCATCGGCCCCGAATACCTGTACGACGGCAAGCAGATCATGCGCGCGGGACTGGAAGACCATTTCTGCGCCAAGTTATTGGGTTTGCCCATGGGCTGCGACGTGTGCTATACCAACCACGCGGAAGCGGACCAGGACGATATGGACGCCTTGCTGACCATGCTGGGCGTGGCCGGCTGCAATTTCATCATGGGCGTACCGGGCGCGGACGACATCATGCTCGGCTACCAGAGCACCTCGTTCCACGACGCCCTGTATGCGCGCCGCGTGCTGGGTTTGCGCCCCGCGCCCGAATTCGCGGCCTGGCTGGCGCGCATGCGGATCACGGATGCGCAGGGAAACCTGAACGTGGCGCTGGCGCCGGCCTTCCAGGCGGCCCTGCTGCGCCTGGACGATTAGGGAGGATACATGGACGAGAAAAACCCGTGGCAGGCGCTGCGCGCGCATACGGCGGCGCGCATCGCGCTGGGGCGCCGCGGCGTGAGCGTGCCGACCCACGCGCAGCTGGCGTTCCAGCTGGCCCATGCGCAGGCGCGCGACGCCGTGCACCTGGCGCTCGATGGCGAAGCCTTGGCAAGCGCCCTGGCCGCGCAGGGGCAAGCCAGCGTGCATCTGCACAGCGCCGCCGCCACGCGTGCCGACTATCTGCAACGCCCCGACCTGGGGCGCCGGCTCGACGATGTTTCAAGGGCGCGCCTGGCCGCTGGTACGACGGGAGTGGACCTGGCGCTGGTGGCGGCCGATGGCCTGTCGGCGCTGGCCGTGCAGCGCCACGCGGCACCCTTCCTGGCCGCTTTGCGCGAACGGCTGGCGCTGGAAGCGTGGACGCTGTCGCCCGTGCACATCGTGGCGCAGGGGCGGGTGGCTATCGGCGACGAGGTAGGGGAATTGATCAAAGCGCGGGCCGTGCTGGTGCTGATTGGCGAGCGGCCGGGCTTGAGTTCCCCGGACAGCCTGGGCCTGTACCTGACGTGGGCGCCCAAGGCAGGCTTGCTAGACGAGCGCCGCAACTGCATCTCGAACGTGCGCCCCGAGGGGCTGGCGTATGCGCCGGCCGCGTACCGGCTGCACTACCTGCTGTCGCAGGCGTTCAGGCGGCAGTTGTCGGGCGTGGACTTGAAGGATGAAACGGTGGAAGAGGGCGCGGCCCTGGCGGGCGCGCGCAATTTCCTGCTGGCGTGATCAGACTTCGCGGATTTCGTCCAGCGGCCAGCGCGGGCGCACGTTGAACGAGTAATCGTGCTTGGCGGCGTCGGGGTTGATCTGCAGGCGCATGGCGCCGGCAAAGGCGATCATGGCGCCGTTGTCGGTACAGAATTCCAGCTCCGGGTAATACACTTTAAAGCGCTTCTTGACAGCGGCCGCATTGAGCGAGGCGCGCAGTTGCGCATTGGCGCCCACGCCGCCGGCGATCACCAGGCGCTTCAGGCCCGTGTGCTTGAGGGCCGATACGCACTTGGCCGTCAGCACGTCGACGATGGCGTCGACGAAGCCCCGTGCGATGTTCGCCTTGTCCTGCTCGCAGATATTGGCGATGACTTTTTCTTCATGGTTTTTCACCACCGTCAGCACGGCCGTCTTCAGGCCGGAAAAGCTGAAGTTGAAATCCTTCGAATGCAGCATGGGGCGCGGCAGTTTATACGCCAGCGGGTCGCCGAATTCGGCCAGGCGCGAAATGGCGGGACCGCCCGGGTAACCGAGTCCCAGCAGCTTGGCCGACTTGTCGAATGCCTCGCCGGCCGCATCGTCGAGGGTTTCGCCCAGCATCGTGTACTGGCCCACGCCATCGACGCGCATCAGCTGCGTGTGGCCGCCCGACACCAGCAGCGCGATGAAGGGGAATTCCGGCGGCTCGGACGCGAGCAGCGGCGACAGCAAATGGCCTTCCAGGTGGTGGATGCCCAGCACCGGCTTGTTGATGGCCAGGCCCAGGCTGCACGCAACGGACGATCCTACCAGCAGCGCGCCGGCCAATCCCGGACCCTGCGTGTAGGCGATGGCGTCGATTTCGGACAGGCCGATGCCGGCCTTCGTCAGGGTCTCTTCGAGCAGCGGGATGGCGCGGCGGATATGGTCGCGCGACGCCAGTTCCGGCACCACGCCGCCGTACTGCTCGTGCATGGCGACTTGCGAATAGAGGGCGTGCGACAGCAGGCCGCGTTGCGTGTCGTACAAGGCCAGGCCGGTTTCGTCACAGGAGGATTCGACGCCAAGAACAATCATGAAGGTGCTAAATAGGGAGGAGTAATCCGCCATTGTAAAGGAAAGCCGCGCAGTCCACCGTGCGGCCGGCGCACCATTTCGGCGGCAGTGTGCACTTGCGCAGTGCGGCGCTGGCCGGTTTTGCCCGGGATTTTGGCTGCTTTGCGCCTGGAACGGCACTGGCACCGCTCTTGCTTAGACAGGCGTGTGCCTTTCTCAAGGGAGCTTGCGATGTCGGAACAATGGAAAATGATTTGCCGCCTGAAGGACATGCCGCTGGCGGGCGCGCGCATGGTGCAGCGGGGCCTGGCGTGGCAGGACTTGCCCGGCGTGGCGCTGTTCCGCGCGGTGGACGACACGGTCTACGCGCTGCTTGACGCGGTGCCCTGCCTGGGCGGCCCGCTGGCGCACGGGGTGCTGATGGAGAAAAATCTGATGGGGCCGAAAAATAGCTGGATCATCGAGCTCGATTCGGGCCGCCTGGTGGCGCCCGTGCAGGGCATGGCGCGCATGTATGCCGTGCGCATCCTGGACGGGCGCATCTACCTGGACATCAATGAACTCAATATCCCGGCCAGCAAGGCAGAGCAGGCGCTGGCGGGATCGTTCGCCGTGCTGCCGCATGTGCAGATGGCGTGATGAAGGGAAAAGCAAAAACGGCGCACAGGGCGCCGTTTTTTGTCTGCAGTGATGTGTCGGCTTACGCGCTACGCGCCAAGCCGACCTACGTATTGACGCGGCCGGCCGGGTAGGTCGGATTAGGCCCACAGGGCCGTAATCCGACAACATTGTTGGCGGTATATTTTACGCCGGGCGATTGAGCAGGTGCGCATGCGCGTCGCGCAGCATGGTGGCCGTCGTGTCCCAGTCGATGCAGCCGTCCGTGACGGAGCAGCCGTAGGTCAGTTGCGACAGGTCTTGCGGGATCTTCTGGTTGCCGCCGACGATGTTCGATTCGATCATCACGCCCACCAGCGAGCGGTTGCCCTGGCGGATCTGGTTGACCACGTCGCCCATCACCAGCGGCTGCAGCTCCGGCTTTTTATAGCTGTTCGCGTGCGAGCAGTCGACCACCAGATTGGCCGGCAGCTTGGCCTTGGCCAGCGCCTGTTCGGCGATGGCGATCGAGACCGAATCGTAGTTCGGGCGGCCGTCGCCGCCGCGCAGCACCACGTGGCCATACGCGTTGCCGCGCGTGCGCACGATGGCGACGTTGCCTTCGGCGTTAATACCGAGGAAGGAGTGCGGGTGCGCCGACGACAGGATGGCGTTGACGGCGATGCTGATGTCGCCATCGGTGCCGTTCTTGAAGCCGACCGGTGTCGACAGGCCCGACGACATTTCGCGGTGCGTCTGCGATTCCGTCGTGCGCGCGCCGATGGCCGTCCAGGCGATCAAATCGCCCAGGTATTGCGGCGAGATGGGGTCCAGCGCTTCGGTGGCGGTGGGCAGGCCCAGTTCGCACACGTCGAGCAGGAACTGGCGCGCCTTTTCCATGCCTTCGTTGACCTTGAACGAATCGTCCATGTACGGGTCGTTGATATAGCCCTTCCAGCCCGTGGTGGTACGCGGTTTTTCGAAATACACGCGCATCACCAGCAGCATCGTATCCTTGACTTCCTCTTGCAGCGCTTTCAGGCGGCGCGCGTAATCGAGGCCGGCGACGGGGTCGTGGATCGAGCACGGGCCGACGACGACGAACAGGCGCTGGTCCTTGCGGTCGATGATGTTGCGCAGCGCTTCGCGGCCGCGGCTGACGGTGTCGAAGGCGCTTTCCGACAGGGGCAGCTTGGCGTGCAGTTCGGCCGGTGTCGGCATGGGCGCGAAAGAGGTGACGTTGATATTTTCGATGTCTGGCGTATTCATGATTCTGGCTCGGCTTTCGCTATTGCGTTCTTTAAGAGGCAATAGTGTAGCGGAAATGCGGCCTGGCGGCGGGGTTGGGGCCAAAACGGAATGCATGAGTTGTTTTTATGGCAGGGCCGGCACCCCGCCGGCCCCTTGCTGCCGGGCGCTCAGCGGCCGCCGGCCAGGCTGGCGCCAACGCTGTAGCGGGCGATGCGCTGGTAGTCGCCGGCCAGCTCGGGCGGCCGGGGCAGGCCGGGATGGCGCCGCACATGCTCGAGGATGGCCGTTTCATGCTGGCGTATCTGCGCGTCCAGACAGGCGATTTGCTGGCGCAACAGGGCGTGCAGCGCATGCTGGCCAGCCTGCAGATGGGCGTCCAGGCGCGCCGACTCCTGCTTGCGCACGCCTACGATGGCGTGAAGGCGGCGCAGCCACAGGCGCAGTTCCACGTAGGCGGGGGAGGGCGGCGTCCAGCGCGCGGGGCGTTCGTCCTTGCAGTAATTGGCCAGCACCACGGCGCTGTGCGCCGCGTTCGCGGGCAAACCTTGATTGCGCAGATAGTCTGCCAGCTGCGCGGGCTGGGCATCGCAGACCAGCATGCCCATGTCGGCCAGCGCGCGGGCTGGCGCCTCGCTGTACGGGGCGTCGAGGCGCATGCAGACGCGCAAGCCCATGACGGGCACGTCATTCCTCTGCAGCCAGCTGCGCAGCCAGCGGTAGCCGGCCATGTCGTTTTCCAGCACCTTGCACAGCACGTCGCCGCCCGAGCGCAGCACGGCTTTCAGCAGCAGCTTGCTCGTTTCGATGCCGACGAAGGCAGTTTCCTGTTTGATCGCGTCTTTCATGATGAGTCCCCCTGTGCAGTCTTATACGCAGCGGCGGCGCGTTTGGATGCAGGCGCGAAGCAAATTCGTAAAAATAGCCTGGAAGACTGTTGCATTGGCGCCTACGGCATCCTCCAGCCCGTCTGCAAGGGAAAAAATCCGTGTAAGCTGGCGCCATGACGACTGTATCCATCCCCCATACTGATGTGGCCGGCGAGCCATTTCCCGCTGCACGTTTCATTAAAGAAATAGGACGCGGCAAGAACGGCGCGCGCAGCATGACGCGTGACGACGCCTGCACCCTGTACCGCGCCATGCTCGAGGGCCGCGTGTCGGACCTGGAACTGGGCGGCATTTTGTTATCCATGCGCATCAAGGGCGAGTCCGTGGACGAGATCGCCGGCTTCCTCGATGCGGCAGAGGCCTCATTTGCACCGCTGGCCGCGCCGGCAGGCGAGTTCGCCCCGATCATCATTCCCAGCTACAACGGCGCGCGCAAGATGGCGAATTTGACCGCCTTGCTGGCGCTGCTGCTGGCGCGCGCGGGTGCACCCGTGCTTGTGCACGGCGTCACCAGCGACCCGGGCCGCATCACGACGGCCGAGGTGCTGGCCGCGCTGGGTGTGCCCGCCTCGCAGGGCCATGCGCAAGCCGAGGCCGCCATGGCGCGCGGCGAAGCGGCCTTCCTGCCCATCGAAGCGCTGGCGCCGCGCCTGGCGCACCTGCTGTCGCTGCGGCGCGTGCTGGGCGTGCGCAATTCCACGCACACGCTGGTGAAAATCATGCAGCCGTTCGCCGGCCCCGCCCTGCGCCTGGTGTCGTACACGCATCCCGAATATCTGGAAATGCTTGGCGAATATTTCCTGACTGCCGCCGATCCCGCGCGCGGCGACGCCTTCCTGATGCGCGGCACGGAGGGCGAAACGGTGGCCAACGCCAACAAGGCGCAGCAGATCGACTGGTTCCACGACGGCGAACGCACGGTATTGGTGGAAAAGCAATTGCTGGTGGAAGAATTGCCGCATTTACCGGCCGAGCGCGACGCGGCCACTACGGCGGCCTGGATCGCGGCCGTGCTGCGCGGCGAGGTCCCCGTGCCGCCATCGATCGCCGGGCAGGTGGAGCAATGCCTGATGGCATCGCGGCAGATTGCAGCACGGCCGCGCTAGCCGCGCCGCCGCAGTTTACAATGGCGTCTTTGTAATCAGCGGTGACCGGAATTCTTATGGCAAAACAATTTGATGTGGCAGTGATCGGCGCGGGCGCGGCCGGCATGATGTGTGCGGCTGTTGCCGCCCAGCAAGGCAAGCGCGTGGTGTTGATCGATCACGCGGCCAAGCTGGCCGAAAAGATCCGCATCTCGGGTGGCGGGCGTTGTAATTTCACCAATATCAACGCCACCCCACAAAATTTTCTCTCGGAAAATCCGCATTTCTGCAAGAGCGCGCTGTCGCGCTACACGCCGCAGGATTTCCTCGCGCTGGTGAAAAAATACCGGATCGGCTATCACGAAAAGCACAAGGGCCAGCAATTCTGCAATGAATCGGCCGAGCAGATCATCGACATGCTCAAGGACGAGTGCGCCGCTGGCGGCGTGCACTGGCGCATGCCGTGCAAGATCGATAATGTTGTTCAGCAAGACGACGGCAGCTTCGTGCTGCAGACGGACAGCGGCGACATCGAGACGGCCAGCATCGTCATCGCCACGGGCGGCCTGTCGATCCCGAAGATCGGTGCCACGGACTTTGCCTATCGCATCGCCAAGCAATTCGGCCTGGCGATGGTCGAGCCGCGTCCGGCCCTGGTGCCGCTGACGTTCGACCCGGCCAGCTGGGCGCCATTTGCCGAATTGTCCGGCATCGCGCTGGAAGTGGATGTGGAAACGGGCAGCCTGAAAGGCCGCAAGGCCACGGGCGCGCGTTTCCGCGAAGATTTGCTGTTCACGCACCGCGGCCTGTCGGGTCCGGCGATTTTGCAGATTTCCAGCTACTGGCTGCCGGGCGAGCCCATCGTCATCAACCTGCTGCCGGAAGTGGACGTGGCGCAAACCCTCATCGAAGGCAAGGGCACGCTGAAGAAGCAACTGGGCAATATCGTTGCCCAATGGCTGCCGCAGCGCCTGGCGGACTGCCTGCTGGCCACGAACGGTCTGGCGCCGGACGCGCGCATCGCCGACATGCCCGACGCGCAGTTGCGCAAGCTGGGCCAGGCCATCAATGCCTGGTCCATCGTGCCGAACGGTTCCGAAGGCTACCGCAAGGCGGAAGTGACGCGCGGCGGCATCGACACGCGCGAACTGTCGCAGCAGACCATGATGGCCAATAAAGTGCCGGGCCTGTATTTCATCGGCGAATCGGTCGACGTGACGGGCTGGCTGGGCGGCTACAACTTCCAGTGGGCCTGGGCTTCCGGCGTGGCGGCAGGTATTGCCTTGCAGTAAGCAACTCTGTAGGATGGGAGCACCGGTGCGTGGTTTACGCCACATTCCGGCAGCGACCTCAGGCTGCATGCCGCACGCAAGTGGGGAGGGGCTTCCCTTTCCGAATAAAAGCTGCTACTATCTATCTCTTCCTATACACCACCTCAACGGTTTGAATTTTACATGACCACTATTCGCCTTAAAGAAAACGAGCCGTTCGAAGTCGCAATGCGTCGCTTCAAACGCACCATCGAAAAAACGGGTCTGCTGACCGAATTGCGCGCTCGCGAATTCTACGAAAAGCCAACAGCTGAGCGCAAGCGCAAGCTGGCAGCTGCTGTCAAGCGTCATTACAAACGCATCCGCAGCCAACAACTGCCGAAAAAATTATTCTAAGACTGTTCAGTCAGAACCAACCCGGGTAGTTCGGCGCATTGTTCGCCACGGGTTTTGTTTTGATTCGCCTGGAGTGATACTTCAGATGAGTCGCATACCCGCTCCGGTTCGCCGCAGCGGGTTTTCGCTTTTGTGGCCGCCTGCTTGGAGTGCCTGCACGAGCATCGAGCCCTACTTACCAACACGAGGATTGCCATGAGCTTGAAAGAACAAATTACCGAAGACATGAAAAACGCCATGCGCGCCAAGGAAACGGGCAAGCTGGGCACGATTCGCCTGTTGCTGGCGGAAATCAAGCGCAAGGAAGTCGACGAGCGCATCGAATTGACGGATGCCCACGTGACGGCCATCGTGGAAAAGATGATCAAGCAGCGCAAGGATTCGATCACCCAGTTCGAAGCCGGTGGCCGTGCCGACCTGGCCGACATCGAAAAAGCCGAGCTGGTGCACCTGATCGGCTACATGCCTGCCGGCCTGTCGGACGAGGAAGTAGCGGCCGAAGTGGCTGCCGCCGTGGCCGCCTCGGGCGCCGCCGGTCCGCAAGACATGGGCAAGGTCATGGCCATCGTCAAGCCGAAGCTGGCGGGCCGCGCCGACATGACCGTGGTGTCCGCGCTGGTCAAGAAAGCCTTGACGCCGGCCGCGTAAGCAACAATAGTAGTAACCGGCTGCCGGCCCATGCTGGCAGCCGCTCAATCGCCCACACGTTGACCTGGCTCAACCTCCGGCCACGTGCGGTAGTATAGTCTGACCTATAACAAGACCCGCCCTAGCCAGTGATACCTCAATCCTTCATTTCCGATTTGCTCAACCGCGTCGATATCGTCGATGTCGTGGGGCGCTATGTGCAACTGAAAAAAGGCGGCGCCAATTTCATGGGCTTGTGCCCGTTCCACAGTGAAAAATCGCCCAGCTTTACCGTCAGCCCCACCAAGCAGTTCTACCATTGCTTCGGCTGCGGCGCGCATGGCACCTCGATCGGCTTCCTGATCGAATACTCGGGCATGGGCTTTGTCGATGCCGTCAAGGACCTGGCGCAAAACGTGGGCATGGTCGTGCCGGAAGCGGACGACAAGATCCCGCCAGCCCAGCGCGCGCAGATCCAGGCGCAAAGCCTGGCCCTGTCCGACGCCATGACGCAGGCCTGCGATTATTACCGCGGGCAATTGCGCCACGCGCCGGAAGCCATCGCCTATCTGAAGAACCGGGGCTTGACGGGTGAAGTGGCCGCTCGCTTCGGCATGGGTTTCGCGCCCGGCGGCTGGGATAACCTGCGTTCCGTCTTCCCCGATTACGATGTGGTGGCCCTGGCCGAGGCCGGTCTCGTGATCGACAAGGTCGATGAAGAGGGCAACAACCGCAAGCGCTACGACCGTTTCCGCGAACGCATCATGTTCCCGATCCGCAATACCAAGGGCCAGGTCATCGCCTTTGGCGGCCGCGTGCTCGACCATGGCGAGCCGAAATATCTGAATTCCCCGGAAACCCCCTTGTTTTCCAAGGGTTTCGAACTATATGGGCTGTTCGAGGCGCGCCAGGCCATCCGCGACGCCGGCTACGTGCTGGTGACGGAAGGGTACATGGACGTGGTGGCGCTGGCGCAGATGGGTTTCCCGCAGGCAGTGGCTACCCTGGGTACAGCGTGTACGCCCACCCACGTGCAGAAACTGCTGCGCCAGACCGATAACGTGATTTTCAGCTTCGACGGCGACAAGGCCGGCCGCCGCGCCGCGCGCCGCGCGCTCGAAGCGAGTCTGGCTCACGTGTCGGACAATAAAACGATCAAATTCCTGTTCTTGCCGTCGGAACACGATCCGGACAGCTATATCCGCGAATTCGGCGCCGAAGGTTTTGAGCAGCAAGTGCATGAAGCGATGCCGCTGTCGCAGTTCTTGTTGAAAGAAGTGTCGGGCGAGCATGATTTGTCGGAACCGGAAGGGCGCGCCCGCGTGCAGTTCGACGCCAAGCCCTTGCTGCAGCTGATGGCGCCGTCTTCCCTGCGCCTGCAGATCGTGCGGGGCCTGGCGCAGCTGACGCAGTCCACGCCGGCCGAGATCGAAGCCCTGTTCGAGCTGGCAAAACCCGTTGCCGTGGCGCGCCGCGCGCCGCCGAAATCGGGCCGCCCCGTGCCCGTGGGGCTGGAATTGAAGATCATGCGCATGCTGGTGGCGCATCCGCCCTTGACCATGCGTATCGACGAGGCCGCGCTGGCCGCCTTCCAGCACCTGGGGCCGGATGCGGCGCACAGCCTGGGGCAGCTGGTGGCCGTGGGCCAGGCGCTGGGCGAGCACGGCAGTTTTGCCGCGCTGGCGCAGCAGTTGAAGGAGCTGGGCAGCGAATACGACGAGATCATCGGCGAGATCGCGGCCGGCACGGAGTCCGATTACGACAGCGAATTGTCGTGGCTGGTGAGCACCATCCGCGAGATCAAATTGAATGCCTTGAAGGCGGAATTGCAGCAATTGTTTGCGTCGGGTTTGCCATCGGAGAAAATTGGTGTACGCTACCGCGAAATCATGCAGGAGCAGGGCGAGCTGGAACGCGAACGCGATGCCGAGTTGGTGAATCGCTAACCTTGCCCTAAGGGTATGGCGCGCACTGGAAAAACATTTTTCGCGTGCTATAATTAAATGCTAAGTATTGTGTGCTTTGGCAAGCTAGTTCTGTTTCGTAAATAGTATTTGTTTTCAGTAAGTTAGGCTCTTGATCGGCGCGGTGGATCGTGTCGGCAGCCAGGGCCAACTGGCGCTTTCGGCGTTGCGGGCAAGGCTCGCGGACGCTGGCAAGCCGCGCCAGGCTCTCGCTCCCAACGCGGTCGATGCAGGAATTTTTGCCGAGACGGCTGGCAACAGCCGGTGGACAGGAATTGCTGCGCTTCCCGCGGATCGTGGCCGATGAGGTGTAAGTAACGTAACAGTGTCGAATTTGCGTAGTCGGCAGGTTCGAAGATGGTGGTTCCCGCAGGTAGACAGGGGACTGGCAGCAAACTTTATCCTAATCCACCGTAAAGCAAGTCGTTGTGTAATCGAAAGCGCCTGTGCCAATCAAGAAACCCGAATCCAAAGCGGCTGCAAAGCCCACTAAAGTTACCACGAAAGCCGAAAAGGCGCTCGACCGGCCAGAAGCGCGCGTGACCAGCGCGCCCGTGGTCAGCCAGACCACCGACGCCGCCACCCTGGCGGCCATCGATACGTCCGGTTATGTCTTGCCGTCGGTAAAAGTGCCAGGCCGCCGCGGCCGCAAGCCAAAAGAATTCCAGCCAGAAAATGATGAAGTCGCCGCCCTGAACGCCGTCGAGCGGGCCGAACTGAAGGCCGTCGACAAGGCCAAGGCCAAGGACCGCAAGGCGAAAGAGCGCGCGCTGCTGAAGGATGCGTTCTCGTCCGACACGGAAGCGAGCGAGGAAGAACTCGAGCGCCGGCGCCAGAAACTCAAGACCCTGATCAAGTTCGGCAAGGAACGCGGTTTCCTGACGTATGCGGAAATCAACGATCACTTGCCCGAAAACATCGTCGATCCGGAAGCCATCGAAGGCATCATCGGTACCTTCAATGACATGGGCATCGCCGTCTACGAGCACGCGCCCGATGCGGAAACCTTGTTGCTGTCCGATAACGTTGCCGTCGTCACCAGCGACGACGAGGCGGAAGCGGCGGCCGAGGCCGCATTGTCGACCGTCGATTCCGACTTCGGCCGCACTACCGACCCCGTGCGCATGTATATGCGCGAGATGGGCTCGGTCGAGCTGCTGACGCGCGAAGGCGAGATCGAGATTGCCAAGCGTATCGAAGATGGCTTGAAGGACATGATCCAGGCCATTTCCGCCTGTCCCGTGACGATCGCCGAGATCATCGCCGCCGCCGACCGCATCGCCAACGAAGAGATCAAGATCGACGAAATCGTCGACGGCCTCGTCGATGAAAACGAACCGGTCGCTGCCGCTCCTGTCGTTTCCGCTCCCGTCGAAGAAGACGAGGAAGAAGGCGAAGCGGAAGAAGAGGAAGAGGAAGAAGAGGAAGAAGCGAGCGCTTCGGGCGCCGCCGGCTTCTCCGCCGAACAGCTGGAAACCCTGAAACGTACGGCGCTGGAAAAATTCGCCGTCATTTCGCAGCAATTCGACAAGATGCGCCGTGCCTTCGAGAAAGAAGGCTACAACTCGAAGCCGTACGCCAAGGCGCAGGAAGCCATTTCGCAAGAGTTGCTGGGCATCCGCTTCACGGCCAAGGTGGTGGAAAAGCTGTGCGACACCCTGCGCGGCCAGGTCGACGAAGTGCGCCATATCGAGAAGCAGATCCTCGACGTGGCCGTGAACCGCTGCGGCATGCCGCGCGCCCACTTCATCAAGGTCTTCCCGGGCAATGAAACCAACCTCGACTGGGTCGATGGCGAAGTCAACGCAGGACACGCGTACAGCGCCATCCTGGGCCGCAACATTCCGACCGTCAAGGAACTGCAGCAGCGCCTGATCGACCTGCAGGCTAGAGTTGTCTTGCCGCTGCCGGACTTGCGCAACATCAACCGCCAGATGGCGGCCGGTGAAATGAAGGCGCGCAAGGCCAAGCGCGAAATGACGGAGGCCAACTTGCGCCTGGTCATTTCGATCGCCAAGAAATACACGAACCGCGGCCTGCAATTCCTCGACCTGATCCAGGAAGGCAACATCGGCCTGATGAAGGCCGTCGACAAGTTCGAATACCGCCGCGGCTACAAGTTCTCGACGTATGCGACCTGGTGGATACGCCAGGCCATCACGCGCTCGATCGCCGACCAGGCGCGCACGATCCGCATTCCCGTGCACATGATCGAGACGATCAACAAGATGAACCGTATCTCGCGTCAGATACTGCAGGAAACGGGCGCGGAACCCGATCCGGCCACCTTGGCGATCAAGATGGAGATGCCCGAGGACAAGATCCGCAAGATCATGAAAATCGCCAAGGAACCGATCTCAATGGAAACGCCGATCGGCGACGACGATGATTCCCACCTGGGCGACTTCATCGAGGACAACAACACCCTGGCCCCGGCCGACGCAGCGCTGCACGCCTCCATGCGCGGCGTGGTCAAGGACGTGCTCGATTCCCTGACGCCGCGCGAAGCGAAAGTGCTGCGCATGCGTTTCGGCATCGAAATGTCCACCGACCACACCTTGGAAGAAGTGGGCAAGCAATTTGACGTGACGCGCGAGCGCATCCGCCAGATCGAAGCCAAGGCGCTGCGCAAGCTGCGCCACCCATCGCGCTCCGACAAGCTGAAAAGCTTCTTGGAAGGCAACTAGAAGCCAATAGGGCTTGACGTACGCCCCTGATACCCCTATCCTCGCGTGTCCGTTTCCAAAACGGTCACGCGAGGCGGGCATCAACAGCGCCGCCACGCCACAGTCCCCGGGCCTCTAGCTCATGCTTGGTTAGAGCAGCGGACTCATAATCCGTTGGTGCCGTGTTCGACTCACGGGAGGCCCACCAGAATTTAGCAGTAAAAAAATCCCCGGCGGGTGACTGCCGGGGATTTTTTTTATGCGCGAGACAATAGTCGTAAGGTTTTATCGTTTGGGCGTGATAGCTGCTGGTTTCGTCACCAATTCCATCTTTATGGCGGTACGGAGCGCATAAGACGCGTTGTGCAGTTTATCTTCCGTTCAATCTCGTGCGTAATTGGGTACGCTAAAGGTCATTGTCGTTGTTCAGTGCGGCTATGGTTGTGCTTGTGTCTGAATGGCGGACCTGACCCTGCTACCCTTACTTGACGAAGGCTCAAGCGGAATCTCTTTTGTTGCAGCTTCCATCGCACCTCGCCGAAATGGTGGCATTTTCCCTAGCAACAGGACTTCGAAAAAGTAATGTTACGGGGTTGTGCTGGTCGCAAGTAGATATCTCAAGACGGCTCGCTTGGATTCATCCCGATCAATCCAAAACTCGAAAGGCTATTGCGGTTCCTCTGAATATTGATGCATTACGTATTGTTACCCTTCAGATTGGCAAGCACCCGGTGAAGGTATTTAGCTATAGAGGTGAGCCAGTAGCTCAAGTTACAACTGCCGCGTGGTATAAAGCTTTAAAGAGGTGTGGCATTGATGATTTTCGTTGGCATGATCTGAGGCATACGTGGGCAAGCTGGCACGTGCAAAATGGAACTCCTCTTAATGTTTTGCAAGAGTTGGGTGGATGGGAAAGCTATTAGATGGTTCGGCGGTATGCGCATTTTTCAGCAGATCATCTTGCAAGGTATGCAAATTGCCTACCTTCATTAGTTTGATTTTTGTTAAAGTCGAAATATATTTTATTTGGAATGTATGGATAATATTGTTGAGTTTTTTAATACCGAGTCTTTGAAAATAACAATGAGGGAGGCTGAACGAATTCTACAGGTTGTTGATAAACCTACAGATGCCGTTAAGTATAAAGTGGAAATGTTGGGTAGTATATTGGTTTATATAAATGGAAAATCAGAGGATTTTGATAAAAAATGTCAATTCAATATTCAGTCGATTGGTTCTAATTTATCGGCAAGATTGCATCATGCAAATTACGACGAAAAGAGAATTGATGTTGATTATTTATTGGTTACATTTCATAGATTCGTAACTGAATATGATTTATCTAGCGACAATGTTTTGCCTATTGAGCTGGAGGCATATCAACATTTTATTCGATCTATTGTCGATGATTTTGGAGACGTTGATCACAGATCGGTTAAATTCACAGATCAGCAATTATGTGTAAAAATGATGAAGGCGCTTTTACATGATAGTAAAGTTGGCGATCTTCGCAACGTGCCTGAAGCTGCAAAAAAGATCAATGATGTTGTAGTTGGCTGGGAGCAGTCATTGCAGGAAAAAAATGATTCTGTTGTTAAGCTAGAGAAGTCACTGATTAAATATAAGGCTGATTTTAATTTTCTTGCGTTTGATGTTGGGTTTGGTCACCTTGCAAATAATAAATATAGAGAGCTTAAGTGGAGTCGAGTAGGAATGGCAATTTTTGGGATGCTTCTTCCAATCCCATTAATTTTTGAGCTGGTATTTGTATTCATGCATCGTTCTGATATATTAAAGGTTGATGCATTATTTTTTATTGCTACAGGTGCGATTTCGTTTTCTTTAACTCTTTTGCTTATTTATTTCTTTAAAATAATTTTAAGAAATTCTGAATCATGTAAATCTCAGATTTTGCAATTGGAACTGCGCAGGGAGCTTTGCCGATTTATTCAGGCGTATGTGGAATATGCGGAAGACCTAAAGACAAAGAGTCCTGAGACTCTCGCAAAATTTGAATCTTTAATATTTTCTGCGATAACGATGAGTAGTGAGCAATCTCCATCAATGTTTGAGGGAATTGATAAAATAGGCGATTTAATTAAGAGCTATAAATCATAATTATAGTTTTCAGTGTACAGTGTGAAACGCGGGTGTCAGAGCGAGTTGGCACCAGTAGAGCATGTGTCTCATAATCCATTGGTGCCGTGTTCGACTCACGGGAGGCCCACCAAAATTTAGCAATAGTAGAACGAGCCCCGACAGGTGACTGCCGGGGCTTTTTTCATGCTGTCGTACAATCTCGGCATTGCGATTTATCAAGGATAAGACGAGATGACGGCTGAAGTGAAGATTGACGATATCGTGGTCGGTGACGGCAAGGCGGCGGCGCGTGGCGCGCTGGTCACGGCGCATTACCGGGGCTGGCTGGAGGATGGGACGGAGTTTGACTCGTCGCACAAGCGGGGCGAGCCTTTCCGCTGTGTATTGAGCAATAACAAGGTCATCCAAGGCTGGATTCTGGGTTTGCAGGGCATGCAGGTGGGCGGCAAGCGCAAGCTGTGGGTGCCGGCGGCGCTGGCGTATGGCGAGCGGCAGGTGGGCTTGATACCGCCGAACTCCAATTTGATCTTCGAGATCGAGTTGCTGGAAGCGCTGACGCGCGATTGATCGCTTGACGCGCAATCAGGCGGGCAGGGCGCTTGCCTTCACTCTACGCGAGTAGCGGCGTGTTGTCGCGCCGCTGCCCGCGTATTTCAGGTGGCGCGCTTGTGGAAGGTCAAGCCTGTTTCAAGTTGACCTGCATCACGTCCAGCGCCGGCACGATGTCGTGCAGGCTGGTCACTTCAAAGGTAGGGATGGCGGCCGAGGTGTTGGCCATGCCGTCCGGGTTGAACCAGCAGCTGGCTATGCCGTAGCGGTTGGCGCCCAGGATGTCGGCGTCCAGGCGGTCGCCGATGATGATGGTCGTATCTTTGCTGAATGCGCGCGCCATGTTGGCCGCGTATTCGAAGAAGCGCACGTCCGGCTTGGCGTGGCCGCACGCTTCGGAGGTGGCGACGAAGGAAATGTAGTCGCTCAGGCCGGAGGCGGCGATGCGGCGGTTCTGGATGGACTCGACGCCGTTGGTGATGATGCCCACTTCGCCGATGCGCGACAGCGTTTCGCACACCTGTTTTGCGCCATCGATGAGCACGACCGTGTCCGGCAGCGATTCCAGATACAGGCGGCTGGCCAGTTCCGGGTCGATGGCGATGCCGTTCAGTGCGAACGTCTTGCGGAAGCGCTCCACCTTCAGGAAATTCTTGCTCACCTCACCCGTCTCGAAACGTTTCCACAGGTCGACATTGATCGCCTGGTACTGGGTAAACAGCGTGTCGATGCCGTCGCGCAAGCCCAGTTCATGCATGGTGTGCAGGAACGAGCGTTTTTCGGACGCCCGGAAGTCGAGCAGGGTATCGTCGAGGTCAAACAGGAATAGCTGGTAGGTCATGGTATGTATTGAAAGCGTGGAACTTGTCTTGCATCGTAGCACGTAGCGCTGAGTTCGGTTGGCCGTGCCCTGCGCGGGCGATCCGCTACAATCGCTGCCAGACCCGTCACTTTCACTTCATTCCTGCCATGACCCACCTCTCCGTTAATGTCAATAAAATCGCCCTGCTGCGCAATTCGCGCGGCCGCAATTTCCCGGACCTGCTCGCGTTTTCCGCGCGCTTTCTCGACCTGGGCGCCGCCGGCATTACCTTGCACCCGCGCCCGGACCAGCGCCATGCGCGCTACGAGGATGTTGCCGCTTTGCAGCGCCTGTGCGCGGAACGGGGACGCGAACTCAACGTGGAGGGCTATCCGGCGGCGGAATTTCTGCAGGTCGTGAAAGACGCGCGCCCGGCGCAATGCACCTTGGTGCCCGATATGCCGGGCCAGCTGACGTCCGATCACGGCTGGGACATCGAACGGCATGCGGCGCTGTTGCGCCCCGTCATTGGGGAATTGAACGACCTGGGCATCCGCGTCAGCCTGTTCGTCGATGCCGACTATCCGGAGCTGGAATGGGCGCGCGAGGTGGGCGCGGCGCGGGTCGAACTGTACACGGAACGGTTTGTCGAGAGTTTTGGCGGTGCGCAGGCCGATGCCGTGTTTGACACGTATCGGCAGGCGGCGCGGCGGGCGCAGGCGCTGGGACTGGGCGTGAATGCGGGGCACGACCTCGATTTGCATAACCTGGCGCGCTTCCTGGACATTCCCGGCATCCTGGAAGTGTCGATCGGCCATGCATTGGTGGTCGAGTGCCTGGAACTGGGCATGGACACGGTGCTGGGCCGCTACCTTGAGATCTGTCAATCGTAGGGGATTGGACGCTGGCCGGCCGCTGCAGCCTGAGCTGGACTAGCCGTTCTTCGACGCCGATTTCGCCATCCCGGCAGAAATGCTGGCGCAGGTGCAAGTGCAAGCGATTACATATCCACCCACCAGTTAAGCAAGGTTTCATCATCGTCGTCATCGAGGTTGGCGTAGATGTTGGCGAAGTACCATTCCACGCCAGTCGCCGTGCGGAAGGCGTCGAAGGGGCCGTTGACGTTGTAGATGCCGTGGTGTCCCGGCACGCTGAAGGTGAGGTTGCCCTTGTACTGGCCGTCCAGGGTGCCGCCCAGCTGGTCTTGCACGTCGCGTGCGAGCTGGTCCACTGCTTCTTGCGGCACATCGTCGGCATAGATCTGGATGCAGAAGTTGCCGCCGCGCTTTAATACTTCGGCGGGGGCGAGCGGGTCGGCGATGCTGACGATGTCGCCGCGCGCCAGGTTCAGGGTCAGGCCGGGCGAGGCCAGCAGTTCGTAGACGTGCTCGTCAATCTGGCGGGCCGGCAGGGTTTCATACACGGGGCCGCTGGTGTTTTCGCCTGCCAGTACGCGGATGTGCGGCAAGCCTTCGCAATTGATGTCTTCCATTTATTCTTTCATAGTGCCGGCGCGATGTGTTGCGGGTCGCGCCAGGATGGGGGTATGACAATATTGTACCGGGTACCTGCCAGCTCGTCGGGGATGCAACGGTGCAAACGGGGAGCGGCAATGGGGAACGCGCTACAGGCAGGCAGCTGTTTACGTGCCCCGTGCGCCTGGACATGACAGGCGAGGGCGCATGGTCCGGAATGAAAAAAGCACGCCGAAGCGTGCTTGTATTGATGACCTGGCGCTGATTACTTAGTTATGTGCGCTGATGCCGCTGCGGAACTGTTCGAAACCGGCGCGCGCTGCCTTGTAGCAATTGCCTGCGGCCGCTTCCAGGCCTTCGCGGTCGAGCACTTCGACCGTGCCGCGGCGGTACTGGATCAAGCCTTCGTCCTGCAGCTTGCGGGCCGTGACGGTGACGCTTTCGCGGCGCACGCCCAGCATGTTGGCCATGGTGTCTTGCGTGACCTTCAGTTCGTTCGACAGGGAACGGTCGAGGCGGTCCAGCAGCCAGCGGCACAGTTTTTGTTCGATGCTGCAATGACGGCCGCCCACCACGTTCTGTGCCATTTGCGCAAACATGGCGCTGGTGTAGCGCATCAGCAATTGCGCCAGCGCGCCGCCTTCATTGAACACTTCGCGCAGGAAGGCGGTTTTCAGGCGATAACCATAACCGGCCGTCTGCACGATGGCGGTGCAGGTGGCGCGCTCGGCTTCATACAGCACCACGCCGGCGACACCTTCGCGGCCGATGACGGCGATCTCGGTGGTGGCCCCGTCTTCCATTACATACAGCAGGGAAACGATGGCGTTGGTGGGGAAGTACGTGTATTCAATCTTGCCGCCGCAATCAAACAGGTGCTTGCCGGCAGGCAAAGCGACCAGTTCCAGTTGGCAAAACAGGCGCTCCAGATCGGCGCGCGACAAGGCGCGCAGCAATTCGTTCTGTTGCGCGCCCGTGATGCTGATCATGGGCGTAGCCGGTGCGGCTTGCCAGTTGTGCTGGGCAGCGGCGTGGCTATTCGTGGCTGGTGTCAGGTTGCTATAAGCTTTGTACATGGTAGGGCCTCGTCTTCTGATTTTGTTGGATGGCGCTGCTTTTCTGGCTTGCTAGCGTTGTGCTGAATCTTGTATCCACTATAGGGCCAGGGGGCGCCGCCGGGCATCGGATGAGCCGACGTGCTTATGTAGGCTAGGAACATTGCCTCGTGTCATCCGACTCCTACGCTGTTTTTTCATTTTTTTGCGGACACAACGGCACTGGGGCAAAAAATACGCAGGCTGCCCGCGACACGCGAACTTTGGCCGCATGCCGCAGTCAAACCACTCTACGCCATAGTGCGATGGTGATAAAATGTTGCCTTGTGGAAATTGAATCGTATGTCGGCAGGAGTCCTTGCTCTCCATTACCGATCACTTCCGCTTCAACCCGCCCTCACTGACCGCGCCGTGCATTGATTGGCGCGCGCCTGTCTATTCCCGCTTACCCGTTTAATGAAGGAAAGCAACGCATGAAATGGTTTTTTGATCTGAAAATTGCCACCAAGCTGATCTTGTCGTTTGGCGCCGTGCTGCTGTTGACGGCCGCGCTGGGCGTGTCGGCGATCTTTTCCATGGCGCGCATCAACGCCGCGTCGACGGATCTGTCCGCCAACTGGATGCCCAGCGTGCTGGCGGCCATGTCCATGCGCAGCGATGTCAGCGATTTCCGCCGCTGGGAACTGGCGCACATGCTGGCCGCGCAGGATGCCGACATGGCGCAGAACGAAACGCGCATGACGGAAACGCAGGCCAAGCTGAAGACGGATGCCGACAACTATCGCCGCCTGATTTCCGAACCGGGCGAGAAGGACGTGTTCGAGCGCTTCCTGGCGCTCAACGATGAATTCATGCGCCTGCATGCAACCATGCTGAGCCTGTCGCGCGAGATGAAGAAGGAAGAGGCGCGCGCGCTGGCCGTGGGACCGTCGGCCAAGGTCATGACGGACATGATGGCGGCCCTCGACAAACTGGTGTCGATTAACACGGACGGCGGCATGCGCTCGAGCGCCGGCGCCGATGCAACGTATGCGGCCTCGCGCGCCAGCCTGATCGGCTTGGTGGTGGGTATTGTCGTCATCGGCATGCTGCTGGCACTGTGGGTGGCGCGCAGCGTGGCGCGCCCGCTGATCGAAGCCGTCGGCGTGGCGCGCCAGGTGGCGGCCGGCGACTTGACGGCGCATATCGTTGTGCGATCGCAAGACGAAACGGGGCAGTTGATGCAAGCGCTGAAGGACATGAATGCCAGCCTGCAGAACCTGGTGGGCCAGGTGCGCAGCGGTACCGATACCATCGCCACGGCGTCGAGCCAGATTGCCGCCGGCAACCAGGATCTGTCGTCGCGCACGGAAGAGCAGGCCAGTTCGCTGGAAGAAACGGCCTCGTCGATGGAGGAGCTGACGTCGACCGTGAAGCAGAATGCGGACAATGCGCGCCAGGCCAACACCATGGCGCTGACCTCGTCGAGTATCGCCATCGAGGGCGGCAAGGTCGTCCGCGAAGTGGTGGGCACGATGGCGTCGATCAACGCCTCGTCGCACAAGATCGTCGACATCATCGCCGTCATCGACGGCATTGCGTTCCAGACCAATATCCTGGCCCTGAATGCGGCAGTCGAGGCCGCGCGCGCAGGCGAGCAGGGACGCGGCTTTGCCGTCGTCGCCACGGAAGTGCGCAATCTGGCGCAACGCTCGGCCGCGGCGGCCAAGGATATCAAGGTCCTGATCGGCGATTCGGTCGAGAAAGTCGAGGCGGGCTCGAAACTGGTGGACCAGGCGGGCCGCACGATGGATGACATCGTTGCCAGCATCACCCGCGTGACGGACATCATGAGCGAGATCACGGCCGCCAGCAGCGAGCAGAGCGCCGGTATCGAGCAGGTTAACCAGGCCATCGCCCAGATGGATCAGGTAACGCAGCAAAATGCGGCCCTGGTGGAAGAGGCGGCGGCAGCGGCCGAATCGATGCAGGAGCAGGCCGCCAGCCTGAGCGAGGTGGTCAGCATCTTCAAGCTCGACGTGGCCAGCGCCGCCGCAAGCCGGCCGCGCGCGCCTGTCAAGGCTGTCAAGGCGCCTGCTGCCGCGGCGCCGGCACCTGCGCCGCGTCAACTGGCCAGCACGGCGCGCCGCGCGGCGCCAGTGGATGAGTGGGAAAGCTTTTAATTAAGCGCGCTTGCGCGGTTTCCTGACGCCCTGGGTGGCGGGCGCGGCAGCGGCTTGCTGGCGCTGTTGCCACGCCCTCAGGGCATCTTCGTAGGCGGCCAGGTCTTCCTGGTACATTTCCAGTACGCAAAAAGTGCAACCGCTGTGGCAGCACTCGTCATTGCCCGGTTTGCTGGGCGGCTGCGGTTGCGGATCGTGGGGGAAAGGCGGGGTGGGCATGGTGAGGGCAGGGGACGGCGGAGCTGGCATCGGAGCTGCCATGATACGGCATCCCGGCAGGCTATTGCTGGAACGCTTTTTGCTCAAAAATCACGGTTTCCGTGTACAGTTGCGGTGAATTAGGGTATCGTTTACAGCACTGATATTGTATCTTCTGCGCGCGATGTTCCGCCGGCGCGATCTCCGCCGCCATCGCAGCACATCTCCTCGACGCTCCCGCATACGCCATACAGCATGTCCCGGAGCACGGAGGTGCCGCAAGAACAATGATCCATGGCTTGCAAGACGGAGCTGCCTGTGCCCCGAAATGTTGTTTATTGAGAAAGCATGGCTTCCGCAGTGCGGAGGCACACCAGAAAATTTATGTCTGAAACCGAATCGACTCCTACGCCCAGCCCGGCGATCGCCCCTGACGCGGCGCCCGCCGCCGCTGCACCTGCACCTGCCGCATCCGCTGCTCCCAGCCTGACCTTTGCCGACTTTGGCCTCGCGCCTGAAATCCAGCGCGCATTGACCGACCAGGGTTACACCCATCCGACACCGATCCAGGAACAAGCGATCCCTGTGGTGCTGCAAGGCCGCGATGTGATGGGTGCCGCGCAAACGGGCACCGGCAAGACGGCCGGTTTTTCCTTGCCGATCATCCAGTTGCTGATGGCGCATGCCAGCAGCAGCATGTCGCCGGCACGCCATCCGGTGCGCGCGCTGATCCTCACGCCGACCCGCGAACTGGCGGTGCAGGTGGCCGAAAACGTCAAGGCCTACGCCAAGCACACGCCGCTGCGTTCGACCGTCGTCTTCGGCGGCATGGACATGAAGCCGCAAACCGTCATCCTGCGCGGTGGCGTGGAAATCGTCATCGCCACGCCGGGCCGCCTGCTCGACCATATCGAGCAAAAGAACATCAGCCTGAGCCAGGTGCAGATGCTGGTCATGGATGAAGCGGACCGCATGCTGGACATGGGCTTCCTGCCCGACTTGCAACGCATCATCAACTTGCTGCCGAAACAGCGCCAGAATCTGATGTTCTCGGCCACGTTCTCGCCGGAAATCAAGAAGCTGGCCGCCACCTTCCTCAACGATCCGCTGACGATCGAAGTGGCGCGCAGCAACCAGACGGCCGACAAGGTCACGCAAGTGGTCTACAAGGTGACGGAAGACCAGAAGCATGCCCTGGTCGCCCATCTGCTGCGCCAGCGCGACCTGAAGCAGGTCATCGTGTTTTCGAACACCAAGATCGGCGCCTCGCGCCTGGCCCGCGTGCTGGAGCAGGAAGGCATGAGCGCCACGGCGATTCACGGCGACAAGAGCCAGCAGGAACGCATGGCGGCGCTGGAATCGTTCAAGAAGGGCGAGATCGACGTGCTGGTGGCCACCGACGTGGCGGCGCGCGGCCTGGATATTTCCGATTTGCCTTGCGTCATCAACTTCGACTTGCCGTACAACGCGGAAGACTATGTGCACCGCATCGGCCGCACGGGCCGCGCCGGCGCCTCGGGCGACGCCATTTCGATCTACTCGGATAAAGACGAGCGCTTGCTGGCCGATATCGAGAAACTCATCAAGCAAAGCATCAAGCGCGGTGAATTGACGGGCTTCAACCCGGCGCCTGCCCGCAGCAGCGACAGCGAGCGCCGTCCGCCGCGCCGCAGCGAAGGTGGCGAGGCACGTCCCGCGCGCGCCCCCGAGAGCCGCCATGCCAGCGACAGCCGCGACAGCCGCTCCGCCGAGCGCAGCCCGCGTCCCGCCTTCGGTCCCGGCGCCCGCCGCGAAAAGGCCGATCCCTGGTTCCTGAAGCCTTATGAGCCTGCCAAGGCGGCGGCTCCCGCTGCCGCCAGCATGGCGCCTGCCGCGGCCAAGCCGAAGCAGAAGGTGGCGGCGTTGCTGGGTGGGCTAGTCAAACATTAAACGTGGACGGCATGGCGTTAGACAAGTAGCAATGTTTTGCGAGGAAATGATGAACAGCCAGGCTAGTACCTGGCTGTTTTTTTACTGTTGAGGAAGCTGCACGTACCGGCGGCCTATGCAGTGCCCCGGCATGAGCGTGGCACTGTCTGCATTTGTCGCGAATATTTTACTTGAGCAGACTGAGGTTGTTTTCGCGCCACCAGTTGCGGCCAATAACAAATATCAGCGATAAGAGCAGGCCGAAAAGTGCTGCCTTGCCGACGACCTGAGAGAGTCGGTCGGCACGATTTTCTGGCAGGCTTGGACCGGCAATGAAACGGCTCTTTTCCAGGTAAGTATTCAGCGCATTTTGATTGTCGATCGTGATCGAGTTGTAAACTTGCTTGATCACCTCATCATCCATATTTTTGTTCTTGAATACTTCGATTTTCAGGGGCTCCAGTCCCCGCAGCACTTCTTCTCCCGAGCTGGTACTGTCGATTAGGTCTTTTGCCTTTTTGTAGTATTCGAGGAGCAAGGTGTTTTTACTTTGTTCCGTTTTTGCCTGCAGAATGGCTTCGTTGGCCTCTGAAATTTCCACTTCGCTGGTCATTAATTGCGTGACTGGCGACAGATAGCGGGCATTGTCATCATTGACCGTGACGATCTGGCGTGATGGCTGACTGGCTGGCTCTGGGTAGCGATGGACGATCTGTTTCAGGTCACTACCCTTGCGCTTGAATTTTTCCAGTCGTTCCTTTGCCTCGATGATGTCGTTATCGAGCTTGGTGATTTTTGTCGTGATTTCGGTTTGTTTGAAGCGCAAATTATCTGAATAAATCAGGTAAATGATCGTATCGATCGTATAGCGTCCCATCAGCGCGACCATGCGCTGGGCTCCCTCTGGAGTATCGTTGACTGCGCTGATCCGCAGACCGATGACATTGTTATTTCCGTCCTTCACCTCGCCGGCTAATTCCTTTGCATCAAGCTTGGTAAACGGGAAAACAGGTTCGATCATTTGGCTGATGCCTTCGCGCGCAGAGAATGCACGGCGCATTTTTTCGAAATCTTTCGTATCGAGTGTCTTGTTCTTTTCCGAAAATTCGATAAAGCGTCCGCTGGTATTGAACGCTGCGGCATAGCGTTTGTAGTTCGCCAAGCTGATGCCAGGATTCGGTTCAGGATCTTTTATGTTCTTTTGTACGGTAACGGGGATTGGACCGCCGAATTGAAAAAATCCCTCGCTGCGATACTTTGGGAATGCATACACAGTGGCCGCGCCAATGGCCGCGCTTAAAATGGTGACGCCAAGAATGACACGGCGGGAATGCCACAGAGAAGCCAGGAAATCATTGAAATTAATGCTTTCGTCTACAGGATTATTCCCTTTTTCCCTTAATTGCGAAGATTGGTCCATGAAATTTTCTTTAATAAAAATCGTTTGAAGTGAGCGGGGTGGCGCAGAGGCCCAATGCTGCTGGAAAAATATTTATTCAGAGACCTTGCTGACCTGCAGGCCTTCCTCACCGGAGCCAACAATGGTAGTCAGGCGACTGCTCTGTGTTGCCCTGGTGTGGCAATGAGGGGCGCCGTATGCGCTTGCTATCCACGGATACCGCAAGCGCACATTATAAATGGCGCTGGCAACGACAGGATGCCAAATTGTGAGGATTTGTTAGGCCGCCGGGTGAACTCGGCGGCGCAGTGCGCTATGTCCCGCTGATGGCGCCTATTTTTTTTTGCGCAAACGCTGCCTTAGAATCATCCATTGTGGCGATTTAAAACGCACGATTTGAGTATACAGCCACACATAGGTGGCGATAAATAGCAGTGAAAAGGCGACGAGTACCCATTGGTAGCGCCAGAAAAGCGTAGCAGGGATGACTGCAGTCAATGACAGCAGCCACAGGTATGGAGCGGTCAGCGAGTTGCGGCGCGTCAATGCATGGGCGTCGCGCTTGCCTATCGTCCAGCGCACCAAGCGCTTGAATACTAGCATGTGCAGGTGGATACCATCAGGTAATCCCGGAGAGACGCCGCGAATGAATTTTCGGCGGTAGATGGAAAAGATGGTCTCAAAGACGGGATAAATCATCAGCAGGACCGCATACCAGGCCGAAACATCTTTGTTGCGCACAACCAGCAATACCGCCAGTTCGCCGAGCATGAAGCCGATGAAATACGCTCCCCCATCGCCCAGGAAAATCAGCCCGTTCGGATAGTTCCAGACAAAGAAGCCGGCAATCGCTCCAATCAGTATCAGGCAGGCTGCCATGATATGAAAATCCCCGACCAGAAATGCCACATAAGCCATGGAAAGGAGCATGAAAATCGAGACGACACTTGCCAGGCCATTAAAGCCATCGATGATATTGATGGCATTCGCAATGCCTGACACCGCAAGCACGGTCAACGGCAATGCAATCCAGGCATATTTGAGCCAGCCATCCACCAGAGGAATGTCGATGCGGACGATCTTCGCATCCATCACATAGTAACCAATGACGACGGAGATCATGGTCAGCAGCAATCGGCGGAATGCACTGACTTGCTTGGTGAAGTCTTCAACAATGCCGCAGCCAAATGCCAGGCTAGCGCACAGGACCAACAGAAACACCCATGCGCCCACCTCTGGTGTTCTCCAGAAAGTGACCGCAGTACCGGTGAATGTCGCGGCATAAATTGCCAGTCCGCCGATACGCGGCACGGGTCTGGCATGAATTTTTTGCACACTGGCCAAGTCATGATCCAGCATTTTCTTCATGTTTCTGGATAGCTTGACAATAAAGAGTGTTGCAAAAAATGCGGTGATGAAGCTGACTACAACTGAAAGCATAATATCCAATTAAAAAATGACTAAGAACCCCGACTGAGAGCGCCTATTGAAACTTGCTGCGTGCCGTGGGTCGCGGCGCGATACTTGCTGTTTGTTCTATTAGGCTGTTTTACCGTAACTTCTTTACATGTTACGGTTTTGTGGGCGTTATAAAATTTATGGAGCAGGTGAATCCATCAATGAATCTGGTTGTCGTACTTGCCGCGCGGCGCAGTTTGCGGCTGTGGGGGCTCTGACTCGAGGCCGGCATGACCTGCGCTGTGCGAGAGGTATCTAACGCCGCATCGGTTTGCCTCGTTCTCTATCGCTTCCAAGGCCTGCATGGTCCACTTCGGTCCGAGCGTCGAGCCTGCCTACTGCATGACGCCGACTGCTTGTCCGGGCACATGCGGCAGATTGTTCTGTTCTTGGGAGCCGCCGAACGGCAGTCACGCCAGGCTTGCTATCCAAAGTTCGGGATTGGCAAAATACCATTTTCCGGTCATGCCTGATCATAGCCGATTCTGCGGCTGAGCAAAAGAACTGTAAAACAGATAGTGGGTAATTTATTTTATTTCTTCATTTTTGAAAATATTTAATTGGATACATTTGTTACCGGACGTAACTAAGCTTTTATTTTATTTGAAAATGTTGTAAATTCCGTAAAATTTTTTTTGAATTATCAGGTACGGTTTTTTTTGATGCGAAAAAAGTAACTTCGCGATTTGGTTAAATATATATTTTACTCTATGTGAAGTGCCCTGCTGCGGATGATTCCGCAGTACATCGGGATGAACGTGTTTGTGATGGGTAAGTATATTTTCTTTTTGGAATTATTGCTTTGAAAGTAGCGTTTTTTTCGGCCATGTGTGCACAAGTATTTGCCGCAACTCCATGTGACTGCGTAAAATATGGGGCTGTCCCGGGAGGGCGTGATGAGTATTGAAAATATTGCAGTCGTCAGGGTCTAAGGCGCCGGTAATTCCAGCAGATTTTATGATGTCTCAGTATTTTGCTTGAAAAAGCACTTCCATGTATTAAAATTGTTGTATTTTTCTGACGTATGGGGTATTGACATGATTGTAGTGACCGGCGGTGCTGGCTTTATAGGATCAAATTTCGTAAATGACTGGCTTGCCTCCAGCGACGAGCCGATTCTTAATCTGGATAAGCTGACTTATGCAGGAAATTTGAATAATTTGAAGGCAGTGAGCGAGGATGCCCGGCACATGTTTGTGCAAGGCGATATTTGCGATCGTGCCCAGCTCGAGACGTTGTTTTTTGCCAACAAGCCGCGTGCGATTGTTCATTTCGCTGCCGAAAGCCATGTGGATCGGTCCATTCTCGGCCCTGGTGAGTTTATCAATACAAATATTAACGGCACATTCAGTTTGCTCGAGGCCGCCCGCACGTATTGGTCTGGCTTGCCGGACGAGGAGCGGGCCGCCTTCCGTTTCCTGCACGTGTCAACCGATGAGGTGTACGGTACGCTGGGCCCAGATGATGCGCCTTTCAGCGAAACGACCCCGTATGCGCCCAACAGCCCCTATTCCGCCTCCAAGGCCGCCTCGGATCATCTTGTCCGTGCCTATCATCATACGTATGGCTTGCCGACGCTGACGACAAATTGTTCGAATAACTATGGGCCGTATCACTTCCCCGAGAAGTTGGTTCCGTTGATCATCTCCAACGCGCGGGCTGGCAAACCCCTGCCCATTTATGGCGATGGACAACAGGTTCGCGACTGGCTGTATGTCAGTGATCATTGTGCCGCTATTCGCCGCGTACTTGAGGACGGACGTTTGGGCGAGACTTACAACATTGGCGGCTGGAATGAGAAAGCTAACCTGGATGTCGTGTATACCCTGTGCGACATACTCGACGAGCTGTCGCCGAAGGCGTCTGGCGGATCGTACCGGGAGCAGATCGCGTATGTGGCTGATCGTCCAGGCCATGATCGTCGCTATGCCATTGATGCCCGTAAAATCGAGCGGGAGTTAGGCTGGCGGCCTGCGGAAACCTTTGAGAGTGGCATCAGGAAAACGGTGCAGTGGTATCTGGCTAACCAGGAATGGGTGGCCGATGTGCAATCGGGCGCCTATCTGAACTGGATGGAAAAGAATTATGCGGCGCGCAAGGAGGCACCATGAGCGCGCCAGTGCTGGCGCGCAAGGGCATCATCCTTGCCGGCGGTTCCGGCACCCGCCTGTACCCTGTGACGATGGCCGTGTCCAAGCAGTTATTGCCTGTCTATGACAAGCCGATGATTTATTATCCGCTGACTACTTTGATGTTGGCGGGCATTAAAGAAATATTGATCATTTCAACGCCGCAGGATACGCCGCGCTTTCAAGAGTTGCTGGGAGATGGCAGCCAATGGGGCATCAGCTTGAGCTATGCCGTGCAGCCCACGCCCGATGGGCTGGCGCAGGCATTCATCATCGGCCGCGACTTCATCGGCGATGCGCCGTCGGCACTTATACTGGGCGATAATATTTATTACGGCCATGATTTCGAGGCACAACTGTGCGCGGCGAGCAACCGGCATGAAGGTGCCACGGTGTTTGCCTACCATGTGCATGACCCGGAGCGTTACGGCGTGGTGGAATTTGATGCGCAGCGCCGGGCAATCAGTATCGTGGAAAAGCCAACAGCGCCGAAGTCTTCCTATGCGGTAACCGGCTTATATTTTTATGACAAGCAGATTTGTGATATTGCTGCTGAGATCAAGCCGTCGGAGCGGGGCGAACTGGAAATTACCGATGTCAATCGGGTCTATCTGGAACGCGCCCAGCTTAATGTCGAGCGCATGGGACGTGGCATGGCCTGGCTGGATACCGGTACGCATGAATCCCTGCTGGAAGCGGGACAATTCATCGCCACCATCGAAAATCGCCAGGGTTTGAAAGTGGCTTGTCCTGAAGAAATCGCGTATCGCAAAGGGTATATCAATGCGGAGCAGTTGCTTCAGCTTGCCCAGCCCTTGAAGAAAAATGCATATGGGCAGTATCTCTTGCGTTTATTGAATGAAAAGATCTTCTGATTATGCAAATCCATGCGACTGCAATACCCGATGTACTGATTATTGAACCCAAGGTGTTTGGCGACGATCGGGGATTTTTCTTCGAGAGTTACAATGCCTTGCAGTTTGAAAAGCTGGCGCGAATTGCGCCCAACTTCGTGCAAGACAATCATTCCAGGTCTGCAAAAAACGTACTGCGCGGTTTGCATTATCAAATCCGCCAGCCACAAGGTAAATTGGTTCGCGTGACTGCTGGCAGCGTCTACGATGTTGCCGTCGACCTGCGCAAGAACTCGCCCACTTTCGGTCAGTCTGTTGGCGTAGTCTTGTCTGCGGAGAACAAGCGGCAGTTGTGGATACCGGCTGGCTTTGCACATGGCTTCATGGTGACCAGCGACAACGCGGAATTTCTCTACAAGACGACAGATTACTGGGCGCCTGAATTCGAGCGCTGTATTTTATGGAACGATCCTGCACTGAACATCGTATGGCCACTCCATGAGGGAGAAGCTCCTCTCTTGTCCGCCAAGGATCAACTTGGCAAGTTGTTGTCTGATGCCGAGGTATTTGAGTGAAGATTTTGCTTACGGGAAATACAGGTCAGTTGGGTTATGAGCTTGAGCGCAGCTTGCAGGGACTCGGCGAGATCGTGGCCTTGGGACGCGGCGAACTTGATTTGTCGAATCTTGACCAGATACGCGATGTCATTCGCACGGTAAAACCTGGGTTGATCGTCAATCCTGCCGCATATACGGCGGTCGACAAGGCGGAAGCCGAGGTTGAACTGGCCATGCGCATCAATGCGGAAGCTCCGGCCGTCATGGCGCAGGAGGCGAAGACGCTTGGGGCTGCAATGATCCATTACTCGACCGATTATGTCTTTGACGGCACTAAAGGCAGCCCGTACGTGGAAGATGACCCGACCTGTCCGATTAATGTGTACGGCCGCAGCAAGCTTGCTGGCGAGCAAGCTATCCAGGCGGCTGGCATCTCCCATCTGATTTTCCGCACGAGTTGGGTCTATGGCATGCGTGGAAAGAATTTTCTGCTGACCGTGCTGCGCCTTGCCCAGGAACGCGAGGAATTGCGTATTGTTGGCGACCAGCATGGATCGCCAACATGGTGCCGTTCGATCGCCGATACGACAGCGCATATTCTCGCGCAAACTCAGGCGAGTGGCGATCTGCAGTCCTGGTGGCAGCGGCATTCCGGCGTTTATCATCTGACCGCACAGGGGCAAACAACGTGGGCCGGTTTTACACAGGCAATTCTGGACAATGCCGCATTGGCCAAGTCGCCGGTTGTCACGGCAATCACGACCGATGCGTATCCATTGCCTGCGCCTCGCCCAGCGTACTCTGTCTTGTCTTGCGAGCGCCTGAAGCAGGCATTTTGTGATTTGCCTGCATGGGACGATGCATTAAGATTGTGCATGCATTGATGCCCACAGAGCCGTCCGCCTGCGAGTGACGGCTATTGGGGGAGATACGAATCGAAGTGGTATTTTTGATAATCGCGATTGCAAGGCCTTTAATGACTGAAAAAAAACATATCCATTCCCACGCCATTGTCGAGCCAGGAGCCTCGATTGGCACCGCGACCAATGTGTGGGCGTTTGCACATGTCTTGGGCGGTGCGCGCATTGGTGCCGAGTGCAATATCTGCGATCATGTGTTCATTGAAAATGACGTGGTGCTGGGTGATCGGGTCACCGTCAAATGTGGCGTGCAGTTATGGGATGGGATCACCATTGGCGATGATGTCTTCATCGGTCCGAACGCGACCTTTGCCAATGACAAATTCCCCAGGAGCAAACAGTATCTGGCGCAAGTCGCGCGGACAAGCATTCGCCGCGGCGCCTCTATCGGCGCCGGCGCTGTCATCCTGCCAGGTATCGTCATTGCCGAAGATGCGATGGTGGGTGCCGGTGCGGTCGTGACCAAGAACGTTCCGCCTCATGCCATCGTCGTCGGCAACCCGGCGCGCGTGGTCGGCTATACGAATGCCAGTCCGAATACAGTGCAAGGGCTACTGCTTGGCACCGCCGCCTCGTCGGAATTCACCAAGGACGGAGCGCCTTCGCATGTCAATGGCGTGCGTCTGTACAAGTTTCCCCTGATTAAGGACATTCGTGGCTCCTTGTCCGTGGGTGAATTCCAGAAGGAAATTCCCTTTGATGCAGCACGCTATTTCCTCGTATTTGACGTTCCCAGCAAGGAACTGCGCGGCGAACACGCACATCACGCATGTCATCAATTCTTGATCTGCGTTCATGGATCTTGTGCTGTTGTCGCGGATGATGGCAATGTACGCCAGGAATACATGCTGGACGCTCCCAACCTGGGTATTTATTTGCCGCCGCTCACCTGGGGCGTGCAATACAAATACTCTCCGGACGCCGTGTTACTGGTGTTCGCATCCCATGTGTATGATGCAGACGACTATATTCGCGATTACAGCGATTTCCTTCGCATTGCCGCATCTTTATCCGGTGCGGATCCGGTATCTTCACCGATTGAGCAGAAAAAATAATAATGACTATCCCTTTCCTTGATTTAAAAGCAATTAATCTTGAACATGCAGCAGCACTTGAAAGCGCATTTCACCGTGTGCTGCATTCCGGTTGGTATGTACTGGGAAAAGAGGTCGAGGCATTCGAGCAAGAGTTTGCTCGTTATTGTCAGGTGGACCACACGGTCGGCGTGGCCAATGGACTTGATGCCATCTTCCTGATCCTCAAGGCCTATGGCATCGGACCTGGCGACGAGGTGATCGTTCCCAGCAATACCTATGTTGCCACCTGGCTGGCGGCGACGCACTGTGGCGCAGTGCCTGTGCCAGTCGAGCCGGACGCACGTACCTACAACATCGACCCGGCGAAAATTGAAGCTGCCATCACCGCCAATACCAAGGCCATCATTGCAGTCCATCTGTATGGACAGCCTGCCGACATGGATGCCATTAATGCCATTGCACAGAAGCATGGCTTGAAAGTGATCGAGGACGCGGCCCAGGCGCATGGCGCTTTGTACAAGGGCCGCCGTGTCGGTAGCCTGGGCGATGCCGCGGCGTTCAGTTTTTATCCCGGGAAAAATCTCGGCGCGCTGGGCGATGCGGGTGCGGTGACGACAAATGATGCCGTCCTCGCGGACAATCTGCGCGTGTATCGTAACTACGGCTCGCGTATCAAATATCACAATGAAGTGGCGGGCTTCAATTCGCGTCTTGACGAGTTGCAGGCGGCATTGCTGCGCGTCAAATTGCCGGATCTTGACTCTTCGAACAGCAGGCGTGGCGAGATTGCCCGCATGTACAATGACAAATTGAAGGATGTCCCTGGCATCGTCTTGCCCCATGTGCCTGAGTGGTGCGACCCTGTCTGGCATTTGTATGTCATTTGCACGCCAGGGCGTGGCGCCCTGCAAGCCGCATTGGGCGATGAGTCCATCGGCACCATGATCCATTACCCGATACCGCCGCATCTGCAGCCCGCCTATGTCGAGCTGGGTTACAAGACGGGTGATTTCCCCATCGCGGAACAGGTGCACCAGCAGATTATCAGCTTGCCCATGGGGCCAACCATGTCGGAAGCGGATGTTGAGCAAGTCGTCAAAGCCGTGGTCAACAGTCTGAAATGATCCGGTAGTGAAGAAATTACTGACGGTCACTTTGTTCAGTGGCTTGCTGACGTTGCTGCGCATGGCCAGCGGTTTTGTCATTGCCAAGGTTGTTGCGGTGTACACAGGACCGAGCGGCATCGCCATGCTCGGGCAAGTTCAAAGCCTCATCGCCGCTCTCAATGGCGTGGTGGCGGCGCCTGCGGGCAATGGTGTCGTGCGCTATACGGCCCAGCACCATGAAGGTGGCCCGCAGGCATGCGCGCCGTGGTGGAAGGCGGCGCTGAATTGGATCTGCTTGTTGATGGCAGTCATGATTCCTGTGATTTGCCTGTGCGCGCAGCCGTTGGCCATCCTGGTGTTCGGCGAGCCGCGCTATTTCTGGCTGGTTATCATGGCGGCCCTGGCTTTGCCATTTTCTGCTGCGAATACCTTGATCGCGTCGATTCTCAACGGCCAGCAGCAATATCGTCGCTACGTGGGCTTGGGCATTGTTTCCGTGCTGATTGCCACACTGATCATGGTTGTGCTGGTGGTGCGCGAGAACCTGAATGGCGCCCTGATCGCGGCAGTGCTATTCTCCGGCATCTCCGGCCTTGTCATGTTGCTTGGTGTGGTACGGCAGCCATGGTGCCGCCTGCGATTTTGGTGGGGCAGGGCCAGCAAGACTGAGTTGCGTGGTATTGGCGTCTATGTGGTGATGGCGGTGACAACGGCATTGACCATGCCCATGGCCTTGCTCGTGGTACGTAACATTCTGGTCAGTAAAACGGGATGGGAGCAGGCCGGCCAATGGCAGGCGGTATGGAAGATCTCCGAAGTGTATCTTGGGGTGATCACAATGGCGCTGAGCACGTATTTCTTGCCCAAACTGGTCTCACTTACCGGTAGTGATGCGATCTTGAAAGAGATCCGCAGCACCGCCAAGATCGTCATGCCGATCGTGGCTCTGCTTGCGCTAGGCGTCTATGTGTTGCGCGATGTCGCGCTCACCTTGTTGTTTACCGAAGCATTCCGTGCCGCGCGTGATCTTTTCGCCATTCAGCTTGTTGGCGACGTGTTAAAAATACTGTCTTTTCTGTATGCCTATCCGATGGTATCCAGAGGCGCCACACGCTGGTTCATGGCTGCCGAAGTGATTTTTGCCCTGCTTTTTATCGTGTTGTCCTATTTTTTGATTGGCCAATATGGCGTGCATGGCGCAAACACGGCCTATGCGGTCAGCTATTTTTGTTACCTGATATTTGCCTGGGCAAACGTCCGGAATTTTTCCCGCTGAGAGGCATTGCGCCGCTCGGTTGAAAGCGGACGGTTGCGAAGACCGCGCCGCTGGGACACGGTAGCAGGCAATGCATTTCCATTCGTTCGTATATATATACCCTGAGAAAGTTACATGAAGATTCTGATTCCCATTTTGATTTTTGCCCGTTCAGGCGGTAGCAGGGTATTGTCCGAGCTGGCGAATGAATGGGTCAAATCAGGAAACGACGTGGCGTTCTTGTGTCCTGACAGTAGCGACGCTCCCTACTTTCCCACCATTGCCCGGATCCTGTGGGTGAATGACAAAGGACAGATTGCGGCCGAGCGCAATCCACTGGCCAAGCCCAGTGGCCGCTATCATTTGCAATCGCTGTATGCGGGCCTGAAGGCTGTGGGGGCGGAGTACGAGCTGATTCTGGCCAATCAATCGCTGACGGCATGGCCCGTGGCCCTTGCATCGTGCGGCAGCGCCAGGAAGGCTTACTACGTACAGGCGTATGAGGCGGAATACTATGTCAACATGAAGACGGCCAAGGACCTGGTCCTGGCAGCGATTTCCGCCCTGTCATACCAGTTGCCGCTCAAGAAAATCGTGAATGCGCCAGTGTATTTCCGTTATAAAAATCTGCGCGCCAGCGATTTTGTTCCACCTGGAATGGATCTTGAGGTCTTTAAACCGTTGGCGGCGCCCCGCGATATCGATAGCACCGAGACCATCATCATCGGCTGCATTGGGCGCCATGAACCTGAAAAAGGCACCATCTACGTGTTGCGGGCATTTGAGCAACTGGCGAAACTCGATCCGCGTTTCCGCTTGCGCGTAGCGTATGGAAATTTGCCGCAAGGATGGCAGCACGAAAAATGCGAAGTCGTCGTGCCCAAAAGCGATGCCGAGCTGGCCGATTATTACCGCAGCGTCGATATTCTTGTTTCTCCTGGTACGGTTCAGCATGGCGCACCGCATTATCCCGTGCTGGAGGCACTGGCAACGGGTGCGGCCGTGGTGACAACCGGCTATATGGGCGCGACGGAAGATACTGCCTGGCTTGTGAAAAACAAGGATGTACAAACTATTGTCGAGCGCATACAGGAATTGGTCCGGGATGGCGCCGCGCGCCGGGCGAAGATCGCCGCCGGATTGCTGACTGCACAGGCGTTTTCGTGGAAAGCCGTGTCGGCCAAGATGATGGCGATCTTCGTGCGTACCCTGTTTGGTGACAACGCGACAAAATGAAGCCGATACGTTTGACGGACACATCGCAAACCCGCCTGCTCTTGGGACTTGCATTTTTGCTGGTATGCATCGCCGGTTTTCGGCAAGTGGGATTTGACCGTGACTCCCTGCAATATCTGGAGAGTTACCAGGAATTTGCAGGGCTGTTGGGCGCCGACTTCCGGACCCGGGAGCCGACATTCTGGCTGATCACGGCGATAGCCAAGATGTTGCCCGGCGATGGATTCCGCTGGGTCCTGCTGGCATATGCTGCTATGGGAATGGCGATCAACGTCAAGGCCATCCAGAAAATCTCGCCATATCCCATCATGGCGCTGATTTGCTTTGCCTTTTTGTACTTCCCGTTGCACACCATGACGCAAATTCGGGCCAGCATCGCTTGTGGCCTGTTATTGCTGGCAATCCCCGATATTGCGGAGCGCCGCCTCAGGGATTTCCTCATCAAGGTGGGGATGGCGACCTTGTTCCATTACTCGGCGATTATTCTGCTTCCCCTTTACCTGATCCGCTTGAACAGGCTCGACTTCAAGCTGTATGCGATTCTGCCGCTGGCGACGCTGGCATTTTCACTGGTGAATGGCCTGCTATTGACGGCCATGGCTTTTCTCGCACTGGCACTGCCGGAAGTTCTGGGTTACAAGATCTCAATCTATCTGACACTGTTGGAGAGCGAAGAAAAGGCGCCAATTAATCTTTTCAGCCTGTATTACCTGAGCGTGCTTTTTGTTTACTATTTATGCATTTTTAATATCCATAAATTTAGTTCGAAATATGAAGTGCTTTGCATAAAAATACTGGGTTGGTCGCTGGGGATTTATTATGCAATGTCTTTCCTGCCGGTGATCGCCGTGCGTATCTCGGAAATGCTGGGGATTGTGATTATCATTGTCATCCCGGCGCTGGTGCACAAGATCAAGGGACGCAACGAAGTGTTGTTGATTACGTATGCATGGCTTTTTGCCATATTTTTCAATAATGTCATCTTGCATGAATTATTCAATTTCTAGGAAAATCGATGGCTTATGATATTGATGCCGTTTTTGTAACATATAGGCCGGATTTTTCTGTTTTTGAACAGGCATTGAATAGTATAAAAAACCAGGTCCGCACGATTTATATCGTCGATAATTCAGCCAGTGCTGACGTGGCCAATAAATTGCGGGCGCTGGAAGCGAACGTGCCGAACGCGCGGCTGTTGCTGTTGGAGAGTAATGTCGGCATTGCCAAGGCGCAGAACATTGGCATGGCCAAGGCCATGGCGCAGGGCGCCCACCTGTCCTTGCTGAGCGACCAGGACACCATCTATCCGCATGACTATGTGGCAAACATGCTCGAGAACTACCGCAGTCTTGACGATGCTGACCGCCTGGCGGCGATTGCCCCGGATTTTCAGGAGGAAAACAAGGCCAGCGGCGAGGGAGAAGGATTTTTCGAGCTTCAGGGGGTCAACTCGGTCAAGGTGGCGTCAACCCAATCCCTGGTCGAGGTTGCACAAGTGATTGCCTCGGGAATGATCATCAATAATGCGGCCCTGGCCCACGTGGGCATGATGGATGAGGCGCTGTTTATCGATTGGGTCGATTTCGAGTGGTGCTGGCGCGCGCGCGCCCATGGCTATCGTATCATCGGCTGCCGCAACGTGGTCATTCGCCACACCTTGGGCGATGGCGCAGTGACGGTGGGCGCGAAAACGTATTCGCTGCACACGCCGCAGCGCAATTATTATATTGTCAGGAATGGCATTGCCATTGCATTGGGCAAGAAATATCTGGGAGCAGGTGTGCGCTTCGGGATTTTCCTCAAATCGTTACGCTATATGGTGGCGTTCAGTATGTTTGGCGATCAGCATCTGAAAAACCTGGTGTATTGTTGCCGGGGCTTTGCGCATGGCGTGATTGGCCGCCTGGGACCGCTTGAAAGTTAGAATAAGATGATAGCCGTATGCCTAAAATAAGCGTTTGCATGGCCGTATATAACGGCGAAAAATATATTCTGGAACAAATTGAATCGATACTCGGACAACTGTCCGCCGACGACGAGTTGATCGTGTCGGATGACGGCTCGACTGACCGGACGCTGGAGAAGATCCGGGCATGTGGCGATGCACGCATCCGTATCATCGCCAATGAGCTCGACAAGGGGTATAGCGGCAATTTTGAAAATGCCATCCGGCACGCGACAGGCGAGGTGATTTTCCTATCCGACCAGGATGATGTCTGGCTCGCTGGTCGGGTGCAGAAAATGTTGGCCGCCCTGGAGCGTTGCGACATGGTGGTGTGCAATGCGCAGTTCACGGACCATGTCCTGACGCCACTCGACATGACCTTGTTTTCCCTGCGTGGCGGCGGCCAGGGGTTCTGGAAAAACCTGCTTAAATCCCGGTATCTGGGCGCTTGCATGGCCTTCAAGCGCCGCATTCTGCGCAAGGCGCTGCCCTTTCCCGGCAATCGCAAGCTGTGCCCGCATGACTTGTGGCTGACCTTGGTCGCCGAGCTTTATTATCGGGTAGAACTTATCGCGGAGCCGCTGATCTTGTATCGCCGTCACGGTGCCAACGTCTCGAGTGGCGGTAGTGCCAGCACTAATAGTTTTCTTAAAAAAATGCAGTTCCGGGCCTATTGCCTGTTGAAAGTGCTCGGCAGGGCATAACACCAACCATCAGATTCATTACGTAAGAAAGAAGAATGGCATGAACCAAACAGTACTCATTACCGGCGGCGCGGGTTTTATCGGACAACGCTTGTGTCGCGCCTTCCTTGGCCAGGGCATGCAGGTGCGCGTGCTGGACAATTTCAGCCCGCAGATTCATGCAAGCGATGTCCTGCCTGACGATCTGGCAGGGAAGGTTGAACTGATCAAGGCCGACGTGCGTGACCGGGATGCCATGAAGCAGGCACTGACAGGTGTGCATGCCATTGTGCACCTGGCTGCGGAAACGGGCACCGGTCAATCCATGTATGAAATCGACCGCTATTTCAGCGTCAACGTGCAGGGGACTGCCACGATGCTCGATTTGCTGCAGAACGAAGATTGCGCCAAGGACTTGCGCTCCATCGTCGTGGCCTCGAGCCGCGCCGTCTACGGTGAAGGTGCTTACCAGTGCGCATCGCATGGCACCGTGTTCCCGCATCAGCGTACGCGTGAACACCTGTCCGCCGGTATGTTTGAACCCGTCTGCCCTGTCTGCGTCAAGCCGGTGGCGCTGTTGCCGACGGCGGAAACGGCGCCTTTCCTGCCGATGTCGATGTATGGCCTGACCAAACAGGTGCAGGAACAGGCCGTGCTGTTGTTTGCGCGTACCCGCGGCATCAACGGTTTTGGCCTGCGCTATCAGAATGTGTATGGTCCGGGCCAGTCGCTGAAGAACCCATATACCGGAATCCTGGCGGTGTTTTCGAATCTGGCGCGGCAGAATCAACTGATCGAAATCTATGAAGATGGCGAAGAGTCGCGCGACTTTGTGTATATCGACGATGTTGTTGAAGCAACGGTACGCAGTGTCAACCACGCAGGCCCTTTCGTCGGTGCGCTCAATGTCGGTTCCGGCCAAGCCACCAGCGTGATGACCGTCGCGCAAGAGATCAAGCAATTCTTTAACAGCGATAGCGAGATTACCGTCACCGGCGCATTCCGCGTCGGCGACATCCGCCATAATATCGCCGATGTTTCGGTTGCCGCTGAGGTCCTGGGCTTTACGCCAGGCGTGCAGTTCAAGGATGGCTTGAAGCATTTCCTGACCTGGGCCTCGCAGCAGCCGGCAGAAGACAAGGCCGCCTATGCGCGCTCGGTCAGTGAACTTGCCGACAAGGGGCTGATGGGCTCCAGCCGTCAACCATGACGTTAAAAAAAACCTTGCTGGCCGATCTGGCGCGGCAATATGCGGCCAATGGCCAGCCTGACCGCATGCCGGGCATCATGGGCGTGATACTGGGAACCCTGTCGCCGCGCTTCGCGCCGGTGGTGATTTTTCGGCTGTCCCATTGGTTTTATCAGCATAAGCTGTCACCGCTGGCCAAGTTGTTTTCATTGCTGAATTTTGTCGTGTTCGGTCTTGAAATCGCCATCCGCTGTGATATTGGCAAAGGCTTGTATCTTCCGCACACCCAGGGCACGGTGATTGGCGTAAACAGCATTGGTGAAAACGCCACGATTTATCATAATGTCACCTTTGGCGCGCGCGAAATCGATGTGAATTTCTCCGAGCAGTCGCGTCCAACGGTGGGAGATAACGTGATCGTCGGTTCCGGCGCCAAGATCCTTGGCGGCGTCATGATCGGCAATGGTGCCCGCGTGGGCGCCAATGCCGTGGTGCTTGCCGATGTCCCCGCAGGCGCGACCGTCGGCGGTATTCCAGCAAAAATTCTCAAGCAAGGCGAAGTCACATGATTCAAAAGGGAGCGCGCGTTTTATTTATTTCTCCACGGACGTTCGATTACGAGAAAGAAATCAAGGCGGAATTGGAACTGGCGGGCTGTCAAGTTGACTGGCATGATGACCGCCCGGCGTCGACGCCGCTGGTAAAGGCATTGATACGTTTTCGGCCCGAGTTGGTGGCCACCATGTGCGACCGTTATTTCGACCGCATCATTCATGATGCGCGGGCCATTGCCTATGATGTCGTTTTTGTCATCAAGGGCGAAGCCATTTCGGCGGAGCGGCTCAGGATGCTGCGCGAAAGCCAGCCAACGGCACGTTTCCTTTACTACTCGTGGGATTCCTTAAAAAATTTCAAGAATGGCGAAGTCAAGCTATCGTACTTTGACAAGGCATACAGTTTCGACCGGCTAGACACCGTCAATATCCGGCACGTGCGGCACCTGCCGCTGTTTTATATCAGTGTCTATGAAGCGATGGCGGCCAGGCCGGCGGAAAAAAACGCCAACGATATTGGCATGCTGTTTCTTGGCACAGTGCATTCTGACCGCTACGCAGTGGTCCGGCGCATTGTGGCGGCGGCGCGGCGCGCGGGCATGACGCTGCCCGTCTACACGCATTTTTATTATCAAAGCAAATGGGTGATGGCAGTTCGGAAATTGTTTGATCGTGATTTTCGCGCCATACCGTGGAAGGATGTCCAATGGCACTCGCTGAACAAGCAACAGATTCTCGACTTGTTTTCGCGTAGCGAGATCGTGCTCGACATTCATCACCCTGGGCAGACGGGTTTGACGATGCGTACCATCGAGTGCCTGGGGGCCGGTAAAAAAATGATCACGACGAATGCCGATGTCGTCAGCTATGATTTTTATCGTCCAGAGAATATCCTGGTGGTGGACCGCCAGACGACTGACTTGCCCGCGGATTTCTTGCGCACGGCCTACGTCAGCTTGCCTGACGATATGTACCGCCGCTATAGCTTGAGAAGTTGGTTAGCTGAAATTTTTGCTTAGTCAGGCTGAGAGCATTACGGCCAGCTTGTGGCCGTAGTGCTCTCAGGTCGTCTTTTTGCCGTAGCAATGCGGACAAGACACCTCATACACATATTCCGGCGCCAGTTGCTGGCGTGGCGTGACGACGGCGCGGCAGACGAAGCACTGCACGGTTTCCGTCGGTTCCAGTCTCGGGTTCAGTGCCGTGCGGTAGTCGAAGACGAAGCAGTCGCCCGTGTAGTGCTCGCCGCCCACTTCCTCGAAATACTTCAGGATGCCGCCGTCGAGCTGGTACACGCTGTCGTAGCCGATTTCCTTCATGTGGATGGCGGCCTTTTCGCAGCGGATGCCGCCCGTGCAGAAGGTGACGACGGTCTTGCCTTCCAGTTCTTCCTTGTGCGCGGCGGCGACGGCCGGGAATTCCGTAAACTTGTCGATACGGTAATCGAGCGTGTTGTTGAACGTACCCACGTCCACTTCAAACGCGTTGCGCGTTTCCATCATGACCACGGGTTTGCCCGCGTCGTCGACGCCGGCATCGAGCCAGCGCTTGAGCGTCTGCGCGTCGACGGACGGGGCGCGGCCCAGTTCCGGCTTGATCAGCGGCATGCGCATGGTGATGATTTCTTTTTTCAGCTTGACCAGCATGCGCTTGTGCGATTGCTCATTCGATAAGCTTTCCTTCCATTCCAGGTCCGCCAGACGCTCATCGCTGCGCACCCAGGCCAGGAAGCTGTCGATATGTTCGCGCGTGCCCGACAGGAACATGTTGATGCCTTCCGGCGTCAGCAGGATCGTGCCCTTCAGGCCCAGCGCCAGGCATTGCTCCTGATACAAGGGACGCATGGCTTCCGTATCGGCCAGCGTAATGAATTTATACGCGGCAATATTGACGAACGTGGCGGCGGGCGGGCTGACGGCGGCGGAAACGGCGGATGTTGCTGGGGTGATGGCTTGCATGATGGCGATCGGGTTAGACTGAACAGCCGATATTATAAGCCCGACAGGCCAGCCAGGATACCCGGTCCGCACGCGCGACGCGGTAGAATAGACCCCATTGAATTTTGCACGAAACGGTACACAGGATGGAAATGGTAATGCAAGAGGCCGGCGCTCCGGCAAGTTCACAGCAAACGATGCAGCCCGGTCCTGCCTTCGTCCATTTGCGCGTGCACTCGGAGTACTCGATCGTCGATGGCCTGGTGCGCATCGACGACGTGGTCAAGGCGGCGGCGAAGGACAAGCAGGTGGCGCTGGCTGTCACCGACCTGTCGAACCTGTTTGGCATGGTCAAGTTCTACAAGGAAGCGCGCGGCAAGGGCATCAAGCCCATCGTCGGGGTCGACGTGTGGATCACGAATGACGACAACCGCGAAAAACCGTCGCGGCTGTTGTTGCTGGCGAAGAACCGCATGGGCTATCTGCAGCTGTGCGAACTGCTGTCGACGGCCTGGCTGACCAACCAGTACAAGGGGCGCGCCGAGCTGCGCATCGAGTGGCTGCAGGCGCTGGCGACGAATACCTACGACCTGTACCCGGGCGAAAGCGCGGCGGATGGCTTGATCGTGCTGTCTGGCGCGCATTTCGGCGACGTCGGTACTGCTATCGAGAATGGCAACCTGGCCCTGGCCGAGCGCAATGCGCAGCGCTGGGCCGAGATTTTCCCCGGCCATTTCTATATTGAAATCCAGCGCGGCGGCCAGGCCAACCAGGAGGCGCAGGTGCGCCATGCGGTGGCGCTGGCGGCCAAGCTGGGCTTGCCCGTAGTGGCCACGCATCCCGTGCAATTCATTTCCCCTGAAGAATTTATTGCCCACGAAGCACGCACCTGTATCGCCGAAGGCGAAATGCTGGCCAACGCCAAGCGGGTGAAACGCTTCAATGACAGCCAGCGTTTCCTGTCGCAGGCCGACATGGCCGAACTGTTCGCCGACCTGCCGGCCGCGCTGGCCAATTCCGTGGAAATCGCCAAGCGCTGCAATCTGACCTTGACCCTGGGCAAGCCGCAACTGCCGAACTTCCCCACGCCGCCGGGCATGACGATCGACCAGTTCCTCGTGGCCGAATCGCAGGCGGGCCTGGAAAAGCGTTTGATCCAGCTGTATCCGGACCCGGAGCGCCGCGAAAAGGAGCGTCCGCGCTACGAATCGCGTTTGAAATTCGAGACAGACACGATTTGCAACATGAAGTTCCCCGGCTACTTCCTGATCGTGGCCGAGTTTATCCAGTGGGCCAAGGAAAACGGCGTGCCCGTCGGCCCTGGCCGCGGTTCGGGCGCCGGTTCGCTGGTGGCGTATTCGCTGCTGATTACCGATCTTGATCCATTGCAATACAACCTGCTGTTCGAACGCTTTTTGAATCCCGAACGCGTCTCGATGCCCGACTTCGATATCGACTTTTGCCAGGAAGGGCGCGACCGCGTCATCCAGCACGTCAAGGATTTGTACGGCAAGGAGGCGGTCTCGCAGATCGCCACCTTCGGTACCATGGCGGCCAAGGGCGCGATCCGCGACGTGGGCCGCGTGATGGACTTCGGCTACAACTTCTGCGACGGCATCTCGAAGCTGATCCCGTTCAAGCCCGGTAAACCCGTGTCGATCGCCGATGCCATCGAAGAGGAACCGCTGCTCAAGGAGCGCCTGGAAAACGAGGAAGAGGTCAAGCAGTTGCTGGACCTGGCGCAGCAGGTCGAAGGCATCACGCGCAATATCGGCATGCACGCGGGTGGCGTGCTGATCGCTCCGGGCAAGCTGACGGATTTCTGCCCGCTGTACACGCAGGGCGGCGACTCGGGCGTCGTGTCGCAGTACGACAAGGATGACGTGGAGGCCGTCGGCCTCGTGAAGTTCGACTTCTTGGGTCTGACGACCCTCACCATCCTCGACCGCGCCGTGCGCTACATCAAGCAGCTCGATCCCGCGCAGGCGAACTTCGACCTGGCGACCTTGCCGCTGAACGACAAGCCGTCCTACGACTTGCTGACCAAGGCCAAGACCGTGGCCGTGTTCCAGCTGGAGTCGCGCGGCATGCAGGGCATGCTGAAAGATGCGCGTCCCGACCGCTTTGAGGACATTATCGCGCTGGTGGCGCTGTACCGTCCGGGCCCGATGGACCTGATTCCGGATTTTTGCAAGCGCAAGCACGGCGAACGCTTCGATTATCCCGATCCGCGCACGGAATCGATTCTGTCCGAAACCTACGGCATCATGGTGTATCAGGAGCAGGTGATGCAGATGGCGCAGATCGTCGGCGGCTACTCGCTCGGCGGCGCCGACATGCTGCGCCGCGCCATGGGTAAAAAGAAGGCCGAAGAGATGGCCGAGCACCGCGAGATCTTCCGCGCCGGTGCGGCGAAAGATGGCTTGACGGCGGAAAAGGCCGACGAGATCTTCGACTTGATGGAAAAGTTCGCCGGCTACGGTTTCAACAAATCGCACGCCGCCGCCTACGCCCTGCTGTCGTACCACACGGCTTACCTGAAAGCGCATCACACGGCCGCCTTCATGGCAGCCAACTTGTCGCTGGCCATGGACGACACGGACAAGATCAAGATCCTGGTGGAAGACTCGCTGGAAATCTGCAAGCTGACCTTGTTGCCGCCGGATATCAATGAATCCGATTACCGCTTCACGCCGAGCGGCGCGCCGCCGTCCGTGAGCGGCAAGAAAGTCACGCAGATCCGCTATGGCCTGGGCGCCGTGAAAGGCTCGGGCCAGAATGCCATCGAAGCCATCATCGCCGCGCGCGAAGCGGGCGGGCCATTTACGAGCCTGTTCGATTTCTGCAAGCGCGTGGATAAAAAGCAGATCAACCGCCGCACCATCGAGTCGCTGATCCGCAGCGGCGCGTTCGACTGCCTGAAGGTCGACCGCGCCATCCTGCTCGCGTCCGTGGCGTTCGCCATGGAATGCGCCGACCAGGCCGCCAAGGCGGCCAACCAGGTGAGCCTGTTCGGCGGCGACGACAGCGACATGGTGGCGCCGCCCGAGTACGTCAAGGTGCCCGTATGGACGGACAAGCAGCGCCTGACGGAGGAAAAGATCGCGCTGGGCTTCTACCTGTCGGGCCACCTGTTCGATTCGTATGCGCCCGAGGCGCGCCGTTTTGCGCGCACGAAATTGTCGGAACTGTCGCCATCGCGCGAGCCGCGCATGATGGCCGGCGTCATCACGGGCTTGCGCACGCAGATGACGCAGCGCGGCAAGATCCTCATCGTCACCCTGGACGACAAGAGCGGTACCGTCGAGGTGACGGTGTACGGCGAATTGTTCGATTCCAACCGGAAAATCTTCAAGGAAGATGAATTCCTGGCCGTCGTGGGCAAGGTGTCGGAAGACCGTTTTTCGGGCGGCTTGCGTATCACGGCCGAGAGCGCCTTCGACATCATCGCCGCGCGCGTGCAGTATGGACGCCAGCTGGGCCTGACCTTGCCGGCCACCCTGGATGCCAAGCGCATCCGCGACGTGATCATGCCGCACCGTGCTGCGGACGGATTGCCGATCGCCGCCAAGGTCAGCCCGCAAGGCGTCAGCTGCGTGCTGCAGTTTGGCGACGAGTGGAAAGTGGCGCCATCGGATGAGTTGCAGATGGCGCTGGAACAGATGCTCGGAGCGCAAGAGGTGGCGGTCGAATACTGACCGGTACCATTCGGGGCATGCGACAAAGCCAAACCGCAGACATGCTGGTTTGGCTTTTTTTACGTTTACATGTCTTTAAGGCCCGTGATCGCATAGCCCTTGGCGGCGATCTGCTGGTGCGGCTGTTCGATATGGTAGTCGGGCAAGATCTCGGCATCGTCGGCCACTTCGCTGGCGCGCACTTCGAGTTGCCAGTCGGTATTGGTCACTTCTTCCGGAATGAGCTTTCCTTCCGGCACGGCGAGGTAGGAAAAAATGCCGTCGTGTTCGGCCCGGCGGTAGATGTCTACGCGCATGAATGCCTCCTAGTAAACGTTGGGGGAACCGGCGCACCGCAGTGCATGCCGATAGCGCTAGCGTAACAGGATTGTGTCATGCACGGGTTGTAGCGTGTGCCGCAAGAGGGAGGCGCGCTCAGGCGATAGCGGAAGCGTAGTCGTCGTCTTCATCGAGCATGGCCGATTGGCGTACCTCGCCGACGGCGGCCGCGGCGTTTGCCGTGGCGGCCTGCAGCGGGCAGCGATGGGCGTCGAGGCCGCTACGCAGGCTGCCGATCATGGCCAGTGTCAGTTCATGGCGCTTGCGGGCTTCCGAGCGTTTTTTGGAAGGAATGTCTTCCAGTGCCGGCAAGGGCAGGTTTTCACACATCAACTCAAAATCGCCATCCTGGCGCGCTTGTGCGCCCAGTTCTTGCCATAGTCCATTGTAGTCGGCGAACAAACGGCCTTTCTTCGCGGAGTGGTGCACGGCGCGGTTGATATTGCCGACAAGAAGCATCTTGCGGCAGCCGTGCTCATACCCCAGCTGGCGCACCAGGCGTACCATCAGGGTCTTGGGACGCATGCCGTGCAAGTCGCGCGTTGCCTCGCGCACGCGGTGCGCGCTTTCCTGGCCTTTCGGACCTTGCAGGCAGCCGATGCGCATGCCCAGGGTGGCGCGCAGCTGGCTGCCGAAGAAGGAAAAGGCGATCGAATAGAGCACGTCGTCGTCGTCCATCAGTTGCAGCACCATCTCGCCTTCGCGGTCCATCGGGTGCAGCGAACACAGTTGCAGGTGATAGGGCGCGCCCGACTTGCCCGCCACCGTTCCCAGGCGCACGGGGCCGTGGGCCGCTTGGCTCATCAGCTTGCCCCAGCCTTGCTGCAAGATGAAGTGGTAGTGCTCGGCCAGCAATTCCACGCGCTGGTGGCAATTCAAGGTCAGGCTCAGGTAAGGCCGGTAGACCTTGTGGATCATGTGCGGATAGGCGTGTACCAGATCATGAAACACCGGATGCGAATTCAGCAGTTGTAGCCATAGTCGGGTTTGGCGCTGTTGCACGCGGGCGCGCAGATGCAGCTTGAGCAGTTCGCGCCAGCGGCGCATGCCGCTCGGCATCGCCATCAAGCCGTCAGACAGGGTAATAGTTGGCATCATCGTGCGCATGTCCATGATAAAGGGGGAACGTCGAAGCCGTTTCTGCTCAGACGGGTACCGGGCTGCTGACGCCCTCGTGGTTTGCCAGCAGGATGGTGGTGCCGCGGCTGCCACGCGCCAGCTTGCCGGCCAGTCCGCCCGAAAAACGGCGCGGCCAGCCGTTGTGCCGCTGCGCTGGCAAGACCACTTCGTGGCAACCCAGCAGCTCAGCCGCATCGAGTATCGTAAACAGCAGCTCGCCGGCAAAAATGTGGGTGCTGAAGGAAATATGAGAGCGGCTCAGGTAGAGTCCCGCCTCGTGCATCATGTGCTGCGTGGCCGGGTCAAGGGCATCGCATTCGCTGGCGCTGTGCCGGGGCAGGCCATCGGCACAGCGGCGCGGCGCCGGTGTCACGTGCAACAGGCTGACGGACACTTTGATGCCCCATTCCTGCAGGCGCCTGGCGTAGCGCGCACCGTAGATGATGTCGCTGGCGCGCTTGACGGGCAAGAGCAGCAGCAAGGTATCCTGGCCCGGCTTGCCGCACGCGCCCGCGGCGCTGTCGGGGGCGCGGTGGCGTTGCGGGGCAAGGCGCGATGCATGCATGGAAAAGATGGCCGTGGTGAGAAAACCGTGTCATCTTATCCATGCCCGTACCCCCTGTAAATTGGCGAAACAGCGTACGGGTTTCCCTTATGCTTGCATGTTGTTAATAGCGGTAAGTGACATACACGGCGCCGATCGGGGATGTCTTGCGCTGCACGATGGGGCTCTTGGCCGCGTCGCCCAGGCGGCTCTCGACGCCGACCAGCGTGTTGATGCCCCAGCGTGCATCGAAGCGGTGTTCCCAGTTGACGGTGGCCTGTGCTTCATAGAAACCGCCCTTGGGCGTGTATTGCTTGAACGAGGTATTGGCGGCCTGGGTGGCCGTCACGCCATACATGGTTTGCACGTACTTGCGCTCGCCCCAGCCCAGCTGGCCGCCGATGCTCACGCTGTCCTGCTGCACGCCCCTGGCATCGGCCCGGCCGTAGATCTGGCCTGTGGCGCCGAAATGCACATTCGCGCCATTTTCGCGGTTCGACAGGGGAATGTCGCTCGAGACGCTCAGCGACAGGCCCGGCAAGGGCGAATAACCCGCGCTGAGCAGGGCGCTGGCGTTGCCCTTGACTTCGCCCATGCCCTTCAGGTAATCGCTGCCGCCCCAGCCGTTGGCGCCCGTGCGCTTGTGGTCTTCGCGGTTGCCGCGGTAGCCCAGGGCGGCGCTGTAGCTGAAGGGGCCTGCCTGGCCGCCATAGCCGATGCCGCGCGAGGTACTGAAGAACAGGCCATTGGCCATGGCGTAATCGAGGATGATCAGCGGCGAGGCCGACAGCTTGTCGGCGCCGGAATAGCTGGACACGGCGGCGACGCCGCCGCCGATGGTGAAGACATTTTCCGCCGGCGGTTCGGCCGCGGCGGCGGCCAGCGGGTTGAGGATCATGCCGCTGGCGAGTGCCAGCGAGGTCAGCAGGGTTGTGGGTGCGTGCATGGAGGTTTCCGTCAGATGAGAACCGAGTCCGGAGTGGCTCGATTGACTGCCGACAGTATCGGTCCTTGCCATGAAGGAAAAATGAGCCTTTTATTAAGATTGCATGAAGGGCGCTTCTTTACCCTTTCTTCAGCTTGCGGTGGTTTAATACTCACCATGAAGATACTGCTGATTGAAGATGATATGGACCTGGGCAACGGTGTGCGGATCGCCTTGCGCGACCAGGGCATGCAAGTGGTCTGGGTGCGCAGCCTGGAGGATGCGGCGCGCAGCATCGAGCACGACAGTTGCGAACTGGTGCTGCTGGACCTGGGCTTGCCCGATGGCGATGGCCTCGATTTGCTGGCCCGGCTGCGCGCGGCCCGCCTGCCGGTGCTGATCCTCAGCGCCCGCGACACGCTGGAACAGCGCTTGCGGGGCCTCGATGGCGGCGCCGACGACTACCTGGTGAAGCCCTTCGTGCTGGCCGAACTGCTGTCGCGCGTGCGCGCGCTGGCACGCCGCAGCTATGGCTTCGACGGCGACACCATCGAGTTGCGCGGTTTGCTGCTGCAGGTGCCCACGCGCCGTGTCAGCGTGCACGGCCGGCCCGTGGAACTGACCGCCAGTGAATATGCCTTGCTGAAGACCTTGCTGATGCGCGCCAACCGGGTCATCACGCGCCGCGTGCTGGAAGAACATATCCTGCCGGGCGGGCTGGCCAATGCCAGCAATACCCTGGATGTACATATGGGCAACTTGCGCCGCAAGATAGGCGAAGGCTATATCCGCACCGTGCGCGGCGTCGGCTATGTGATCGACCAGCAGGGCGAGACATCCACCCCGCCGGGCAGCGGCGCATGATGGGGCGTTTCTGGGCCACCCTGCGCCAGCCTACCCTGGTGCGCCGCCTGATGATGGCGCAAATGCTGATGCTGACCATGGTGTGGAGCCTGGCCGTGGCGTATGTGCTGGTCGAGGGCGCGGACGAAGCGAGCACTGTCAGCCGCGGCGTCCTGCACGCCATTATCAGCGTGACCGATAACCTGGCCGAGCAGCCGCAGCGCCAGGAACAAAGCTTGCGCGCCATCGACGAAGCCTTGCGCGAGGAGTTTGAAACGGGAAAAGTACCGGAACTGGCGCCGCGCATCCTCGTCTGGCGCGAGGGCAAGCTGGTCTACAAGTCGCCCGATGCGCCCAGCGGTATACGCAGCGCCGGCCCGGAACAGATGGAAGTCGTGTACATCAAGGGCCAGGCCTGGCGCAGCCGCAGCCTGGCCGAGGGCGGCACGCGCGTGACGGTGCTGGAAGCAGGAGGCGCCTGGCAATTGTTCATCACCATCAATTCACGCGGTTACTACCTGCTGCCGTTGCTGATCAGCTTGCCGTTCCTGTTGGTGCCGGCCTGGCTGTCGATCCGCCTTGCCATGCGCCCGTGGCGCAAGCTGGCGCAGGAGGTGGCGGCGCGCGGGCCGCAGGATTTGCGTCCGCTGGCTTTCAAGCCGCCGCACGGCGAACTGGCGGCACTGGTCGACAATATCAATGCCTTGCTGCAGCGGGTCGACGCCAGCGCCGCGCGCGAACGCAGCTTCATCGCCGATGCCACGCATGAGCTGCGCACGCCGCTGGCAGCCATGCGTGTCAATGTCGAGGCCTTGCAGGGCCAGGTACATGATGCGCGCCAGCAAGAGCTGCTGGACGGTATATTGAACAGCGGCAACCGGGCCGCGCGCCTGGTGGGCCAGCTGCTGCAGCTGACGCGCAGCGAAGTGCAGGCCGGCGCGGGCGAGTTGCCGCGGCGGCAGGCGCTCGATACCTTGTTGCAAGATCGTCTGGCGGCCCTGTCCGGCCTGGCCCAGGCGGGCGATATCGAACTCGAACTGCAAGCGAGCGTCTCGCTCAGCGTGCCCGGACAGCGCGAGAGCCTGGTGTCGCTGATCGACAACCTGGTGGAAAACGCCATCAAGTACAGCCCGCGCGGCAGCAGCGTGACAGTGTCGCTGCATGCGGAGCGGGGCCAGGCCGTGTTGCATGTGGCCGATCAGGGGCCGGGCATCGCCCCGGCGTTGTATGACCGCGTGTTCGACCGCTTTTTCCGCGCGCCGCAGCAGGTGCAGCCAGGCAGCGGCCTGGGCTTGTCCATCGTCGCTTCCGTCGTGCGCCAGCACGGCGGCACGATTCAGTTGCATAGCGGTAACGGCGGCCTGGGCTTGCTGGTCGAGGTGCGCTTGCCGTTGGCCGAGGCCTGACCGCGCTGGCGCGCCTTGCGATATTGCATGAAGATTATTTCATGTGCATATAACGCAAGATGGCATGGCGTGGCGCACGCTTGGGATGCATAATGCAGGACAGTTAAAAAACACCGTTATGCACCCATTCCTGTCCCGCTACCTGCCGTATCCCGCCTTTGTCGGCCTGTATCTGCTGTTTGACTGGGCGACCTATATCGACCCGATGTATGGGCTGAACATCACCCCGTGGAACCCGGATCCCGCGCTGGGCCTGGTATTTTGGCTGATCCATGGACGCAAGGCGGCGCTGCCATGGTTCATCGCCCTGGTGGCCGGCGAGGTGCTGGTGCGCGGCATGCCGGCAGGCCTGCCCCTGACCTTGCTCTGTTCGGCGTGGCTGGTGCTCGGCTATGGCGGTATCGGCGCAGTCTTGCGCCGCAGTTTCAGCAGCAGCGACATCTTCGACAACCGGCGCCGCATGAGCGCCTGGGTCCTCATCGTGCTGCTGGGCACCGCGCTCAATGCATTTGGCTATATTTCATTGCTGTCGCTCACGGGACGCATACCGGCCAGCGAATGGGGCACGGCAGTCTGGCGTTTCGGCATCGGCGACACGGTCGGCATGCTGGTGTCGATGCCGTTGATCTGGGTGCTGTTCAGCGAACGCGGGCGTGAGCGCCTGCATGCCGCCGTCTGGCGCTGGGAAACCCTGGCGTACCTGGCCCTGGCCAGTTTCGTGCTGTGGAGCGTCTTCGGTTCCATCGTGCGTTCCGAATACAAGCATTTCTATTTCCTGTTTCTCCCCGTGATCTGGGCCGCCTCGCGCCAGGGCTTGCATGGCGCCGTGCTGGCCGTATTTGTATTGCAGCTATGCATCATCACCCTGGTGAAATGGACGCATGCGGTCGATATCCAGTTTTATGAATTGCAACTGCTCGACGCCGTGCTGGCGCTGGTGGGCTTTTTTATCGGCATCGTCGTCGATGAAATGCGCCAGGTGGCAGACGAGCTGAAGCACACGATGCGCCTGGCGGCCGCCGGCGAAATGGCGGCCGCTCTCGCACATGAGCTGAACCAGCCGCTGACGGCCTTGTCGACCTATGGCAAGGCATGCGAATACCTGCTGGAACGGGGCGAGAACGGCGCCTTGCTGCAAGGCGCCATCGGACACATGATCGTTGAATCGGGACGCGCAGCGGACGTGGTGCGCCGCCTGCGCGATTTTTTCCGCACCGGCGCGATGCAGCTCGAGGCGGTGGAGGCGAGCGCCCTGATCGAGGGCTTGGCGCGCCAGTTCACACCGCTGTTCCATGAGCATGGCATCGAGCTGGTACTTGCGCCGCCGTCGCCGCTGGCCGTCAATGCGGATCGCCTGCAAATCGAGCTGGTACTGCGTAACTTGCTGGCCAATGCACAGGATGCGGTGATGGGCCAGCCGCGCGGCCAGCGCCGCATCACGGTGTCGGCCGAGCCGCTCGAGGGAGGGCGGCTGCGGCTGTCCGTGGAAGACAGCGGGCCCGGTATTTCCAACAGCCTGGCCGCGCGCCTGTTCGAACCATTTGTCTCGACCAAGGCCAGCGGCCTGGGGCTGGGGCTGGTGCTCAGCCGCAGCATCGTCGAAGCGCATGGCGGCCAGCTATGGGCCGAAGTGGGCAAGCATGGTATTTTTCGTTTTATCCTGCCCCTGGCGCACGCCAGTGCGGCCGCCAAGGGAGAGTATGGTGACAAGTAATTTGACGGTGTTTATCGTGGACGACGATCCCGCCGTGCGCGATGCTCTGGGTTTGCTGTTGGGCATACGCGGCTACCGCACGGCCCTGTTTTCCTGCGGCGAGGATTTCCTGCACAGCTGGCGGCCCGAGTGGGCCGGTTGCCTGCTGATCGATATCCGCATGTCGGGCATGGATGGCCTGAGCCTGCAGCGCCGCCTGCTGGAGCTCAACTGCATGCTGCCCATCATCATCATCACCGGGCACGGCGACGTGGCGCTGGCCCGCCAGGCATTCAAGGCGCAGGCCAGCGATTTCCTGGAAAAACCATTTGACCATGACAAGTTGCTGGCCGCCATAGACGAAGCGTTTTCGCGCGAGAAGCATGCGCGCGGCCAGTTGCAGCGCCAGGTGGAGGGGCTCGCCTTGCTGCGCGCCTTGACGCCGCGCGAGCGCGAAGTGATGCAGTTGGTGGTGACGGGCCAGCACAACCGCGACATCGCCCCGGCGCTCGGTATTTCCGTGCGCACCGTGGAAGTGCACAAGGCGCGTCTGATGGACAAGCTGGGCGTCGATAATGTGGCCGACCTGGTGCGCATCAGCATGCTGGGTACCGGCTAGCCGAGGCAGAGCTCTCTAGGCGATGGCCTTCAATACCTGATCGCTTGAAATCGCCTTGACCCAGTCGCTGCGCCGCGCCACCGTGATGACGGTGCTGTTGGCGCTGTCGAAGGGAGCCCATTCGGGATTTTTCTTGCGCATCAATGCCACCACGGGCACATGCACGGCGTTCGCCAGATGCATGATCGATGTTTCCACCGAAATAATCAGGTCGCATTGCGCCAGCATGGCCGGCAGCTGGAAAAAGTTGTCGACGGCACTGAAGGCCTGCGTGCGCGGCAAGTTGTGCGCCCGCACGACGGCATCCACCTTGGCCAGTTCCTGCGGCATGGCATTGATCAGGAAGCAGGCATGCTGCCATTTCGGCATCGCCTGCATGCGCGCGATCAGCTCGGCAATGCGTTCCAGCGGCCAGCCGCGCTTGTGCGACTTGGCAAACGGGTTCAATAGCACGAGCGGCCCCTGGCGCGGGGCAAAGCCCCAGGCGGCCAGCTGCTCCTGCGCCTGCTGCAATGCGTGCTCGGGAATGTGCACGAAGGGATAGCGTTCGGTCACGGGAATATCGAGGCCCGTCAATTGATGGAACCAGTCCGCATACACGCTGCTGATATGGTGTTCGCCGGCATCCTGTCCCGCATACGAGGCCAGCACGGCATCGATCTTGCGGTAGGCCAGGTAATGCCAGGGGCGCAGCGGGCTGAACGGCTTGCGCGTGCCGATCACCAGCCCGTTCGGGCTGATCGCGCGGGCAAGGTCCGCATATTGCTGTGGCCGTACATGGGCCAGCGACACGACGACAGGATAGTGCTCCGCCTTGGCTTCGCGCAGTGACTCTTCGTACAGCGCCGGGCTGTAGGTCTTGCGGTACACCTTGGAAAACAGGCCCGACTGTTCTACCCAGTCGTACAACGAATAGGTGCGCAAGCTTTCCCATTGCTTGGCGTCGGACGTGCGCCGTACTTCGTCGACCCACAGGTGGATCTGGATATGGGGGTAGGCCGCGGCAAAGGCGCGGAAACCATTTTGCAGGTAGGTAAAGTCTCCCAGCGCCAGATGGGCGATGAACAGAATTTTTTCCGACTTTTGTAGAAGTTCGGCGGGAATCAAAGGCGTCATGTATCAGTACGATTTCAGGTATTCATTCGATGGTGTCAAGCCACTTGCTGGGAAAATTGCAGGCGATGCAGATTGGCATACGCGCCGTCGGCATCCAATAATTGCTGGTGACTGCCGGTTTCCATTATTTTCCCATGTGACAATACCACGATACGGTCCGCACGTTCAATTGTTGATAGCCGATGAGCAATAACTAAGGTGGTTTTACCTTGCATCAGGTGCTCCAGTGCCGCTTGCACGGCCCGTTCCGCCTCCGTATCCAGTGCCGAAGTGGCTTCATCGAGGATCAGGATGGGCGCATCCTTGTAAATGGCGCGGGCGATGGCCACGCGCTGGCGCTGGCCGCCGGACAGGCGCGAGCCGTTGTCGCCCAGGCGCGTTTCCAGGCCGTCGGGCAAGCCGTCGATGACGTCGGACAGGAAGGCGGCCGCGGCGGCCGCTTCGACGCGCTGCCGGTCCGGGGCCGCATCGCCATACGCGATGTTGGCGGCCAGGGTATCGTCGAACAGCACCACCTGCTGGCTGACCATGGCGATCTGGCTGCGCAGGCTGGTCAGGGCGATGTCGTCAATATTCTGTCCATCGAGCAGAATCTGGCCGCTGCTGGCCGAGTAAAAGCCGGGCAGCAGGCTGACCAGGGTCGATTTGCCGCCACCGGACATGCCGACAAAGGCGACCGTTTGTCCTGGCGCGATGCGCAGATCGATGTGTTGCAGGGCCAGTTCATGGTGCCCGGGGTAGGCAAAGCTGACGTCCTTGAACTCGATGCGGCCTTTGCTGCGGCCCGCCAGCGGCTTGCCGCCCGTGCGTTCCGGCGTCTTGTCGATCAGTAAAAAGACTTCTTCGGCGGCCGCCATGCCGCGCTGCAGCGGGCCGTTGACTTCAGCCAGCTGCTTCAAGGGCGTCAGCAGCATCAGCATGGCCGTGATGAAGGAAACGAAGCCGCCCACCGTGATTTGCCCCTGCTCCGACTGGAACAGGGCCATCACGATGACCAGGGCCACGGCGGCGGCGGTGATCACCTGCGTGATGGGCACGGTGGCGGAAAAGGTGGTGGTCATGCGCATGCTGTAGCGGCGCAATTGCTCGGCGCGCTCCTCGAACCGCGCCTTCTCGTAGTGCTGTCCGCCGAAGATCTTGATCACTTGCTGGGCGCGCGTGGTTTCCTCGATGACCTGGGTCAGTTCGGCGTTGACGGCCAGCGAATCGCGGTTGAGTTTTTTCAGGCGCTTGCCCGTGGTGCGCACGACGATGGTCAGCACGGGCAGCAGCACCAGGGTGACCAGGGTCAGTGCCCAGTTCAGGTACAGCAGCCAGGCGAGCAAGCCCAGCACGGTCAGCGAGGAGCGCACGATCGAAGTAAACACCTTGGTCACCATCTCGATGATCTGCTGCACCTCGAACATGATGGAGTTGATGACCTTGCCCACTGTGTGCGTGTTGTAGAAGTCGATGGGCAGGTTGAGCATGCTGGCAAACATCCTGCGCCGTAATTCGTTGAGGATGCGCGTGGAGACATAGCTCATCAGGTAGCTGCTGGCAAACGTCGAGGCGCCGCGGATGGCAAAGATGCCGATGACGATCAGCGGCACCAGCCAGTAGGAAAATTCGACCTTGCCGCCGAAACCGTTGTCGAGCAGTAATTTGAGCGCATACGGCAACAGCGGTTCCGTCGCCGCCGTGACGACCATCGCCAGCAGGGCCAGGGCAAGATGTTTCTTGTAGGGCGCGTGCAGCGCGGTGAGGCGCTTCAGGTCGGGCGTGAGCATCGGTATGATTCCTTGCAGGGGACAGCAAAAACGGTCAGGCGGAAGACGAACTCAAGCGATACGCTCTTGCTGGCGCAACAGGGCCCACAATATCACCATGGGAAAGACCAGCATGATGATGCCGATATTCAGGGTGAGCGAACTCGTTGTCAGGCCAAAAATCATGTAGCAGGTGCATAGCACCGTGCCGGCCAGCGCATAAGGCTGGGCCGCAGCGCTACCGCGCCGTAAGGCGAGCGCGAAGAGCACCAGCGGTACCAGGAACAGAGCCAGCAGGGCCATTACGCCGGTGACGCCGCGTTTAACCAGGGTGTCGAGATAGTCGTTATGCGCATTCGTGTAGTCGCTGATGACATTGCTCATCTTGCCTTCCGCCACCAGCACGCGCTTCGCTTCCAGGTAACCGGTACGGCCCATGCCCACCGCCAAATGGTCACGCGACATCAGCAAGGCCGTGCGCCACATTTCCAGGCGCTGTCCGACAGATGACCATTTGAGATCGGCGCCATGTTCAAAAGTCTGCGTCTCCTCCACGGCGGCATGCATGCGCTTGCGTAACTGGGAATCAGGCATGGAGTAAGTGACCGCACCCAAGGCGACAATCGCGATGGCCGCGCTGGCAATATAGCGTTTGCCATCCCTTTTCGCGTAATGCAGGGCAATGATGCCAGCGCAAATGGGCAAGGCCAGCCAGCCGCTGCGGCTGCCGCTGATGACAGAGCCGAAGATGCCGGCCAGGGCGCCGGCCAGCAAGAGTGTTGACCATGCCGCGCGACTGCGTTGTTCGCGGGCCCAGGCCAGCCCGCACAGCGATAGCATGCCCAGCAACATGCTCACGTTGCCGTAATGGATGGCGTTGCTCGTTGCCGCTTGGGGACGCTCCACGTTCAGTACGGTGAGTTGCCAAAAAGCCAGTGCGGCTCCGCCGATGGCTCCGATGGCGACGCCGCTCCACCAGGCGCCCGGCCGCGGCGGATAGGCGAGCAGCAGCAGCAGTACGGGCACTGCCAGCAGCGCCCGCAGGGGCATGTCGAGCTCGCGCGCCGGGTCGCCGTGGTACAGCATATTGGCGGTAAAGATGAAGAAGTACAGCAGCAGGGCGCCGAGCATCAGATAATCGCGGCGTTGCAGGTTCAGATGGGGACGTTTCCATAGCAGCCAAGTGCTGGCCAGCAGGAGAACCAGCGCGCCCAGCGAGTATCCGCTGGTAACAGCTAGCGCCAATGCCGAAAAGAGAAAAACACAAACAGAGGTCAGGCCCAGCATGAATATCCTTGGTAACGCACGACGTCGCCATTATGGCAACTGTAGCAACATAAAGTAGGCGTCATTGTAATCGAAGGTGGCAGCAAAAACGCTCTCTGAGAATTTACTCTTCGACAACTATACAGGCGGTCTCAAGGGGGAAATGAAAAAAACCATGGTTTTCAGCCATGGTTTTTTTGTAAGCAATGGTAACTTGCTGTTAATTTGTTAAGGCCGCAAGGCCTGTCATGCGTCTCAGGCGATGGTTGGCACGCGGGTGGCCACGCCGGTGGCAATCGCCGCTTGCGACACGGCAGGCGCGACCCAGCTGCGCAGACGCTCGTCGAACGGCGACGGGATCAGTTGCAGCGGCGTCAGCGCGCTGCTTTCGTGGCCCGGCAGCGGCTCCTTGGCCAGCGCGGCGATGGCGCGCACGCAGGCCAGCTTCATTTCTTCGTTGATGGTGGTGGCGCCCACGTCGAGCGCGCCGCGGAAGATGTACGGGAAGCACAGCACGTTGTTGATCTGGTTCGGATAATCCGAGCGGCCCGTGGCCACGATGGCGTCGTCACGCACGGCATGCACTTTTTCCGGGGCGATTTCCGGATGCGGATTGGCCAGGGCGAAGATCAAGGGCTTGGCGGCCATCGATTCGACCATCTGCGCGCTGACCACGCCGCCCTTCGAGACGCCGATGAAGATGTCGGCACCGACCATGGCGTCGGCCAGGTCGCGGTCGCTCGTGTCGTTCGCGTAGCGCGCCTTGTTCTCTTCCATGTTGGCATCGCGGCCCGGGTAGATCACGCCCTGGCTGTCGCACACCTTCAGCAGCGACTTGTTCAGGCCCAGCGAGACCAGCAGGTCCAGGCAGGCGATCGATGCCGCGCCGGCGCCCGAGACGGCCACCTTGACGTTGCCGATGTCCTTGCCCACCAGCTCCAGGCCGTTCAGGATGCCGGCCGCGACGATGATGGCCGTGCCGTGCTGGTCGTCGTGGAAGACGGGGATGTTCATGCGCTTGCGCAATTGCTGTTCGATGTAGAAGCAGTCGGGCGCCTTGATGTCTTCCAGGTTGATGCCGCCGAAGGTCGGCTCCATGCGCACCACGGTGTCGATGAACAGGTCGGGATCGTTCTCGGCCAGTTCGATGTCGAACACATCGACGTCGGCGAACTGCTTGAACAGGCAAGCCTTGCCTTCCATTACCGGTTTGCTGGCCAGCGGGCCGATATCGCCCAGGCCCAGCACGGCCGTGCCATTGGTGATCACGGCCACCAGGTTGCTGCGCGACGTGTAGGTGCCGGCCGTGCGCGGATCTTCCACGATGGCTTCGCAGGCGAAGGCCACGCCCGGCGAATACGCCAGGGTCAGGGCGCGGGCGTCGCCCAGCGGTTTGGTTGGCGTGACGGAAATCTTGCCTGCGCGGGGTTGTGCGTGATAGGCGAGGGCGGCTTCTTTCAGGTTGAAGGTTTCGCCGTTCTGTTCGGCGTGCTTGCTGTGGGAAGTAGACATAGGAATTCTGGGAGGGGCAACCAGGCCCGAGTGGTAAGTCCGAGCCATGGTATGCAAGCGTTTGCACGCTGTCAAGGCTGGAATGTACTTAAACATACCAAAACCGCTTTGGGCAACGGCTTTATTTCAATGCAAGCGTTTGCTCGGTTTTTGACGGAAAGGGGAATTTTTGCGATAAAATCACGGTATTGCGATCCGGGAAGCCCATGACAAACAAGAACCCCACCTTAAGCGACGTTGCGCGGGCCAGCGGCGTGCACTTTTCCACCGTGTCGCGCGTGATGAACCCGGCAACGCGGCAAATGGTCAGCGCCGAGGTGGCCGCGCGCGTGCTGGCCGAAGCGGGCCGGCTCGGCTACCGGCCGAACCGCGCCGCCTCGACCCTCGTCACGCGCAAGTCGCGCATCATCGGCGTGGTCTTGCCCGACATCACCAACGCTGTTTTTCCGCCGATTTTGCTGGGCATCGAGGAGGGCTTGCGCAAGCATGGCTACCTGGCCATCGTTGCCAACGTGGGCGCCGACGAGGAAGAGCAGCTGTTCGTCATCAACCGCCTTCTGGGGCAGCAGGTCGATGGCTTGATCCTGGCCACGGCGCGCCGCGACGACCCCGTCATCAAGATGTGCATCGATCAGAACGTGCCCGTCGTCACCGTCAATCGCAGCGACGAGACGGGCGTCGCTTCCTGCGTCGTCAGCGACGACGTGGTCGGCATGCGCCTGGCCGTGGAACACTTGCTGGCGCTGGGCCACCGCCATATCGCGCACATTGCCGGCCCGGAAAACCTGTCCACGGGCCACGTGCGCCGCCTCGGTTTCCTGGCCGCCATCCAGGCCAGCGAACTCGACCCCTCGCAAGCGTTCGTCTTTGAAAGCAGCGGTTATTCGCGCGAATGCGGCAAGGCGGCCCTGCTGGAACTGCTGCGCCAGTCGCCGCAAACGACGGCCGTGGTGACGGGCAGCGACCTGGTGGCCCTCGGCTGCTACGACGCCATCCGCGAACTGGGCTTGAGCTGTCCCGAAGATATTTCCGTCGTGGGCCACAACGACATGCCCTACATGGACATGATCCGTCCGCCTTTGAGCACCATCCGCATCCGCCACCACGGCATCGGCACGGAAGCGGCCCGGCTGATCCTGCAAACCATCGCCGAGCCCGATTCCCCGGTGCTCGACGTGCGCCTGAAACCGGAACTGGTGGTGCGCGAATCGACGGCCGCGCCGCGCGCCTGACACCTTCTTGCCCTTCTTTCGTCCGAGTATGTTTAAATCTTGATATTGATAATTATCAAGGCAACGCCATGCAGACGAGAGCAATGCAAGCACAGCAGGGAGGCCGCTGATGCCGAAAAACTTCGGCATGCCCGGCAACGCCTGGCGCTATGCACTGGGCAGCGACTATGGTTATTGCTCGCCGCTACTCGAAGGCATTGAATTTGAAAACGAGTGGGTGACGATACGCGAATCGGCGATCCGCATCCGCGCCGGCTACGCCTGGGATGGCTGTTCGCCCTGTATCAGCGTGCTCGGCCTGTTCTATGTGGGCACGCCCGATGGCGCGCAGCACCTGGGCCTGCCTGCGGCCTATCACGCCAGCCTCGTGCATGACGTGCTGTGCCAGTGGCGCGCCGAGATTCCCGTCACCCGCGCGCGCTCGATCGCCATTTTTCACCAGTTGCTCAAGGAAGTGCGCTTCCCGCTGGCCGGCCTGTATGCGGGCGCCGTCCACCTGTTCGGACCGCGGCGTTTCTTCCTGCCACCGGGCGCGGCCGGCGCCACGGCCGCGCCATCCGGCACGCGCCAGGCACAACATTAAAGCGCCCGCCGCGCTGCCGCAGGGGCCGCATGGTGTTAAACTGGCGCCCCTCATCGTTTCTCTTGCCCTCATCGCCATGACCAAAACCAACACGCCTTCCCCGAAACGCCGCGAAGAGGGCGTTGCCAAGCTGACCGTCAATCCTTTCCTGGACGCCGAATTCTATGCGCGCATGCGCGACTATACGGAGCGCGATGCGGCCATCATCAAGGAATTGAAGGCGATCGCCGAGATCCGCGCCGGCAACAAGCAGCCCGATCCTCGCCTGGCGCCGTCGCTGGCCGCCTTGCGCAGCACCGTCAAGAAGGGCCTGACCTTTGGCGAGATGCTCGAGCGCATGGCCGCCGGCAAGGAAAAAGGCTTGTGGGAGCCGTGGATGACGACCTTCGGCATCGAGATCCGCGCCGTCAACTACGGCGCCGGCCCGCGCAACGCCTGCCTGGTGCTGGACCTGGCCGCGAATGCCCCCGCGCACGCGATGTTCGCCAAGGCCGGCATCCAGAACTGGCGCAGCCTGGCCGCCGACGACTGCTCCGTCGTGCGTTCGGAAAAAGCGACAGAGACGTCGCCGTTGAAAGTGTATGCCGTGTTTTACCTGGACCCGCTGCCGGCCTGAACCAGCAGTACCACCGCCAGCACGATCAGCATCACGCCCGACAGCCGTTCCAGCAACGGCAGCGCGCGCGCAAAGCGCTGGCGCAGGGCGGTGCTGCCGATGGCCAGCGCCACCGTCATATCCCACGCCAGCACGGCAAAGACCATCCACGCGCCATACGCCGCCATTGCAGCGGGACTCGTCTGCCTGGCGGCCAGCACGGTGGCGAGGCTGACGTAGAACAGTGCATTCTTCGGATTCAGGATGGCGGACATGAATCCCATCACGACGCCGCCGCGCCAGCGCGCCTTGCCGCTGGCGGGCTTTGCATCCAGGCCGCTCTTGCCCGCGTGGCGCAGGAACAGCCAGCCCAGGTACAGCAGGTAGGCGCATCCCGCCAGCCGCACCACCATGAATGCCGTACTGCCCGCCCGCAGTACCGACAGTCCTCCAAATGCCGCCACGATAAACACCGCATTGGCCACGGTAATGCCCACGCACGTGCCGGCGGCGCCGCGCCAGCCGTGGGCCAGCGAGGTGCGCGCGATCAGAAAAAAATCGGGACCGGGCGACAGCAGGGACAGAAAGTGGGCGGCGGCGATGAAGAGGAAATCCTGCATGTAAGTCGGCTCCGGCAATGGCGATGCGCGAGTATGCAGGGGCTGGCGGCAGCCCGTATTGAAGAAAATTGCAGGCGCTCTAGCCGCCCTGGCCGCGATAGCGCCCCGGCGTGATGCCCGCATGCGCCTTGAAGACGCGCTGCAGATGGCTCTGGTCCGCAAAGCCCAGCTCATGCGCCAGCTGCGCCAACGCCGTCCCCGCCTGCAAGCGGCTGCGCGCGCGGTTGACGTGCGCGTTCAGCTGGTAGGCATGCGGCGTCATGCCCGTGGCGGCGCGAAAGGCGCGGATCAATTGATAAGGGCTCAGGCCAGCCGCTTCGGCCAGTTGCCGCAGGCTGGCCGAGGGCTGGGCCTGCAGCGTTGCGAGCACGGGCGCCAGATGCCGCGGCACCGGCTTGCGTTCCGAGGGCAGCAGGTCTGCACGGGCACTGGCGCAGGCGCCCAGGAACGCCAGCAGCGCCGCATTTTTTTCACCTGCGCCCGCCGTTGAAAACAGCAGCGCATGCATGGCGCAAAACTGCGCGTACAGCAGCGGGCAGTGCAACACCGTCGCCGTGTCGCCATCGAGCGCCGGCGCGTGGGCTTGCAGCCATTGCGCATCGAGATGCAGCATCTGGTAGCTCCAGACGGCGTCTGGCAGGGGATTGCAGGCGTGCACGCAGCCGGCCGGCACCAGCACCAGGCTGCCATTGCCGAGGGCGACCTTGCCCTCTTTGCTGCCCGTAAAGATGCTGCCGCCTTCGTCGACGGCACCGATGGAAAACGTGGGATGGCTGTGGGGCTTGTAGCAGGCCCGGCTGTTGCAGGCGCGCCGGCTCTCCACGTGGGGCAAGGCCGGGTCGCGCCAGAAGGCGGTGGTGCCGGGCATGGCTACATCAGAATCACGTCGTATTGCTCCTGGTGGTAGGCGTTTTCCACCTGCAGCGAGATTTTCTTGCCGATGAAGTCGCCCAGCATGGCCAGGTGCTGCGATTCCTCTTCCAAAAACAGGTCGACCACTTCCTGCGAGGCGAGGATGCGGAATTCGCGCGGGTTGAACTGTTTTGCCTCGCGCAGCAGTTCGCGCAGGATTTCGTAGCAGATCGTGCGCGAGGTCTTGACTTGGCCCTTGCCGGCGCAGGCGGGGCATGGTTCGCACAGGATGTGCGCCAGCGATTCGCGCGTGCGCTTGCGCGTCATTTCCACCAGGCCCAGCGGCGAGAAATTGCTCACCGACACCTTGGTGCGGTCGCGCGACAAGGTGCGTTTCAGTTCGGCCAGCACGGCGTTGCGGTGCTCGGCGTTGTCCATGTCGATGAAGTCGAGGATGATGATGCCGCCCAGATTGCGCAGGCGCAGCTGGCGCGCGATGGCGTGCGCCGCTTCCAGGTTGGTCTTGAAGATGGTGTCGGCGAAATTGCGCCCGCCCACAAAGCCGCCCGTGTTGACGTCGATGGTCGTCATCGCTTCCGTCTGGTCGACGATCAGGTAGCCGCCCGATTTCAGGTCGACGCGGCGGCCCAGCGCGCGCAAAATCTCTTCTTCCACGCCATACAGGTCGAACAGGGGGCGCTCGCCCGTGTAGTGCTGCAGGCGCGTCAGTTCGCTGGGCGTGTAGATTTCCGCGAATTCGCGCAGTTTCACATAGTTTTCGCGCGAATCGACCTGGATGGTGGCCGTTTCATCGCCGACGAAGTCGCGCAGCACGCGCTGCGCCAGGCTCAAGTCCTGGTGCAGCAGGCTGGTGGCGGGACGCGTGCGCGCGCCGTGCGTGATCGTGCTCCAGGTTTTTCTCAGGTAGTCGACGTCCGCCTTCAGGTCCGCGTCGGACGCGTCCTCGGCCATGGTGCGCACGATGTAGCCGCCCTTTTCATCGGGCGGCAGCAGGCTTTGCAGGCGCACGCGCAGCTGTTCGCGCTCCGCTTCCTTTTCGATTTTCTGCGAGATGCCGATGTGCTTGTCTTGCGGCAGGTAGACCAGCATGCGCCCGGCGATGGAAATCTGCGTCGACAGGCGCGCGCCCTTGGTGCCGATCGGGTCCTTGATCACCTGCACCGTCAGCACCTGGCCGTCAAACAGGATTTTTTCGATCGGCGCCGGCGTCGCGTTCTGGCCGTCGTGGCCGCGCGCTTCCCAGATGTCGGCCACGTGCAGGAAGGCGGCGCGTTCCAGGCCGATGTCGATGAAGGCCGACTGCATGCCCGGCAACACCCGCACCACTTTGCCGGAATACACATTGCCGGCCAGGCCGCGCGTGAGCGTGCGCTCGATGTGCAATTCCTGCACGGCGCCCTGCAGGATGAGGGCGACGCGCGTTTCTTGCGGCGTGATATTGATCAGGATGTCTTCGTTCATGGGGGCGCGGGAGTGGAGGCAACGAATGACATCATACCCGGGATCAGGGCAGGGGCAAACCTGCCAGCCGTAGCAACTGTGCGGTTTCGTACAGGGGCAGGCCCATGATGCCGGAATGGCTGCCTTCGATATGCTCGACGAACAGCGCGGCGCTGCCCTGGATGCCGTAGCCGCCTGCCTTGTCGTACGGTTCTGGCGTGGCGCAATAGGCGGCGATCGAGGCGGGCGAGAGCACGCCGAAGCGCACTTGCGACACCTGCGTGCGCTGCTCGGCGAAATCCTTGTAGTGCACGGCGATCGAGGTCAGCACCTCGTGCGTGCGGCCCGACAGCTGTTGCAGCATGGCCACGGCCTCAAGGCGGTCGGCCGGCTTGCCGAGGATGACGCCGTCGATGGTGACGGTGGTGTCGGCCGCCAGCACGGGGCGCGGGGTCAGGTGGCGGCGGCGCACCAGGTCCCAGGCGAAGGCGGCTTTTTCATTCGACACGCGGGCGACATAGTCGAGCGCCGATTCGCCGGGAAGCACTTCCTCGGTGACGTCGGCGCCGCGCGGGCCTTCGCTGCGCAGCAGCAGCAATTCGAAATCGATGCCGATCTGGCGCAGCAGTTCGCGCCGGCGCGGGCTTTTGGAGGCGAGGTAGATCTTGTGATCAGCCGTTTTCATGGGGGAGTTCAGACGCGGTGGTAGGGGTGGTTTTGCGTGATCGACCAGGCACGATAGAGCTGCTCGGCGAGGATCACGCGCACCACGCCGTGCGGCAGGGTCATGCTGGAAATGCGCAGCATGCCTTCGGCACGCGCCTTGAGTTGCGGATCGAGGCCGTCGGCCCCGCCGATCAGGAAAGCCGTGTCGCGGCCATCCTGCTGCCACGCCATCAACTGCTGCGACAGGCCGACGCTGGTCAGGTCCTTGCCGCGTTCGTCGAGGGCGATGATGCGCACGCCCTTGGGCAGGACGGCTTCGATGCGCTCGCGTTCGAGCGCCATCGCCGTGGCGGCGGTCTTGCTGCCGGAACGCTCCACCGGCTTGATTTCTTTCAGCACGATGCGCAATTCCGGCGGCATGCGCTTCGCGTATTCCGCGAAGCCCGTCTCTATCCAGGCCGGCATTTTATGGCCGACCGCAGCGATGATGAGCTGCATCGAGGCTTACGCTTCGACTTTTTTGATACGCTTGATCACGGTTTTTGCCGGTGCAGCATCGGCTGCCGGCTTGGCCGCGCGTGGGGCGCGTACTTTTTTCTCCGGCAGCGCTTTCAGCGCTTTCACGGCAGCCGCTTCGGTCTTGGTAGGCGCGACTTTCACGGTCTTGCCGACGGCTTTGGAAGCGGTGGCTTTTTTCGCCGGGGCTTTCTTGGCGGCGGTGGCGGCGGTGGCTTTCTTCGCTGGCGTTTTCTTTTCGATCACGGGCGAAGCTTCCACATTGGCCTTGCTTGCCGCCAGATGGCCGCTGACCTTTTTCGGCTCGTCGCCGGCCGCTTTTTTCGGCGCGCGCTTGGCGGCGCCCAGCTTGACCGGAGTGTCGCCCCAGATTTCTTCCAGGCGGTAGTAGGCGCGGATAGGCGCTTGCATGATGTGGACGATCATGTCGCCCAGATCGACCAGCACCCATTCACCCGTTTCCTCGCCTTCCATGCCGATGATTTGGCCGCCGGCGTCCTTGACCTTGTCGCGCACCGAGGCGGCCAGCGCCTTGGTTTGACGGTTCGAGGTACCGGAGACGATCGCGATGCGGTCGAACAGGCTGGTCAGGTGACTCGTTTCGAAGACGGCGATGTCTTGGCCTTTGACGTCTTCAAGGGCGTCAACGACGAGGGTTTGCAGTTTTTTGATATCCATTTAGCTTTTGTATAAATTATGTTGTTCAATATAGTCTAGCACTAGCGGGGAAACAAGCGAGTTTGCCCGATTCCCCCGTTGTAATGCCGCACGTATTTCGGTGGCGGAGATATCCACCGCGAAGTCCTGTGCCAGATAAGTCAGACCGTGCGGCGTGTTGCGGATGCTTTCCAGAGACCCCAGGCGGCGCGAAAATGCATCGGCGACCACTTGCGGTACTGCTGTGTCATTCAGCGCGAAGCCTGGGCGGGCCGCGACGCAGATATGCGCGTATTCAAATAATTGCTGCCATTCGCGCCATGTCGCGAGCCGCTGCAGCTGGTCGGCGCCCATCAGGAAAACGATGGAAGCGCGCGGTCCCAGCTCGGCGCGTACCTGGCGCAAGGTATCGATGGTGTAGCTGGCCTGGCCATGTTCGCTGCGCTCGATTTCCTGGCGGTCGATCACCACGGGCAGGGGCAGGCCGGCGAAGGCCAGGCTGGCCATCTCGGCGCGCTGCTGGCCGGTGGCGCCCAGCTTGCTCTTTTGCCAGGGCGCGCCGGCCGGAATCACGCGCAGTTCATCGGCGTGCAGCAGGCTGGAAAAATGCGTGCCCAGCGCGACATGGCCCATATGCACCGGATCGTAGCTGCCGCCCAACAGGGCCACGCATGCCGTACTGCTCGCAGTACTACCCGCCGTGCCAACTTCCGTCACGCCTGCAGCCAGTCGCGATGCACGAGGAAGTCAGTATACAACGCCGCTTCGGGACTGCCCGCTTCCGGGTGCCAGTCGTAGCGCCACTTGACCACGGGCGGCATCGACATCAGGATCGCCTCGGTGCGTCCGCCCGACTGCAGGCCGAACAGAGTGCCGCGGTCGAACACCAGGTTGAACTCGACATAGCGTCCGCGCCGGTAGCACTGGAAATCGCGTTCGCGTTCGCCATAGGGCGTGTCCTTGCGGCGCGCCAGGATCGGCACATAGGCGTCGATAAAGGCGTCGCCGGCGCTGCGCAGCATGGCGAAACTGTCGTCAAAACCCAGGGCGTTGAAGTCGTCGAAGAAGATCCCGCCGGCGCCGCGCGCTTCGCGCCGGTGCTTCAGGTAGAAGTAATCGTCGCACCACTGCTTGAACTTCGGATGCAGTTCCGCTCCAAACGGCGCCAGCGCATCATGGCACACCTGGTGGAAGTGCTTCACGTCGCCCGCGTCGCCGTAATACGGCGTCAGATCCATGCCGCCGCCGAACCACCATACGGGTTCGCCATCGGCATTCACGGTGCTGAAAAAGCGCACGTTCATGTGCACCGTGGGCGCGTAGGGATTGCGCGGATGCAGCACCAGCGACACGCCCATCGCTTCCCATGCCTTGCCACCGAGTTCAGGGCGCGCGGCCGCGGCCGATGGCGGCAGTGCGGCGCCGGTGACGTGCGAAAAATTCACGCCGCCACGCTCGAATACATTGCCTTCCTCGATCAGCCGCGAAATGCCGCCGCCGCCCTCGGGGCGCTGCCAGGCATCGGTCAGGAAGGGCTTGCCGTCCTGCGCTTCGAGCGCCTGCACGATACGGCTTTGCAAATCGAGCAAATAAGCCTTGACGGCCGAAGGAGAGGGAGTTGACGACATCGCGTGGGCCGACGAGGCCGAAATAAAAAAGTAAGGACGGATTGTACCCTGTAACGGATTTTTGTGATAGCAAAACCGGCGATGCTGTTGCCGGCCCTGCTTTACTGAGGCGGCTTGTCCTGTATTACCTGCACCTCAAATTGGGGCGCATCCGCGCCTGGCTGGCGGGCGCCCTCCACCATGCTTGCCGCGCGCTGTTGCAGGTCCGTGCGTTCGATCGTGTCGGCCGGCTGCGCCAGCGGTGCCACGGGCACTGGCTGCTCGCGCTTGAACCATGCGCGTCCTGCATACGTCAGCATCGTCAGTATCGCCAGCAGCAGTGCCGCAGCCATGATGGTGGAAGGGCGCGGGCGGGGCCGGCCATATTGAGTCGGCGGTTTGCCGGCGGCATCGACGATCAAGCGCGCCAGTTGCGAGCCGTTCGTGCGCGTGCGCGCTTGCAGCTCCTTGTATTGCAGCGGCGATAGCGTGCCCTGTTTCAGCATGTGGCGCAAGGCCGCGACGGGCGTGGCGGCCAGGTGATAGTCTGGCAGGCTGTCGTGGGCGGCGTCGCGCTGAAACTGGTTGATCAGGTTCTCGCCGTACAGCGCATCGATCGCCTCGCGGTTCACCTGCTGCAGCGCGGCGCTGGCCAGTTGCCGGCGTGGTTCATCGGCGGGCAGCTTGCGCAGCATCCTGAAAAAACGCTCCTCGGCCACCAGTTCGGCGCTCAGCAGCCAGGCCAGCGTCTTGATCTGGTCGGCATTCATCGCCAGTTCCGGCACATCGATGTCTTCGGCGGCATTGTGCGCGCGCTGCAGCTCGATGATCTGCAGCTCGGCCAGCGTATCGTCGTATTCGTCGCTGGTGATCAGGTCCAGTTGCCGCAGTTCGCCGAGCGGTTTGAGGCGCGGATCGGTGCTCATGGCCGCAGGCCTCCGGTCACGACACCGTAAAGCACGGACATCACCAGGATCATGCCCAGCACGATCAAGGCGCCTTTCCAGGCCGGTGGCCGCTTGTACGGGATGCGGTCGTGACCATGACGCAGTCGGGACGCGTCCATGATTTCGCGCGCCAGTGCGCTGCCATGCTCACGCACGTGCGCTTCCAGCGCCTCGAACTGCTGCGTGGATAGTACGCCGTTGACCACCAGCCAGCGCATGGCGATCCAGGGCGTGTAAAACAGGCGGTCGGCCGGCACCGCCGCATGTGCAGCATCGCGCTGGAACTGGTTCAGCAAATCGAGCTCGTACAAGGCGTCGACCTCGCGGCGGTTGTAGTACCGCACCCCCTCTGCTGCCAGCGCCTGTTGCCGGGGTGGCAGTGTGGCCACGCGCTTGTCGAAGTCGTTCTTGGGCAGCAGATCGGTCAGCAGCAGCCAGCCCAGGGTGCTGACCAGGTCGGCGTCCTGCGCCAGTTCCGGCATGTCGACCGGCTCCTCGGGCGGGTGCAGGCGCTCATGGGCGGCGACATCGCGTTCGGCGTTGGCCTCGTCGAGTTCCTGCGCGGTGATCAGGCCCAGCTGGTGCAGCTGGTCCAGCGATGCGTGGGGCGGTTCGATATGCATGGACTGGCTCTTTTACTTTGGCCTGGCGCAGTTCGCCGGCTGGCGCCCTTGCGCATGCCGGACCGCGTGTTTTGCATCACCGCTGACGCCGGACGCGATGCGCTGGGCCATGGACTTGAATTGCGCGCGCGGCAGCAGTCCCACATGCAGCAAGGTGCCGGGCAGCGGCGTACCGATGGCAAGCTGCGGCAAGTCGGGATGCGCCAGCGCCTGCTCGCGCTGGCGGCGCGTGAGCAGCTTCAGCACATGCAGCGCCTCGACGGAAGTATGCGAGGACACGGGGAGGTTGCTTGTCATCGGGAATGGCTTTATCAAGAATCAAGATGATAAATTTTACAATGCAATCTCGTTTCCCTAGCGTACTATTGAAGTGGCGCCTGATCCAGTTCTGTCCTGAACTGGGGTGTTACTGACCAGTTCTTGCCATCTTTGCTGCGCTGGAAAGTAAAGTCGCCTTGCTGCAGCACCGAGACTGCCAGCACCTTTGTCGCGGCAGCGGGTGCAAGGTCGTTACGGGCCAGCAGCAGGCGGCAGGACACCACGCCGGGCAATACCTCCTTGCATGGTGCCAGCGCTTCAATATCGCCAATTTCACGGTAGTGCTGCGGCGACACCACTGCATTGAGATTGACATGGTAGAGCGGCTTGCCGCGCAGTGCATCCATGCCGGCCAGCACCGCCTTCTTCAGCCCATCGCGCCCGATGGGCTGGCCCTGCTGCGCAAAGCCGCCATGCCAGGCGATGTCGGCAAAGCGCGTTTGCACGATGCCCGGATGCGCGTGGTCATATTCGAGCCGGCTTTTGCGGCGGCCTTCCACCCGCGAAATGGTCCAGGCGAATTGCAGCGGCTTGCCGTCCTGCATGACGGTGGCCAGGCAGCCACGGGTTTTTTGCGACCAGGCATAGCCGGCCTGTTGGATATCGTGCAGGCTGAATTTGCCATCCGTGACCGCGGCCACGGTTTGTCTGGTGTCGCAGCGTGGTACGGAATAACTGCCGAACCAGTACCAAGCCAGGCCGGCAACGAGCAGCGAGGCAAGCGTCAGCCAGGCAAGGAGGCTCACCGGGGCATCGTTGTCTGGTGCGGCAAGGCGGGTTGGCATGCTCATGGCGAGGAGTGGAGGTGACAATCAAAACGGGCCGGGGCGGATGAATTCCGCGCCGGCCCGCCGTGTGATCGTTATGGGGCGATCAATGCTTCAAACCGCGCCAGCCGATGTCGCGGCGGTACTGCGCGCCGTCGAAATGGATTTTTTCCACGGTTTCATATGCCTGCTTCTGCGCCATCTTGATGCTGTCGCCCAGGCCCACCACACACAGTACGCGCCCGCCGTTGGTGACCAGGCGTTCGCCGTCGATGCGGGTGCCCGCATGGAAGGTGACGGAGTCCGGCGTTTCGGCCGGGATGTCGCCGATCGGCGTGCCCTTGACGGGATCGTCCGGGTAGCCGGCGGCGGCCATCACGACGCCAACGGCCGTGCGGCGGTCCCATTCCAGTTCCACGGCGTCGAGCGTACCGTTGACGGCGTGCTCCATGACGGTGACCAGGTCGGTCTTCAGGCGCGCCATGATGGGCTGCGTTTCCGGGTCGCCCATGCGGCAGTTGAATTCCAGCGTCTTCGGCGTGCCCTTGTCGTCGATCATCAGGCCCGCGTACAGGAAGCCCGTGAACGTGATGCCGTCCTTGGCCATGCCCTGGATGGTCGGCACAATGATTTCGCGCATGACGCGCGCATGCATGGCCGGCGTGACGATGGGTGCCGGCGAATACGCGCCCATGCCGCCCGTGTTCGGACCCTGGTCGTGGTCCTTCAGGCGCTTGTGGTCCTGGCTGGTGGCCAGCGGCAGGATGTTCTTGCCGTCGCACATGACGATGAAGCTCGCTTCTTCGCCGGCGAGGAATTCCTCGATGACGATGCGCGCGCCGGCGTCGCCGAACTGGTTATCGGACAGCATCATGTCGACCGCCTGGTGCGCTTCTTCCAGGGTCATGGCAACGACGACGCCCTTGCCGGCGGCCAGGCCGTCGGCCTTGATGACGATCGGCGCGCCCATGGCGTCGACGTAGGCATGCGCGGGAGCGACGTCGGAAAACGTCTGGTAGGCGGCCGTCGGGATGCCGTGGCGCTGCATGAAGGCCTTGGCGAAGTCCTTCGACGACTCCAGCTGCGCCGCTTCTTTCGTCGGCCCGAAGATTTTCAGGCCGCGCGAGCGGAACAGGTTGACGATACCGGCTGCCAGCGGCACTTCCGGGCCGACGACGGTCAGGCCGATGTGTTCCTGCTGAACGAAGTCGGCCAGCAATTGCGGGTCGCTGATGTCGAGATTGACCAGGCGCGCATCGCGCGCGGTGCCGCCGTTGCCCGGCGCGACATACACCATCTGTATGCGTTCGGACTGGGCCAGTTTCCAGGCCAGGGCGTGTTCGCGGCCGCCAGAGCCGACTACCAGAATTTTCATAGGGACCGTTCGTTCAGTGTGGGTTGCAGGGCGGCGGTACCGCCCTTGTGTGCAGAGTGATTAATTCTCGATGAGGGCGTTGGTGAAGACTTCCTGGACATCGTCCAGCAATTCCAGCGCATCGATCAGCTTTTGCATCTTGATGGCGTCGTCGCCCGTGTACACGGTTTCCGTCGCCGGTTTCATGATGACTTCGGCCACTTCGGCCTTGAAGCCGGCCGCTTCCAGCGCTTCCTTGACGGCGGCGAAATCGTGCACGGGCGTGACCACTTCGAAGCCGCCTTCTTCATCGGCGATGACGTCGTCGGCACCCGCTTCCAGGGCCGCTTCCATCAGCTTGTCTTCGTCGGTGCCCGGCGCGAACAGCAACTGGCCGCAGTGCTGGAACATGAAGGCGACGGAGCCTTCGTTGCCCATGTTGCCGCCATTCTTATTGAAGGCGTTGCGAACCTCGGCCACCGTGCGCACCTTGTTGTCGGTCATGCATTCGACGATGACGGCCGCGCCGCCCACGCCGTAGCCTTCGTAGCGCACTTCTTCATAGTTGGCGCCATCGACGCCGCCGCTGCCGCGGTTGATCGCGCGCTGGACGTTGTCTTTCGGCATATTGGCGTCAGCCGCCTTGTCGACGGCCAGGCGCAGGCGCGGATTGGTGATGGCGTCGGCGCCGCCCATGCGGGCCGCGACCGTGATTTCCTTGATCAGGCGCGTCCAGATTTTGCCGCGCTTGGCATCGGTGGCAGCCTTTTTATGCTTGATATTGGCCCATTTGCTATGTCCTGCCATGTCGAATCTTCCTTAGACGGGTGTTCAATTGTGGCCGACATTTTAGCATATCGGCCCCCTGCGAAGCGGCATGGCCCCGTCATCAGGATGACACAATCTGTTGCTAAAGTGACGCGCTTTCACCATATCGAGGGCGCGACATCATGGCAAGTCAAATGGACAGGCGGCAATTTCTGAAATTGGGCGGCTTTATTACCGTCTCCGTGGCTACTGCCGGCCTTGCCGCCTGCGGCAGCACCGATCACAGCGATCCTGGCGTGCCGCTGGCCTCGGGCAGCGACTGGAAATTCCCGCAGAGCGTGGCTTCGGGTGACCCGCGTCCGGATAGCGCCATGCTGTGGACGCGCGTCGTGCCCGCCAGTTTCGACGCCGTCGCGCCCGCCGTGCCCGGCAAGTCGGACGTGGCCGTGCGCCTGATCGTCAGCGCCAGCGACAATACCGCCGCCCTGGGCGGCAATACGGCCCTGGCCGGCACGCCCATCGTCGACGCGAAATTGCCCCTGAAAGCCGATTTCGACAACACCCTGCGCCACAAGGTGACGGGCTTGCAGCCGGGCCAGGTGTATTTTTACCAGTTCATCGCCGGCGACGTGCGCTCGAACGTGGGCCGCTTCAAGACGGCGCCCGCCGCCACGGCCGACGTGTCGCAGCTGCAGTTCGCCTACCTGACGTGCCAGGACTGGAGCATCAACCACTGGGGCGCGCTGTCGCACATCGCCGCCAACGAAGCGCTCGATTTCATCGTCCACCTGGGCGATTACATCTATGAAACGGTGGGCGAGGCCTTCCAGAGCGGCGCCGTGGAAAGCCGCCACGACCAGCTCAAACTACCCGACGGCACGTATAAAAGCGGCACGTCCGGCGCGAAATACGCGACCACGGTGGCCGATTACCGCTATCTGTACAAGAAATACCGCACCGATACGCGCCTGCAAGCCGTGCACGAGCGCTTCGCCTTCATCGCCATCTGGGACGACCATGAATTCACGGACGACGCCTGGCAGGATGCCTCCACCTATGAAGGCATCGTGGCGCTTGATGGCAGCGATTTGCACCAGCCGGCCCGCCGCCGCAGCGCCAACCAGGCCTGGTTCGAATACATGCCGGCCGACGTCACGTTCGATGCCGCCGCGACAACGTTTCAGAATATCCAGATCTACCGCGATTTCCAGTTCGGCAAACTGATGCAGCTGGTGATGACGGACGAGCGCCTGTACCGCGCCGACCATGCGATCGCCGAATCGACCATCAACCCGGCCACGGGCAAGCCGCTGGGCAGCATCGGCAGCCGCTACCTGGTGCCGCAAGCGCTGTTCGACAGCGTGGAAGGGCAGAAAATGGCGGCCGCCACCAAGGCCGGCGCCGACCCGCTGGCCTTTGTTGCCATGCTGGGCAGCACGCAGCGCGACTGGTGGAAAAGCAAGATGAAGGCGGCCACCTCGACCTGGAAGCTGTGGGGCAATGAAGTGTCCCTGCTGCGCATGGGCTTGAATGGCACGGATGCGATTGCCACCTTGCTGGCCTTGAGCGCCATGGCCAACGTGGGCAAGGCCATCGCCAGCACCTTGCCGCTGGTGGGCGGCAGCGTGCCGCTGGCCTCCAGCATCGTGGCCGCCTCGACGGCCGGCGCATCGCAGTCCGTGGCGCAGGCGGCGGCCATGGCGATTGCCGGCGCGGCCGCCAACGCCGGCGCGCAGGGCGCCGCTGCCGTGGGCGCCGGCTTGAGCGCGGCCCAGGCCGGCATCACGGTGGCCGCCTACAACAGCGGCTCACCGGCCGCCGCCGCGCAAGTGATCGCCTTCGGCTGGATCAAGCCCGACGTGCAGGCCAAGGGCGCCGCCTCGAGCTTCGTCGCCGCGTCGGGCCAGCAAGCGGCGCTGGCGCCGTTCTTCACGCGCTTCCTGCTCAATTGCGACCAGTGGGACGGCTACAACAGCGAGCGCAAGAATTTGATGGCGCACCTGAAAACGAATGCCATCGGCAATGTGGTGGCGCTGACCGGCGATATCCACTCGTTCTTTGCCGGCACGGTCAGCGACGACTTCGACGCGGCCGGAGGCGGCACGCCCGTCATGGTGGACCTCGTGTCGGCCGGCGTCAGTTCGGATTCCTTCTTCAGCTACCTGAAGTCGGCCGCCGGCGCCATGGGCGACATCGGCACCCTCGTCAGTTATCCGCTGGCCATTCCCGTCACGGGCCTGGGCACGATCAACCTCGATGTCAACCTGCTCGACTACACCATGGGCAAGATGGCGCCCACCGTCGACAGCCTGCTGGAACAGTTGCGCGTGCAGCTGCGCGGCGCGCTGGCCGCCAAGGGCGTGCCGGAAGCCCAGCTGGATGCGACCGTATCAGCCGTGCAGGCTGGCTTGAAAGCGAGCACTGACTTCAGTGCGACCCTGCTGGGCCTGGCGCAGCAATTGTCCGGCCTGGGCAACAACCCGTGGATCAAGCACCTGAACACGGATGCGCAGGGCTACACGGTGGTCACTTTGACGCCGGGCAAGCTGGTGGCGCAGTTCAAGCAAGTGAATAAACTGATCGGCACGGCGGCGCCGTCGAACGTGATTGCGCGCGTGACGACGGCCACAGTGACGGCAGGCGCGGCGGCGGTGGTCATTTCTTAAACTTATTTCTTAAACGTCAACCCCAAAGAAGGCTGGGGTCGGACCCTCAGGGTCCGACCCCGGTATTTGCCGTTGGGGTTATCAGCTTGCTTTCGCTTTTGCCATTACAATCTGGGCATGAGCTCCAGTTCCCCGCAAGCAACCCCTCCATCTATTCCCCGTTCCGTCTACCTCGGTGGCCTGGCCATCGCCGTGGGCGGGGCGGTGCTGTTTTCCACCAAGGCCATCGTCGCCAAGCTGCTGTACCGCTACCAGATCGACGCCGTCACCCTGATCGCCTTCAGGATGATCTTTTCGCTGCCGGTGTTCGCCGTCATCGCCTGGTGGAAGATGCGCACGGAGCCGCCGTTATCAAACAGCGACCGCTGGCGCCTGGTGGGGCTGGGCCTGGTCGGCTATTACCTGTCCAGCTATCTGGACTTCCTGGGCCTGCAATACATATCCGTGGGGCTGGAGCGGTTGATCCTGTTTCTCACGCCTACTTTCGTGCTCTTGATTACCACCGTGTACTTCAAGCAGCGCATCAGCCGCCTGCAATGGCTGGCCTTGCTTACCTCGTATTGCGGCATCGTGCTGGTGTTCGTGCACGACTTGCAGGGCGGCGCCAGCAATGTGGCGCTGGGTTCCATCCTCGTGCTGGGCTCGGCCTGCTCGTATGCCGTGTATCTGCTGGGCTCGGGCGAGCTGGTGAAACGTATCGGCTCCATGCGCCTGGTCAGCTACGCGATGTGCGTGGCCAGCTTTGCCTGCATCGCCCAATTCTTCATCCTGCGCCCCGTCGAATTGCTGATCCAGCCCATGCCCGTGTATGGCTTGTCATTGCTCAATGGCATCTTTTGCACGGTGATGCCCGTCTTTATGACGATGATCGCCGTCGAGCGCATCGGCGCGCCCGTCGCCTCGCAGGCGGGCATGATCGGCCCCGTGTCGACCCTGTTCCTGGGCGCCATGATCCTCGACGAACCGATCACCAACTGGCAACTGGCTGGCACCAGCCTGGTATTGGCCGGTATTTACTTGCTGTCGAAAAAGAAATAATTCCTCCAACCACTGAAATGGTCCTCACCATGAAAACACGCATCGCCCTGATTGCCCACGACAAGAAAAAAGATGACATGATTACCCTGGCGGGCGAATACCTGGACTTTTTGCAGGGCTGCGAACTGTCGGCCACGGGCACCACGGGCGGCCGCCTGATCAACGAGCTGGGCCTGGCGGTCGAGCGCAAGCATTCGGGCCCGTTCGGCGGCGACTTACAGATCGGCTCGCTACTGGTGGAAGGCTTGATCGATTGCGTGATCTTCCTGCGCGACCCGATGACGCCGCAGCCGCACGAGCCGGACATCAACGCCCTGGTGCGCGCCTGCGACGTGCACAACGTGGCGTGCGCGACGAATCTGTCGTCGGCGCACCTGGTGCTGTCGCAGCTGCAGGCGCGTGCCAGCGCGGCCGCCTGATTTACCCAGACTAGGAGAGAAGCATGAGCGCAACGATTACCACCAAAGCCATCCGCGTACAGCGCGTGGGCGGGCCGGAAGTGATGGAATACGTGGATGTGGAACTGCCGCCGCCGGGGCCCGGCGAGGCGCGCGTGAAACACGAGGCGATCGGCCTCAATTTCATCGACGTGTATTTCCGCACGGGCTTGTACCCGCAGCCGCTGCCGAATGGCTTGGGCGTGGAAGGCGCGGGCATCGTCGAGGCGGTGGGCGAGGGCGTCACGGAAGTGAAGGTCGGCGACCGGGTGGCCTACGCGGCGCGCATCAATGGCGCGTATGCGCAGCAGCGCAACCTGCCGGCGGCCCTGCTGCTGGTGCTGCCCGAACGCATCGGTTTCGATACGGCCGCCGCCATGATGCTGCAAGGCTTGACGGTGCAATACCTGTTCCACCGCACGGTGGCGCTGAAGGCGGGCGATACCATCCTGTTCCACGCGGCCGCGGGCGGCGTGGGCCTGATCGCCTGCCAGTGGGCCAAGGTGCTGGGCGTGAACCTGATCGGCACGGCCGGTTCCGATGAAAAGGCGGCGCTGGCCAAGGCGCATGGCGCGGCCCACGTCATCAACTACAACACGGAAAACTTCGTCGAGCGCGTGCGCGAGATCACGGGCGGCAAGGGCGTCTCCGTGGTCTACGATTCCATCGGCAAGGATACGTTTACGGGTTCGCTCGACTGCCTGGCGCCGCTGGGCATGATGGTCAGCTTCGGCAACGCTTCCGGTCCCGTGCCGGCATTTACGCTGAGCGAACTGGCCTCGCGCGGCTCGCTCTTCATCACGCGCCCGGCCCTGTTCAGCTATGCCTCGAACCGCGCGAACCTGGAAGAGATGGCCACTTCGCTGTTCGGCGTCGTCAGCAGCGGCGAAGTCAAAATCGAGATCAACCAGCGCTACAGCCTGGCCAATATCGCCCAGGCGCACACGGACCTGGAAGGGCGCAAGACGACCGGTTCGACCATCATCGTGCCATGAGCGGCGGCAGCGAAAGAGACGGCGCGCCGAAATTCGGCCGCCTGCTGATCGTGCTGTTGTTGGCCGTGGCCCTGATCGGCGCGCTCACCTTTGCCGCCGAGGCGTATTACTCATAGGCATAAAACAGACATGAAAAAACCGGCTGGCGCATCGCTGCACCAGCCGGTTTTTTTTGTCTTGCCACGAAATTATTCTATTTTCACTTCGACTTTGCGTGGCACGCCGCTCTGGCCGGGGAAGTCGGCAAAGGCGCTCGCTACCATGGCCGGCATCACTTGCGAGGTGGCGCGCTTGTTGCTGGTCGATTGCACGGTCACGTCGTACAGTTTCTTGCCGTTGCGGTCATTGATGGTGATGCGCAATTCGCGCTCGTATTTATGGCGTACGCTTTCCTCGACATCCATCGGGCCATACCAGTAGGGGTTGTAGCCGAAGCGGCCATAGCCTGGCCATGCACCGTAGCGGTAGCCGTAGCGGCCAGGCCAGTAGCCGGGACCATACCAGAACGGGTCGGTGGCCTGCAGCACGCGTTCAGGATAGTCGACGGTGGAAAAATTCATCGCCACGCGCAAATTGGCTGCCGCGGGGCCGGAAGCTTCGCCGAAGCCGTGCTTGGCCAGTTCCGCGCGCACCAGGTTCTGGTAGCTGCGGTATTCCAGCGTGTCGTCTTCCGCCGCTGGCGCTTCAAACGCATACGATTTGTCCTGCAATTGCGCGGGCCACTCATGGAAGACGGTGACATCGCTGCGTATGGTGGTGGCGCATCCGGTCAGCAACACGGTCAATGCGGCCATCATGATGGTGAGATATCGTTTCATTGCATGACCTCCTGATTAGTAGACGCAATTCATCGCTTAATATTATAAGAATAGTTCTATTTGTTTCTATTCATTATTACAGAATGTTACCTGGTATGTCGGCGTGTAAGGGAATCCAACATTCCTGAGCTGAATCGCGACTATCGGCGGCTGGTGTTGGTAAAATAGGCTTTTGCCTCCGCTCCCACCCAAATCCCTATGCGCACAGACAGCCCTCAGACGATTTACCGCAAAGATTACACGCCGCCCAGCTTCCTGGTCGACAGCGTCGAACTTGGTTTCGATCTTGATCCCGCCCGCACAGTGGTGGCGAGCCGGATCCGCATGCGCCACAACCCGGCCAGCACCAGCCGCAGCATCGAATTGCACGGCGAACACATCGAACTGGTGCTGGTACGCCTGAATGGCAAGCAGCTGAAACCGTCGCAATACAAGCTGACGGCAGGCATGCTGACCATCCCCAAGGCCCCGGACGAGGTGCTGCTCGATATCGAGACCGTGCTGGCGCCGCAGGACAATACCTCGCTGTCCGGCCTGTACGTGTCGAACCATAATTTCTTCACGCAGTGCGAAGCGGAAGGTTTCCGCCGCATCACCTTCTTCCCGGACCGCCCGGACGTGATGGCCAAGTACACGGTGATGCTGCGCGCCGACAAGGAGCGCTATCCGGTGCTGCTATCGAATGGCAACCTGATCGAAGAGGGCGACCTCGGTGATGGCCGCCATTACGCCAAGTGGGAAGACCCGTTCAAGAAACCGTCCTACCTGTTCGCCCTGGTCGCCGCGCGCCTGGTATGCCAGGAAGAGCACTACACCTTGAAATCGGGCCGCGAAGTGCTGCTGCAGGTGTGGGTGGAAGAGGGCAACCTCGATAAGACCGATTACGCCATGCAGTCGCTGAAAAACTCGATCCGCTGGGACGAGGAGCGCTTCGGCCTGGAGCTGGACCTCGATCGCTTCATGATCGTTGCCGTGGGCGACTTCAACATGGGCGCCATGGAAAACAAGGGCCTGAACATCTTCAACACCAAGTATGTGCTGGCCAATCCGCGCGTGGCGACCGACGTCGATTACGCGGGCATCGAAGCAGTGGTGGGCCACGAATACTTCCATAACTGGACCGGCAACCGCGTGACGTGCCGCGACTGGTTCCAGCTGTCGCTGAAGGAAGGCTTGACGGTATTCCGCGACCAGGAATTCTCGGCCGACATGATCGGCACGGACACGGGCCGCGCCGTCACGCGCATCGATCAGGTGCGTACCCTGCGCCAGGCGCAGTTCCCCGAAGACGCGGGCCCGATGGCCCATCCCGTGCGTCCCGACTCTTTCGTCGAGATCAATAACTTTTATACGGTCACCATCTACGAGAAGGGCGCCGAAGTGGTGCGCATGTACCAGACCCTCGTGGGCCGCGACGGTTTCCGCAAGGGCATGGACCTGTATTTCGAACGCCACGATGGCCAGGCCGTGCAGTGCGACGACTTCCGCGCCGCCATGGCGGACGCGAATGACCGCGACTTCAGCCAGTTCGAACGCTGGTACAGCCAGGCCGGCACGCCCGTCGTCACCGCTTCCACGCGCTACGACGCCGCCAGCCGGACGTTCGATCTGACCCTGGCGCAAAGCTGCCCCGCCACGCCGGGCCAGCCGAAAAAACTGCCTTTTCACATTCCCGTCACCGTCGGCTTGCTGGCTGCCGATGGCAGCGACCTGCCGCTGTACGTGGATGGCGTGGCGTCGAACGGCGCTGCCAGCGTCGTGCTGGAATTGACGCAGGCGTCGCAGACGTTCCGCTTCACGCATGTGACGGAAGAACCCGTGCCATCGCTGCTGCGCGATTTTTCCGCGCCCGTGGTGCTGGAATACGGCTATACCGACGCGGAGTTGCTGCATCTGTTCCGCCACGACAGCGATCCCGTGAACCGCTGGGAGGCGGGCCAGCGCCTGGCCATGGAGCGCCTGCTGAAACTGACCGCCGCCGTCGCCGCCGGCGAGACCCTGGCGCTGGACGACACCTTCATCGCAGCGCAGCGCGCCCTGCTGGCCGACGACACCCTCGATCCTGCCTTCCGCGAACTGGCCCTGATCCTGCCGTCGGAAACCATCATCGCCGAGCGCATGGCGCAAGTCGACCCGCAGGCGATCCATGCGGCGCGCCAGTTCATGCGCCGCACCATCGCGGCAGCCCTGAAACCTGAATTGCTGGCGCAATACCACGCCAACCAGACGCCGGGCGACTACAGCCCGGACGCCCTGTCGGCCGGCAAGCGCGCGCTGAAAAACCTGGCCCTGTCGTATCTGCTGATCGCGCCCGAAGCGGCGGAGCTGGACCTGGCGCGGCTGCAGTTCGACAATGCCGGCAACATGACGGACCGCGCCGCGGCGCTGGCGGCGCTGATTCATTCCGGCTCGCAGCCGCATGCGCAGGCGGCCTTGACCAGTTTCTATACCGACTTCGAGAACGAGGCGCTGGTGGTCGACAAGTGGTTCGCCATGCAGGCGGCCGCGCCGACGACCGACGTGCAAGCCGTGCGCCAGTTGATGACGCATCCGGCCTTCACCTTGAAGAATCCGAACCGCGCGCGCAGCCTGATCTTCAATTTCACCAACGGCAATCCATCGCAATTCCATGCGTCCGACGGCAGCGGCTACGCCTTCTGGGCCGAGCAGGTCATCGCGCTCGACGCCCTGAACCCGCAGGTGGCCGCGCGCCTGGCGCGCTCCATGGACCGCTGGCGCCGTTACGTGCCGGCGCTGCAAAGCCATATGCGCACGGCGCTGGAGCAAGTCGCCGGCCAGGCCAGCCTGTCGAACGACGTGATGGAAGTGGTCAGCAAGGCATTGGCCAATTGACGGTGTGTCGGATTACGCCCTGCGGGCTGATCCGACCTACGCGGCGTCATGATTTCGTAGGTCGGCTTGGCGCCAACTGCGCGTAAGCCGACAATCACCGCACGAGACGTATTTAAAACACTAACTAAGGGGTTTCATGAAACGCATCAGTCTTACGCAATACCTGGTAGAAGAGCAGCGCTCGAACAACAGCATTCCGGCCGAACTGCGCCTGCTGATCGAAGTCGTCGCGCGCGCCTGCAAGACCATCAGCCACGCCGTCGGCAAGGGCGCCCTCGGTGAAGTGCTGGGCACGGCCGACACGGAAAACGTGCAGGGCGAAGTACAGAAAAAACTCGACATCATCTCCAACGAGATTTTGCTGGAAGCGAACGAATGGGGCGGCCACCTGGCGGCCATGGCGTCGGAAGAGATGGAATCGATCCACCCGATCCCGAACCGCTATCCGAAGGGCGAATACATGCTGCTGTTCGACCCGTTGGATGGCTCGTCGAATATCGACGTCAACGTCTCCATCGGCACCATCTTTTCCGTGCTGAAGGCGCCGGACGGCATGGGCCAGCCGACGGAGCAGGATTTCATGCAGGCGGGCAGCAAGCAAGTGGCGGCCGGCTACGCCGTGTACGGCCCGCAAACCATGCTGGTGCTGACCTTCGGCAACGGCGTGAACTGCTTCACCCTGGACCGCGAGATGGGTTCCTGGGTCCTCACGCAAAGCAATATGCAGATTCCGCCGACGACGAAGGAATTCGCCATCAACATGTCGAACGCGCGCCACTGGCATCCGCCCGTGAAGCGCTATGTCGACGAACTGCTGGCCGGCGACACGGGCCCGCGCGGCACCAATTTCAACATGCGCTGGATCGCCTCGATGGTGGCCGACGTGCACCGCATCCTGAACCGCGGCGGCATCTTCATGTACCCGGCCGACCTGCGCGACACCTCGATGCCGGGCAAGCTGCGCCTGATGTACGAAGCGAACCCGATGGCCTTCATCGTCGAGCAAGCGGGCGGCGCGGCCACCGACGGCCAGCAGCGCATCATGGACATCGCCCCGCACAAGCTGCACCAGCGCGTGCCCGTCTTCCTCGGCTCGAAGGACGAAGTGGCCCGCGTCACGGCCTACCACGCCGAGTAAAAAGCCGCACTTTTCCACGATTTTCAGCGGCCCGCAGCCGGGCCGCTAAAAAAATGCAAAAAAGTTCGCGTTGACACTAGCAAATTTTGTGCATTGTTTGTAGAATGTGGGTCTTCGCCGTTGTAGCTCAGTTGGTAGAGCAGCACATTCGTAATGTGAAGGTCGCCAGTTCGATTCCGGCCAACGGCACCAGGTTTCATCAGAAAGCCCGCTGACTTGCAAAAGTCAGCGGGTTTTTTGTTTTTTGCCACTGTTATCTTTCCTGCTTCAGATCCACTGATCGTTCTCCACCGTGCGCTCGCCCGCGTCGCCGTCGCCCGTGTTGACCACGCCGCGCGGCTCGATCAGCAGCAGCCGGGTTTCGGCGAGGGCGCACGGTCTATGTTCGACCCCCTTGGGCACCACGGCCATCTGGCCGGCAGTCAGCACGATGGCGTGTCCTTCCGCGTAGCCAGGGCCGCGCAGGGCGATGCGCAATTCGCCGTCCAGCACGATGAAGGTTTCATCCGTATCGGCGTGCCGGTGCCACTGGAATTGGCCGAGTACCTTGACGACCTTGAATTGGTAGTCATTCATTTCGGCGATGACGCGCGGCTGCCAGTGCCCCTCTAACAGGGAGATCTTGCCTGCCAGGTCGATGGACCGGCCCTGGCCGCGCGTGGTGGTGATGATAGTCATGCTGTGCTCCGTTCAAGTGGCGATGCAGCCAGAATACGCAGGCGCTTGCCGGCCGTATTGAACGATCGTGGGTGTTTCAGTCCTGGCCGATGCCGCTGGCGTAGCGCAGCCAGCGGCCAGGCGTCAGTCCATGGGTCTTCAGGAAATGCCGCGTCATGTGGCTCTGGTCGGCAAAGCCCGCGGCCATGGCGGCCGAGGCGAGCGTGCTGCCTGCCAGCAGCAGGCGCCGCACCATTTCCAGGCGCCGCATCGTCAGATAGCGGTAGGGACTGGTGCCGTAGAAGACGCGAAAGTCGTGCGACAGGCTCCAGCGGTCGCGCCCCGTTGCCGCTTCAAGCTGCGCCAGGGTGACGGCGTGGGTGCAGTGCGCCTGCAAGTAGTCGCGTGCGCGCCGCGCCGCCAGGAAGTCGCCTTTTGGACGCTGCGCCGGCGTGCCGGCCGCCGCCGCCAGCGCATGCGCCAGCTCGGCCAGCGCCTCGCTCTGCTCCAGCGCTTCGAGCGGGCGGCCGTCGTGCGGCAGCAAGGCGGACGTGGCCGCCGCCAGGCGGGGATCGGTCGACACGCCGCCTTCAATGAAGGGCAGCGCGCGTCCGCCCAGCACATCCTGGAAGAGCGCCGGTTCGATATACAGCATGCGGTAGCGGAAGCCGGCGTCGGTGCCCGCCTGGCCATCGTGCGCCTCGTCGGGATGCAGGATCATGGTATTGCCGGGCAGGCTGTCGCGCTGGCCGCGGCGGTAGCTGAAACGCTGCACGCCCGCCAGCGTGCGGCCTATGGCGTAAGTGTCGTGGCGGTGCATGGCATAGGCCTTGCCCTTGAACCATGCCTCGATGCGTTCGACGCCTTGTACCGGTTCGGCGCACTTGACCCAGTCGCTGCGCGCTGGCGCTGCTGCTCGCTTCATGATGGTTGTCCGCGTCTGCATTCCTCGTTGCTGAACGCAGACTGTACCTGCCGGGCGCCGGGCTGTCCATGGAAACTGCAGAATCAGAAATTGTGCCTGAGTCCCAGCGCCACGCCGGACAAGGTGGCGCCCGCCACACCGGTATCGCGTCCCAGGCTGTTGATGGCAAAGTCGGCGATGCCGTTGCGGCCGTTGGCCAGGTGTGTGTAGTAGGCATACAGGCTGCTGCGTTTCGACAGCTGATAGTCGTAGCCGGCGGTGGCGTGGGTGGCGCCCGTATCCGCTCCCGCACGCACCGTGCCGATGCTTTCCAGCGCGCTGCCGCTGGCGCTTTGGGCATGCGCCAGGCCGAAGCGCAGGCCATGGCGGCCGAACTGTCGCGTGGCGGAAAAGTAGGACGTGCGGCGGTGCAGCTCACCCGTGGCAGTGGCGTAGCGCAAGCTTTCCACTGCCACCGCCAGCTGCGTGGCGCTGTCGATCCGCCAGGCGATCGCCAGCTTGCTGCCACGGTCGGTCAGCCCCCGTCCCTGGTAGTCGTGATGGTCTTCCTGCGCCAGGGTGGCGTACAGGGCGCCGCCGTCGTAGATCAATGCGGCCGAAGTCAGTGCCGGATGCGCGCCGCTGGCGGGCCGCTCTTCCCCCATGCCGCGCGCCACGCGCAGCGACCAACCCTGCCACTGCGGCGTCCAGTAATGCACGCTGTTCTGCTGGCGCCGGTCGAACGAGTATGTGTTGCTGGTATTGCTATCGTTCGAGGCGGAGCCGTTGCCCATCAAGCTCATGTAGCCGGCCGTGGTGGGGTAGAACGGGTCGAGCATGGACGTGGCGCTGTTGTAGGGCAGGGTCCAGTTGCCGCCAAATAGCGTGCCCCAGGGCCCTTGGACGCCGACGCGCGTGTCGCGTGCGGCCAGGCTGCCGGCGCCCGTGTCGGGTGCCAAGGTGCCCTCGACCTGGAACAGCGCCTGCCAGCTGCCGCCCAGGTCTTCGCTGCCGCGAAAGCCGAGTACCGAGCGGTTGTTGGAGACGCGCTGCACGCTGTCGCCGCTGCCGGACGAGTGCAGCGCTTCGAGCGCCACGTTCAGGCGGCCGTACAGCTGCACGTTTTCCTGCGCCTGGGTGGGCAGGGCGGCCAGCAGCGCCAGGGCGCCGGCAGCGCATGAGAATACACGCATCACCATGCTCTCAAAACGCAAAGCAGCTGCATCCCAGTGCGCCCCAGAAGCCGGAATGGCTGGAGACGGGCACGGAACTCTTGCGCGCCACGTCGTGGGCGTGGGCGTGCACGCCGCAGGCGCCCTGGCACTGGTGCTGTTGCATGGCGCTGGTCTTTTGCGGCGGCGCGGCGCGGTAGTGGCCGGCCACGTTTTTCACGGGAGACCAGTCGGGCAGCACGGGGATGGCTGGCGGCGCCAGATGGGAAAATTCCCCCTGGCCGTAGACGATCTTGCCGCCGACGACGGTGAGCACCGATTCGATCGACTTGATCGCCTCTTCATCGATGCTGAAAAAATCCGCGCTCAGCACGGCCAGGTCGGCCAGCATGCCTTCCTGGATGCGGCCCTTCTTGCCTTGCTCGCTAGAGAACCAGGCGCTGCCCGCCGTCCACAGTTCCAGCGCCGTGTCGCGCGACAAACGGCTGCCCGCGTCGTACAGGCGCAAGCCGCCTACGGTGCGGCCCGATACCAGCCAGTACAGCGCCGTCCACGGGTTGTAGCTGGCGACCCGGGTGGCATCCGTGCCGCCGCCCACCGGTACGCCCGAGGCAAGCATGCGGGCGATCGGCGGCGTGGCCTTGGCCGCTTCCGCGCCGTAGCGGTCGACGAAGTATTCGCCCTGGAAGGCCATGCGGTGCTGGATGGCGATGCCGCCACCCAGCGCCTTGACCCGGTCGATGTTTTTCGGCGTGATGGTTTCGCAGTGGTCGAACATCCAGTGCAGGCCGTCGAAGGGGATATCGCGGTTGACCTTTTCAAAGACCGTCAGCATGCGGTCGATCGATTCGTCGTAGGTGGCGTGCAGGCGGAAGGGCCAGCGTTTGGAGACCAGGTGGCGCACCACCTTTTCCAGTTCGTCGTCCATGCCGGGCGCCAGGTCCGGGCGCGGCTCGAGGAAATCCTCGAAGTCGGCGGCGGAAAACACCAGCATTTCGCCGGCGCCGTTATGGCGGTAGTAATCGTCGCCCTGGCCCGGCGTGACCATCTCCGTCCATTTTTCAAAATCCTCCAGTTCGCGGCCCTTGTTTTGCGTGAACAGGTTGTAGGCGATGCGGATGGTCAGCTGCTCTTTTTGCGCCAGTTCCTCGACCACCGCGTAGTCTTCCGGATAGTTCTGGAAGCCGCCGCCCGCATCGATGGCGCTGGTCAGCCCCAAGCGATTGAGTTCGCGCATGAACTGGCGCGTGGAATTGACTTGCAGTTCGCGCGGCAGGGTCGGGCCCTTGGCCAGGGTCGCATACAGTATCATCGCGTTCGGCCGCGCGATCAGCATGCCCGTCGGGTTGCCGGCAGCATCGCGCACGATCTCGCCGCCGGGCGGGTTCGGCGTATTCTTGTCGTAGCCGACCACGCGCAGGGCGGCGCGGTTCAAGAGGGCGCGGTCGTACAGGTGCAGGATGAAGACGGGGGTATCGGGCGCGGCCGCGTTGATTTCGTCGAGGGTCGGCATGCGCTTTTCCGCGAACTGGAATTCGTTCCAGCCGCCGACCACGCGCACCCATTGCGGGTTCGGTGTGCGCAAGGCTTGTTCCTTGAGCATGCGCAGGGCGTCGGCCAGCGAGGGCACGCCTTCCCAGCGCAGTTCCAGGTTGTAGTTCAAGCCGCCGCGGATCAGGTGCAGGTGCGAGTCGTTCAGGCCGGGAATGACGGTGCGTCCTCCCAGGTCGATCACGCGGCTGTCCGGCTTGCGGTGGCGCATGACGTCGTCGGCATCGCCGACAGCGAGGAATTTGCCGTCGGCGATGGCCACGGCGCTCGCCTGCGGGCACGACTTGTCGACGGTGTGGAAGCAGCCGTTGATCAGTATCAGCGGCGCGGCGGAAGAAAGGGGCGGTTCGGTCATGATGCGGCTCCATGGTGGCAATGCGGGGGAGGCCGGGGCGCGGCCAGGGTCTGCGTCCAGTGTAGCCCAGGGCCCGGGAGCGGACACGGGCCAAAAGATCAGGTATGGCAGTGCGCCGACTGGTCTAAGGGCGGGTGCGGCGGCGCGCGACATGGATTACCATGCCGGCAGTAGCGGCTGGGCATGCGTCCGGATGCATTTTTTATCGCGGTTTACCGCATCGCAGGGAGTCCTCATGGATCAAGCACCACACAGCCGTTTATACGGCACCAGCCTGGGCTTTTTGGCCGGGTATGTCGATACGCTGGGTTTTATCGCCCTGTTCGGCCTGTTTACCGCCCATGTCACGGGCAACTTCGTGCTGATCGGCGCCGCGCTGGCCGAACCGACGCGTATCCCCATCCTGCTGAAAATCCTCGCCTTTCCCGCCTTTATCGCCGGCATCGTCGTCACGCGCCTGATGGTGCTGGCCATCGAGCGCCGCGGCGGACCGGCGCTGACCTTGGCCTTCCTGCTGCAATGGATCTTGCTGGCCGGTTTCATGGTGTTCGGCGTGCTGGCCGAGCCGCTCGGCAAGGAAGTGAGCACGCTGGCGATGCTGGCCGGCTTGCTGGGCACGGCCGCCATGGGCGTGCACAGCGCCACCAGCCGTCTGCTGCTGGCGCATCTGGCGCCCACCTCCATGATGACGGGGAACGTGACGCAGATCGTGCTCGACACCGTCGACGTGCTGCGCGGCGCTGCCGATGGGGGCACGCGTGCGCGCTGCGGGAAGTTCTTCTGGCCGCTGCTGGCCTTTGCGCTGGGCGCCATCGCTGCCGGCTTTGGCTACCTGGTCTTCGGTTTCGCGGCGCTGGCCGTGCCGCTGGTGCTGCTGGGCGGCCTGATCGTGGTGGAGCAGCGTAGCGGACGGACCGCCGTGCCCGTGTCCTGACAGCCGCCATGCGCGCCTTCCTGCTGTGGCTGATACTCATGCTGGCCAGTCCTTGCGGGCTGGCCATCGATGCCGCACGCGGCATCCATCAGCTGCAGCACACGCGCTGGACGGCCAGCGACGGCGCGCCCGACGATATCATCGTCATGGCACAGGGCAATGACGGTTTCCTGTGGCTGGGCACGCATGCGGGCGTGCGCCGTTTCGACGGCTTGCGCTTCGAGCCCGTGCGCGCGCGCCAGGGCAGCTTTCCCGACACGGTGGCGCTGGCGCTCAAGCGCGCCGCCGACGGCGGCATGTGGATAGGCTGGCAAGTGGGCGGCATCAGCCACGTCAAGGATGGTGTGGTGCGCAATTACGCCGAGCCGCAGGGCGTGCAGGCGGGCGCCATCTGGGGCTTTGCCATCGGCGGCGACGGCGCCGTGTGGGCGGCCGGCGTGTCCGGCATCTCGCGCTTCGATGGCCGGCGCTGGCAGGCGATGGGACCGGCGCAGGGCTACACGGCGCAAAAGGCGTCCGCCGTGTTTGCCGACCGCGATGGCCGCATCGCCGTGTTCAGTGAAAAAGGCCTGTTCATATGGCAGGCGACGCAGTCGCGCTTCGCGCCGTCCATCGGCCGGCTCGACCTGCGCGCGCCGCAGCAGCAGGGACCCGACGGCCGCATCTATTTGCTGGAGATGCGCGGCATCCGCATCATCGAGTCGCTGGAACGCTACGAGCAGCTCGATCATCGGTGGATTTACCGCGATACCAGCGGCACCAGCGGCAGCATGCTGGTCGACCGCACGGGCACCTTGTGGTTCGACAGCCAGTACGGCTTGCACCGCACGCGCAGCGGCGGCGCGCTGGCGCCGGGGCAGCTGGGCATCAGCAGCGACACGGAATCGTTCCTGCCGCGCGATGGCTTGAGCAATGTCCTCGTCGGCTCCATGTGCGACGACAATGAAGGCAATGTCTGGGTTTCCACGTACGGAGGACTGGACCGTTTCCGCCAGGCCGCGCCCGTGGTCCTGCGCACGCGTGCCGCGCCCGATGTGGCCGAAGTGTTCCGTACCCAGGAAATGCTGGCAGGGCCGCCAGGCGCGATGTGGCTGTCGCGCGATGACGTCCTGGGGCCGCTGCTGCTGGCGCAGGCCGACGGCACGGTGCTGCGCGCGCCGCGCCTGGGACCCGTCAGCGCCATCCTGGCAGCGCCGGGCGGCCTGTGGGTGGCGGCCCGCGCCGGCCTGCAGCAGCTGGCTGGCGAGGATGGCCGCGTGCTGCGCACGATCGCCTATCCATTGGGCGCGGCCGCGGTCAAGCGCATGCGCGCCGGCGTGCCCGCGCCCGATGGCAGCATCTGGGGCGTGTTCAGCGGCGCCGGGGTTTTCCAGTACCGCGACGGGGCCTGGCGGCGCGAACCGCTGCTGCCCGATGGCGGCGCGAAAGTGCCGCTGGCGCTGCTGGCCGACGCGGCCGGGCGCCTGTGGCTATCGTATGCCGATGGCAGCGTCGCCATGCTGGAACGGGGGAGGCTGCACACCTTCGGTCCCGCGGAGGGCCTGGACCTGGGCAAGATTCCCATGCTGATCGAATACCACGGGCAGGTGTGGGCGGGCGGGCAGCGTGGCGTGGCGCTGTGGCGCGGCGGCCGTTTCGTTACCCTGCGCAGCGAGCCGGCCAGCGCCACCGAGGGCGTGGTGGGCCTGCTGCGCGCGCGCGACGGCAGCCTGTGGCTCAATCACGGCAGCGGCGCCGCGCACATCTCCGCCGCGCAAGTGGACCTGGCGCTGCGCGACCCCGCCGATGCCATGCGCGCCACCTCGTACGACGCCGTCGATGGCTTGAACGGCAGCATCGGCATGCTGCACAACCGCTCGGTGGCCGAAGCGGACGATGGCAAGATCTGGTTTTCGCGCCAGAGCGCGACGTTCTGGATCGATCCGCGCCAGGCGCTTGCGGCCTTGCCGGCGCCACGCGTGGAAATCGGCGCGCTGCTGGCAGACGGCCGGCGCGTCGATCCGCCCGCAAGCGCCGGCCTGCAACTGGCGGCCGGCACGCGCGACGTGCAATTCCATTACAACGCCGCCAGTCTGGGCACGCCGGAGCGTTTGCAGTTCCGCTACCGGCTCGACGGCTACGATACGCAGTGGCAGCAGGCGGGCGGCCGGCGCCTGGCGCAGTACACGGGCCTGGGTCCGGGCAGCTACCGCTTCGAGCTAATCGCGGCGAATGGCGATGGCGTGGACAGCGCTGTGGCGCAACTGCCGTTCCGCGTGCTGCCCGCCTTCTACCAGACCTGGTGGTTCCGCAGCCTGTGCGCGGCGCTGCTGCTGGCCGCCGCGTACGGCACCTACCGCTGGCGGCTGCGCCAGCACGCCGCGCGCCTGCGGGTGCGGATGGAGGCGCAGCAGGCCGAGCGCGAACGCATCGCGCGCGAGCTGCACGATACCCTGCTGCAGGGCACGCAGGCGATGATCCTGCACTTTCACAATGCCAGCATGGCCATCGCCGAGGATGATCCCGCGCGCGCCGCCATGCTGCGCGCCCTCGACGATGCCGACCGCATGCTGGGAGAGGGGCGCGACCACGTACACGACTTGCGCGCCGGCGACGATGGCGGCGCGCGCTGGAGCGCCATCCTGCGGCGCGAAGGCGAGCGTCTGGCGGCGCAGCACGGCATCGTGTTCCGCTATACGGAGGAGGGCGAGGCGCGCATGCTGCATGCGCGCGCCGCGCACGAAATCTACCGCATCGCCAGCGAAGCGCTGCGCAATGCCTTCCAGCACGCGCGTGCGCAGGTGGTCGAGGTCGCGGTGCGCTATGCGCGCGGCGGCATCGAACTGGTCGTGCGCGACGATGGCCAGGGCTTGCCGCCGGTGGTGGCGGCGAACGGACAGATTCCCGGACACTGGGGCATGCCCGGCATGCGCGAGCGCGCCGCCAGGCTCGGTGCGCGCCTGTCCGTGGGCGGGCGCGACGGGGGCGGCACGCAGTGGCGCCTGCGGGTGCCGGCGCGCCGCGCCTGGCCGGCGGCGCACGGGCCCTTGCGACGCTGGTGGCAGCGCTGGCGCCGTTCAGGCGTCGAGGATGCCGCGCCGTAGCGCGATGGTGACGGCGTGGGTGCGGTCCCTGGCGCCCAGCTTGGCCAGGATGGTGCTCATGTGCGCTTTGACGGTTTCTTCCTTGATCTGCAGCAGGGCGCCCGTTTCGCGGTTGGAATTGCCTTGCGCGACCTGCTTGAGCACGTCCAGTTCGCGGTTCGACAGCACGTCGCTGCAGGCATACAGGGCCAGCTCCGCCTCGATCTCGGGCGTGATGTGGCGCCGCCCCGCGTGCACGTTCTGTATCGCCGCCAGCAATTCGTGGCGCAGCGCGCTTTTCAGCACATAGCCGCACGCGCCCGCGCGGATGGCGCGCAGCACCTGCGTGTCGCCCTTGTAGGTGGTCAGCACGATGATGCGCGCCTGCGGATGGCGCGCGCGGATGGCGCCGATGGCATCGAGGCCGCTCATGCGCGGCATCTGCAAATCCATCAGCGTGACATCGGGCTGCAGCGCGTCAAATTGCTGCACCGCCTGCTGGCCATCGGTGGCCTGGCCCACCAGCGCCACGCCGGGAAACGCGCGCAGCAGGGCCGCGATGCCGTCGAGCAGCAATTGGTGGTCGTCGGCGATGAGGACGCGTATCGGTGCCGCATCGCTGCGCATGACGTTGCCTTGCAAAGAGGAGTGATCGATCAAGAGTCGTCGGAAGATGGTAAGCAAAAGGTATTTTACCGCAGCGCCCGCCAGCCTGCAGAGGGGGATTGCTCGGGGGGAGCCTATATTTAGATAGTGGTGCGGGCACGCCGCCAGGCATACGATGCACGGCAGTACCCACTCAACCCTTTCTTCATGGATGACATCATGACCAATCCGAAACTGGAAGTCCTTACCCCCGACAATTGCCAGATCATCTTCATCGACCAGCAGCCGCAAATGGCGTTCGGCGTGCAGTCGATGGACCGCCAGGCGCTGAAAAACAATACCGTGGGCCTGGCCAAGGCCGCCAAGGTGTTCAACATCCCCACCATCATCACCACGGTGGAAACGGAAAGCTTCTCCGGCCACACCTATCCGGAACTGCTGGACGTCTTCCCGGGCAAGGATATCCTCGAGCGCAGCTCGATGAATTCGTGGGATGACCAGAAGGTGCGCGATGCGCTGGCCGCCAACGGCAAGAAAAAAGTCGTCGTCTCGGGCCTGTGGACGGAAGTGTGCAACAACAGCTTCGCCCTGTGCGCGATGCTCGAAGGCGATTACGAGATCTACATGGTGGCCGATGCATCGGGCGGCACCTCGAAGGAAGCGCACGACTACGCCATGCAGCGCATGATCCAGGCCGGCGTGGTGCCCGTGACGTGGCAGCAGGTGCTGCTGGAATGGCAGCGCGACTGGGCCCACAAGGCGACCTATGACGCCGTCATGGCCATCGTGCGCGAACATTCGGGCGCCTACGGCATGGGCGTCGACTACGCCTACACGATGGTGCACAAGGCGCCGCAGCGCATCCATGGCGAACACGCCACCCTGGCGCCGGTGCCGGCCAGGTAAACGCCGCGCGGCCATGCCATGCGCCGCGCGCCTGACCGCGCGCGGCGTTTTTTTTATTGAAAGGAATGCGCCATGAAGTTATATGTGATTTCGCTGGCCGTGGGCTTGCTGGTTGGCATCATCTATGCCGTCCTGCAGGTACGCTCGCCGGCGCCGCCAGCCATTGCCCTGATCGGCCTGCTGGGCATGCTGATCGGCGAACAGATCGTCCCCAGCGTCAAGCGCCTGATGGCGGGCGAAGCCGTGACGGTGTCGTGGCTGCGCAGCGAATGCGTGCCGAAGATCAGCGGCGTGGAAGCGAAACCGACAGTGGCCAAGGCCCGGTCGCAGCAGCAGCAGGACGACGGCGCCGCCTGAACCCCGTTTGCCGAGTCAAAACGCTAGAACGCGCCCAGCAAGCCGCGCCGGGCGGCCACCGTGGCCGCCTCGGTGCGGCTTGATACGTTGAGCTTGGTCAAAATATTATTTACGTGAAATTTGACGGTGCCCACCTCGATGCCGGCGCTGCGCGCGATCATCTTGTTGCTCTTGCCCGCAGACAGGTGCAGCAGGATGTCGTGCTCGCGTTTCGACAGGCGGTTCGCCTCGATGCGGCCGGCCTGCTGCGCCGCCAGTTCCGGCGGCAGATAGTGCCTGCCGGCGGCCACCTGGCCGATGCATTGCGTCAGTTGCAGGAAGCCGGAATCCTTCAGCAGGTAGCCGCGCGCGCCGGCGCGCAGGGCCCGGTGCACGCTGTCCTCGCCCTGGTAGGTGGTGAGGATGACGATCTTCGCTTGCGCGTCGTCCGCGCAGATGTGCTCGATCGCCTCGACGCCATGCATTTCCGGCATGTTCAAATCCATCAGCACCACGTCGGGCCGCAGCTCCCGGTACAGCGCCACGGCGGAGCTGCCAGTGCCGGCCTGGCCCAGCAGGCGTAAACCCGGCAGCGATGCGATCAGCGAGGCCAGGCCGGCCAGGATCAGCGGGTGGTCGTCGGCGATCAGCAGCGAGATAGGGGTGTCGTTGTCGCGGGGCGTGTGCATGCTTGTGCTCATGGTGCTGGCAGGGTGAAGTGGAAGACTGTGCCGTGGGGCGCGCCGGGCGCATGCCACAGGCGGCCGCCATGCGCGTCGAGGATGCGGCGGCAGATGGCCAGGCCCATGCCCATGCCGTCCGGCTTGCTGGAATACAGGGCGTGGTACAGGCGCCCGGCCGCCTGCGGCGCGATGCCGGCGCCATTGTCGGCGATGCTGAAATGCAGCACGCCACCATCCAGGCGCGAGGACAGCAGCACCGTGCGCGGCTGGCCGCTGGTGCCCTGCAGGGCTTCGATGGCGTTCATCAGCAGGTTCAGGAGGACTTGCCGGAATTGCACCGGGTCGGCATGCAGCAGCGGGCGGTCCGGCGCCAGCCGCGTTTGCAGGTCGATGGCGTGGCGTTGCAGTGGCGCGCGCAGCAGCGGCAGCAGCTCCTGCACGGCGTCGTCGGCGACAAAAAGAGTCTGGCTGCCCGGCGCATGGCAGGCCAGGCCATGCACGCTGCGCAGCACGGCGCTGGCATGGCTGCCGGCGCTGGCGACCAGGGCCAGCGCCGCGCGCGCCTCGTCGAGGCGAGGCGGATCGTGGTCGAGCCAGCGCAAGGCGGCATCGGCATTGAGCGCGATGGCCGCCAGCGGCTGGCGCACCTCGTGCGCGACCGATGCGGCAAATTCGCCCATGCCGCCCATGCCGCCCATGTCCTGGGCCTGCGCCAGGCCGGGGTCTTGCTGCTGAGGTAAATAATGCATGCTGGCCATCGCCGTGCTCCTGTCGCTGTCGCGGCGTATGCCGCATTGCAACAAGTATGCATGGCATCGCCGCCGGGGCACTTATACGAATGGGGGAGGCGGACGGTTTTTTTGCAAGGCAGGGGCGGGAAACACCGCCGGTCGGGCCGGCGGTGCGCGGAGCGGATGAGGATCAGGACTTGATAAAGGCCAGCAAGTCTTCGTTCAGGCGGTCCTTGTGGGTGGCCGGCAAGCCGTGCGGCGCGCCTTCATAGATGACCAGCTTGGCGTTCTTGATGAGCTTGGCCGCGGCCTTGCCGGAAGCGTCGATCGGCACGATCTGGTCGTCGCCGCCGTGCACCACCAGGGTCGGCACGGAGATTTTCTTCAGGTCGGCCGTGAAGTCCGTCTCGGAAAACTGCTTGATGCAATCGTAGGCGTTCTTGATGCCGCATTGCATGCCCTGCAGCCAGAAGGTGTCGCGCATGCCTTGCGACACCTTGTTGCCGGGACGGTTGGCGCCGAAGAACGGCACGGTCAGGTCCTTGAAGAATTGCGAACGGTCGGCCAGCACGCCGGCGCGGATGCCGTCGAAGACGGACATCGGCAAGCCGCCGGGATTGGTGTCCGACTTGACCATCTGCGGCGGCACGGCGCCCACCAGCACGGCCTTGGCCACGCGTTTTTCGCCATGGCGGCCGATATAGCGCGCCACTTCGCCGCCGCCCGTCGAATGGCCGACCAGGGTCGCGCCCTTGATGTCGAGCGCGTCGAGCAGGGTGGCCAGGTCGTCGGCGTAGGTATCCATGTCATTGCCCTGCCATGGCTGGCTGGACAGGCCGTGGCCGCGGCGGTCGTGCGCGATCACGCGGTAGCCGTGGCTGGCCAGGAACATCATCTGGTCTTCCCAAGCGTCGCCCTGCAAGGGCCAGCCGTGGCTGAAGACGACGGGCGTGCCCGTGCCCCAGTCCTTGAAATGGATGACGGTGCCGTCCTTGACGGTGACGCTATTGACGGTGAGCTTGCCCGGCGCCGCAGCGGCGGCAGCGGCAGGCTTGGCGGCGGCGCTGGCGCCACCGGCGGCCAGCAGGCCCGCACCGGCGGCGACACCGGCGACGCTGACGAGCAGCTTGCGGCGGGAATTGACTTCTTCGGCTTCGATTTTCTTCGACATGATGCTTTCCTTCGGGGATGGGGGAGGGGCCAGTGATGGCCTGGACCAGTGATGGCACCGGCCAGTCTAGGCCTTCGCGCGCGCCGGCGCCTCTGCCAAAAGACCAGTCGCGCCGCGTCTCCCGCCTGCCTATGATGGCTGGCGGCGGCGCGCCGCGCCGTCTGCCTTTCCCACTGGAGCGAAGATGAAGACAAACTGGATGGCGGCGCTGGCCGGCCCCTTTTTACCCGATGCCGGCTTGCTGTTTGCGCGTGTGGCGGGCGCGCTGCTGGTGCTGCACGTGCACGGCTTGCCCAAGCTGCTGCATTTTTCCGAGGAACTGGCGCACATCGACGACCCGCTGCACCTGGGCCGCGCCGTCACCCTGTACTGCGCCCTGTTCGCGGAAATCGTCTGCCCGCTGCTGGTCGCCGCCGGCTTGCTCACGCGCCTGGCCTGCCTGCCCCTGCTGTTCCTGCTGGGCGTGTCGATGCTGCTCGTGCATCCCGACTGGAGCATCGCCGACGGCCAGTTCGGCTGGCTGCTGATCATCGTCTTCGGCACCATCGCCATCAGCGGCGCGGGCAAGTATGCGGCCGATGCGCGTTGGCGGGCGTAAGCGCTAATGCGGCACCACCACCCGCCAGACCGGCGGGGATTGATATTTCCGTCAGGAATGTAAGTCTGTGCTTCAAGGTGTGGCACCGCACGGTGGCGCGCGGCGGGCGCGGTTAAGGTAGTGCCAACAGCTTGCTGCTGATCCAGCATTTGATATGGCTCAGCCCGGCAGCGTTTAGCCGCTTCTACTTTCCCAGAAGCGAGGAGAATCATGATTCGGTCACGGCATCGAGCATGGTTGATTTATTCACCTTTGAAGGAAACCATCATGAACGCGATTGAAAAAACCAGCTCCGAGATGAACGGCACCGCCCAGGATACCCGCCAGGATTTGCACCGCACCATCGACAAGGTGGCTAGCCAGGCTCAGCCTCTGGCCGACAAGGTCGCCACGCGCGCCCATGACGGCGTGGACCAGGTGGGCGACCGCATCGAGCAAGTCAGCGACACCGTCAGCAAGGCCTCGGAACGCCTGATGGCGCGCGGCAAGCAACTGGGCGCCGCCTGCCAGCGCGCCGGCGAAACGGGCCGCGACTATGTGCGCGAGCGCCCGGCCGTTTCCCTGCTGATTGCGGCGGCGGCCGGCTATGGCCTGTCGAAGCTGCTGGGTTCGCGTAAATAAGTCTTACGCCTTCCTGGAAGTATTTGTCGTGGGCGCTGTTCCCTTCGCCGTCATGGCGGAGAGGGCCAGCGCCCACGCACACAAGGTAGTAGCAAGCAGTAAAGGAGAGTGATGATGCGCTCCATTTTGTTGTGGTTGATTGGCATACCTATTCCCATCATTATTTTGATTGCCCTGTTCGTGCGCTGAATGAGGGAGTTGTAGCGTTACTTCCCGGGGCAGACTACTCACAGGAGATGTAATGGCTACCACCAAGAAAACGCCGTCCACGGACGGTGCGGGTTCCGTTTTGAGCAGCATGTCCGGCCCATCCGACAGCAATGCGCCGCACAGCCTGGGCGCGGACAACGAGGTGACCCGCGCGCTGCTGCAAAAGACGGCCGCCAGCCAGCAGCTGTCCGCCGCCATGGCCGATAATCCCAAGGAAGCGGGCCAGTATGGCGAGGCGGCGCGCACGCCGCCCGAAGGCGTGCATGTGGCGACCGGCGAACCGCTGGCCACGGCCAGCACCACGGGCGAAACGCTGGCGTCGCCGAAGACGGGCGATGGCCAGCCTGCGCTGGGCGAGAATGCGCGTAACGCCTCGCTCGATGGCGCCCGCAGCGACGATAGCGACTGCGTGCTGACGACCAACCAGGGCGTGCCCGTGGGCGACAACCAGAACTCGCTGAAGGCGGGTTTGCGCGGTCCCACCCTGATGGAAGATTTCATCCTGCGTGAAAAGCTCACGCATTTCGACCATGAGCGCATCCCCGAGCGCGTCGTGCATGCGCGCGGCTCCGCCGCCCACGGCTACTTCGAATGCTACAAGGAGCAGAGCAAGCTGACGCGCGCCGCGCCGTTCGCCAAGGCGGGCAAGCGCACGCCCGTCTTCGTGCGCTTTTCCACCGTGGCCGGCGAACGCGGTTCGACCGACACGGCGCGCGACGTGCGCGGCTTTGCCGTGAAATTCTATACGGACGAAGGCAACTGGGACCTGGTCGGCAACAACATCCCCGTCTTCTTCATCCAGGATGCGATGAAATTTCCCGACGTGGTCCATGCCGTCAAGCCCGAGCCGCACAACGGCATGCCGCAGGCGGCCAGCGCGCACGACACCTTCTGGGATTTCGCCTCGCTGTCGCCGGAAATCACGCACATGCTGATGTGGGTCATGTCCGACCGCGCCATCCCGCGCAGCTACCGCATGATGCAGGGCTTCGGCGTGCATACGTTCCGCCTCGTGAACGCCAAGGGCCAGTCCGTCTTCTGCAAATTCCACTGGTCGCCCATGGCCGGCACGCATTCGCTCGTCTGGGATGAAGCCGTCAAGATCAGCGGCGCCGATTCCGACTTCCACCGGCGCGACCTGTGGGAATCCATCGAATGCGGCGAGTATCCGGAATACGAGCTGGCCTTCCAGGTCTTCACGGAAGAACAGGCCGAAGCGTTCCCCTTCGATGTGCTCGACCCCACCAAGCTGATTCCCGAAGAACTGGTGCCGCTGGTCCCCGTCGGGAAAATGGTCTTGAACCGCAACCCCGATAACTTCTTTGCCGAGACGGAGCAGGTGGCGTTCTGCACGGCGCACATCGTGCCCGGCATCGATTTTTCCAACGACCCGCTGCTGCAGGGGCGCATCCACTCGTATATCGACACGCAGATCACGCGCCTGGGCGGCGCCAACTTCCATGAAATCCCCATCAACTCGCCGCTGGCGCCCGTGCATAACAACCAGCGCGACGGCATCCACCGCCAGGCCATCAACCGGGGCCGGGTCGCCTACGAACCCAATTCGCTGGCGGGCGGCTGCCCGTTCCAGGCCGGGGCCAGGGGTTTCAACAGCTTTCCCGCCTCCACCGAGGGCGACAAGGTGCGCGGCAAGCCCGAGAAATTCGCCGAGCATTATGCGCAGGCGCGGCTGTTCTGGATCAGCCAGACGCCGGTCGAGCAAGACCATATCGTGCATGCGTTCCGCTTTGAACTGAGCAAGGTGCAGACGGTGGCCATCCGCAAGCGCATCGTCGCCATGCTGCGCAATGTCGACGAGACGCTGGCGCAGCGCCTGGCCGACGCGCTGGGCCTGGCCCTGCCACCGGCCATGCCGCTCGCCTCCATGTTGCCCATGCCTACGTATCCACCGTCGCCGGAGCTGTCGCTCTTTTTCCGTCCCGGCAAGACGGGCATCCATACCCTGCGCGTGGCCATCCTCGTCGGGCCGGGCAGCGATGGGGCGCAGGTGCGCAGCATCTATGCATCCTTGCTGGCCGACGGCGCCGTGCCGCGCCTGGTGGGCAGCCACCTGGGGAAAGTCGACACGAGCGGCGGCGCGCCGCTGGCAGTGGAAATCTCGCTCGAAACGGGGCCGTCCGTGCTGTTCGACGCCGTCGTGGTCCCCGATGGGCAGGGCGCCGTGCAGCAGCTGGGCAGCGACGCCAATGCGCTTGACTTCCTGCGCCTGCAGTACCGCCACTGCAAGCCGATACTGGCCATCGGCGCCGGCAAGGGCTTGCTGGACAAGGCCGGCGTGCCGACGACCTTGCCGGATGGGAAGCCCGATCCCGCCATCATCGTGGCGCCGTCCGCCGATGTCGTGAAAGCCGTGGCTGCCTTCAAGAAGCTGCTGGCCGCCCACCGCTCGTTCGCGCGCGAGACGGACCCGCCGCGCGTGTGATGCCCGCTTGAGCGTCAGCGGGGCAGGCCTGGCTTGCCCCGCTGGTGCAACAGTGCGCAACAATGTAAACAATAAAAACGTCCTGCGATGATATGCTGCTGACTAGAACTGTTCATTTGCAACTATTTCTATCACTGCAGCAAAGAACGGCTTCAGCAAACCGGATCGCGATTACCGCATGGACAAGTACACACCTCGCACCTGGGGGCCGGGCGAACGCCCGACCTTGCCCGGGTCGCCATCGATGCCCGAACATTCGACGCCCAAGCGTGTCGCGTATTTCATCGTCGGCCTGATCGTCGCACTGACGGGGGGACTCGGTAACGGCCTGGTGACGGCCAATTTGCTGAACCTGCAAGGGTCGCTGGCCGCCTATGCCTACCAGATGCAGTGGCTGCCGGCCGCCTACGTGATGACCATCGTGTCCATGAATCTGCTGCTGGTGAAGTTCCGCCAGCAGTTCGGCCTGCGCCTGTTTACGGAAGCGTTCCTGGTGCTGTATGCGCTGGTGACGTTCGCCCACTTGTATGCCAATACCTTGCCGTCAGCGATCGCCGTGCGCGCCGCGCATGGCATGGTGGGCGGCGCGCTGGGCGTGCTGGGGCTGTACTACACCTTGCAGGCGTTTCCCGCGCGGCACCGGCTGAAAGGCGTGGTGCTGGGCCTGGGCTTTGCCCAGCTGGCGCTGCCGCTGGCGCGCATCTTCACGTCCGAACTGCTGCAGATCGGCGAATGGCACGGCCTGTACCTGTTCGAGCTGGGGCTGGCCCTGCTGGCGCTGGGCTGCGTGCTGGCCCTGAAACTGCCGCCCGGCGACCGGGTGCAGACGTTCGAGCCGCTAGATTTCCTCACCTTTATTCTGTTCGCGCCCGGCGTGGCCCTGTTGTGCGCCGTGCTGGCGCAGGGGCGCACGGCGTGGTGGATGGAATCGGAGTGGGTGGGCGTGTGCCTGGCGGGCTCCATCGTGCTGATCGCCGCCTCGCTGGCCATCGAGCATAACCGCGCGCGCCCGCTGCTCAACACGCGCTGGCTCACCACGGGCAAGATCGCCAAACTGTTTTTATCGGTGCTGCTGTTTCGCGTCGTGCTGTCCGAATCGACGGGGGCGGTCGGCTTCCTGCAGGCGCTGGGCCTGAACACGGACCAGATGCAGAACCTGTTCGTCGTGGTCCTGCTGGGCAGCGTGGCGGGCCTGGTCGTCAGCGCGCTGACGATCAATCCGGCGACCCTGAACCGCTCGCTGATGTTCGCGCTGCTGCTGATCGCAGCCGGCGCCCTGATCGACGCGCACGCCACCAGCCAGACGCGCCCCGTCAACATGTATGTCAGCCAGTTCCTGCTGGCCTTTGGCGGCACGTATTTCCTCGGTCCCACCATGGTGGCCGGCATGGGCGCCGTGATCGCCGAACCGCGCAACCTGGTGAGTTTTTCCGTGATGTTTACCATGACGCAGAACCTGGGCGGCTTGCTCGGGTCGGCCATCGTCGGCACCATCCAGACGGCGCGCGAAAAATACCATTCCAGCTATCTGGTCGAGCACCTCACCATGCTCGACCCGCAGGTGGCCGCGCGCGTGCAGTCCGGTGCCGCAAGCTATGGCGGCGTGCTGATGGACCCGGCCCTGCGCAGCGCCCAGGGCGTGGCCCGCCTGGGCGCCGTCGCCACGCGCGAAGCCAATGTCCTCGCCTACAACGACGTCTTTTTGATGATCGCCGGCGTCGCCATCGCCACCCTGATCTGGATGCTGGTCAGCCAGTCCTGGACCCGCATCACCACCGGCGCGCGCCGCCTGGTCGGCCCCGTGCGCGATGCGCAGACGGCCATGGCCATCGTCCCCATTACCAATTCGGAACCGAGCAATGACAGAAAATAACACCCCGCCGCCAGTACCGACCCCTGCACCGACGCCAGTTGCGCCAGCGCCCGCGGCCAGCAGTACGCCGCCGCAGCCGGACCGGCGCCACCAGTGGCTGTCCGCGCTGGCCTTTGCCGCCGTGGCCCTGGTGGGTGTGCTGATCGTGCTGTATGCGTGGCGTTTGCCGCCGTTCACCAGTCCCATCGTGACGACGGAAAACGCCACCGTGCGGGGGCAGGTGACCATCATCGGCACGCAGCTGTCGGGCTATGTGGTGGAAGTGACGGTGCAGGACTTCATGGACGTCAAGGAGGGCCAGCTGCTGGTGCGCATCGACGACCGCATCTACCAGCAGCGCTACGAGCAGGCGCAGGCGCAGCTGGCCGCGCAGCAGGCGGCGCTGTCGAACTGGACGCAGCAGAAGGCCAGCGCGCAGGCGGGCATCTCCGTCAGCGAGGCGGCGCTGGCCAATGCGGAAGCGCAGGCGCGCAAGGCCAGCGCGGACTTGAGCCGGGTGGAGCAGCTGGTAGCGGACGGCTCGCTGTCGCAGCGCGAACACGACCAGTCGCGCGCCACGCAGGCGCAGATGGCGGCCGCGCTGGCGCAGGCCCGCGCCAATCTCGACATCGCCCAGCAAAGCGTGCATTCCGTGGTGGTCAACAAGCAGGCGCTGGAAGCTGCCGTTGCCAACGCGCAGGCGGCCGTCAAGGCGGCGAAGATCGACCTCGAAAACACGCGCATCGTGGCGCCCTCCGACGGCCAGCTGGGCCAGGTGACGGTGCGCCAGGGCGCCTACGTCAATTCGGGCGCGCAGCTGATGGCGCTGGTGCCGCGCCAGATGTGGGTGATCGCCAATTTCAAGGAAACGCAGATGAACGGCGTGCAGGAAGGGCAAAGCGCCACCTTCCACGTCGACGCGCTCGACGGCGCCGTGCTGACGGGCCAGGTGGAGCGCATTTCGCCGGCCACGGGGTCCGAGTTTTCCGTGCTGCCGGCCGATAACGCGACGGGCAACTACCTCAAAATTGCCCAGCGCATTCCCGTGCGCATCCGCATCGATCCGGGCCAGGCGAATGCGCGCCGCCTCGTGCCGGGCATGTCGGTGGTGGTCAGCGTCGACACGTCGGCCGTGCTGAACGACTCGGCGGACAATCCGGCGCCTCCGCCTGCGCCAAAGAAAGCCAAGCCATGACACGCCGCGCATTACTGATGGCCGCCGCGCTGGCGCTGGCCGGCTGCGCCGCCAAGGCGCCTTCGCAGCCCCCGTCATCGCTGCAACTGCCGTCCGGCTGGCGCGCGCAAGCCCTCGGCGCACCTGCGGCGACGGGGTCCCAGGTCGAGCAACTGTGGTGGCAAGCCTTCGGCGACCCGGTCTTGAGCGACCTGGTGGGCGAGGCTCTGGCGCGCAATGGCGACTTGCGCGTGGCGCGCGCCCGGGTGCAGGAATACCGCGCGCGCCTGGCGCAGGCCGATGCGAACCGCGCGCCCAATCTGGCCTTCGACGGTTCGCCCACGCGCACGCGCACCTTGGCGTCCAGCGGCAAACCGTATGTGACGAATGTCTTCCAGGCCGAACTGCAGGCCAGCTATGAAATCGACGTGTGGGGCCGGCTGGCCAGTCTGAGCGACGCCGCCGCCGAGAGCTACCGCGCCGAGCAGGCCAGCCTCGATGCGGCGGCCCTGTCGATCGCCGCCAGCGTGGCGACGAGTTACCTGAACCTGCGGGGACTCGACGCGCAGCTGGCGCTGACGCAATCGACCCTGCAGCTGCGCGAACAGTCGCGCGAGCTGGCGCGCAAGCAGTTCGAGGTGGGCTACAGCTCGCGCCTGGAATGGCTGCAGGCGCAATCGGAATACCATGCGGCGGCCGAGCAGGTGCCGCAGCTGCAGCGGCAGATCTTCGAACAGGAAAATGCGCTGGCCGTCCTCGTCGGCGGCAATCCCGGCCCCATCGCGCGCGGCTTGCCGCTGGCCGAGCTGGCCGCGCCAGGCGTGCCGGCCGGCTTGCCGTCCGAACTGCTGCGCCGGCGGCCCGACATCGCGCGCGCGGAACACAACCTGGCGGCCGCCAACGCCAGCCTGGCCGCCACGCGCGACCAGCTGCTGCCCTCGTTCAAGCTGACGGCGGCCGGCGGCGGGCAGGCGACGACCCTCACCGATTTCCTGCATGCGCCGACCGCGCTGTGGCGCCTGACGGCCTTGGCGGCCGGCCCCCTGTTCGATGGCGGCCGCGTGCAGGCTCAGACGGATGCGGCCGGCGCGCAGCGCGACCAGCTCGTGTACGCGTATGAAAACGTGGTGCGCAACGCCTTCGCCGAAACGGAGAACAGCCTGGGCGCCATTTACCGCCTCCAGCAGCAGGCCGTGGAAAATGACGCGCGCCGCGCCGCGGCGGCGGACACCCTGCGCATCGCGCACAACCGCTACCGCAATGGCTACGCCTCCTACCTGGAGGAACTCGACGCCCAGCGCACCCTGTACAGCGCCGACGTGGGACTGCTGCAGCTGAAGACGCGTATCCTCGTCGCTTCCGTCGACTTGTATCGGGCCATGGGCGGCGGCTGGTCGGCCAAGGCGCAATAGACGCGTGTGCACGGCGCGGCCAGTGTAATATTCTGAGCAGGGAAAGCGGCGGCATGGTGCCAGCTGCTCCCGTCACGAACGAACGAGGTCGCAGCATGACGATTTTTGGCATAGGCATCCACATCCTGATCGCGGTATTTTTTGCGATCCACGTGGTGCGCAACGGGCAGCAGCTGTACTGGCTGCTCATTTTATTCATGTTCCCGCTGCTGGGCAGTGTGGTGTATTTCTTCGCCATCTACCTGCCCAACTCGCGCCTGCCGCAAGGCGCGCGCAAGGTCGCTTCGGTGGCCGTGCAGGTGCTCGATCCGAACCGCGAATTGCGCGAGGCGAAGGCCGCCTTCGAGTACACGCCGACGGCGCAAAACCAGATGCGCCTGGCCAGCGCGCAGCTGGAGGCGGGCGATGCGCAGGAAGCGGCAGCGACGTACGAAGCCTGCCTGCGGGGCGCGTTTTCATCGGACCTGGAAATTCGCCTCGGCGCGGCGCGCGCCTATCTGGAATGCGCGCGCGGCGCCGAAGCGCTGACGCACCTGGAATTTATCCGCCGCACGGATATCCATTTCCGTCCCGAGATGGTGTCCCTGCTGACGGCGCGCGCGCTGGCGCAAAGCGGGCGCCAGGCGGAAGCGAAAGCGGAATTCGACGATGCGCTGACGCGCTACAACAGTTTCGAGTGCCGCGCCGAGTGCGCGATCTGGGCGCTGCAGCAGGGCGACAAGGTGCTGTCGGAGCGCCTGCTGCTCGATATCGACAGCGCCATGGCCCGCTGGAGCAGCCATACGCGGGCGATGTATGCGCCGTTGCTGGCGCGCCTGGAGGCGGCGCGCCGCTGATGGCTTGCCGGTGCCGGCTTACACGCCAGGCACTGGATTCTTCCCTTCAACCAGTTTGTACCCCTTGCCATCGAAGCCATAGCGCGCGTGGCCGTTCATTGGCGTGGCGATGCGCGGCGGGTCTTCGTCCTGCTTGACCGCGACGCCCGGCTTGATTTTTTCGGAGGCGCCCTTGAAATCGATCAGCAGGTCATCGTAGGCGCCGCCATTGCGCGCTGGCGCGAAGCGCCAGTTCCCCTTGACCATCCAGCACTCGTCCGTTTCAGGCCCGCAGGCGCCCATATTGTCCGAGTACAGGTCGATGGCGCCATCGAGCGAGGTGACCTTGCCGTCGCCGATTTCAAACAGGGCCAGTTGCGTGATGGTGTAGCCCTGGCCCGTATAGCCGTAGCGGATCGCCAGTCCCGGCTTGTTCGCGCCCAGCATGACCCAGTGGACTTCGCCGAGCTGCCCCGACGAGCCCAGGGCGGCGATGTTTTCCAGGCGTTTCACGACTTGCCACTGGCCGTCTTCCGGCGTGCCCTTGGGCGCCAGGAAAAAGACATTCAGCAGCCCCGGCGAGGCATGCGCCGATTCGGCCGTGCCTTCCGTGTTGGCCGTTTCCGCATTCGCCACCAGGATGGCGCTGCCATCGGGCAGCAGCTTGTGGCTGACGGCGCTGACGACGTAACTAAGCTTGTCGACGTGGTTGTCCGGATCGGGCAGGTCGGCCAGCGCGTCGTCGCTGTCGCCGCGGTAGTCCTTGCCGAAGACGGCGCGCATCATGCCTGCTTCGCGCTCGCGCGCCTGCGGCGTGTTCATCGCTTCCGTCCTGGGCGCGGTGGCGGACGGCGGCGGCACGTGTTCGGCCGATGCGGTGTCCTCAGCGGCGGCGGGGGGAGTTGCTGCCACGTCGGCTGCCAGGTCGGCGCTGGCGGGGGCGGTCTTGTCCGAGCAGGCGCCGAGCAGTGCGGAGGCCATCAGCAGGACGAGCGGGGTGCGGTAATTCATAGGCAGGGCAGATTGCGTTCATGGAGAATGGGCGCAGTATGCCAGATAGATGAAAGCGAGGGAGCGCGGCCTGGCGGCCGGTCCCTCGCTTCCTTGCCCGCAGGGGGCGTTTTTGCAATCAGCCTGGCGCTTATTTTTCCAGCGCCACCCTGTCATCGCGCCGCAGCGGCGCCTTCTGGCGGCGTAGTTTCGCCATGCCGCGCTTGAGCAGGTGCTCCAGGTCGTCGATGTAGGTGAACACGGCGGGCACCACCAGCAGGCTCAATAAGGTCGAGGTGATCAGGCCGCCGATGACGGTGATGGCCATCGGCGAACGGAAGCTGGGGTCGGCGCCCCAGCCCAGCGCCAGCGGCATCATGCCGGCGCCCATGGCAATCGTCGTCATCAGGATGGGGCGGCTGCGCTTGTGGCAGGCGTCGACCAGCGCGTCGAAGCGGTTCATGCCGGCCTGGCGCGCCAGGATCGCATAGTCGACCAGCAGGATGGAGTTCTTCGTGACGATCCCCATCAGCATGATCAGGCCGATCATCGACGGCATCGACAGGGCGCTGCCCGTGATCAGGAGGGCCACGAAGGCGCCGCCGATCGACAGCGGCAGCGCCGCCAGGATGGTCACCGGCTGCATGAAGTCCTTGAACAGCAGTACCAGCACGCAGTAGATGCACAGCACGCCGATCAGCATGGCCAGGCCGAAGCTGGCGAACAGCGAGGCCATCTCCTGCGCGTCGCCCAGTTCGGCGATCTTCACGGACGGCGGCAAATTCTTCATCGACGGCAGCGCGCGCGCTTCCTCGTTCAGTTCGCCGAGCGTGCGCGAACCGAGTTCCACGTCGAGGGTGACGTTGCGGCTGCGGTTCAAACGGTCGATCTGCGCCGGACCGCTTTCCATCGTCACCGTGGCCACGTTCGCCAGGCGCACGGGGCCGTTCTTGCCGGGCACGGTCAGGCGCTCGATGGCGGCCAGGTCGGCGCGCACGCTATTGGGCAGCTTGACGCGGATCGGCACTTGCCGTTCTGGCAGATTCATTTTCGTCAGGTCCGTGTCATAGTCGCCGGCCGTGGCCACGCGCACGGTTTCGCCGATCGCTGCCGCCGTCACGCCCAGGTCGGCCGCCTTGGCGAAATCGGGGCGCACGATGATTTCCGGGCGCACCAGCGAGGCGCTGGAACTGACGTTGCCGATGCCTTTCAGGCCGCGCAGTTCGCGCTCGACCTTTTGCGCCGCGGCCATCAGCGCCACCGGGTCTTCCGAGCGCAGCACCAGCTGCATCTTGACGCCCGTGTCGGGCGGCCCCACCGTGAAACGGGCGCCGGGGATCGTGTCGAGCTTGTGGCGCAGCTGCGTTTCCAGGTCGGCCATCGATTCCTTGCGTTCGGTGCGATGCACGGTGGTCAGGGTCAGCACGGCGCGGCGCGCCTCGGCCGCCGCGCCGGGGGCGAAGGCGTCGCCGCTGGAGCCGCCGCCGATCGAGCTGAAGACGCCCTGGATGCCCGGCGTGCGCATGGCCGCGTCGCGCGCCATGGCTGCCACGGCCTGCGTTTCGCTCAAAGTGGAGCCGGGCGGCAGTTCCAGGTTGATCTGCGTCTGCGCGCGGTCGGCGGCCGGCACGAAACCGGTCGGCAGCAGCGGCACGAGCGCGATGGCACCGACAAAGAACAGGGCCGCGGCGATGGCCGTGATGCCGCGGTGGTTCAGGCACCAGCGCATCACGCGCAGGTAGCGCGTCATCAGCCAGCCATCCTGTTCCTCCTTGTGCGGCAGCGGTTTCAATATGTAGGCCGCCATCATCGGCGTGAGCAGGCGCGCCACCACCAGCGAGGCCAGCACGGCCAGCACGGCCGTCCAGCCGAACTGCTTGAAGAACAGGCCGGGAATGCCGCTCATGAAGGCCGTCGGCAGGAACACGGCCACCAGCGCGAAGGTGGTGGCGATGACCGCCATGCCGATTTCGTCGGCCGCTTCCATGGCTGCTTCCATGGGCGACTTGCCCATGCGCAGATGGCGCTCGATGTTTTCGATTTCCACGATGGCGTCGTCGACCAGCACGCCGACGACCAGGGCCAGCGACAGCAGCGTGACGGTATTGAGCGTGTAACCGAACCAGTAGATGCCGAGGAAGGCCGGCATCACGGACAGGGGCAGGGCGGCGGCGGCCACCAGAGTGGCGCGCCAGTCGCGCAGGAACCACCACACCACCAGCACGGCCAGCAGCGCGCCTTCGTACAGCAGCTCCATCGAACCGTCGAAGTTTTCCTCGACGGGGAAGGCGTTGTCGATCGACTGCTGCAGCACCACATTCGGGTTTTCCTTTTGCAGGTCGGCGATGGCGTCGCGCGCGCCCTTGGCGACGGCCACTTCGCTGGCGCCCTTGGTGCGGAACACCTCGAAGGCGACGACCGTCTTGCCATCCTGCTCGGCCAGCGCGCGCGGTTCGGCAATGGTGTCGCGCACGGTGGCCACCTGGTCCAGGCGCACATGGCGGCCGTCCGGCAGCGGCACTTCCACGCGCGACAGTTCATCGGCCGTTTTCACGGTGGCGATGGTGCGCACCGATTGCTCGGCGCCGCTGACGTCGCCCCGGCCGCCCGGCGCTTCGCGCTGCACCAGGCGCAGCTGGCGCGAGACGTCGAGGGCCGAGACCTTCAATGCCGCCATGCGCGCCTCGTCGAGTTCCACCTGGATCTCGCGGTAGACGCCGCCCACGCGGGTGACGGCGCCCACGCCGGGCACGGTCAAGAGGCGCTTGGCCACCGTGTTGTCGACGAACCAGGACAGGTCGGGCGCGTCGAGCGGATTATCGACACCGGGTTTCGCCGTGGCGATAAAGGTCAGCACCACGCGCCCGGCCGTGGACGCCTTGGTGACGGTGGGATCGCGCAGCTCGGCCGGCATGTCCGCCTTGACCCGCGCGACGGCGTCGCGCACGTCGTTGACGGCTTCGGCGATCTGCTTTTCCAGGATGAATTCGACGGTCACCGTGACGACGCCATCGAGCACCTTGGTGTAGATGTTTTTCACGCCTTGCAGGGTGGCGACGGAGTCTTCGATCTTGCGCGCCACTTCCGTTTCCAGCTGGGCCGGCGCGGCGCCGGGCAGCACCGCGCTGACGGTGACGATGGGCAGTTCGATGTCGGGGAAATCCTGCACCGGATTGGCCTTGTAGGCCAGCAGCCCGGCCAGGGTCAGCAGCGCGAACAGCATGATGGCCGGGATCGGGTTCTTGATCGAGAGGGAGGAAAAATTCATGGCCTCTCCTTACTTTTTCGCTGCGGCCGGCTTGGCTGCCACCGGGGATGCCACCGGGTTTTGCACATTCCGTACCAGGTCGCCGTCATTGAGGAAGCCGGCGCCGCTGACGACGATGGTCGTGTCGGCCGTGATGCCGCTCAAAATCTCGATGCGGTCGCTCAGGCGCCGTCCGGCCTGCACCTTGATCTGGCTGACCCGCTGGTCGGGATTGAGGCGGAAGACATAGCTGAAGCCGTCGCGCACGGCAATCGCCTGCTGCGGCACCGTCAGCGCGCCCGAGGTGCCCAGTTCAAATTCGCCGCTGGCGTACATGCCGGCCTTGAACGGCGCATTGTTGCCCGTGCTGGCCGGCAGGTCCACGTACACGAGGGCGGAACGCGTCTGCGGGTCGACCGTGGGGGCGATCATGCGCACCTTGCCCGTCAACACGCTGCCATTGGCCGCCTTCACCTGCGCCAGGGTGCCCGGCTTCAGGTTCAGCAGCTCGGTGGCCGTCACTTCGGCGCGCCATTCGAGGCGGCCCTGGCGGATCATGCGGAACAATTCCGTGCCTGCGCCCACCACCGACCCGACGGTAGCCGAGCGCGAGGAGATGATGCCGCTGTCGGGTGCCACAACCTGCGTGTATTTCAGGCGCAGCTGCTGCGACGCCAGCTGCGCCCTGGCGGAGGCGATGCGCGCGTTGGCCGTCTGTTCGGCCGTCAGGTACTGGCTGATCTGCTGCGCGCTGATGGCGCCCGTGCTTTGCAGCGAGCGGGCGCGCTGCGCGTTGGCTGCCGCCTCGGCCGCATTCGCTTCCGCTTCCAGCACGGCGGCCCTGGCCTGCGCCACGTCGGCGTTCACCGTGTCGTTCGAGAACACGGCCAGCACCTGGCCGGCGCGCACGACGTCGCCGACGTTCACGCGCACCTCGGTGAGGCGCAAGCCGTTCGACTCGCTGCCGATGACGGCTTCCTGCCAGGCGGCCACGTTGCCGTTGGCGCTCAGCTTGATGGGCAGGCTGGCCGTCTGCGGCTTGGCCGTGGTGACGGTCAGCGCGGGTTTTTGCGCCGTCTTCTTGTCCTTCGCCTCGTCGGCCGCCGTGGAAGCCGATGGATACAGGGCCACGCCCGCGCCCAGCATCACGCAAAGGGCGGCCAGGGCGAATGCCGTGGGTGTCAAAATCAGTTTTTTCATGTTGTCGTATCCGTCAAGGTGCGTTGTTGGCGATGGCGCTGCTGCCGTTCCAGCCGCCGCCGGCGGCGCGGTACAGCGCCACCCAGGCGGCGCTGCGTTCGCGCTCGAGGTTGACCACCGTGTTTTCGGCGGCCAGGCGCGTGCGGCGGGCGTCTTCCAGTTCGATCAGGCTGGCCAGGCCGTTCTTGTAGCGGTCTTCGGTGGCGACGAACGACACGCGGTAGCCTTCCAGCGCGGTTTTGGCATGCTCGCTGCGCTCGTCCGTGCTGGCCAGGTTGACCAGCGCCTCTTCCACTTCGCGCACGGCCTGGCGCACGCCGGCGCGGTATTTCACCACGGCTTCGTCGTAGCGCGCCGTGGCCGCGTCGACCTGGGCGCGGCGGGTGCCGCCGTCGAAGATGGGCAGGCTGACGGCCAGCGGGCCGATGCTCCAGGTGCTGGCCGTGATGCTGGTGCCGCCGGCGCGGACATTGCCCTTGCCGATGGAGCCTGCCAGGCTCAGACGGGGATAGCGCTGCGCCTGCGCGCCGCGTACTTCGAAGCTGGCGGCCGCCACTTCGCGTTCGGCGCTGTAGATGTCGGGACGCTGGGCCAGGGTTTGTGCCGGCAATTGCGCAATCGCCACGGGCGAGGGCAGGATGGCAGGGCTGGCCGCCAGCTTCTGGCGCAGCGACGCTTCCGGCATGGCCGACAGGGCCACCAGCGCCTTGATGTTCACGTCGCAGGCGGCGCGCTGTTCGATGGCGCGGCTGGCGCCTTCGGCGGCGCTGGCACGGGCCAGCGCGGCGTTGGCGGGCGGCTGAAAGCCGGCGCCGGCGCTCAGTTCCGTCAGGCGTGCCGAGTCGCGGCGCGAGACGGCATCCTGTTCGGCCACGGCCTGCAACTGCTGGCAGGTGCGCAGGGCGTAATACTGGTTCGCCACTTCGGCGGCCACCGAGACGCGGGCCTCGTGCCAGAGCGCGCGGGCGCTGTCGTAGCGCTCCTGCGCCGCGTCGCGCGTGGCGCGGTTGGCGCCGAAGACGTCGATTTCCCACGACGCCTGCAAGGCCGCCTGCGAGGTGGTGCCGCTGGGCTGGGCCGATTGCTGGCTGGTGCGCACCACGCTGCCCGTCGCGTCGAGCTTGGGCGCCAGCGCGGCGCCGCTGGCGATGCTGTCCGCGCGCGCCTGCACGATGCGCGTGCCGGCGGCGGCGATGGTGGGGCTGACCTGCTGCGCGTCGCTGATCAATTCCACCAGCAGGCTGTCGCCCTGGCCCTGCCACCAGCTGGCCAGGTCGGTCAGCTTGCCGTTGTGCGGCAGCGGCGCCTGCCACTGTGCGGGATCCTTGGCGGCCACCGCCGCGGGCGGCCCCTGCAGGGCGCAACCGCCCAGCGCCAGCACGATGCCGGCGGCCAGGGCGCGTTGAACGGTGCATCGAATAATCGTCATGCTGGTCCTTCTGCTTGTCGTTGAGTGGTAGAGGGGGGAGTGGCCAGGCGCCGGCGCTCCACGTCGGCCATGGCCAGCGCGTAGTCGGTCATGCGCGCCAGCCAGGTGTCGAGGGCGTATGGCGTGTCCAGCAACTGCGGGCGCAGCGTTTGCAGCACGTCGGCGCCCACCATGTGCTGCAGGGCCAGCGAGGCGATGGAGAACGCCAGCCGGTGCATGTCGTCGCTGTTGTCGGGCGCGCCCAGGTGGCGCGCCAGCACGCGCGTGAGCGCCTCGTGTTCGGGGCGGATGTTCTGGTCGATCTCGTGCGCCCACAGGCCCGTCGGTTCGAGCATCTCGCGGCACCACAGGCGCATGCAGTCGCGCGCGATCTCGCCCTGTTGCATGGGCGCGAGCAATTGCGCATAAAAGCCTTCCAGGCTTTGGCGCAGGGTGAAATGGGGTTGCTCGTACAGGGCGATATTGTCTTGCGGGCTGGCCGATTGCTGCGCGAAGGCGGCGCGGTACAAGCCCGCCTTGTCGCCAAAATAGTAACGGATGGCGGCGGCGTTGGTGCCGGCCGCCTGCGCCAGTTCGCGCGTGGACGTCTTGGCGTAGCCCTGCCCGGCAAACAGGCGGATGGCGCTGTGCAGCAGCCGCTCGCGCGACTGCTCGCCATCGGAACGGGGCTTGCGCCCGTCGTCGGCGCTTGGCGTTGGGGAAATGTGTTTTTCAATCATGCCGCAGATTGAAGCACATATCTCAAACGATTGATATAACTAAATCGGTCGATTTAGTTAAGGAAGCATGAAGAGGCGTGGAAAACGCAGGCAAAAAAAAGCCCGCGACTGGCGCGGGCTGAATCCAATGTTCGGAGAACGAATTGGAGGAGACAGTTCTACTATAGCGCTGAAAATGGTGCAGTGCAATACCGTAGAACTACTGTATCGGTCTCTCCAGGATGGCAAAAAGTCAGCATTCCATGCTGCGGCGCACAGAAGCTCAGGCCTTGCTGCGCAGCGCCAGCGTGAACGTACTGCCCGAGCCGTAGTCGCTGTTGAAGAACAGGGCGCCGCCGATGGCGTTGGCCAGGTTCTGGCACAGGTACAGGCCCAGTCCCGCACCTTCCACGTGGCGCGTGGAGGTGGAATCGAGTTGCGAGAAAGCCTGGAACAGCTTGGCCTGGTCTTCTTCCTTGATGCCGGCGCCGCTGTCGGCGATGCTCATTTCCGTCACCAGCACGCCGTCTTCCTCGCGCTGGGCCAGGCTGATGCGCACCGTGCCCTGTTCCGTGAACTTGTTGGCGTTGTTGAGCAGGTTGATGAGGATTTGCGTCAGCGCGCGGCGGTCCGTCTCGATGATGGCGGGCGGCTGGTCCGCTTCTCCCAGCGCCATTTCCAGCGCCAGGCCCTTTTGCTGGGCCAGCGGGCGCAGGGTGTCGGCCACTTCGGCCATCAGGTCCTGGCAGTGCACGGGCTCGATCGACAGGGTCAGCTTGCCCGCCTCGATCTTGGCCACGTCGAGGATGTCGTTGATCAGCGAGAGCAGATGGCGCGCGCTGGCGCGGATGGTATTGAGCTGCTTGTCCTGGTCCGACGTCAGGGGGCCGGGCAGTTTCATCAGCAGCGCGCCGGTGAATCCAATGATGGCGTTGAGCGGCGTGCGCAGTTCATGCGACATATTCGCGATGAAGGCGGACTTCATGCGGCTCGCTTCGGCCAGCTCCAGGTTTTTCAGGGCGATTTCGCGGTTGATGGTTTCCAGTTCGGCCGCATGGTGCGCCAGGCGCATGTTCAGCTCGATCACCTGGCGTTCGCGCGCCTGCAGTTCGCCGTTGACCTGCACCGCCTGCTCATAGGTGGAGATCAGCAGGTCGAGGATTTGCTGGCGCTCCGCGTTGATGAAATGCTTCTGGTCGCCCAGGTACAGGGCGATGCCGATTTCCACGTTCTGGTTCTTGCGCAGCTTCTGGTTCATCAGCATGTGGCTGATGCGGTTGAGCAGGTAGTCTTCCGCGTAGGGCTTGCGGATGAAATTGTCGGCGCCGCACTCGATGCCGCGGATGATGTCCTTCGGGTCGTTGAGCGAGGTGACGAGGATCACGGGGATGTCGCGCAGGGTCGGATCGGCCTTGATGGCGCGGCACAGGTCGTAGCCATTCATTTCAGGCATGACGATATCGGACAGCACCAGGTGCGGCTTGCGCTCGCGGATGGCGGCCAGGGCCAGCTGGCCATTGGCCGCCACGCGCGCGTTATAGTGCAGCGACTGGATCAGGCGGCGCAAGCGCTCCGCCTGGGTCGGGCTGTCCTCGACGATCAGGATCTCGATTTCGTCAGGCTTGATTTGGTTGTTGGAGTCCACAGACCTCTCCTAGAATTTCAGTGTGGTGATGCTGGGCGCGGTGCGCGCGCAATATCGACATCGTATGACTATATCGGATTTAGGTCTGCAAAAGTAACTTCCAAGTAACTATTTTGGCCACAGGGAATGCTGTGGCCGCCTCTCAGTTCTCGCCCTGGAACTGGCCGGCGCGATAGGTCAGCACGAGCGTGTCGCGGTGGCCGTGTTCGCCGATGGGCTGGATCGGCGTCGATTCATGGATCACGGCGGCATCGTCGAGCAGCAGCAGCGACCATGGCTCGGTCAGGGTAAAGCGCTTGCCGTTGGGGCCCTCCGCTTCGAAGATGCGCGTCTCGCCGCCCTTGATCTGCTCGCGCCCGATCAGCAGCACGGCGACGAAATCGACGCCGTCGCGGTGCGCGCCTTCCGGCGTGGGGCGGCCGATGCCGTCGGTCGTATCGATGCGGAACTGGTGCGCCTCGATGAACCACGGCTGGCGCCCCTTGACCTGCGAGCAGGCGTCGCCCAGCGCGCGGATCAGCTGCTGCCAGGCCGCTTGCGCGACGATAGCCGCTTCGACCGGTTCGAACAGGCGGTGCATGCCGCCATGCAGGGCGTTGTATTCCACCGGCTGCCAGTGCGGACGGTGCGCCGTCTGCGTCAGGCGCTCGCCATCCTGCACGAAGCACGAGTGGCGCCGGCGGCGATAGCGGCCGCCATCCTTCAGGTAATTGTCCGGCGCCAGGGTGTTCCAGCTGGGTTCCAGCGCGCGCAGCGCGGCCAGCGGGCAGCCGGCCAGCGCGGCCACGTCCTGCGGGCCCAGGACGGCATAGCCGTCGTCGCGCAAGGCTTCCTTGAGGCGGGACGGGTCGGTAAAGATCGGTGCGGAAGTGCTCATGGCGGTGCCGGCCGGAACGCGGCCTGTGTCAGTTTATCCAGCCTGGCATTCTACGACTTCGCGGCGTTTCCTGTGCAGTACGATAAGAATTATTCTTGTTTACTTAAAAATTCTTTACCAGGGTCAGGCGCAGCGAGCGCGATTCCACCGGATGGAAGTGGATATCGTCCACGGGCTGCGCCTCGCCGGGCAGGCGCGAGGCATAGTAGTAATCGATGGCCGAGTCGCGCCGGTTGGCCAGGTTGTAGCCTTCCAGTTCCATGCGCAGGGTCTTGTCGATCCGGTAGGCGATGCGCCCGTTCAAGCCCACGCTGGCGGCGGAGCGTACGCTGTTGTCTTCCACCAGGGGGCGCGGGCCGAAGTAGCGCAGGCGCAAGGAGCCCGACCACGATCCCGGCGGCGTCACCGTCATGGCCAGCTGGGCCACGCCTTCGATGGCGCCGGGGATGAAGTCGCCCGCCGGCTCGCTGCCGCGCGAGCGCGCCCGCGCATAAGCGAGATCCAGGTCCAGCGACAGCCATCTGGCCGGCTTGTAGTAGCTGGAAAATTCGATGCCGTAGCGGCGGCTGGGGCGGCCCGCCTCCGTGGCGCCCGCGTCGCCGATGAACAGCAGCTCGGAATCGAAGTCCAGGCGGTACAGCGACAGCGCGGTTTGCAGGCCGGCGATGGCGGCGCTGCGCAAGCCCAGTTCCAGGCCGCGCGAGCGCACCAGGGGCGTGACCTTGCCGGCCGCTTCGCCCGTCTTCGGGTCGGCCGTGATGGTCGTGCCGCGCGCGTCGTTGCTGTGAAAACCGTTGCCGATGTTGACATACGCTTCCGTGTCGCGCCACGGCCCCGCGATCACGCTCAGGCTGGGGCTGAACAAATGGTCGCTGGCCGTGCCCGAATTGGCTGCGCGGTCGCTGCGCACGTCGAAGCGGTAGGCGTCCGCGCGCAGGCCGGCCACGGTGCGCAGCGATCGCGACCAGCGCGTGCTGTTTTCGCCATACACGCCGATGCTCGTTTCGACGAGATGGTCTTGCCGCGTGGTCGACAGGACCTGGCGCTGGCGCGTGTTGTACAAGCCATTGTGGATATTGTCGTTCTGTAGCTGCAGGCCGATGGTGGTGTCGCTGCTGCCCCTGTCCGTGTGCCGGTGCCAGGTGTGGCTGGCATCGAGGCCGGCCGTCACGCGCCGGTCGGGCTGGGCGAACTGGTCGCCGTTGACCGGGTCGTCCATCGCATACGTAAAATTCGAGAACAGGGCCAGGCGGTTGGCGATCACGTACGCGCTGACCTTGGACGACACGTCGTCCGTCGTCTGGCGCCAGGCGCCCGACAGGCTGTAGCGCTGCGCCTTGCCGCCGTCGCTGGCATCGACGGCGTCGAAGCGGCCCAGGCTGCCGTCGCGCACGGCGCGCAGCGGAATCTGGTCGGTGGCGTTCCAGCTGGCGTCGTATGCCATGGCCGTGACGTTGAAGCCGTTGTTGGCATAGCCCTCGCTGTAGCGCAGCACGCCATTGCGCTTGCGGTAGCGGTCCGGCTGCGTGAACGGGCCATCGTTATGCTGCGCTTCGAGCGCGTACAGCAGGCTGCCGTCGCCCGCATCGATGGAGTCGGCCAGCAGGGCGCGGCGAAAGCCGTTTTGCCCGATGCCCGCGCTGGCGATGCCTTGCGTCAGGCGGTTCGCGTAGACGACGGACGCCGCGCCCGCCGAGGAAAAATCGCCTTGCGCCGCCGAATACGGTCCCTTCTTGTAATCGAGGCGCATGGCCAGTTCGGGGATCAAAAAGTTCAGGTCCGTCCAGCCTTGTCCGTGGCCATGGCTGCGCTGGTTGACGGGCATCTCGTCGACGGTGGTGCGCAAGTCCGTGCCGTGATCGAGGTTGAAGCCGCGCAGGTAGAACTGGTTGGCCTTGCCCTCGCCGCTATGCTGGCTGACGATCAGCCCCGGCACGGCTTCGAGCAATTCGCCGGGCCGGTAGCTGGTGCGCGCGTCGAGCTGCTGTTGCGTGACGCTGCCCGCGTTGGCCGAATCGGCCACGCCCAGCTGGTTCAGGCGCGAACCGTCGACCAGCACGCGCTGGAAGATGTCGTCGGCGTGGGCCGCAGGTGAAAACAGGGCGGCGAGAAGGAGGGGAAGGGAGCGTGGCGTCATGGGGGATAGGTGTGCCGGGGGTTTAGCGGATCGGCAATTCCGTGTTCTGGCGGTCGAAGATCAGCGTCTGGATGCTGCCGCTGTCCTGCACGTTGAGGGTATTGCGCTGGCTGGGCAGGAAGTCGGTCAGCAACTGGTTATGGATGCGCGTGGCGGGTGCCAGGCGCGTGCGTTCGATCTCCTGGAAGATCACCACGTTGTCGGCGTTGACCTTCATGCCGACCCAGTTCAGGCGCAATCGCTTGCCGTCCGGCCCCACGAGGTAAAACTGTTTTTCGACATAGCGGCGCAGCGCCGCTTCGCTGTCTTCCTGGCCCAGGTCGAACTGGCGCTGGTACAGATTCGTCAGCAGCGCCTCGACGTCGTGGCCCGTGTAGGTGTGCACCACTTCCGTGCTGCCGGTGGCCGCGTTATAGCTGATGTCGGCGATGCCCATGTGGAAGTTATGGGCACCGGCCGCCATGCTGGCGCAGGCCAGCACGGCGCAAGCGAGGAGGCGCCAGCGCTTCACGCTTCGTCGCCCTTGTCGGAGCCGCCGTTCTTGCCTTTCAACGGCGTATGAAAATCGCGCATCAGGTTATCCCTGGGCGATTTTTCGCTCTTGAACAGTTCCAGGCGCGAGGGAGTGATTTTTCTCGGCCAGCTATTGTTGCTGGTGTCGATGTCGGCCGTTTCCCAGTACGGGTCCTGCACCAGGCCCACCATCGGTTCATCCGTGATGACGACCTTGGTGATTTTCTTCGGCGAATAGCGCCACACTTCGGCCGGCACGCGCTCGACGTACTTCTTGCCGCTTTTCAGTTCGATCTCGAGTATCAGGGGCATGACCATGCCGCCCAGGTTCGACAGGTCGACCAGATACAGGTGCTTGCCCTGTTTCAGCAAGTCCTTTTCCCACGGCTCCAGCGCGGCCAGCGCTTCGGCATAGGCGTTGCGGTCCTTGTTGGTGACCGTGAAATCGTCGTGCTGGTTGTAGAAATCCTTCAGTTCCGGATGCGCGTCGACGCGGCGCGGCATGCCCTTGTTGGCGCGGCTCGTCACCGATTCCGGCTGGGCGTCCTTCTGCGCCTTTTTCCAGGCTTTTTCCGTTGCCGGATCTTTCGAGCTCACGCCGTATTCACTGATGCCGTCGATGCTGATGTCGACCGGGTCGGTCGTATAAAACCAGCCGCGCCAGAACCAGTCCAGGTCCGTGCCGGAAGCGTCTTCCATGGTGCGGAAAAAGTCGGCGGGCGTGGGGCGCTTGAATTTCCAGCGCTGCGCATATTCCTTGAACGCGTAGTCGAACAGCTCGCGCCCGAGGATGGTCTCGCGCAGGATGTTCAGGCCCGCCGCCGGTTTGGCATAGGCGTTGTTACCGAACTGCAGCAGGGACTCGGAGTTCGTCATGATGGGGACCTGGTCGCGGCTACGCATGTAGTCGACGATCTCGCGCGGTTCGCCGCGCGCCGCCGGATAGTTTTCTTCCCACGCCTGCTGCGCCAGGTATTGCACGAAGGTGTTGAGGCCTTCGTCCATCCACGTCCACTGGCGCTCGTCCGAGTTGATGATCATCGGGTAGTAATTGTGGCCCACCTCGTGGATGATCACGCCGATCAAGCCATACTTGGTGCGTTTCGAATATGTCAGCTCGCCCGTCTTCTTGTCCTTCACGGGACGCGGGCCGTTGAACGAGATCATCGGATACTCCATGCCGCCCACGGGGCCGTTGACGGAGATGGCCGTCGGATATGGATAGTCGATGCTGTACTTGTTGTACTGTTCGATCGTGTGCACGATGGCCTGCGTGCTGTATTTTTCCCACAGCGGATTGCCCTCTTTCGGATAGTAGGACATGGCCATCACGTCGCTGCCGCCCTTCTTGTAGCCCTGCGCATCCCAGATGAACTTGCGGCTCGAGGCCCAGGCGAAGTCGCGCACGTTGGCCGCCTTGAAGTGCCACGTCTTTTGCGCGCGGCTGACGGATTTTTCGGCCGCTTCCGCTTCCTTCTGCGTGACGATGACGACGGGCTTGTCGCTGCCGCGGGCCTGGTCCAGGCGCTCGCGCTGCGCGCTTGACAGCACCTCCTGCGGATTTTGCAGCGCGCCCGTGGCGGCGACGATATGGTCGGCCGGAACCGTCAGCTGCACGTCGTAGTCGCCGAATTCCAGCGTGAATTCGCCCGAGCCCAGGAACTGCTTGTGCTGCCAGCCGGCCGCGTCGTAATAGGCCGCCATGCGGGGGAACCACTGCGCCACTTCGAACAGGGCGTTCTTGTCGTCGAAAACCTCATAGCCGGCGCGCCCGCCCAGCACCTTCTGTTCGTTGATGCGGTAATCCCAGTCGATCTGAAAGGCGAAGTCCTGGCCCGGTTTCAAGGGCTGCGGCAGGTCGATGCGCATCATGGTGCGGTTGATGACGTATTTCAGCGGCTGGCCATCGGCGCCCGTCAAACGGCGGATATTGAAGCCGCCCTGGAAGTCGCCGCGCGCCAGGATGCCGCGCAAGCCTTCGAACTTCATCGTGTCTTCGCCTGCCGTCTTGGCCCAGGCCTGGCGCGAGGGCGCCGTGGTCATGCGGCGCGCGTCGGAATCGGGCTTGTAGATATTCTGGTCCAGCTGCACCCACAGGTAGCCGAGGGTGTCGGGCGACTGGTTATGGTAGGTGATGGTACCGCTGCCGGCGATCTCGCGTTTGGCTTCGTCCAGGGTGGCGCGGATCGTGTAGTCGGCACGCTGCTGCCAGTAGGCGTGGCCCGGCGCGCCGGAGGCGGTGCGGTAGGTATTCGGGGTGGGCAGCACTTCTTCGAGCTGGCGGAACTTGTCGTCGAATGGTTCGGCAGCGAAGGCCGACACGGTAAAGCACAGAGCCAACGAGGCTACGGAGCCGAAAGGTATGCGCATGGTCACCCTGATGTTGTTGTAAGGAAATAGTGGCAACTATTCTATACGCAGGGTGGTATCGGCCTTGTATCGATTTGTAATAAAGAAAGGCGGATTTCGCACCAGCTTTTGCCTGGCGCCGTCAGGGCGATGCTTTACCTGATTTTGCTCGGAAAAGCGGCGCCTTTACTCACTTTTCATCAGGCTGTCGCGCAACTGGTTCAGTTGTTGTTTCATGTCCACAACCTGCTCCACGCTGCAGTGGCTGGCCGTCAGGATGGCTTCGGGCAGCAGGGCCGCTTCATGGCGCAGCTGGTCGCCCTGCTGCGTGAGGGAAATGATGACCTGGCGCTCGTCGCTGGCGGCGCGCGTGCGCGTCAGCAGGCCCGATTGCTCCATGCGCTTGAGCAAGGGCGTCAGGGTGGCCGAGTCCAGGAACAGGCGCTCGCCCACTTCCGACACCGTCAGGCCGTCGCGCTCCCACAGCACCATCATCACCAGGTATTGCGAATAGGTCAGGCCCAGCTTGCGCAGGAGCTTGCGGTACAGCTTGTTCATGGCAAGCGAGGTCGAGTACAGCGCAAAGCACAGCTGGCTATCCAGGCGCGGCACCTGGCGCAAGGGGTTGGGGGTGGTGGTGGTATCCATGGGGACAGTATATATAGTGCGCTACTTAGTTGCAAGCGACCTCAATGCCGCCAATGCCTGCGCGTCGAGCCTGAGCGCGCCGGCGGCGACATTCTCGCGCAGATGCGCCACTGACGAGGTGCCGGGAATGACCAGCATATTCGGCGCGCGCTGCAGCAGCCAGGCCAGCGCCACCTGCATCGGCGTGGCCTGCATGCCAGCCGCCACCTGGTTCAAGGTATCGGACTGCAGCGGCGAAAAGCCGCCCAGGGGGAAGAAGGGCACGTAGGCGATGCCTTGCGCGGCCAGGGTATCGATCAGCGCATCGTCCGCGCGGTGCGCCAGGTTGTAGTGATTTTGCACGCAGACGATGGGGCTGAGGCGCTGCGCCTCGGCTACCTGGCCGGCATCGACATTGGACAGGCCGATATGGCGCACCAGGCCTTCCCGCTGCAGCTGCACCAGTGCGGCCAGCGGCTCGGCAAGCGACGAGCCGTCCGGACCGGCCATGCCCGGCGCGCGCAGGTTGACCACATCGAGCACGTCCAGGCCCAGGTTGCGCAGGTTGTCGTGCACGGCGTCGCGCAGCTGCTGCGGCGATGCGGCTGGCAGCCAGGACTGGTCGGCGCCGCGCATGAAGCCGATCTTGGTGACGATGGTCAAGCCGTCGCGATACGGATGCAGCGCTTCGCGGATGATCTGGTTGGTGATGTGGGGACCGTAAAAGTCCGACGTGTCGATATGGTTGATGCCCAGTTCAATGGCGTCGCGCAGCACGGCGACGGCGGCGGCGCGGTCCTTCGGCGGACCCCAGACGTGCGGGCCGGCCAGTTGCATGGCGCCATAGCCGATGCGGTTGAATGCGATGTCGCAATGGGCGGGCGTGAACTGGTCGCGGGCGGGGTCATACGTGTGCATGGGAGCTCCTGTGTGGTGGTGGGGACGGGAGCAGCCATCGTAAGGGCGATTGCGCTGTATGATAATCGGGTCAATCCGGCACGGCCTGTACTTAATTACGCACAGTGAAAGCGCTCCTCATGCATGCAGACAACCCTTCCATGGCCGACCTGTCCGCCTTTGCCCTGGTGGCCGAGCATCGGGGTTTTCGCCAGGCCGCGCGCGCCAGCGGGCAGTCGGCGTCGGCGCTGAGCGAGGCGCTGCGGCGGCTGGAGCAGCAACTGGGCATCCGCCTGCTGGAACGCACCACGCGCAGCGTGACGCCGACGGCAGCCGGCGCGCTGCTGCTGACGCGTTTGCGTCCGGCGCTCGAGGAAGTGAGCAGCGCGCTCGACGTGCTGAACGACTTGCGCGACAGCCCGCGCGGCACCTTGCGCCTGAACGTGCCGGTCAACGCGGCGCGCTTCTTCTTGCAGCCCATGGTCGACCAGTTCCTGCGCGCCTATCCGCAGATCAGGGTCGAGCTGGTGGTCGATAATAATTTTGTCGATGTCGTCGCCAGTGGCTGCGACGCCGGCATCCGCTATGGCGAGCGGCTGGAGCAGGACATGATCGCCATCCCGATCGGCCCGCGCACGCAGCGCTTCGCGGTGGCGGGTGCGCCGTCCTACCTGGCGCAGCGGGGCGTGCCCATGCATCCGCGCGACCTGCTGCAGCACGCCTGCCTGCTGGGAAAATTCCTCAGTGGCGCGATTCCGCCGTGGGAGTTCGAGCGCGATGGACAAAAAGTGAGCGTGGAGCCGGACGGCCCCGTGATCGTCACGCCGACGGCGGCCGACTTCGCGGTCAGCATGGCCATCGCCGGCCATGGGCTGGTGTATCTGTTTGAAGAGTGGTTGCAGCCGTATGTCGATGCGGGCCAGCTGCAGCCCGTGCTGGAAGACTGGGCAATGCCCTTTCCGGGCCCGTTTTTATACTATGCGGGCCGGCGCCACCTGCCGGCCCCGCTGCGCGCCTTCATCGATTTCGTGCAGGCCAATTTCGCGCAGCTTCCTCAATCCGCCGGATAGCGCTGGCGTAAAAGCTGCAGCATGGCGACGTTCTGCTCCCACGCGTCGCTCACGGGCTGCTGCGTCCAGGGCAGGGTTTGCGTGTATGGCGCGGGGCCGAATTCCGGCGTGAACGTCATGCGTTCGGCTCCGGCCGCGCGGCGCAGGGCGACGATGGCGTCCCACCAGGCCAGGTGGGCGTCGAGCGCCGGCTTGGCTTCCGGTGCGCGGAAGTCGGCCACCTGCGGCCCCTGCGCATGGCCCACGCGCGCATGCACGTGGCGCACCAGCGGCAGTACTTGCGCCAGCGTGTGCGGCTGGTCTTCCAGCAGCGATTCGCAGGCGCAGCACCAGTGCGACAGGTCGGCCGTCAAGGGCAAATCCGGATACTGCTGCAGATACGGCAGCAGCAGCATCGGGTGGCCGGAAAAGCGGCTGCGGTGGAGTTCGTGCACGATGGGCACGCCGTGCTTTGCCGAGATGGCGGCGGCCAGGTCGATCAATGCCGCGTTCTGCGCCTGGGTATAGTAATCCTTGCCCGTGTGGGTGTTGACCAGCACGGGGCGCGCCAGGCAGGCGTTTTCCAGCAGTTCCGCCAGGGCGGCGCGGTGCAGTTCGAAGTCGCTGTGGAACACGGTTTCCCACTGCGCGGCGATCAGCTGCAGGCCCGCCCTGGCGATGCGGTCCGTCCACTCCGCGCGCAGGGCCGCGTCCAGCGGCAGCGACATTTCGATGCCGTCGAAGCCGGCCGCCGCGACCCTGTCGATGAAGACGTCGGGCGGCAGGTCGCTATTGCCCCAGTGGGCGGCGAAAACCTCGATGCGCATCAGATGAAGCCCCGCACGGGGAACGCCGCATCGCGCTGTATCCAGTTGTGCGCGGCGTATTGCGTCTGGCCGTCGGTCGCGTGCAAGGTGTAGGCGTGGCGCGAGACGGGCGAGCGGTTCGGCGCGCTGTAGTGGGGCAGCAAGCCGTGGAAGCACACGAGGGCGCCGGCCTTCACTTCCAACGGCACGGCCGTGCTGTCGTCGGGCCACGGCATGGCATCGAGCTTTTCCACTCTTACCTGGTCGCCGTTGCGGATGAAGCGTTCGCGCAGGGGGCCGCGGTGGCCGCCCGGTTCGGCCCACAGGCAGCCGTTGTCCAGGGTCGCGTCTTCCAGCGCGAACCAGAACGTGGTCACGCTGACCGGCGTGGTCTCGAAATACGTGGCGTCCTGGTGCCAGCGCACTTCGCCGCCGATGCCGGGCTGCTTGAAGATGTACATCGATTGCCAGACCTGTGCATCCGCCAGGCCCAGGTCGCGCGCCACTTCGGCCAGTTTCGGGTCGGCCGAAAAAGCGCGGAAGACGGGGTCCAGGTCATGCATGGCGTGGCCGATCTTGTTGATCGACAGCGATTTCGCCTGCTTCAGCTGGCCGTCCGGGCCGAAAGCCTCTTCCTCGAAGAAGCAGCGGATGGTGTTGTCCGACGCCAGGAAATAATCGTTGGTGTTCTTCGCCTGGTCGCGCGTGGTGAAGATCGACTGGCTGACGCTGGGATCGAATTCGTTGACAATCTGCTCGGCGCGCGCGCGCAGGGCGGCGATTTCGTCCGCTCCCTTGAAATCGGGCAGGATGATGTAGCCGTCGCGTTGGTATTGTTCTTGTTGTTCAGTTGTCAGCATGGCGGCGGCTCCGGAGGTCAATGGAAAGCGCCATTGTAGGATGGGGGCAGTGCGCAAACAATCGCCCGGCGGTTGACAGATTGTCGCTAAAACGCAGACAATCTTTGACATGGATCAACTAAAAGCGATGGAAATCTTTGTCGAGGTGGCGCGCCAGCGCAGCTTTACGGTCGCCGGCCAGCGCCTGGGCCTGACGCGCGCCATGGTCAGCAAGACCATCATGCAGCTGGAGGAACGCCTCAACGCGCGCCTGCTGCACCGCTCCACACGCGAAGTGAGCTTGACGGACGCGGGCCGCGCCTATCTGGCGCCGTGCATGGCCACCGTCGTCCAGGCGCAGGAAGCGGCACGCATGGTGGCGCACGTGGCGCAGGCGGGGGCCGGGCTGGCCGGGCCGCTGCGCATCCAGGCGCCATCGAGCTTCGGCAGCGCGTGGCTGGCCGATGCAGTCGCCCGTTTCAGCCTGCTGCACCCGCAGGTGCAGGCCGAGCTGTTTGTCGACGATGCGCTGCTCGACCCGATACGCCACGGTTTTGACTTGACGATACGCGTGGGCGGCATCCCGGACAGCAGCGCGCTGGCCATGCGCCCGCTGGCGCCGTGCCGCGCCGTGCTGTGCGCCAGCCCCGCCTATCTGGCGCAATGGGGCGTGCCGCAGGTGCCGCAAGATTTGTTGCAGCATCAGTGTCTGCATTTCAGCCACCTGACCGATGGCACGAACTGGCATTTCCTGCGTGGAGCAGGGGAGCAGCGCGAGGAGGTGAGCGTGCGTGTGCAGGCGGGGTTTACGGCGAATAATGGGTTGGTGCTGCACCAGGCGGCGCAGCGGGGATTGGGCATCGTCTACAGCACCACGTTTCTCGCCTGGCGCAACCTGCTCGATGGCAGCCTGGTGCCCGTGCTGTCCGGCTGGGAGCTACCGCTGAATCACCTGAGCGCCCTGTATCCGGCCAGCCGCCAGCCATCGCCCAAGGTGCGCGCGCTGATCGATTTCCTGGTGGCCGAATATCAGCCCGTGCCGCCGTGGGACCGCGAGCTGGCAGCGGCCGGATTTTTCAATTAAAGATCAGTTGAACGCGACCGGTTCCACCGTCCACGCGCCATCGGCGTAGACGCGCTCGTCGTCGAGATAAACGGCCTCGGTGACGGCGAAGATGTCGACGTGGTAGCGCGCATCCTTGCGCTTGAACTGGGGCTTGGTGTAGACGCCGTGCTTGGCGCCCAGCGACAGGTGGATGCCGCACATGCGTTCGTACGTGCCGATGTCGTTGACCAGCTGTTCGCGCGAAAAGGCGCGGTTCATGCCAAAGCCCAGTTCTCGCACCCACACTTCGCCTTCGTGCGCGCGGATGATCTCGAGCATGGCGGTAAATTCCGGCGTGGCGTGCTCCGTGCCCGTCACGCGGCCCTTGTCGATGATCAGGGTGATCGGCGTGTCGGGGCGGTTGACCATGAAGTGCGTATCGCCGAAGACGAAGATGCGCACGCGCCCGTTCACCGCTTCCAGGTCCTGCGCTTCCGTAAACACTTCGCCCAGCGGGAACTGGCCGCCGATATTGTTCATGCCGCTGTAGTCGCCGATATTGAGCTTGGCCGATTCGAACGGGGAAGCAAACACCAGCTGTTCGCCGCCGCTGTCGACCATGCCGTGGCGCGCGCGGTCGATGCGCGCCTTCAGTGCATGGCCGACGCCGCGGTAGTAGGCGGGATCGTAGGCCAGCGAGGCGATGTAGTGCAGCCCCTGCACGCCAGGCATGCGCGACAGATGCACGTGCTCGATCACCTTCAGGCCCCGCTTGAACAGCTCGATGCGGATGCGGAACGCTTCCAGGCGGAAGCTGGTCGACTGGATCAGCACGACGAGGCTGCCGGCCGGCAGGTCGGCAAACGCGGCCAGCACGGCATCGGGCGTGACGTCGTCGAAATCGATGAAGGTGGCGTCCGGCAAGGCCTGGCGATACGCTTCCGTCAGCACGACATTGAGCCAGCTGCGCTTGTCGCAGACGATCAGGGCCGGTTCGTCGGGGCGGTGGCAGATGGCCATGGCCAGCAGGTCGGCCACGTTTTGCGCGGCCACGTCGGTGGCGGCGGCGCTGATGGCGTCGAGCCGGCTGGTGTCATTCTCGGGAAGCGTCATGGTGCAAAGGTGGGGGCGTGAAGTAATCGCAGCATTATAAGGCGATTGCTGCTGGGCACACTATTCCCCATCCGGCGGAGGAGAGGCGGCTGCCGCGTCCCTGATTATCTTGTGTAGTGCTTTAGGGCAATGTATTATTTGAAAAATGGTATGAAACGGTATGGCAGGGTATGGCAGCGAGCCTGGACGCACGGCGGTACGCTTTCAGTGAAGCAGGGACAACAAGCCAACAGGCGAAGACTAAGAGTGTGATGTGATGAGCATAATCGGACAAGATATTCCCATGGAGCGGCCGGATACGGATGGCCGTGCTGCCGTGTTCGTTCCCGTCACGGGCGTCAAGGAAGATGTCCTGTTGACCATACGCAAAGGTGCGGCCATCGTCGGCTTTGCCAACCACGACCGCACCATCACCGTGTATTTTGAAAGCAACCGTTTTGACGATCCCGCGCTGGCCAAGTGGGAGCACAAGGCGCGCAAGGCCTACGACCGCCTGGTCGACAATGCGCCCACCGTGTCGAAGCTGACCACCAGCCCCGCCAATTTCGAGCAGATCGGCTATATCAATGGCAAGGGCATCACCCTCCGCCGCATGGAAAGCCTGCAGCGCTGGCTCGCGTATTCGGATGCGCTGGATACGTGCCCGGCAACGGATATCATTCCGCGCACGGTTATTGCCAAGGCCGACGCTGTCAAGGTGTAAGAGAGGCTGATAAAACGCCCAAGGCGTTGTTGCCTGCCTCTCGCCGTACTGACGTACTGTCTTCGAGGCGGCACCTAGCCCTGAGCATTTTCTCAGCCGCTCTTGGCGCGCTTACGAATGGCTGTACGAAAGGCCACAGTTTGTAGCCTTTCCCTCGGTCCTGGCGTACTGTCTTCGGCGCGGCGCTTGGCCCTGCGCGTTTTTTCCGGCCATTTTCGATTTTCCCCCCTCACACCACGATGATATTTGCCTGCGCCTTGAGCGGGCAGGGCAGGGTGTCGTCGAAGGTGATCTCGATGGCGCTGGCGACGAACATGCCGCCGATGTGCTGGGCCGCGATTTCCGGCGGCGTGCCCGGCTTGGTCAGGTTGACGTCTTGCGCGAAGACGAACACGCGCCAGGTGCCATAGACTTCCTGGTCGAATTGCAGCAGGGTGCGGTATGCCCGCTTCAGGTCCAGGCTGGCCGCGTACACGCCGTCGTTGGCGCCCGGATCGAAACCGAGGCCGTCGTCCGTCAATGATTCCACGAAGAACAGGCCCTGCGGCGCCTGGAACAGCACGAAGGCATACAGCTCCGTGCCGCGGAAGACATTGCCATTGTCGCGCCTGAAACTGGCGCGCAGCCACAGCGGCTCGAACGCCTGCACCACGGGCGGGCTGTCCGTTTCCACGGGGCCGGCCACGTGCACGTTGACTTGCGTTTCGCTGACGGCGTGCTGGTAGCTGGCGCCCGTGGTGAAACGGTCGTACTGCCAGCTGATGTCGGCCGTGTAGGGCAGGCCCGCGTTCGGCGCTTCGGGCAAGACCCACTTTGCCACCACGCGTTCGGCCAGGGTCAGTTCGCCGGCGGCCGGTGGTGTTGCTTCCTGGCCACGCCAGAATGGATCGGCCACGTCGGAGCAGGCGGCGACGATGGCGCCCGAGGCGATGGCCGAGGCCACCCCCGCCACCGTGAATTCCGGCTTGCCCGAGGCCGCGCCCTTGGGCGTGCAGCAATGCACGCTGGGATCCGTTTCCTCGAAGGTGCCGCCCACGCTGAAGTTGGCCTTGCCGGCGCCGAGCGCGGCGGCAATGATGGCCACCAGCGCGGCGATGATGGCGATGATAATGGCCAGTATCTTCCACCAGGGATCGGAAAACGGCAGTTCGCCATGCGTGCCCGCGTAGGCGGGATTCGGTGTCCAGACGAGGGTCATGCCGGTCGGCACGATCGGCCCGAAGCCGGGCGGGCAGCGGCAGTCTTTATTGTCGCCGCCCGTGCTGCCCCAGCGCTTGCCCGGCAGGTGGCCCTGCGGCTTGGACAGTTCCAGCGTGCCTTCCTCGACCGTGCAGGTATAGGTATTGGTGCTGCTGTCAAAGCGCGTCTGCGACACCAAGATCTGCTGGATCGAGCGGCGCGGCGTGTAGCCGTCGGCCTTGGCGACAAAGCTGACGAGTCTCTTGCCGGGCGTGGCGTGCTGGAAGTCGGCATCCCACATGACCAGCATGGCCGCACCGGCGGGTACGCTGGCGAAGAAGAAAGTGCGCGCCACGGGCGCGATGCCCGGGTCGCCCACGCTTTCCAGGTACACCGTGACGTTCGTCAGCGGGCTGCCGGACATGTTCGTGACGTGGGCCGCGATGCGCAAGCCGTAGATGGCATTGTCGAAGATGCCGTCCGGCAGCATGATATTGGTGACGGGCTCTATCGCGAATGGCCGCGTCAACACCTGCATGGGCGTGTCGCTCATGGTGCTTGCTCCTCTTGGCTGTCCTGACCGGCATGGTGATGACCGTCCTGCTCAACGACCAGGTAAGTGATGCCGCCCATCACCTTGCCGTCCTGCGTTTCCAGCACGCGCAGCAGCGCGTACTCGTCTTTGGGCAGCGTCGCGGGGTGCAGGTTCAGGTACACGGGCACGGCCTGGCCGCGCGGCACGTTCAGTTCCAGTTTCTGCTCGTCCGGCGCCGTCCCGTTGCAATGGGGCGTCAGCGCCAGGCCCGCCTTCACCAGTCCCGCCTTGGCCGGCCGCAGCTTGCCCAGGCCCAGGGTGGCCAGCAGGCGCTCCGGCAGCTCGCCGCCATATTCGAGGTGCAGCGCCACTGTTCTGGCCTGACGCGGCAGGGCCGCTACCCTGATGGCCAGCAATTGCGCGCGCCTTGCCGCCAGCACCACAGTGACATTGCGCTGGGCGATCTGGTCGTGCTGCGTGGGCTGGAAGAGGAAGCCGTTCGGCAAGGGATCGGGCAGCGGGTTGATGTCGCCGGCGCCGTGGGCCACGGCCAGCAGGCATTCGTGGCCGCCATTGACGATGACGGGGATCCACGGCACCAGGCACAGCACTTCCTGCGTGGCGCCGGGCGGCAAGTCGGCAAACGCGGAACCGATCTGCGTGGCGGCACCGACGGCGATCTGGCCGGAAGGATCGGCCCAGTAAAAGTCCACGCGCACGCCGTTCGAGGCGCTGTTGCCCGTGTTGTGCACGCGGCCCCACAGGTAATTGCTGGTGCCGGCAATGGGCGCACCGGGCGGGCCATTCGGATCATTGCCGGGCACGACCCAGATATCGGCGCTGTCCCACCACCAGGGCTGGCCGTCTTCGATGATCAGGTGGGCTGGCATGGCAATCTCCTTGTCCTTGTACGTGGCCTGTGCTTGTAGCTTAGGCCGTGGCGGTGGCGGCCTCTTGATCGGCGTCAAGCCTGTAGTGGCAGGCGTTTAAGTGCAGCGTGAAGGGGTATCAACAGGTGAAGCTGACCAGAGCTTCTAAATTTTTCTGTATCGGAAATAAGTGGTATCGGCGACGAAGGATGCGTTATTATTTGAAAGATAATTTAATGTGTCTCATTGCAATTTTTATGCATGTGAATTTTATCGTCATCGCTGGATCATTTCCCCTGCGGCGCATGGGAGACGGATGAAAGGTATTTGTGAGTCAGAAAATTGAATACCAATGTCAAGAATCGAGTTGCCAGTCGGCATTTCCCCAGACTGTGAGTTTTTGCCCATTTTGTGGAGTGAAGCAAACTGCCATCAAAGTGAAAAAGGTTCCACCTGTAGCCGTTGCGCCAATCATTAAGGAGGGGATGCCGTTGGTTACGAGTGAACAGGCAAGGCTTGGCGATTCCGGAGTTCAGAACGATAGCGTAGCGAAGGAACGAGTATTGTCAAATCAGGCTTTGTTGGACGATGGACAGAACAAGTTCAGTACCCATATCGCAGACAGTATTTCAAATTCATATTGCGATAGCATCACTTTTGGTGTTTTGCTACGGTATGGGAAAAGTGCTTTGGCATTGGATATGAGGCGGGTGGAGTCGATTTTATCGTTGGCTTTGCAACGTTTGAATGTCGTTAATGAAAAAGAATTATTGGACGAGCTTGATGCACTGTTGCATGTGTTTACAGACACTGAAAAAAAATTAGATAAAAAGAGTCGTGTCGACGCCTTGCAAAGTGTCTGCAAACCACGTTTAGGTGCGATGAAAGGTGTCGATCCAGATATCGCGGAGAGATACATCAACGATTTTTGTCGCAAGCATAGTGTGATGCAGAGGTCAGGCATCTGGGGTTGGAAAATTTTGTAGTGTGATGGGATGGCGAAGACATGATCTGGTTTGATCGTTCAAATTACAATTTTTAAAACACCGAGGAATATATGAATCAATCCGATCTGGACTGGCTGAAGAACCGGGTAGCTGCGGTGGTAGATGATGATTTTTATCTGGATCGTGGTGAGGAACGGCGTATTAAAGAAGAAGCCGCCGCACGCGGCATCGTGAGCAGAGAAATAGAGTTGGTCATCCGTGAACAGTTAGATGAATATTCTGCGGTGTCCGAGCGTGCTCTCGTGGAAGAGTTGGATAGGCTGTTGCATCAGTTCACTGATAACGACAAGAAGCTGGATCAGAAGGAAGAGCGTCTGGCACTGAGTAAAGTAGTGAATGCGGCATCTGGCAAACGTGTTGGACTGGATCCGCGAGTGGCAGAGGAATATGTGACTAGTTTTTGCAAGGCGAACGGTGCGTTGCGTTCGACGGATACAAAAAAATGGCTTGGTTCCCAGATGGGACTGGTACTTGTTGCCGTTGCAGTTATTGGTGCCGTCATCTTCTTCGCGACACGGTCATCGAAAGATGTTGCACCAGGTACAGTGGCGCAAGTCAGTGACAGTCGCTCTGTGGATACGAAGGCGATTAAGCTCAATGAAAACGATCGTTCTGAAATCGACGATCAGTTGCGTCGTGCCTCTCTTTACGTTGAGAAAGCTCAATATACCGATCCGCCGGAAAGTTCGGCTAAGGCTTCGCTCGATCAGATTCGGCAGATTGACCCCGAGGGACAATATCGTGGCGAAGAGGTCAAGGGACTTGCTAGCAAGATAGTTGATCATTACATAAAACTGGCTGAAAAAAGTGCTGCATCGAATGATCTGGGTGCGGCTGCCAAGTGGTTAGCACGTGCGAAGCTGCTGAACCGTGATCGTGAGGTAATATTAGAAAAGGAACGAGCATTAGGGCTGGTGAAGGCGGAGCGTTAAGTCTGCGCTATCTCCGCCAGCAGAGATAAGCAGAGCTCGCACGATGGATGGGGCACACGATATGATCGTGTGCCCTGCCTTGTTGCATGAGTAGCAAAGGTAGGAACGTGTCTGAAAAAGTGAATGAAGTATGCCTCAACGCCGCCTGCGGCCGGACCTTGCCGCTGCGCGTGGTGCATTGCCCGTTTTGCGGCGCGCTCCAGGTGGCGCAAGTGCCTGTTTTGACGAAGGTGGCCACGCCGGTTCCGGTGGCGCCGCCCGTGCCGCCGCCGACGCCCGTCGCCCCGCCGATTTCCACGCCGCAGCCCGCGTCGCAACCCGCACCGCAGCCAGTTTCCGCTCCCCAGCCGGCCCCGCCACCGGCGGCCGCACCGGCCAAGGCGCCGCCCGCCAAGCCTGCCGGCAGGGGCTCGGTGCCGCCGCCGCGCCCGCCCGTGCGCTTGCGCACGTGGATCGCGGCGGCCGTGGTGCTGACCGGTATCTGGTTTTATAACAAGCCCGCCGACAAGCCGGCCAGCGTGGCGGAACAGGTCGAGGCCGCCACCGCATTGGCGGCGCAGTGCGACCTGGACGGGGCGCGCAGCGCGCTGGCCGTGCTGAAAAGCGCCAAGGCGCCCGCCGCGCAGATCAAACGCTTGCAGGCAAGCATCACCAAGTCCGCCGCCGCGTGCGACAGGCAACAGCAGCGGGCGCAGGCGTGGACGGCGCTGCAAGGCAGCGTCCAGCAGGCGCTCGATGCGGGCAAGCCGGATCTGGCCGCCACGCGCCTGGCCGCCTATGTGAAGCGCTGGGGCGACGATCCCGACACGCTGGAACTCGACGCCAAAGTGAAAGTGGCGCAAGCCAGCGCCCAGCTCGACCTGGCCGACGCCTGCCTGGCCAAGGGGGACCGGGTCTGCCTGGAAAACAGCCTGATTGCCGCCGAGCGCTACAAGCGGCCGGAACTGGCGGCGCGCACGCAGGCGCTGCGCACGGCCTTGTCGCAATTGCTGGAACGCTCGCTGCTCGATGCAGCCCCGGGCCAGTAGCGCCAACAGCTAAAACGCCCGCCGCGGCCAGGCCGGGCGGGCGCAGCTACTCAGCCTTACTCTTGCGGCACCAGCGCCAGCGCCGCGCTGAAGTCGCCCATCGGCTTGCCGCCGTTGGCCACCAGCGCCTTGTCGCGCGTGCTCAAGCCGTCGAGCACGGGCAGGGCGAAGCGGTGCGTGATGGCGCGCAGGATGGAGGCCGAATCGTATTGCGTATGGTCAACTAGCCCCTTTTTCACGTACGGCGAGACGAGGATGGCCGGCACGCGCGTGCCCGGACCCCAGCGGTCGCCCTTCGGCGGCGCGGCGTGATCATAAAAGCCGCCGTTTTCATCGTAGGTGACGATGACCAGCATGTTTTTCCATTGCGGACTCTTCTTCAGCTGGGCGATGACGCTGGCGATGTGCGCGTCGCCGTCGGCCACGCTGGCGTAGCCCGCGTGCTGGTTCAAATTGCCCTGCGGCTTGTAGAAGGCCACGGGCGGCAGCTTGCCGGCGCCCGCATCGGCCAGGAACTGGCTGTCGAAGTCGCGCAGGTGGGCGGCGCGGTAGGCGGGCGCCTTCACGGGGTCCATGTTGGCAAAATAGTTAAACGGCTGGTGGTGGAACTGGAAATTCGGCGGATTCGGGAAGCTGCCGGCGCGCGCACTGGCCGTGGCCAGGGCCGTCGTATCCTTCCAGGCGCCCGCATACCAGGCCCAATCGATATTTTTGCCTGAGAGCAAGTCGCCGATATTCGTCTGCGTTTGCGGCGGCAGCGTATTGGCCTTGCCCGTGTCCGCATACAGCTTGCTGCTGTCGGCCGATGCCGGGGCGTTGCTGCTGGGCTGGAACGGCGGCTGCATGGTGTTGACGGCGTAGAACATGCCCGTGCTGTCGGCCGGCGTCAGCGCGCCGTCGTTGGCGTAGGCGGGCGCGCCGTTCAGGACCGTGGTCGGTGCCGCGGCGGACGGCGTCAGGCGCACGAAGTTGCCGTTGGCGTCGACGTCGATCTTCGCGATCGAGCCCTTGGCCACCGAGGTGTCGGCGTTCGGATACGTGGGCGCGCAGGCGCAGATCAGGTACTGGTGCGTGAGGAAGGAGCCTCCAAACGCGCCGATGAACAGGTTGTCGGCCAGCGCATATTGTTTGGCGATGTCCCACAGCTGCATCTTGCTACCGTCGTAGTAGCCCATCGACAGGCTGCCCGCATCGGAATAGGCCGCGAACTTGTCGTTGGCGCCGCCGTTGATCTGCATCTGGTTGTTGTAGAAGCGGTGGACCAGGTCGCGCGTGATCACCGATTGCGGCAGGTACAGGGGGCTGCTCGCGTCGTCGATCTGGAACGGCTTGTTCGGCAGGTTGGCCGATTGCGCCTGCGTGATGACGGCGCTCTGGCCGGCCGCCGTCATGCCGCCCCAGGTGGGCGGTAGCACGGGCAGGGTGCTGCCGTCATAGTCTTTCTGCGGCACATAGGCCGAAGTCGAGGTGGGATTGACGCCCGGCACGCCGTTGGCGCCCGGGAACAGGCCGTACAAGTTGTCGAAGCCGCGGTTTTCCGCGTAGATGACGACGATGGTCTGGATATTGTTCAGCGCCAGCGCGCCGTTCAGCGCGGCCAATGCATCGGCCGGTGCCGCCTGCGCGCTGGCGCCGGCGATCAGGGCCGTCACGCTGGCGTTTTCCGCCTTCAGTTTCGCCAGCTCGTCGCCGCTGGCCTTGTTGAAGTCGGACGCCAGGCCCGCTTCGGACACGCCCAGGCGCGCGGCCAGCTTGCTGCTGGCGGCGGCAAAGTCGCCGCCGTTGCCATCCATGACTTGCGCCAGTTCCGTCGACAGGGCACTGACGAAGGCGCCGTGCCCGGCGGGAGCGCGCAGCAGCAGTTTTTGCGTGACCTTGCTACCCGCGTCGCCGATGGCTTCATGGCGGATGGCGTCCGTGCCGACGGTCACCAGCACGGCACCCTGGCCGTCGAGCGTGTAGCTGCCGTCGGCGGCCGTGCGCACGGGAGTCGAAGCGCTGTCGCAGGTCAGCTTGGCTGTGGCGCTTTCCAGACACACCTGGGCGTTTTCATAGTAGCTGCCGATCACCTGGCCCGTGGTGCTGGGCGTGATCGCATAATTGCTGCCGCAGGCGGCCAGGCCCAGCGACAGCAAGATTGGTAGGGGACGTAAGACAGGGCGAGCGTGCGGTTTCATTGTTCATGCCTTCTGGGTGGAAAACGTCGCATGCTAGGCAGGCAATATGTCAGCTCTGTGACATGTCAGCGCCTGTTACATGACGTAATGTACGGACTTGATACATTACGTTTCGCAGGGTTTTGTCACGCAGCGGTCACATGCCGTTGCTACGCTGCCAGCCCATGATGAAACCGATGCCCTCCCTGCTGCTCGCCTGTGTAGCCGCCTGCCTGCTGGCTGCCTGCCATCCGGCAGCGCAAAAAGAAGCTTCAGCCAAGCCCGCCTATCTGGCGGGCGCCTACGCGCCCACCCTGCCGCGCCAGCCTTCCGTGGCGGCAATGACGGCCATGGGCCGCGCCATGTTTTTCGAGCCCAGCCTGTCCGTGTCGGGGAAGATGTCGTGCGCCAGCTGCCACAGTCCCGAACACGCGTACGGTCCGCCGAACGCGCTGGCGGTGCAGCTGGGCGGCCCGGAACTGAAGGATGCGGGCACGCGCGCGGCGCCCTCGCTGCGCTACCTGCAGACCGCACCGGCCTTTACCGAGCACTATCACGACGACGATGGCGATGACAGCGTCGATGCGGGTCCCACGGGCGGGCGCAACTGGGATGGCCGCGCCCAGTCCGGCCATGAGCAGGCGCTGGCGCCGTTGCTCTCCAAACGCGAGATGGGCAACCGCGACGCGGCGGCCGTTGTCGCCAAATTGCGGGCCGGCCCCTTGGCGGCGCAGTTTCGCCAGACGTATGGCGCCGATATCTTCGAGCAGCCGGGCCAGGCGCTGCGCTGGGCGCTGATGTCGCTGGAAGTGTTTCAGGAAAGCCCGCTAGATTTCTATCCGTACACGAGCAAATACGACGCCGTCTTGCGCAAGCAGGCCGTTTTGAGTCCGCAGGAAGCGCGCGGCCTGGCCCTGTTCAACGATGAGCGCAAGGGCAATTGCGCCTCCTGCCACATCAGCCAGGTGAGCGCCGGCGGCGCCTTTCCCCAATTTACCGATTACGGCTTGATCAATATCGGCGTGCCGCGCAATGGCAAGCTGCCGGCCAATGCGGACCCGACGTTCTTCGACATGGGATTGTGCGGCCCGGACCGCACCGACTTGATGGAGCACAAGGAGTATTGCGGCAGCTTCAAGACGCCGTCCCTGCGCAACGTGGCCCTGCGCAAGGTGTTTTTCCACAACGGCAGCTTTACCAGCCTGGAGCAGGTGCTGCGTTTTTACGTGCAGCGCGATACGGCGCCGCAAAAATGGTATCCGGCGGATCAAAACGGCAAGGTGCGCAAATACAACGATCTGCCGCCGGGCCAGGAGGCGAACGTCAACGTGGAAGCGCCGTTCGACCGCCAGCCGGGCCAGGCGCCGGCCCTGAACGAAGCGGAGATCGCCGACGTGATCGTTTTCCTGCACACCTTGACGGACGGCTATCGGCCAGCCCTTGCCGCACATTGAGCAAGACAATGAAAAGATATCAAGATACCATTGCTTACAAATACGCCGCGTAAGCGTGTTTTTATGTGCGTTAGCGCACGCTAGAAAATTTTAGGCAGGTGTATATTGCGAACTGATCTGTGTCTTTTGATAACAATGAAAGGGAATATCATGAAAGTAAGCAAAAATTGGATGACCGTGTGCGCCGCTGGCATGATGGTTGTGGCACTGGCTGCCTGCCAGAAGAAGAGCGATGTCGCCGCCGGTCCAGCTGAACAAGCGGGCCAGAAGATCGATGCGGCTGCTGCCAAGGCTGAAGCCGACATCAAGGCCGCTGCCAACAAAGCCGACGCTGCCGTGAGCCAGGCTGCCTCCGATACGAGCGCCAAGATGGACCAGGTCGCCGCTGACGCCGACAAGAAAATGAGCGAAGCGGCCGATGCCGTCGGCAAGAAAGTGGAAAAAGCCGGCGAAAAGATGCAGGACGCCGCGCACAAGTAATACCCGCGCCAGGGCCGGCCGCTGCCGGTCCGGTCCCCGCAACTGCCGTCAGGTGATGGCGGTTGCGGCGACGCCATCGCCGGCCTGCCTGCCATGCGCCGTCGTCGCTGTACTTGCAGCATCGATCCCGTCCGTTCCCCCCAGCACCACGCTCAAATCGACAAAGCCGTCGCGCCACGCGCGTTCCAGGTCTTGCTCCACCGCTTCCAGGGTCGTTCTTTCCACATGATGAAAACCGCGCAAGCCATACGCCCGGTTGCGCCCGTGCGCCTTGGCCAGGTACAGCGCCATGTCGATCAGGTTGACGCTGCGTTCCCACGTGAGCGGCCGTCCCAGCGGCGCCAGCGGATAGGGCGCAAAGCCCACGGACACGTGCACCTCGATGGTCTGCCCCTGGTAGTCGATGCTTTGCGCGGCCATGCCGTTGAGGATGCGCCGCGCGATATCGTCGAGCCCGTCGCGCGCGACGGCAGGCAGGAAGGCGAGGAATTCCTCGCCGCCCCAGCGCACGATCATGTCCGTTTCGCGCAACACGTCATGCAAGGTTTCGGCGATCGTCGTCAGCACCAGGTCGCCCGCCGCATGGCCGTAACGGTCGTTGATGTGCTTGAAATGGTCGACGTCGAGCAGGAACAGCGCGCCCACGACATCGGCGCCGCCGTAGGACTGCTGCGGCTTGCCCGCATGGCTGCGCATGAATTCCTGGAAGTGGCGGCGGTTGTACAGGGCCGTCAGCGGGTCGCGCGAGCTCTGGCGCTTGAGTTCCTGGTTTTTCACCTTCAGCTGCACGTTCGCGTGGCGCACCTTGCGGTACAGCAAGCCAACGATGGCCGACGCCATGGCCAGCACCAGCGCCAGCAGCCACCACACGCGCTGCTGCAGGCGGCGGTTGTCGATTTCCGTGCTCTTGAGCTGATTTTCGCGGCTCAGCAGCTCGATCTGGCGCTGTTTCTTTTCCGCCTCATACTTTTCTTGCAGCTCATACACGGCTTTCTGCCGCTGCTTTTCGAACAGCTGGTTGGAAATGCCCCGCTCGCGGTGATACGCCGTGACGGCGCCGCGCAAATCGCCCGCCTTTTCCAGCGCCATGCCGTATTCCAGCAGCACGGCCTGCATGTCCGGCTGGTTGGCCGTGCGTTCGTAGTAGGCCAGGCCCGTGGCCACGCTTTGCTTGCCTTCCTGCAGCCGTCCCTGGCCGATCAGCGCCTGGCCGATATTGAGCCGCGCCGTCGCCTCCACCTGTTCATCGTTGACCAGGCGCGCCGCCGTGATGGCTTCATTCGCGTAGCGCAGGGCGCGCGCGTAGTCGCCTTCCTTCAGATAGCTGTCCGACAGATTGACGAGGGTAACGGCGACCATGCCGCGCGCGCCCAGCTGGCGTTCCAGCGCCAGGGCCGCCAGCAGGGCGCGCTGGCCCCGCTGCGGCTGCTGCGCGTCGAGCGCCAGCCCGTATTCCGTGTTCTTCGCCTGCGCCATGCGGCCCGGCGATGCCAGTGTCGCGGAGACTGCCAGCAATTCGTCGAGCACCTCGAAGCCCTTGTCGTATTCGCGCATCTGCGTGTAGAGCAGGGTGAGGGCATTCAGGGCGGTGGCCAGGCTGGAGGAGGATTTGCTCTGGCGCGCCAGGTCGACGGCCGCCTGCAGCTTGGCCAGCGCAAACGGGAAATTGCCTTCCTCGGCCCACGACTGGCCCGCGCTGATGGTCGCCTGCACGCGCACGGGCAAGTCGTCCGTGCGGTTGGCGATGCGTTCCGCTTCAAAGGCCAGCAGGTGCGAGGCGCGGCGCTCGTTCCGGGCAAACGTGATGTAGGCCTTGTTGAGCATGCCCTTCGCCAGCGCCACGTCGCTCTTGTTCATGCGGGCGTAGGCGATCAGCTCCTCGGCCAGCTGCATGGCGACGTCGTTCTGGCCCAGGCGCATGCGGGCGTTGCTCAATTGGGTAAGGAATTCCGCGCGCAAGGGCAAGGGAGCGCTGCGCGCCTGCGTTTCCACCTCTTGCAGGCGTTCCAGGGCGCGCGCGGGCACGAAGCGGCCATCGTCGCGCACGGCGGCAAGATACTGCTCGAGGTTGCCGACCTGGGCGTGCGCGGCAGGCGGCAGCAGGCAGGCCAATACCAGCAGCCAATGCGCCTTTCGCCATGATGCCCGTCTCTGTCTGCCTGCCAACGTCCCGCTCCCGCAATGACCACCTGTCTGGAGCAGATTATATTCTGTTGCAATCAAGAAATATCATACGGTGCGCGGAAATTTGTGAAAGTGCACACGGCAGGCATTGACAAAACATTATTACTGCGCCAGCTGCTGCAGCAGGTACAGGCGCTGGTACAAGCCGCCCTCGATCTGCATCAAGGCGTCGTGCGGCCCCGCTTCCGTGATGCGGCCGTGATTGAGCACGATGATACGGTCCGCCTCGCGGATGGTCGACAGGCGGTGGGCGATGGCGATGATGGTGACCTTGCCGCGCAATTCATTGAGGGCCAGCTGCACGATCTGCTCCGTCTGGCTATCGATGCGCGACGTCGCTTCGTCGAGCAGCAAGATGCGCGGCTGGCCGGCCAGCGCGCGGGCAATCGCGATCAGCTGCTTCTGCCCCGACGACAGGCGCGAGCCGCCTTCGCCCAGCGGCGTGTCGTAGCCGTGTTCCAGCGCCGCGATGAAGTCGTGCGCATGCGCGGCGCGCGCGGCCGTCTCGATCTGCTGCTGCGTGTAACCGCGGCCCATGTCGATGTTTTCGCGCGCCGAGGCGGCCAGCAGGAAGGGGTCTTGCGGCACCAGGCCCACGTCGGCGCGGAACTGCTCGTTGTCGATGCTGTCGAGGGCGACGCCGTTGATGGCGATGCTGCCCTGCGTGACGGGGTAGAAGCGCAGCAGCAGGGACAGCAAGGTCGACTTGCCGCTGCCCGTGTGACCGACGATGCCGAAGAAGGCGCCCTGCGGGATGGACAGCGACAGGTCGTGCAGCACGGGCTGGTTTTCCACGTAGGCGAAGGTCAGGCGCGCGATGTCGACGGCGGGCGTATTGCCATCGTTGACGGCATGGCGCGCGGCCGGAGCGGTTTTGCCCGGCGCGTGTTCCAGCGCCTGCGCTTCGTCCAGCAGGGCCGAGACGCGCGCCGTGGCCACCACCGACTGCTGCAGCTGGCTGAATTGCATGGTGATCTGGATCAGCGGTTCGATCACGCGCGCGATGTAGCTGATGAACGCATACAGCACGCCCACTTCCACGGCGCCCATTTCGCGCCGGCCGAAGCTGAAGATGACGACGGCCAGCAGCACGATGTTGAGCATGTCGAGCGCGGGGCGCAGCAGCCAGGCGTTGGCGCGCAATTCCTGCATGCGCGCCGTGTAGTGGTCCTGGTTGATGCCCGTGAAGCGCGCGCCGAAGCGCTTTTCCGCGTTATTCGCCTGCAGCACGCTCATGCCGCCGATCGATTCGGCGATCTGGCCATTGATCTCGCTGCGCAGGGCGCGCGCGCGCGTGACGGCCGGCGCGCTCCAGCGCTGGTACAGGAAGACGATGAGCAGCACGGCCGGCAGCAGGGCCAGCACGATCAGCATCAATCGCCAGTCGAGGAAGGCCATGGCGGCCATGGTGCCGATCAGCACGATGGAGCTGTCGAGGATGACGAACAGCACCTGCACGTACAGCGATTTCACCGCTTCCGTGTCGTTGGTGACGCGGCTGACCAGCTGGCCCGTGATGGCGCGGTCGAAAAAACTCATCGGCAGGCGCAGCACGTGCTGGTAGACGGTTTCGCGCAGGCGCTGCACCGAGCGCATGGCCAGGCCGGACAGGCGCACCAGCTGCAAATAGCGCAGGCCGGAAGCGACCCAGCCCGTCAGCAGGCAGCCGCCCAGCAGCAGCGACATGCGCGTCCAGTCCAGGTGGCGCGGCAGCAGATGCTGGTCGATCAGGGCCTTGCCTAAAATGGGACCCGTGACTTCGAGGGCGGCGGCGAGGATCAGCCAGAACGTGGCCCAGTATAAATGGCGCAGGTCGGGCGCGGCGGCGCGGCGCAGCAGGCCGATCGCCTGCACGGCCTGGCGGCGCACGGATTGCGTGGCGGTGGTGGCTTGGTCGTTCTTAGATGGCATCGAGGCTGGCCTCCAGTTGTTGATAGCGCCACTGGCTGGCGTACCAGCCGTCGCGCTGCATCAGCGCGTCGTGGTTGCCCGTTTCCGTGACGTGGCCATCGCGCAGCACCAGGATCAGGTCCGCGTTGACGACGGCGCTCAGGCGGTGGCTGGCGATGATGGCGCTGCGCTCGGGGCGCTTGCGGCGCAATTCTTCCAGGTGTTGCAGGATGCGCGTTTCCGTGCCCGTGTCGACGGCGGACAGCGCATCGTCGAGCAGCAGCAAGCCGTTGTCGGCCAGCAGGGCGCGGGCAATCGCCACGCGCTGGCGCTGGCCGCCGGACAGGGTGATGCCCTTTTCGCCCACATGCGTTTGATAACCGTCCGGGAACTGCAAGATGTCCGCGTGGATGTCGGCCAGCTGCGCCGCCCGTTCCACTTCCTCGCGCGTGGCGCCGGGGCGGGCCAGGGCGATATTGTCGGCGATGGTGGCGGAGAATAAAAAGGACTCCTGCGGCACCCAGCTGATGGCTGCGCGCAGCGCATGCAGGGTGTAGGCGGCCAGCGGCTGGCCGCTCCACGTGGCCGTGCCCGATTGCGGCGTGACCTGGCGCAGCAGCACGCGCAGCAGGGTCGATTTTCCGCTGCCCGTGGGACCAACCAGGCCCAGGGTCTGGCCCGGGTGCAACAGCAGCGAAATGCCGGACAGCGCCGGCGCCGTCTGGCCCGCATACGCAAAGCCGATGTCCTGCAATTGCAGGGGGCCGGGCGTCAGCGTGGCGATGCTGCCATGGTCGTCGATGGCCAGCGGCGCGTCGAGCATCGGTTGCAGGCGCTGCCAGGCGGCGCGGCCCCGTTCGATCAATGAGAGTACCCAGCCGGCGGCGAACATGGGCCAGATCAGCTGGCCCAGGTACATGGAAAAGCTCGTCAGCGCGCCGATGGTCAGCTGGTCTTGCCACACGAGGTAGCCGCCCAGGCCCAGGGTCAGCGCCGTGGCCGCCGTCAGGGTCAGGCCGACGGCCGGTTCATACGCCGCTTCCCAGCGCTGCGCCGTCAGGCTGGCGTTGGCCGCGTGGCCGGCCAGGGTGGAGAACTGCTTGCTGCTGCGCTCTTCCAGGCCCAGCGCGCGCAAGGTGCGCACGCCCGACAGCGATTCCTGCACGTGGTCGTTCAGCGCGGAAAAGCGTTTCAGCGAATCCGTGGACGCCGTGTGGATATGGCTGGAAATGCGCCAGAAGGCCAGTCCCATCAGGGGGAAGGGCAAGAGGGCGATGCAGGCCAGGCGCCAGTCCACGCCCAGCAGCATGATGCCCAGCACCATCAGCAGGGTCAAAGTGCCGTCGAAACCGGCCAGCATGGCTTCGCCGGCGGCCATTTCGATGGCGTCGATGTCGTTCGTCGCCAGCGCCATCAGGTCGCCCGTGCGCTGGTTCTGGTAGAACGACGCGCCTTGCTGCGACATGCGCGTGTAGAAGCGCGTACGCAGCATCACGCCCAGCTGGTAGGCGGCCTTGAACAGGGTGATGCGCCAGCCCACGCGCAGGAAGTAGATGACGACGCCGACGGCGAGCAGGGTCAGCAGCTCAAGCCACAGTTCGGCGGCCGTCATGCGGTGCGCGGCCAGCGCGTCGATGATGGCGCCCACGCGGCGCGGAATCCAGACGGTCAGTGTTGCCACGCCTGTCAGCATGACGGCGGCGGCGGCATACGCCGGCCAATGCTGACGCACGAAGCCGGCGATGAGCCTCGATAAACTCATGGTTACCTTTTGTTTTGAGTAATGGGGTGTCGCGGGGCGGAAGGACGGGCACGCGGACGGAAAGTACGCGTAGGATACAACAAGGCGGAAAAGCGCGCTGTGGACGGGCACGCAAAAAACGGGCCGTAGCCCGTTGTTTTGCTGCGTCAGTGCCGTACGCGCGGCTTACTTGCGGCCGCTGCCTTTGCCGCCGCCCAGCATGTCGAGCTGTTTCGATGGCGTGCCCTTGGGCGCTGCCTTGGCTGCCGGCTTGGCGGCCGGCGCAGCGGCGTGCTTCACGGCGGCCTTGGCCACGGTCTTGCCGGCGGTGCTGGCCGGCTTGGCGGCCGGTTTGCTCGAAGGAAATGGTTTCGCGGCCGGCTTGGCCGGTGCTGGCGCGGCGGCTTTCGCTGGTGCCGCGGCGGGGGCAGGTGCGTGCTTGGCCGCTTCAGGCTTGGCTGCCGGTTTCGCTTCGACGGCTTTCACGGCCGGCTTGTCGGCGGCCTTCTCGGCAACCTTGGCCGGTGCTGCCGCTGGCTTGGCTGCCGGGGCGGCAACAGCGGCTGGCGCTGGCGCGGCCTTGGCGGCAGGCTTGGCTACGTCGGCCGGCTTGGCCACTTCGGCCGGCTTGGCGGCAACTGGGGCGGGCGCCGCTGCCGGCGCAGGTGCTGGCGCAGGTGCGACGACGGCCAGCGCGGGCTTGGCTGCGGCAGGAGCAGGAGCAGGAGCGGTTGCGGCGGCAGGGGTGGCCGCATCGAGGCGGGCCTTGGCCGAGGCCAGCAATTCCGCCTGGGTGCCCGAGGCGATGCCGAACAGCTGGCGGCTGTAGGCCAGCACGCTCTCGATGCTTGGCTGCGCCTGGCTGGTGCTGTAGCTGAAGAAGTCGCGCGGGTCCTGCGTGACCAGCAGGTGCTGCGCCGTTTCCGCCGTCTGCGAGATGGCGGCCTTGCCGGCGTTCAGGTTCAGGGCGATGATTTTTTCGGCGCTTTCAAAGACTTTGCTGGTCAGGAGGCTGAAGATTTGCAGCTGGTTTTCCAGTTGCGACTTGGCGGCGCTGGAAATGTGTTCAGGAAGCGGAAACATATTTACTCCTTTGTACGGATTAAAATGCTGGCAAAACGCTCTGCAAAATCCCGAAAACCAGAGTTGGCCGCGTTTTGTAAAGTGGGTAGCGTGCTGAATAGCTGATCATAGACTTTTTATGATGCAACGCAATATGAATATTCTAGCGGTGATTCGAGTTAGTTGAAAGTTATTTTCTCAAGGGCGTGCGCCGTGTGCCTGCGCTATTCATGCGCCCGGCGGCATTTGCGGGAAGTTTGCGCGCGCGCAAGGCGTTGCCAGAGAATCTATGGCTACGCTCTTGCCAGTGGCTGGTTTCTTGCACTGCAGCATCCGTGGGAAGTATATAAAATGGCAATTAGCTGGAAGCACCAGACACAGTCGTCAACCGAAGGAGTGTCCGCATGGACCTAGTCATCCGCAATGCCAGCCTGCCCGACGGGCGCCGCGCCATCGATATCGCCATCGAGGGCGGCCGCATCGCCGCCGTCGGCCCCGCCTTGCCCGTGACGGGCGCGCAAGAGATCGACGCCGCCGGCGACCTCGTCACGCCGCCCTTCGTCGACGCCCACTTCCACATGGACGCCACGCTCAGCTACGGCCTGCCGCGCGTGAATGCCTCCGGCACCCTGCTCGAAGGCATCGCCCTGTGGGGCGAGCTGAAACCGCAGCTGACGCAGGACGCGCTGGTCGAACGCGCCCTGCAGTATTGCGACTGGGCCGTGGCGCGCGGCTTGCTGGCCATCCGCTCGCACGTGGATATCTGCGACCCGCGCCTGCTGGCCGTCGAAGCGCTGCTCGACGTCAAGCGGCAGGTGGCGCCGTATCTCGATCTGCAACTGGTGGCCTTTCCGCAGGACGGCATCCTGCGCAGTCCCGGCGCCTTCGATAATTTAAAACGCGCGATCGCCATGGGCGTCGACGTGGTGGGCGGCATCCCGCATTTCGAGCGCACCATGGCCGACGGCGCGGAATCCGTGCGCCTGCTGTGCGAATTTGCCTGCGAGCGTGGCCTGATGGTCGACATGCATTGCGACGAATCGGACGACCCGCTGTCGCGCCACATCGAAACCCTGGCCTTCCACAGCCAGCGCCTCGGCATGCAGGGCAGGGTGGCGGGCTCGCACCTGACCTCCATGCACTCGATGGACAATTATTATGTGAGCAAACTGCTGCCCCTGATCCGCGAGGCGGGCGTGGCGGCCATCGCCAACCCCCTCATCAACATCACCCTGCAGGCGCGTCACGACACGTATCCGAAGCGGCGCGGCATGACGCGCGTGCCCGAGATGCTGGCCGCCGGCATTCCCGTCGCCTTCGGCCACGACTGCGTGATGGACCCGTGGTACAGCCTCGGTTCCGGCGACATGCTGGAAGTGGCGCACATGGGTTTGCACGTGGGGCAGATGACGGGCCAGCAGGCGATGCACGAGTGCTTCCTGGCCGTTACCGAGACGCCGGCCGCCATCCTGGGCCTGGACGGCTACGGCATCGCGCCCGGCTGCCATGCGGATTTGCTGATCCTCGATTGCGGCTCCACGGTGGAAGCGCTGCGCCTGCGCGCGGCGCGGCGCCTGGTGCTGCGGCGCGGGAAAGTCGTCAGCGAGGCGCCGCGCGCGCAATCGCGCCTGCACCTGCCGGGGCGGCCCGACAGTGTGAACTTCCGCCTGGGGCGCTGATACAATCGGCCATCACTTGTCATTGGGAGCACCGCCTTGAAAGAAATTGATATCCGTCCGGCCAACGAAGCCGATTTCGACGCCATGTGGGCCATCTTCCAGGTCCTGGTGGCCGCTGGCGACACCTATACCTTCCCCGCCGATACCTCGCGCGAAGAGTGTCACGCCTACTGGTTCGGTCCCGGCGTGCAAAGCTTCGTCGCCGTGATGGGCAGCGAGCGCCTGCTGGGCATGTACAAGCTGGTGGCGAACCAGCCGGGTCATGGATCGCACGTGGCCAATGCCTCGTTCATGGTCGATCCCGCCGCGCAAGGCGTGGGCGTGGGCCGCCTGATGGGCGTGCACTGCATGGAAGAAGCGCGCCGCGCGGGCTACCTGGCGATGCAGTTCAACTTCGTCGTCAGCACCAACCTGGCCGCCGTCACCTTGTGGAAAAAACTGGGCTTCACGGTGGTCGCCACCTTGCCGCTGGCCTATCGCCACGCGCAGCTCGGCTATGTCGACGCCTACGTGATGTACCAGCTGCTGACCGACCCGATGCAGTGGCCGGCATGAGCGGCGCCATGACAGAGCCGATTACCGTCATCGAGACGCCCCGTCTGCGCCTGCGCACGGCCGCCCTGGACGATGCGGCCTTCTACATGGAGCTGGTCAACGACCCGTCGTGGATCGCCAACATCGGCCAGCGCAACATCCACACGCTGGAAGCGGCCCGCGCCGCGCTGGAGTCGGGACCGATGGCGCAGTTCCGCGAACACGGTTATTCGCTGTACATCGTCGAACGCCGCAGCGATGGCGCGCCCGTGGGCATGGCCGGCCTGGTGCGCCGCGACAGCCTGCCCGGCCCCGATATCGGCTATGCCGTGCGCCCCGCCTACTGGGGCCAGGGCTATGCCTGGGAGGCGGCGGCCGCCATCGTGCGGCATGCGCAGCACGTGCTGCGCCTGCCCACCCTGTACGGCATCACCTCGCTGCAGAACCAGGCGTCGATCAATCTGCTCAACAAGCTGGGGCTGCGCTTCGAGCGCTTTACGCGCCGCCAGCCGGATGGCAAGGATACGAATGTCTACCGCCGCGATTTTCGTCTGGATTGAATGGACAAGGCGTATCGTCAGGCTGAAAAATAGTATTTAAAATCTGGCCGCTTTTGTAGTGGTGGCGCGCAGTCTTTGTTTTTATAGTTGGCATACCGGTGGAAGACCGCCGGACTATAAAAACTGGAGACTCGTGATGAAAATCGTTACTGCTATTGCATGGGGCGGCATGATGTCCGCCGCCTGCGCGTCGATGCCGGCGGCATTGGCGCAAAGCTGCTCGGTGCCCGTCCTCAAGGTGCTGGCGCAAAAAAGCCTGGGCCTGACCGTGATGGAAAAGACCCTGGCCGAGTATGAAAAGAAAAACGGCACCAAGGTGCAGATCAGCTATTTCGGCGAAAACGACCGCCGCTCCAAGGCCAGGCTCGACGCTTCCACCAAGGCCGGCTCCTACCAGATCTATTACATCGACGAAGCCAACGTGGCTGAATTTGCCACGGCCGGCTGGGTCGTCCCCCTGCTCAAATACCTGCCCAAGGACGCCGACTACGACGACTTCCTGCCGGGCCGCCGCGCCGTCGCCTCGTACAAGGGCGTGGCGTATTTCGCTCCCCTGATCGGCGGCAGCGACTTCCTGTTCTACCGCCGCGACCTGCTGGAAAAGGCCGGCATCGCCGTGCCGAAGACGCTCGACGAACTGGTCGCCGCCGTGAAAAAACTGAACAACCCGCCGAACGTGTATGGCTGGGCGGCGCGGGGCCAGCGCGGATCGGGCATGAATGTGTGGCGCTGGGCGCCGTTCATGCTGGCCGCCGGCGGCAAGTGGGAAAACAATGGCGTGCCGGCCTTCAATTCGCCGCAGGCCGTGAAGGCCACCACCCTGTACCGCGAGCTGTTCAAGTATTCGCCGCCGGGCGGCGCCACCTACGACTGGAGCAATGCGCTCGAAGCATTCAGGTCGGGCAAGGTAGCGTTCATGATCGAATCGACGCCGTTCGCCGACTGGATGGAAGACCCGAAAAAATCCTCGGTGGTCGACAAGGTGGGCTATGTGCGCCCGCCATCGCCGCTGCCATCGGCCGCGTATGGCCACGGCCTGGCCATCTCCGCCACGGGGGCCAGGGATGAATGCACGCGCCAGGCGGCCGGCAAGTTCATCGCCTGGGCCACGGGCAAGGAGCAGGAACAGGCGCGCCTGAAGGATAACGTCTTCAGCGACTACAACCGCAGCAGCACCATCGCCAGCGAGTACTTCCGCAAGCACGTCAAGCCGCAGATCCAGGCGGGCCTGACGGACACCACGCCCGTCTCGCGCGTCACCATCTGGCCGAGCCCCGAGTGGCCGAACATCGGCGACAACCTGGGCGTCGTGCTGGAAGAAGTGTTTACGGGCACGCGCGGCGACGTGCAAAGCGCGCTCGATGAGGCGAACGAGTATGCGACGGAAGTGATGCAGCGGGCCAGCAAGCGTAAATAAGCCCATATCGCCAACGACTCCACCAGCTAAAACCAGGGGTCAGACCCGACTGGTCTGACCCCAGCTCTTGCTTTTGGGGTAACGCCAGCGCTTGTCCGCTCTCGTTTGAAAGCCATGACCATGCCACACTTCATCCGCAAGAAACGCCACACCTGGCTGCCGGCCGTCTTTCTGACGCTGCCGCTGCTGGTCCTGCTGATCCTGGGCCTGGTGCCCAGCATCGCCGCCATCAACCTGGCCCTGCAAAACCGCGTGCTGCGCTACAGCGACAGCGACTACGTCGGCTTTGCCAATTTCATCCGCCTGTTCGGCGACCGCCGCTTCCTCAATGCCGTGCAGGTGTCGGCCATCTGGGAAGTGGTCACCGTGGCCGGCTCGCTGCTCGTCGGCGTGCTGCTGGCCGTGTTCCTGTTCGAGAAAGTCAAGGGACGCACGCGTGACGTCATCGCATTGCTGCTGATCGTGCCCGTGCTGCTGCCGCGCGTGTCGGCCGCCTTCATCTGGAAGTTCATGTACTCGCCGCTGATGGGCATCCTCAACTGGCTGCTCGAATGCGTGGGTCTGGGCGGCACGGCCCTGCTGTCCGACCCTGCCACGGCCCTGTATGCGGTGGCGCTGGTCGATATCTGGCAGTGGGGCCTGTTCTTCGGCGCCGTCATCCTGAAGCTGCTCGAAACCCTGCCCGCCGAACCGCTGGAAGCGGCGCGCCTCGATTACGCCAGCACGCTCCAGGTGTATGCCTACATCGCGCTGCCGATGCTGAAGGTGCCCATCATGAGCCTCGTGTTCATCAAGATGGTCGAGTCGCTGCGCTCGTTCGACCTGATCTACGTGATGACCAAGGGCGGCCCCGGCATCTCCACCGAAACGCTGGACATGTACGCGTATGCGCAAGGCATCGGCCTGATGGGCAAGGTGTCGTACGCCTCCAGCATGGCCGTGCTGATGATGCTGGCCACGACTGTCATCTTCACTCTACTCTGGAAGCGGGTCGCCAAATGGGAAAATTAACTATGGCGCGCGGCGTTGGCGCCGTCACCACCACCGCCATCACCACCGTGATTATCCTGGTGGCGCTGTTTCCCATCCTGTGGGCCGTGCTCAATTCCTTCAAGGAGCTGATGGATATCGTCACGCCCGTGCCGCGCTTTTTCTTCAGCCCGACCCTGGCCAACTACCAGCAGGTGCTGGCCAGCCCCGAGGTACTCACGGGACTGGGCAACAGCGTGGCCATCGTCGGCGTGGCCGTGCTGTTGGGCGCCGTGCTGGGCGTGCCGGCCGCGTATGCGATCGCCCGCTATCCGATTCCGGCGAAGAAGGATATCCAGTTCTTCCTGCTGTCCCTGCGCTTTTTGCCGCCCGTGGCCGTCGCCATCCCGCTGATCTCGATCTGGATCGACCTGGGGCTGTACGACTCGCGCCTGTCGATGGTGGTGACGTATCTGCTGGTGACTTTGTCGACCATCATCTGGCTGTCGATTCCCGCCTTTGCCCGCATCCCGAAGGAAATCGAGGAAGCGGCTGCGCTCGACGGCTACGGCCCCTACCAGGTGTTCTGGCACGTGGCCCTGCCGGTAGCGTCGAAGACCCTGATGGGCGGCATCGTCTTCAGCTTCGTGCTGGTCTGGAATGAACTGATGATCGCGCTGGCGCTCACCTCGTCGAAAAGCATGACCCTGCCCGTGGTGGCGTCGGCGTTTACCTCGATGGGCCAGGAAGTGCCGTGGGGCGTGGTGAACGCTTCCACCGTGCTGCTGGCGCTGCCGCCGCTGCTGTTCGTCGGCATCCTGGGACGGCTGCTCAACTCCATGCTCAAACATAAATAAGGAATTCATCATGCAAGCACTCGTACTGGAACAGGCGGAAAAAATCACCTTGCGCGACATCGACATGCCGCTCGTCGTCGGCCCGCGCGACGTGAAGATCAAGATTCATACTGTCGGCATCTGCGGCAGCGATGTGCATTACTTCAAGCACGGCAAGATCGGCCCCTTCGCCGTCGAAGCGCCGATGGTGCTCGGCCACGAAGCGTCCGGCGTGGTGGCCGAAGTGGGGGAGGAGGTGACGCATTTGAAAGCGGGCGACCGCGTCTGCATGGAGCCGGGCGTGCCGCAGTTCGATTCGCCGGCCACCATGCGCGGCCTGTACAACCTCGACCCGGCCGTGCGCTTCTGGGCCACGCCGCCCATCCACGGCTGCCTCACGCCGTACGTCGTGCATCCTGCCGCGTTTACCTTCAAGCTGCCCGACAACGTCAGCTTCGGCGAAGGCGCCATCGTCGAGCCGCTGGCCATCGGCCTGCAGGCGGCCAAGAAGGCGGCCATCAAGCCGGGCGACGTGGCGGTGGTCATCGGCGCCGGCACCATCGGCGCGATGACTGCGCTGGCCGCGCTGGCGGGCGGCTGCTCGCGCGTGATCCTGGCCGACCTGGTGCCGGAAAAGCTGGCCCTGTTCGCCGATAACGCCGCCGTGAGCACGGTCGACGTGCGCCAGGCCAGCCTTTCCGATACGGTGCGCGAGCTGACCGATGGCTGGGGCGCCGACATCGTCTTCGAGGCCAGCGGCAGCATGCGCGCCTACGACCACATCGTCGACTTGCTGTGCCCCAACGGCTGCCTGGTGCTGGTCGGCATGCCGCCCGAGAACGTCCCTTTCGATATCGTCGCCATCCAGGCCAAGGAAGTGCGCATCGAGTCGGTGTTCCGCTACGCGAACATCTTCCCGCGCGCCATCGCCTTGCTCGCCTCGGGCAAGATCGACGTGAAGCCCTTCATTTCGCGCACCTTCGGCTTTGCCGACGGCGTGCAGGCGTTCGAGGAAGCGGCCAAGGGTCATCCGCGCGACGTCAAGATACAAATCGAACTGGCAGGAGACTGATCATGGCAAACATCGCCTGCAGGCAGCTGCACAAGACCTATGACCAGAAGACGGCCGTGCTGCAGCCGTTCGACCTGGAGATCGCCGACGGCGAATTCATCGTCCTGCTGGGGCCTTCGGGCTGCGGCAAGTCGACCCTGCTGCGCATGATCGCGGGCCTGGAAGACATCAGCGGCGGCGAGCTGCACATCGGCGGGGCCATCGTCAATGATTTGCCGCCGCGCGCGCGCAATGTGGCGATGGTGTTCCAGAACTACGCGCTGTATCCGCACATGACGGTGTACGACAACATCGCCTTCGGTTTACGGCGCCTGAAGGTGCCGAACGACGAGATCGAGCGCCGCGTGCGCGAGGTGGCTGCCATCCTCAGCCTGGACAGCCTGCTGGAACGCAAGCCGCGCGCCATGTCGGGCGGCCAGCAGCAGCGCACGGCCATCGCGCGCGCCATGATCAAGACGCCGCAGGTGTTCCTGTTCGACGAACCGCTGTCGAATCTGGATGCCAAGCTGCGCGCGCAGCTGCGCGCCGACATCAAGCGATTGCACCGGCGCCTGCGCACCACCACCCTGTACGTCACGCACGACCAGTTGGAAGCCATGACCCTGGCCGACCGCGTGGTGCTGATGAAGGGCGGGCATATCGAGCAGATCGGCACGCCGGCGGAACTGTACAACCATCCGCGCACCCTGTTCGCGGCAGGGTTCATCGGCACGCCGGCCATGAACTTCATCGATGGCGTCGTCGAAAAAGACGGCGGCCAGACGCTGCTCGTGTGCGCCGGCTACCGCTGGCCATTGACGTCGCCCCGCTTCGCGGCGCTGCAGGCGGGTGCGCGCGTGGTCTTCGGCCTGCGCCCGAATCATTTGCGGGCGGCGCAGGAGCAGGAGCAGCCAGGCACGCATGGCCTGGCGTGCGTGATCGACCTGGTCGAGCTGCTGGGGGCCGAAGCGCTGATCAGCTTCCAGTGCGGGGCCTTGAGCCTGTCTGCCCTGCTGCCGGCGAATGCGGCCAACAGCGCGGCGCAGGTGGGCCAGACCCTGGCGCTGGCCTTCGATGAAGAGCACATGCACCTGTTCGACGCCGACAGCGGGCTGGCCGTGGCGGTCGGTGCTCAGCTAAGTGGTTAGAATAGCTGGCAACGAGACCGCGCAAGGGAACTGCCGTGACGCCTGACCTGGAACTGATCCACAAACCGATCCACGAATCGTTTCGCGCGTGGGCGCACGGCTTTCCGCACACCGTGGCGAAATGGCATTTTCATCCCGAGTACGAACTGCACTTCATCATCACATCGAACGGAAAATTTTTTATCGGCGACCATATCGGCAGTTACGGGGCGGGCAATCTGATCTTGACAGGGCCGAACCTGCCGCATAACTGGGTCAGCGAACTGCCGGAAGGCGTGGTGCTGCCCGAGCGCGACCTGGTGCTGCAGTTTTCCAGCGATTTCATCGAACGTTGCGCGCTGCTGTTCCCGGAAATGGCGCCCCTGAAATCCCTGCTGGGCGAGGCCGCCAGGGGCTTGCAGTTTCCCGATGCGCTGGGCCTGCGCCTGGTGCCGCTGATGAAGGAATTGACGACGGCGCAGGGCTTGCGCCGCGTCGAACTGTTTACGCGCCTGTTCGGCGAGCTGTGCGAGTGCCGCGAGCGGCGGCCCCTGGCCAGCGTCAGCTACCTGGCGCAGGCGGGCCGCTACATGTCGTCGACCATCAACCTGGTGCTGGCCTATATCAAGCAGAACATCACGCTCGATTTTTGCGAGCAGGACGTGGCCGACGTGGCGGAGATGAACACCTTGAAATTCACGCGTTTCTTCCGCAAGCACACGGGCACGTCCTTCATTCAATACGTGAACCAGGAGCGCATCGCGCTGGCCTGCGAGCTGCTGATGAACACGGACATGAAGGTCACCGATATCTGCTACCGCACGGGATTCAACAACCTTTCCAATTTCAACCGCCAGTTTTTGGCGCACAAGCAGATGTCGCCGTCGAAGTTCCGCTCCTGCCTGCTGATGAACATGCCCGAGCCGTCCGGCGACGGCCATCCTTAACTCTCTTTTGGAATCAAATGACTTATCTCGGTATCGATATCGGCACTTCCGAAGTCAAGGCCATCCTCACCGATGACGCGCAGACCATCCTTGCCAGCGCTGGCGTGACCCTGCGTGTCTCCAGCCCCCATCCCGGCTGGTCGGAACAGAATCCCGAAGACTGGTGGCACGCCACCCTGGACGTGATCGCCGCCATCCGCGCCGCGCAGCCGGTGGCGTTTTCCGGCTTGCGCGGCATCGCCCTGTCGGGCCAGATGCATGGCGCCACGCTGCTCGACAAGCAGCAGCACGTGCTGCGCGCGGCCATCCTGTGGAACGACACGCGCGCCTTTGCCGAATGCGTGGAACTCGAGGCGCTGGTGCCCGAGTCGCGCGCCATCACGGGCAACCAGGCCATGCCCGGTTTCACGGCGCCCAAGCTGCTGTGGCTGCAGAAGTACGAGCCATCGCTGTTCCGCGCCACGGCCAAGGTCCTGCTGCCCAAGGATTACGTGGCCCTGCGCCTGACGGGCGAGTATGTGTCCGACATGTCCGACGCTTCCGGCACCCTGTGGCTGGACGTGGCCAAACGCGACTGGTCCGAGCGCATGCTGGCCGCCACCGGCCTCTCGCGCGAGCACATGCCGCGCCTGGTCGAGGGCAGCGCCGCCGCCGCGCAGGTGCGGCCCTCGCTGTGCCAGGAATGGGGCATCGCGCACGCGGTGGTGCTGGCCGGCGGCGCGGGCGACAACGCCGCGGCGGCTGTCGGCCTGGGCGTGGTGGAGCCGGGCGCCGGCCTGCTGTCGCTGGGGACCTCGGGCGTGCTGTTCGCCGGCAGCGACGGCTTCGCGCCCAATCCGGGCCAGGGCGTGCACGCATTCTGCCATTGCCTGCCCGAGCGCTGGCACCAGATGAGCGTGATCCTCAGCGCCGCGTCCAGCCTCAGCTGGGTGGCAAGGCTGACGCAGTCGAACGACATCGGCGAATTGGTGGCGCTGGCGGAAAATGTCGAGGCGCGCACGGCCCCCGTCTTCCTGCCTTACCTGAGCGGCGAGCGCACGCCGCACAATGACGCTTCCGCGCGCGGCGTGTTTTTCGGTTTGTCGACAGAGCACGGGCGCGCGGAACTGGCCTACAGCGTGATGGAAGGCGTGGCCTTTGCCATGGCCGACGGCAATGCGGCCCTGCGCAGCGCCGGCACGCATCTGGAAGAGGCATCGTTCGTCGGCGGCGGCTCGCGCAGCCGCTTCTGGGCGCAGCTGTGCGCGAATGCCTCGGGCTTGCGGGTGCTGCGCCACGACCATGGCGTGGCCGGCGGCACCCTGGGCGCGGCGCGCCTGGCGCAGATGGCGGCGACGGGCTTGCCGCCCGCGCAGGTGTGCACGCGCCCGGCCGTGCAGGAAACGGTGGCGCCGCAGGCGTGCGGCGTGCTGGACGAGCGCCTGGCGCGCTACAGGCGTTTGTATCCGCTGCTGCGCGAGGAGTTCGCGGGCGCGGCGGCGGCGCGCTGACGGGGCCGGCAAGATTGCCTGCCGGACCATGCTGTGGGCGCGGGAATATGGCCAGACAGTCAATCTTCCCGTGTAATTTGTTGTTTCTATGTTGAAAGTGTTTCTCTAGCGAAAGCGCCGCTTGGTTTTTCACGGGGCACGCCGCATGATTTCCGTATTCGGTGAGAATTGGATAGATTTGGCGGCGTCTTTGTTGCCATCCTGTTCTTGCCGCCGGGAGAAACACATGCAACTCGCGAATCTGAAAATCTCCGTCCGCCTGGGTCTGTTGGGCGCCTTCTTCTTTCTTGCGCTGGTGTTCGTCGGCGCGCGCGGCTGGAGCGCGCTCGACGCGGCTAGCGCGCGCGGCAACGAAGCCATGCAGCGCTCCGTGGCCCTGACGGAAGCCGTCGACGCGGCGCGCAGCGCGCAGGTGGAATTCAAGATCCAGGTCCAGGAATGGAAAAACATCCTGCTGCGCGGCGGCGATGCGGCCGCCTTCCAGCGCTACCGCGAAGCGTTCGTCGCCAGCGGCGCGCAGACGCGCAAGGAATTGAAAGGCCTGCAGGCCATGATGGGGGCGTTGAAACTCGATACGGCGCCCGTGGAGCATGCGCTGCAGGCGCACGATGCGTTGGGCGTGAGCTACCTGGCGGCGCTGCAAAAGTATGACGGTGCGCGCGCCGACAGCGCCCAGACGGTCGATGCGCTGGTCAAGGGCATGGACCGCGAACCGACGCGCCAGATCGACGCCATCGTCGCGGCCATCGGCAAGCAGTCGCACAGCCTGATGGCGCAGATGAAGGAGCAGGATGACGCCGCGCACCGCAGCGCCAGCATCGTCATGCTGGCCACCGTGCTGGTGACTCTGGTGGTCGGCAGCGTCACCGTGTGGTGGCTGATCCGCAGCATCACCGTGCCGCTGGGTGCGGCCGTCGGCATCGCCCAGCAAGTGGCGGCCGGCGACCTGCGCGACGTGGTGGCCGACGGCAGCCGCGATGAAATCGGCGACCTGCTGCGGGCCCTGAAAGCGATGAGCGGCAACCTGGCCGCCATCGTCGGCAGGGTGCGCGCCGGCACGGACGCCATCGCCATGGCGTCCGGCGAAATTGCCAGCGGCAATATGGACCTGTCCTCGCGCACCGAAGAACAAGCCAGTTCGCTGGAAGAGACGGCCGCCTCGATGATCGAGCTGACCACCACCGTGCGGCAGAATAACGACAATGCCGACCAGGCGCGCCAGCTGGCCGGCGGCGCGTCCGACGTGGCGCAGCGGGGCGGCGCGGCCGTGGCGCAGGTGGTGCAGACCATGAACCATATCAATGCCTCCTCGAAGCGCATCGTCGATATCATCGCCGTCATCGACGGCATCGCCTTCCAGACGAATATCCTGGCCCTGAATGCGGCCGTGGAAGCGGCGCGCGCGGGCGAGCAGGGACGCGGCTTCGCCGTCGTGGCCAGCGAAGTGCGCAGCCTGGCGCACCGCTCGGCCGCTGCGGCCATGGAAATCAAGCAGCTGATCGGCGAATCCGTGCGCACGGTGGAAGAGGGCAGCGTGCTGGCCGGCCAGGCGGGGCGCACGATGGATGAGGTGGTGAGCAGCGTGCAGCGCGTGAACGCCATCATCGGCGAGATCGCCGTGGCCAGCGTGGAACAGCGCGACGGCATCGAGCAGATCAGCATCGCCATCAGCCAGATGGATGGCGTGACGCAGCAGAATGCGGCCCTGGTGGAGCAGGCCGCCGCCGCCGCGGACGCGCTGCAGCAGCAGGCGGCCAGCCTGGCCGACGCCGTCAGCATCTTCAAGCTGCACGGGACGCCCGGTGTGGCGCTACCTGCCGGCGCCGCCCTGGCCCGCACGCTGTCGCTGGCCTGAAACAGGCATGCCCTGCGCCGCTTGATGCCAGTCAAGCGGCGCTTGATCAGGCAAATATCGCGCCGAAATTCTTATACTATTTCCTTTCAGCATGTATCTGCGCCCGGCCGCATGGCGCGTGTTGCAAAGGAAAACCATGTCCCGTACTTTCCGCCTGCCGGGTGACGCATGACGGCGCTGCTGCTGGCGCTGTGCCTGTGCCTGGCCGTGACGCTGAGCGTGCTGCTGGCCAGCCAGTGGCAGGCGGCGCGCATGTGGCGCATGCGCCATGCGACCGGCACGGTGCTGCAGGCGGCGCAGGCGCAGCGCATGGCAGATGCGCTGGCGCTGCTGCATGCATTGCCGGCGGCTATCGTCGGCACCGACCACGACGGCGTGGTGCAGTACCTCAATCCCCGTGCCAGCGCCATGGGGGGCTTGCTGGGCGACGATGGCCTGGGCCAGCCCGTGACCGAGCTGCTGCCGCTGTTCCATGACGGCACGCCCATCGACGCGGCGCGCCAGGTGCGCGACTGCGTGGCGCGCCAGGAAGTGCTGGAGGTGGCGCGCGGCGCCGTGCTGCTGCGCCATCTCGACGGCAAGCGCATCGACGTGCAGTACAGCTGCGCGCCGCTGGCGCAGGGCGGCGCGGTGCTGCTGCTGCACGATGTGTCGGCCCGCCGGCGCGCCGAGCAGCAGCTGGAATTCATCGCCCACCACGATGGCTTGACGGGACTGCCGAACCGCCTGCATTTCCAGATCCGCTTCGAACACGGCATCGCCTACGCGCGCCGCCACCAGGGTTTGCTGGCCGTGCTGTTCGTCGACATCGACCGCTTCAAATCCATCAACGACAGCCTGGGGCACGACGTGGGCGACCAGGTGCTGACGGAGTTCGCGCGCCGGGTGCAGCAGTGCGTGCGCAAGGTCGATACGGTGGCGCGCCAGGGCGGCGACGAATTCATCATCCTGCTGACGGAACTGCGCACGGCGCACGATGCCGAGCGGGTGGCCGAAAAAATCGTCGCCGCCATCGCCGCGCCCTTCGTCATCGGCGAGTACAGCCTATCGGTGGCGGCCAGCGTGGGCGTGGCCCTGTACCCGGACGACGACGACGACGTCAATGCGCTGATCGAAAAGGCCGACCTGGCCATGTATGCGGCCAAGCGCCACGCGCCCGGTACCTGTCTGCGCTATGCCGCGCGCATGCAGACGCAGACGTATTCGCGCACCATCCTCGAGACGGCCCTGCGCCACGCGCTCGAACGCGATGAATTCGTCCTGTTCTACCAGCCGCGCATGGACTTGAGGAAGCGCAGGATCACGGGCGTGAAGGCGCTGCTGCGCTGGAAGCACCCGGAACTGGGCTTGATGATGCCGCTCGACTTCTTGCCGGTGCTGGAGGAAAGCGCCCTGATCCTGCCGGTGGGAGCGTGGGTGATGGCCACGGCGGTGGAACAGGCGCGCAGCTGGATCGCGCAGGGGCAGATGCTGACGGTGTCCGTCAGCCTGTCGGCGCGCCAGTTCTACCAGCGCGATATCGCGCGCAATTTCGCCGCGGCGCTGGAGGCGGCCGGCGTGCCGGGCCATTGCATCGAGCTGGAAATCGCCGCCGGCATCCTGATCGACAGCAACCAGAACTGCGAATTGATACTGCGCCAGTTCCGCCAGCTGGGCATGGCGATCGCCATCAGCGATTTCGGCACGGGCGACGCGTCGCTCACTTACCTGAAACGCTTTCCCACGGATGCCGTGAAGATCGAAAAGTGCTTCGTCGACGACCTGGGCAAACCGGGCGGAGACGGCGCCATGGTGCGCGCCATCGTGGCGATGGCGCGCACGCTGGGCTTGCGCACCATCGCCGGCGGCGTGGAAAGCGGCGAGCAGCTGGAACTGCTGGCCGAGATGGGCTGCGACGAGGCGTTCGGCTATTTTCTCGGCCGCGCCATGGCGCCCGAGGCGATCGAGGAGCTGCTCAAGTCGCCTAGCCCGGCCTGACGGACAGTGCCGCCAGCAGCACGGCGGCCAGCACGGCCGCGGCGCCGATCACGCGCGCCAGGCGCATGGCCTGGCGCGGCGCGTACGGCAGCAGCCAGATCAGCAGCAGACCGCAGCCCGTCAGGCTGCCGACCCAGCAGACGAAGCCATAGCCCCCGCCGGCGAGGTGCATGGCCCAGGCCAGGGCCGCCGCCAGCGCCAGCCAGCCCGTCCACTGCAGGCGGCGGCGCAGCGGGGCGGGCGGTTCCGTGCCGCGCCCGTGCAGGTCGGCGTAGTGGCGGTCCATGGCCAGGCATAGCGAGGACAGGCCCGCATAGCACAGCGCGAAGACGAGGAAATTGGCTAACAGTTCCATCACGCGGCCTCCATCGTCGTCGGCGCCGGCTTGGCCGGTGCTGGTTTGGAGGCTTTCACGGGCAGCGGTTTCAATTTGAACGCCGCGTACGCGAGGCCCAGGCCCAGCACCAGCACCACCAGGTCGAAGGCGGCCACCGCCACGGGGCCGCGGCCGAGGAACAAGGTCACGCCCAGGTGCGCATCGCTCGTGAAGACGTTCAGCACGGGCAGCGCCGCCAGCAGGAAGGCGCCGGCGGCCAGCTGCATGCGCCACATGGCGCGCGACGGGCGCAGCTGGGCGATGATAGCGGCCAGGGCCCAGGCGCCGAAGAAGCAGGCGATTTCCTCTTGCGGCCGGTCTTCCATCGCCACCGGCAGCAGGCGGTTGGCCCAGAAATAGGCACCGAAGGCGATCGGGATGCCGGCGATGGCGCCGATGTTGAGCGCTTCGACCAGGCGCAGGCCGAAGCTGGCGCGCTTGCCGGCGGCCAGCGCCTTGGCCTGCTTCTGGCGCGTCTTGACGGCCCACAGCAGGGCGCCCGTGGCGACCATGGCGCAGCCGGCCAGGCCGGAGAGGAAGAACAGGGCGCGCAGCAGCGGTCCGCCGAAATGCGCGACGTGCAGGCCGACCATCACGCCGTGCGTGGCGGCGGCGCCTGGCTGGGCCTCGCCGTCGGTCGACAGCAGCTTGCCGGATACGCCGTCGAATTCCATCGACGGCTGCTTCGACGACATGTTGCGTCCGCCCGCGCGCGTCAGCGTGATGGTGGCGTTGGCGTCGCCCGGGTGGTTGACGGAGATGCGCTCGACCTTGCCGCCCCATTGCTGTTCCGCCTGGCGCACGAGGGGCGCGATCGGCGTCAGCGGCGCGGCCACGCCGGCCGGCTTGCTGTCGCCCGAGCGGCCGGGAAAGGCTTCGGCGAAGAAGGCGTCCTGGTCGCCCTTGTAGGCGGCCGTGGCGCCGGACGGCATGTACAGGAACATCAGGGTGACCAGGCCCGTGTAGGTGATCATGATGTGGTAGGGCAGGGCCAGCACGGCCGTCACATTGTGCGCGTCGAGCCACGAGCGCTGGCCCTTCTTCGGCCGGAAGGTAAACAGGTCCTTGAAGATGCGCTTGTGCGTGACAATGCCGCTGATGATGGAGACGAACATGAACATGGCGCAGAAACCCACGATCCAGCGGCCCCAGATGGCCGACATGTAGTGCAGGTCGAAATGCAGGCGGTAGAGGAATTCGCCACCGCGCGTTTCGCGCGGCTTCGATAGCACCTGGCCCGTGGCCGGGTCGGCTTTTTCGCTATGAAAATTGCCGCGCCGTCCGCGTTTCTTTTCGCCCGGTTGCGACGGCTTGCTCCAGCCCAGCTGCGTGGCGGGGCTGCGCTCGCCGGGCAGGCTGATGAACCAGCGCGTGGCGCCTTCTGCCCGCTCCTGCATCGCCTGCTGCGCGACCTTGGCCGCTTCCTCGGTGCTCACTTCGCTGGCGGCGGCGCCGTGCAGCTCGGGCTGCATCCACAAGGTGATTTCATTGCGGTAGTAGCTGGCCGTGCCGGCGCAAAACACCAGCAGCAAGATCCAGCAGACGAGCAGGCCGGACCAGGTATGCAGCCATGCCATCGACTGGCGGAAACCTTCTTTCATGCGAGACTCCAGGATAGTGCGCCCATCGACTGCAGGATGGCGGCGATGACGGCGGCCGGAATCAGGAGACCCAGCCAGGCGCGCAGGGCGCTGCGCGTGGCGAAGACCCACAGCACGGCGCAGGTGTAGACGGCAAACGACAGCAGGGTGGCCGTCATGACGGCTTCGGAACGGGCCATGGGCAGGCTCACCGACAGCAGCATGGTGACCAGCGCGGCCAGCACGTAGCCGCCAGCGATGGCGGCCACGCTGCGCGATGCCACGCCGAGGCGGTACATGACCCCGGCGGAGAGCCGCAGGCGCGGCATTTTGATGATGGCTGGCGCTTGCATGGTCAGTCGTGATCCTTGCTGGGCGGCTGGGCCGGGCCGGCCGGCAGCGGCGTCACGCCTTGCGGCTGCACCAGGCTCAGGGTGGTCACGAACATGGCCTTGTCATACGCTTGCGCGCCGCGCTGTCCGGCCGTCTTGTCCGTGTGCTGCACTTCCAGCACATACGTGCCTTGCCATGGCAGCGCGAAGCTGACCAGGCCTTGCGCATCGCTCCACGCTTCCTTGCCCCAGCCCGACTGCACCACGGCGTTGACCTTGGCCTGCGCCAGCGGCTTGCCCTGGTAGCTGACCTGGAACTGGCCCGGCGTGCCGGTCGGTACCAGGTCCAGCGTCAGCGCGGGTGCTTGCGCCTTGGCGTCGGCGATCAGGCGCGCGGCCGGCACCCACACGGTGCGCGTGGTCTTGCCATCCTTTTTCTCTTCCCACGACGGGTAGGCGTTTTCCTCGACGATGATGCTTTCGCCGGCGCCCACCTTGCCATTGAGGAGGAAGGCGCCCGCCGTCTTGCTGGCCTGCAGCGGCTGCGCGCCCTTGGCCGACAGCCACGTCACGTTCTTGATGCTGAACTTGTCCAGCAGGCCGGGCGACGCTTCGCGCAGGTTGTCGCCGAATTCGCCGAAGTACACGCTGGCCGCCTTGCCGTCCTGCTGCAGCCAGATCTGGTGCGCGCTGGCGCTGCCGCAGGCGAGGGCCGCGCCCAGCAGGGCGGTGGCGAGGGCGCCGGGGCGCGCGATGGAAGCGATGTGCATGGTGTATCCCTTATCTTGTTATGTGAGTGGAAAAAACGGCCGGCGGTGCATCAATACTGGTAGCGCAGGTTCAGCGCCACGTTGCGCGGCTCGCCGTAATAGCCGCCGTTATAGAAACCCACGCGGCGGAAATACGTCTTGTCGAACAGGTTGTTGACGTTCAGGCTGGCCGACAGTTTCGCGCTGATCTGGTAGCGCGCCATCAGGTTGGCCAGCACGTAGCTGCCCTGGCTGACGCGGATCTTGCTCTTGTTCGGCAGGGTGGCCGTCGTCCAGATCTCGCTCTGCCAGTTCAAGCCGCCGCCGATGGTGAGATTTTGCAGCTCGCCCGGCAGGCGGTAGGTGGTCGAGACGCGCAGCATGTTGGTCGGCTGGATGGTATTGGTCACCACGCCCTTGCCCGTCTTCGAGCTGCTGTGCGTGTAGCCGGCGAACAGCTGCCAGCCGCGCAAGGGGCTGCCCGACACTTCCGCTTCGTAACCTTTGCTTTTCGTGCCCTTGCCCGTCGAGACATAAGGGCGGCTGCCATCCGGCAGCACGAAGGTCGGCGGCACCGACTTGTCTTCCTCGCCCAGATTGTCCTGCTTCGCTTCATACACGGCGAACGAGGCGTTCACGGCGCCGTCGAGGAATTCGCTCTTCACGCCCGCTTCCACGTTGCTGCCCGTGATCGGGTCGAGGAAGGTGTTGTTCTTGTCCTTCAGGTTTTGCGGCTTGAACAGGTCGGTATAGCTGGCGTACAGCGACGTGCTCTTGCTCACGTCGAGCACCACACCAGCGTATGGCGTGACGACGTCGTCCGTTTTATACGCGGAGCTGCGCTTCACAAAACGGCCCCCGGTGTCGTAACGGTCGCTATACGTTTCCCACTTCGACACGCGTGCGCCGGCCAGCAGCTTGACGCTGTCGGCGACATTGATGCGCGTGGCGATGAAGGCGCCCGACTGTTTCGTGGTGGCGACGTCGCGCGCGCCCGTGCGCGTGAGCGCCGGCTCGGGCACGTCGCCCGTCCAGTTGCGGAAGTCGGGGATGGTGGTGGCGAATGGCAGCGGATCGGGCAGCAAGGTTTCATTCGTCGTGCCCTTTCGCTTCCAGCCGTTCACGCCCAGCACCAGGTCGTGCCGGCGGCCGAACAGGGGAAAGCTGCCATTGGCCGACAGGTCGAAATTGTCCTGCTTTTCTTCGTAGGGGAAGGCGCCGCTCCAGACTTCCAGGCCGCTGCCGTCGCGTTTCGGATAGCCGCTGCCGCCGTAGAACAGCTTGCCGTTCGAGGAGCTGTCCAGGCGCCCGTAGGCGGCCTTGAGCTTCCAGTCGCTGGCGAAGCGGTGCTCGAGGTAGACATAGCTGTTCTGGAACTCGCGCTCCCAGCTGCTCCATTTGGCCGCCATATTGAACGAGCGGGGCATGTTGGCCGGCGTGCCGTCCGCGAAGAACAATGGCGTGGTGCCCCAGCTCGTGCCTTTCGGCGTGTTCTTTTGATAGTCGATGCCGGCCGTGAGCAACGTTGCAGGCGTCAGATCCGCCTCGACGATGACGGCACCCGCCAGCTTGCGTTCCTTGTACAGGTCCATGTAGGAATGGCGGTTCTGGCCGGCCACGACGACGCGCCCGCGGATGCTGCCGTCGGCATTCAACGGTGCGCTGATGTCGCCTTCGAGCCGCACCTTGCGCCAGGAACCGACGGTCAGGCCGGCCGAGGCGGAAAATTCCTTGCCGGGACGCTTGTGCAACATGTTGATGGTGGCCGACGGGTCGCCATTGCCGCTGACCAGGCCCGTGGCGCCGCGCACGATTTCGATGCGGTCATAGATGGCCGTGTCGAACAGCGCGTTCGACCCGGAATTGACGGCCACGCCGTCGATCTGGTAATTGCCGATGGAAAAGCCGCGCGCGGAAAAACTCGTGCGTTCGCTATCGTTTTCCTGCACCGTCACGCCCGTCGATTGCACCAGCACCTCGGCCAGGCTGTTCAAGCCCATGTCGTCCATGCGCTGGCGCGTCACCACGGAAATCGATTGCGGCGTTTCGCGCATCGACAGGCCCATGCGCGTGGCCGTGGCCATTTCCCTTGTCGTGTAGGAACCCGTGTGCTCCGTCGAGGCCTTGTCTTGCTGGGCCTGCACCTTGATTTCGCTCAGGGTGGCTTCCTCCGGCTTGGCGCTCGTATCGGCGGCCAGGGCCGTGCCTGCGCCCAGCGCCGCCGCCAGCAATGCCGCCTGCACGGCGGCGGCCAGCGGACGCAGGGCGGTATTGCCAACGGTTGGGGAAAACGGGCCGGCCACCATGCCGGCCAGCGAAACTGCTCGCGCCATGAAACATCCTTCTTCTCGTCTGCCAGCCGTCGGACGGCGGGCGTTTTTGGTAGGGGAGGCTTGCTTGGCGGTGTGGCCTGGCTGGCGCAGCGTGTCATCCAGCCATACGGCAGTCAGGCGACTGCATGCAGACTCTGGCGAGTCTAAATGTGAATGAGAACTATTCTTATTATAGTGCGGGGTTGTGAGACATGCAAGAGTGCGATGTTGTAAACGCGCACGGCCGCCCCGGTACTGGCGGCGGCCGTGGCGCGCGATGCTGGCTGCGCGGGGGCTTACAGCGCCGGCGTGTAGCGCACGGTGAGGATGATGTTGCGCGGTTCGCCGAAGTAATTACCACGGCGCAATTCGCCCGTGGCGGCCCAGTAGGTCTTGTCCGTTACATTGGCGATGCTGAGGCTGGCGCTCCAGTGGCGGTTGAAAATATACGCGGCGCGCGCGTCCCACACGGTGCGCCCGCCGTTGCGGAAGCGCACGTCGGGGTTGTCATCGGCCCGGTAGACATAGCCGCTTTGCGCCGAGACGCCGCCGCCCACCGTCCAGTGGTTCCAGGCGCCGGGCAGGCGGTAGCTGGTCGACACGCGCAGCATGTGCTTGGGCGTGACGGTGGGCGGCGTTTCGTCGCCTTCGCCGCGCGCGATATTGTAGGTGTAGCCGGACGACAGCTGCCAGCCCGGCAGCACTTCGCCGCTGGCGTCCGCGTCGATGCCCGTGCTGCGGATGGGGCGGCCATTGCGGTAGCAGCTGCCCGTCATGTCCCACTTCAGGCAATCGTCATTGCTGGCTTCGTCGTACACGGCCGTGTCGCGCTTGTCGATGCGGAAGGCGGCCAGCGCCACGTTCAGGCGGCCGTCGTACAGCTCGCCCTTCACGCCCGCTTCATAGGTATCGCCGACGACGGGTTTCAACGGTTGTCCGCCCAGGGTGTAGTACAGGCTCTGCGGCTGGAAGATGCTGGCGTAGCTGCCGTACACGGACCAGCGCTTGTCGAGGTCGAGGACCAAGCCCGCGTACGGCGTGAATTCGCGGCTTTCCTTGTAACGGCTGACGGGGTCGGTCGCCAGCTGGCCCGTGGTCTGCTTGTCGAACCAGCTCAGGCGGCCGCCCAGCAGCAGATGCAGGTCGGGGCGCAGTTCCCAGCGCGTGCTGGCGTAAGCGCCGTAGTGCTGCTCGTTCAGGTGCGGCAGCGAGTCCCAGGCCGGATGCGGGGGGCGGGCAAGCAGCGTATTGTTCGGATGGAAGACGTCGAAGGGCAGGCCGGGCGAGGTAGAGGCCGCGTGATCGTCGGTGAGGGCGCGCGAGACATTCATGCCCAGCAGTACCTCATGCCTGCCGCCCCAGGCCTGGAAGCTGCCCCCCACGTTGGCGTCCAGGCCCGTGGTGACGATATCCTGCTTGCGGTAATTGACCGTGTACAGGCGCGCCCCTCGCTGCGTGGCGGGATTGATGCTGCCGCGCACGATGGCCGCCTGCTGGTCGAAGGCCCCATACGTGCGGTTGAGGGCAACTTTGGCCTTCCAGTCGCTGCCAAAACGGTGTTCGAGGTCGGCGAACAGTTCGCCGATGGTGGCGTCGTGGCGGTTCCAGTCCTGCGCCAGCGACGTCGAGCGGCGCACGGGCAAGGTCGCGCCGTCGCTGTAGCGGGGCAGGCCGAACAGCCAGTAGCCGTCCGTCACCGTGTGCTGGCGGCGCGCGCCGGCGCGCACGGTGGTGGCGGCGTCGAGGTCCGCCTCGACGATGCCGTAGAACAGGGGCATGCGGCTGTGCGCCGCGTCATAGAAGTAATCGCGGTCTTCATAGGCGAGCAGCGCGCGCCCGCGCACGGTACCGGCCGCGTTCAGCGGCGCGCCTGCGTCGAGCTCGATGCGGCGCTGCTTCCAGCTGCCCACGGTGGCCGTCACATCGGCATGGGCTTCGGCGCGCGGGCGCTTGCGCACCAGGTTGGCCACGCCGCCCGGCGTGCCGGCGCCGACGATCAGGCCGGCCGAACCGCGCAGGATTTCCACGCGGTCATACACCGCCATGTCGGGGATCAGCCAGCCCGTGGCATTGTCGGAAATGCCGGGCATGCCATCGATCAGGTAAGACAGGGCGTTGCCGCGCGACAGGAATTCATGCGAGCCGAAGCTGCGGTTCATGCGCGTCAGGCCCGTGCTTTGCTCCAGCACCTGGTCCAAGGTGAACAGATTCTTGTCATCCATCTGCTGGCGCGTGACGACGGACACCGATTGCGGCGTGTCGCGCAGCGCGCGTTCCGTGCCCGCCAGGGTCACGGCGCGCGTCGTGTAGGCGCCCGTGCCTTCGCTGGTGGCCGTGCGCTCGCCATTGGCCGTCACGGTGATTTCCGACAGGGTCGCCGTTTCGCCCGTGGCCTTGGGCGCCGCCTTGATGATGACGGCATTGCCGTCGATCGATGCTTGCAGGCCGCTGCCGGCCAGCAGGCGATCGAGGCCGTCGCGCACGCTGAGCGTGGCGTTGATGGCGGGCGCCGTCTTGCCGGCCACCAGGTCGGGCGAAAACAGCAGTTGCAGATTGGCTTGCCGCGCCAGTTCATTCAAGGCTTGCCCCAGCGGCTGGGCGGCGATGGCCAGTTTGACGGCGGGTAAGGTTTGCGCCTGCGCCACGTTGAGCGTGCCCAGGGCCAGCATGGCGGCCAGGGCGAGGGGGGCGGGTTGCAGATTGAAGCGGGGGGACCACATGCGGCACTCTCCAGGTTATTTGTTGTCGATACACCTGGTAGACGCGGCGGCAGATAAAACCCTCACCTGCGAATGCGGCTTATTTTTATTTATTTTGTTGCAGATGCATGGCCGGCGCCTGCGCAGACATTGTTGCCGCCATGCGGATCTCGTTGGCGCTGCCGCTGTGCACGATCTGCACGGGCAGCAGCTGGGGCAGGGCGGCGGCGAAGCGGTCGAGCTGTGTCAGGCTGAAGCTGCCGCCGATGCGCAGGCGCGCAACGGCGGGATCGCGCACGAGCAGGCCCGTGTCGCCATAGCGCTCGAACTCGGCCAGGGCCGCGCCCAGCGGCACGTTGTCGAAAGTGATCCTGCCATCGCGCCACGGCGCCACGCTGCCGGGGGCCAGGCTGGCGATGGCCGACAGGCGGCCGCTGGCGTCGGCCGTGACGCCCTGGCCGGCCGTCAGGTCGACCTGGTCTTGCCGCGCGCCCGCCACGCGCACATGGCCATGCTGCACGGCCACGCGCAACTGGCCGTCCTGGGCCAGGGTGTTGCGCACGGCAAACTGCGTGCCCACCACCGTGACTGTCACAGGGCCGCTGAGCACGTTGAACGGCTGCCCTTGCTTCGCTTGCACCTGGAACAGCGCTTCGCCGTGCGCCAGGCGCACTTCGCGGCGCTGGCGGTACACGGTGACGTGCAGCTGCGTGGCCGTGTCGAGCTGCACCTTGCTGCCGTCGGGCAGGGACACGGCCAGGCGCTGGCCCCGCGCCGTGGCATACGACTGACTGAACGTGGGTTGTTGCCACCACTGGTAGCCGCCCGCGCCCACGCCGAGCAGCAGCATGGCGGCGGCCGCATACGGCAGCGCGCGCAGCCAGTGCCGGCGGGGCGCGGACACTGGCGCAGGGGAAGCCGGGGGCACCGTCCAGCGCGCGGCGACGTGCGCGGGAATGCGGCGCACGGCGCGGTGCGTATCTTCCAGCTGCGCATACGCCTGGGCGTGACGCGCATCGGCCGCCAGCCAGGCGGCAAACTCGGCCTGTTGCTGCGCATCAAGGTCGCCGCGCCGGCTGAACCAGTGGGCCGCCGCCAGTGCCAGCGGATCTTGCGTGGCGGCAAAAGCAGAATGGTCGCGCAAGTCCGCCTCGTCCTGGGCGGAGGGGCCGAAGTCATGGCGGGGCGGGCGGGCTGTCATGGGCGCCATTATGTGGCTTCCTGCAAGGAATGCAACTGCAGCAACTGCGCCCGGCAACTGAGCATGCCGCGCGCGATATGTTTTTCCACCATGCTCACGGATATGCCCATGCGCGCGGCGATCTGCGCGTGCGGCAATTCTTCGAACACGTGCAGCACGAAGGCGTCGCGGCAGCGGGGCGGCAGGGCGTCGATGGCGGCCACGCAGGCTTGCCAGTCCTGGCTGCTTTCCAGTGCCTGTTCCGGCTGCAAATGCTGGGGCCCTGCCGGATGCGCCGCTTCCGGCAGGGCGTCGAGTTCCTCGTGCTGGCGCAGGGCGGCGCGGCGGTGCTGGTCGATCATCAGGTTGCGCGCCGTGCGGTACAGCAGCGCGCGCGGTTCGCGCACGGCCGCTTCGCCCAGCACGCGCAGATAGCTTTCCTGCACCAGGTCGGCTGCAGCCTCGCGGTTGCGCAAGCTGCGCCAGCAAAAGTTCAACAGTTCTTGGTAATAGCGTGCAACCACGGCGTCCGATGTATGAGTCCGCAGCGAGGAATGCCGCATATGAGAATGATTCTCATTATACGGTATGCCGGGATGCGGCGTTAAGCGGCTTGCCGCACCGTGGCAGGCGTACAACGCTTTGCCGGGCGGCGGGCATCGGTTAACATGGGAAGTTAATAGGGAGGCAAGATGGCTATTCAAATTATCAATACGGCACCGATGGCCGGCCAGCGGCCCGGCACCTCGGGCTTGCGCAAGAAGGTAGCGGTCTTCAGCGCCCCGCAATACCTGGAAAACTTCGTGCAAAGCGTGTTCGACACGCTCGGCGACTGCCGCGGCCAGACCCTGGTGCTGGGCGGCGACGGGCGTTACTACAACCGGGCGGCCATCCAGACGGTGCTGCGCATGGCGGCCGCGCACGGCTACGCGCGCGTGCTGCTGGGGCAGGGCGGCATCCTGTCGACGCCGGCCGTCAGCTGCGTGATCCGCAAGCATGGCGCCAGCGGCGGCATCATCCTGTCGGCCAGCCATAATCCGGGCGGTCCCGATGGCGATTTCGGCATCAAGTACAACATCGCCAATGGCGGCCCGGCGCCCGAAAAGGTCACGGAAGCCATGTTTGCGCGCACGCAAACGATCACCGAATACCGCATCAGCGACGCGGCCGACATCGACCTCGACGCCTTGGGCACTGTGCGCATCGAGCAGATGACGGTCGAAGTGATCGATCCCGTTCTCGATTACGCGGAACTGATGCAGCAGCTGTTCGATTTCGACGCCATCCGCGCCCTGTTCGCGGGCGGCTTGCGCATCTGCTTTGACGGCATGCACGCCGTTTCCGGCCCGTATGCGACGGCCATCCTGGAAGACATGCTGGGCGCGCCCAAGGGCAGCGTCATCAACGGCGTGCCGCTGGAAGACTTTGGCGGCGGCCACCCGGACCCGAATCCCGTCAACGCGCGGGAATTGATCGCCATCATGGCGGCCGGAGATGGTGACAATGCGGCTCCCGATTTTGGCGCCGCCTCGGACGGCGACGGCGACCGCAACATGATCGTCGGCCGGCGCTTCGACGTCACGCCGTCGGACAGCCTGGCCATCCTGGCCGCCAACGCCAGCGTGGCGCCCGGCTACCGTGGGGGCTTGAAGGGTATCGCCCGCTCGATGCCGACGTCGGGCGCGGCCGACCGGGTCGCCAGCGCGCTGGGCATCCCCTGCCACGAGGCGCCCACGGGCTGGAAATTCTTCGGCACCCTGCTCGACGCCGGCATGGCCACCCTGTGCGGCGAGGAAAGCTACGGCACGGGTTCGAACCACGTGCGCGAAAAGGATGGCCTGTGGGCCGTGCTGTTCTGGCTCAACCTGCTGGCGGAGAAAAAACAATCGGTGGAAGATATCGTGCGCGCGCACTGGGCCACCTATGGCCGCAATTACTACTCGCGCCACGACTATGAAGACATCGACAGCGCTGGCGCGGCGCAGCTGATGGAAGCCGTGCGCGGCCAGCTGGCCGCCTTGCCGGGCCAGACGTTCGATGGCTACACGGTGGCGCTGGCCGACGATTTCAGCTACACAGACCCCGTCGACGGCTCCGTGGCGACGCAGCAGGGCATCCGCATCATCATGACGGACGGCGCGCGCATCGTGCTGCGCCTGTCCGGCACGGGCACCGAGGGCGCCACCCTACGCCTGTACCTGGAGCGCTACGAAGCCGATCCGTCACAACACGCCATCCCGACCCAGCAAGCGCTGGCGGGATTGATCGCCGTGGCGGAACAAGTGGCGCAGATCCGCGCACGCACGGGGCGCGACGCGCCGACGGTGACGACGTAAAAAAAGGGCGCCCGAGGGCGCCCTTCTTGATTGCGGCTGATTAAACCGGCATCACGCTTTTGCCGGGATGGCCGCCTGGCGGTAATTGTCCACCATCTTGTAGCGCTTCGCATACAGGCCGAAGGCCAGCATGGCGACGGCGGCAAAGGCGGCAAAGAAGAACATCTGGAAAGCCGTCACGCTGATGCCGCTCTCGGCGATTTTGCCGATCACGCCTTCGTTCATGACGCTGCGGTTGACGATCAGCACCCACAGGTTGCCCACCGTGGTCGACAGATTCCAGAAGCTCATGATGGCGCCCTTCATCGAGACGGGCGCCTGGCTGTAGGCAAACTCCAGGCCCGTGGCCGAGACCAGCACTTCGCCGAACGTCAGCAGGGCATACGGCAGGATCTGCCACATGATGGAGACGGCGTTGCCGCTGTCGAGGGCCAGCTGCAGCAAGCCGATGACGATCCACGCCAGCGAGGAAAAGCCGATACCGGCCGTCATGCGGCGCAGGGCTGTCGCTTCCAGGCCGAAGCGGTTGAGCATCGGGTACAGCACCAGGTTGTTGAACGGGATCAGGAGCATCACCAGCATCGGGTTCAGCGCCTGCATCTGCGCCGGCAGGAACCAGCTCGGTTTTTCCATGGTGTTCGCTTGCACGATCCAGGTCGAGGCCTTCTGGTCGAACAGCGAGAAGAACGGCGTGACGAGGGCGAAGATGACGAGGATGCGCAGCACGGCGCGCACGCCTTCGACGGCTTCGTCCGGGTGGATGCCGCGCGCGCGTTCCAGCTGCATGGCCGTGCCGATGCTGCCGAAGGCCAGCAGCAGGACCAGCGCCGTACACGCGGAAATCACGAAGCCCCATTCGGGAATGCTGTAGAACGCATACAGGGCGCCGATCACGCCGACGTAGGCGACGTACAGGCCGGGACGCGAACCGCCGTCGACGCGCGCCAGCAGGGCCGTGCGGGCCACGCGGGTGAACGAATCGGGATTTGGCGGCGCCGGCGGCACGTGCACGTATTTCTTGGCACCCATCCAGAAGACGATGGTGGCGGCCAGCATCATGACGCCGGGGATGCCGAAGGCGATCGACGGGCCGTGGTCGCGCAGGAACATCGGCATCAGCAGCGAGGCGAAGAAGGAGCCGAAGTTGATGATCCAGTAGAACAGGTCGAAGACCAGCTTGGCCTTGTGCTTGTTGGTCTGGTCGAACTGGTCGCCGACGAAGGACGCCACGAGCGGTTTGATGCCGCCGGAACCGAAGGCGATCAGGAACAGGCCGAAATAAAAGCCGTTGACGCTGTTTTCAAACAGGGCCAGGCAGGCGTGGCCCGCGCAATACACGAGGCTGAGCCAGAAGATGGTGTTGTACTTGCCGAAGAAGCGGTCGGCCAGCCAGCCGCCCAGCAGCGGGAAGAAATACACGCCGATGACGAAGGTGTGGAACACGTGCTTGGCTTCGCCCGTGCGCTGGTCGATCGGGATCATCAGCAGCAGGGTGCTGATGAGGAATGGCGTCAGGATGTTGCGCATGCCGTAAAAGCTGAAGCGTTCGCAGCCTTCGTTGGCGATGATGTACGGTATTTGCCGCGGCATTTTGCCCGTGGCGGTTTGTGTCTCGGCCGATGACATTGGCTCTCCCCCAAGTTTTTTTTGTAAGCCGCGATGCTAAGGCCTGCCGCGTTTGCTTGCAACAGAAAAAACGGCCTGTCCGCTATTTCGCAGGGATTTGTAAGGTATTGATTTTCATAAAGACATTACTTTCGGCACTTGCACGGACAGGGCGGGGCAGCAACAGCTGCAGTTGCAGCATGCCATCCGGCGCGGGGCTGTCCTCCACGGTAAAGCCGCAGCCCAGGTACAGGGTCAATGCCGCGTGGTTGTCCTGCGCCACGGCCAGGCGCACGCGGGCCAGTTCGGGAATGGCGCAGGCATGGACGATGGCCGCCTGCACCAGTTGCCGTCCCGCGCCGCGCCCGCGCGCCTGCGGCGCCACGTATACGCTCCACAGGCCGGCCTTGTCATGCACGACGGCGATCGGCTCGCGGCGCAGGCCGGCAATGGCGATCAATTGTTCTCCGTCGAAAACGCCAAATATTATTTGGTGGGACGTGATGCGCAAGCGCTCGGCTATCCGTGCCAGCGGCAAGCCGCTCTCCGCCGCGTACGTCGTGCAGAAGGCGGCGGGCAGTTCGGCGATGCCGGCCAGGCGCAGCGCGCGGTAGGCGGCAACGTCGTCGGGTGTCAGGGGGCGGACGGTGGTGGCGGGCATGTGGGCGAGTATCGGGCTTCGATGCCAGAAAGTAAACCTTGCGTTGGGGTGGTTTCGATCATAAGATATATCTTATTGCGATATATCTTAAGGAATCATCATGTTCCATCTTCTGCGCGGGATGCACCCCGTGCGCGCGGCAGCCCATGGCCAGGGCGATGCGCCAGGCACGCCTGGCCATCCCGTTGCCCGCGGGCCGAAAATGTTTGACGCGGGCACCTTGCGCTATCTGGTGCTGCAATTGATCGCCGACAAGCCGCGTCACGGCTACGACATCATCAAGGCCATCGAACAGCGCGCCGGCGGCGCGTATGCCCCGAGTCCCGGCGCCATCTATCCGCTCATGCACGGCCTCGTGGGCCACGGCTATGTGGCCGTCAGTCTCGAGGGCAACAAGAAACTGCACAGCATCACGCCCGAGGGACTGGCTTTCCTGGCGGCGAACCGCGCCTATGTCGACGCGATTGCCGCCAGGGTCGATGCGCCGGCCGGCGCGGACGACGACCTGCGCCACCTGATGCACGAACTGAAGGCGGCCGTGCTGGCGCGCGGGCGCGCGGGCGAGCCGGATGCCGCGCGCCTCGATGCCATCCGTGCCATCCTGCGCCAGGCCCGTACCGATATCGAGGCGCTGGCATGACGGCCGCGCCTGTTCCCGTGCTGACGCCGGCGCGCGAGCGCGCGATGCTGTGGCTGCTTGCGCTGACGCAATTTACCGTCATCATGGATTTCATGGTGATGATGCCGCTGGCGCCCCAGCTGATGCAGGCCTTCCACATCGGCCCGGCCGCCGTTTCCGGCGCCGTTTCCGCCTACGCCTGGTGCGCGGGCCTGTCCGGCTTGCTGGCGGCCACGTATATCGACCGCTTCGACCGCAAGAAGCTGCTGCTGACCATGTTTTGCCTGTTCACCCTGTCGAACCTCGCTTGCGCGCTGGCGCCGAACTTCCATGTGCTGCTGTGGTCGCGCGCGTTTGCGGGGCTGACGGGCGGCGTGCTGGGCGCCATGGTCATGGCCATCATCGGCGACGTGATTCCTTCCGAGCGGCGCGGCGCGGCCACGGGCATCGTCATGACCTCGTTTGCCATGGCGGCCGTGGGCGGCGTGCCCATCGGCGTGGTGCTGGCCGCGCACTTTGGCTGGGCCTCGCCGTTTTTCCTGCTGGTCGTGCTGTCGCTGCTGGTCTGGCTGGGCGCGGCGCGCGTGCTGCCGTCGCTGACGGCGCACATGGGGGCCGCTCCCACGCCGCTGCGCCAGGTGCTGCCGAACCTGCTGGCGCTGTTCCGCGAGCGGCGCCACCTGAAAGCGTTCTCTTTGTCGATTGTCAACATGACGGCGGGCATGCTGGTCATTCCCTTCATTTCACCCGTACTGGTGGGCAATATGGGGCTGGCGCCGGCCGACGTCACCTGGGTGTATCTGGCGGGCGGCTGCGCCACGATCTTCACGGCGCGCCTGATCGGCCGCTGGGCGGACCGGGCCGGCAAGCAGCAGGTGTACCGCTGGGTGTCCCTGCTGTCGATTGCGCCGCTGCTGTTCATGACGCACTTGCCCCAACTGCCACTGCTGGGGCTGATGCTGGCGTTTCCCTTCTTTATGGCCTTGGTGTCGGGCCGCATGGTGCCGCTGCAGGCGCTGCTGACGACCATCCCTGAACCGCACAAGCGGGGCGCGTTTCTCAGCGCCAATTCGGCCCTGCAAAGCTTTGGCAGCGGCCTGGGCGCCTGGCTGGGCGGCCTGACCCTGCAGACGGACGCGGCCGGCCACATCAGCGGCTATGGCATCAATGGCTGGCTGGCGGCGGGCTTGTCGCTGTGGACGGTGTGGTGGGTGGCGCGCGTGCGCGGCGCGGCGCCGCAGGGGGCGCCGGCGTAGGGGATTACTGCGTGGCGATGCGCTGCATGGGCGCATTGTCCTTGCGCCATTGTTCCAGGCTGATCAGCTCACCGCTGACGACGTCGTCGACGAGGATGCGCTTGCCATCCTGGGAAACGACGAAACTCTCCCAGCGGTGCGCCGCGTCCGGCGTGTTTTCCACAAAGCTCAGGTCATAGTAGGGCTTGCCGTCGATGAGGCGCACGTCGGGCGACGTTTCCATCACGGCGCCATGGGCGCGGCCGCCCGAAGCCTTTTCGATATGCGCCGACCAGGCCTTGATTTCCGGCAAAGCCATCAGCGCATCGACGGCGCGCGCATTCTGTTCCTGCGCCGCCGGGCTGCTCGCGGCCGGGGCACGGTCATCGTGCGGCGCGGCCTGCTGGTGCAGGTAGAAAGCGCCGAGCCCGGCGGCCAGCAAGCCGGCCAGGATGCCGGCGATGATGGTGGTTTTGGAAGAAGAGGCGCGTGGCTGCATGATGGTGGCGTGAGAAAGAGGGACGATGGCGGCCATGCTAAAGCAAAACGTGCAGGCGGGCAATCGTTGAAATTTCTAAAAAGCAAGGCGAAAAAAAGCCACCTTCCGTAGAAGATGGCTCTTGGGGCTGCCGGACAGGCGCAAGCAGCTTTTGGTCTGCCTGTCCTGTCCCGGCGATGCATCCCCGCGCGCCGTCGCCTGCGCGCGGGGATGCCGGACATTACATCATGCCGTCCATGCCGCCCATGCCGCCCATACCACCCATGCCGCCGCCCATGCCGCCGGCTGCCTTGTCGTCAGCGATTTCGCAGACCATGCAGTCGGTCGTCAGCATCAGCGAAGCGATCGAAGCGGCGTTTTGCAGCGCCGAACGGGTCACTTTGGCTGGGTCCAGGACGCCCATTTCCACCATGTCGCCATACGTGCCGTTGGCAGCGTTGTAGCCGTAGTTGCCCGTGCCAGCCAATACGGCTGCCACGACGACCGAAGCTTCTTCGCCAGCGTTTTGCACGATCATGCGCAGTGGCTCTTCCATTGCGCGCAGGACGATCTTGATACCAGCGTCTTGATCAGGATTGTCGCCCTTGACCGTGATGTTGGCGCGTGCGCGCAGCAGGGCTACGCCGCCGCCTGGCACAATGCCTTCTTCCACGGCAGCGCGCGTGGCGTGCAGTGCATCTTCAACGCGGGCTTTCTTCTCTTTCATTTCGACTTCGGTGGCTGCGCCAACCTTGATCACGGCAACGCCGCCAGCCAGTTTGGCCACGCGCTCTTGCAGTTTTTCACGGTCGTAGTCCGAGGTCGCTTCTTCGATCTGTACACGCACTTGTTTCACGCGTGCTTCGATCGAGGCAGCTTCGCCGGCGCCATCGATGACGATGGTGTTTTCCTTGCCCACTTCGATGCGTTTCGCCTGGCCCAGTTCGGCCAAGGTCACTTTTTCCAGGGTCAGGCCGACTTCTTCAGCGATCACCTGGCCGCCCGTCAGGACAGCGATGTCTTCCAGCATGGCTTTGCGGCGGTCGCCGAAGCCTGGTGCTTTCACTGCGCAAGTTTTCAGGATGCCGCGGATGTTGTTCACAACCAGGGTAGCCAGCGCTTCGCCTTCGATGTCTTCCGCGATGATCAGCAGTGGACGGCCAGCCTTGGCGACTTGTTCCAGTACCGGCAGCAGGTCACGGATGTTCGAGATTTTCTTGTCGCACAGCAGGACGAATGGGCTGTCCAGGACGGCAACTTGCTTCTCTGGGTTGTTGATGAAGTATGGCGACAGGTAGCCGCGGTCGAACTGCATGCCTTCAACAATGTCCAGCTCGTCGTTCAGCGACTTGCCGTCTTCCACGGTGATGACGCCTTCTTTGCCGACTTTTTCCATCGCTTCAGCGATACGCTCGCCGATCGAGTAGTCCGAGTTCGCCGAGATCGCGCCAACCTGGGCGATTTCCTTGGTCGTGGTGCAAGGACGGGCGATTTTCGCCAGTTCTTCGACGGTTGCTGCAACAGCTTTGTCGATACCGCGCTTCAGGTCCATCGGGTTCATGCCGGCGGCAACGAACTTCATGCCTTCGCGCACGATGGCTTGTGCCAGCACGGTCGCGGTGGTGGTGCCGTCGCCGGCGTTGTCGCTGGTGCGGGAAGCTACTTCCTTGACCATTTGCGCGCCCATGTTCATGAGCTTGTCTTTGAGTTCAACTTCTTTCGCTACCGACACGCCGTCCTTGGTGACGGTAGGGGCGCCGAACGAGCGCTCCAGCACGACGTTGCGGCCTTTCGGGCCCAAGGTGACTTTGACTGCGTTGGCGAGGATGTTGACGCCTTCGACCATCTTGGCGCGCGCTGCGTCGCCGAATACTACTTCTTTAGCTGCCATGTTCAATTCTCCTGAGTTTCGGGATGTATCTGTCTACAACGTGGAAACAATTACTTGACGACGATCGCCATGATGTCTTCTTCGCGCATGACCAGCAGCTCATCGCCGTCAACTTTGACGGTTTGGCCGGCGTACTTGCCGAACAGGACGCGGTCGCCCACTTTGACATCCAGAGGACGGACTTTGCCGTCGTCGAGAATCTTGCCATTGCCTACGGCAAGGACTTCGCCTTGATCCGGTTTTTCAGCAGCTGCATCAGGAATGATGAGGCCGGACGCAGTCTTGGTTTCCTGGTCGAGGCGTTTGACGATGACGCGATCGTTCAATGGGCGCAGATTCATACAAAACTCCTTAAAGTTCAATGGATAGGTGTTGCTAAATGAATACATGCCTGGCACAGCGCCAGGCGTGCTTTCAGTGACCGCCGTTGAAAGCAGCCCGCAACGGTCAAGCAAACCCCATGGCATCGTGTGCATGCCGGCGCTGGGCAGTGGTGGCATCGCGGCGTCGCCCGCCGCGTAGCGTTCCCTGCTGTTGCCCGGCAGACACCATCATGTCTTGAGGATTGCTACGAAAGAGTTTGTTAGCACTCTCTACTAACGAGTGCTAATTATAGGGACGGTAGGGGGCTTATTCAAGGGCTTATTCTCCGGGAAGATAAGCTTAGACGTTCTGCGCAGCCTGCATTTACGCAGGGTTTGCGCAAACGCAAGCCTCGTTCCCGGGCGTCAGCAACAGGCGCGACTCTAGCATGCCCGTCAGGCGAACGGCGTTCCTGTACGCACAGGAAACAGAGTTTTGCTATGGACTTTGATAAGATGATTGCAATTGCATATCAATATTCCCCTGTACCAGAAAGCACACCATGCCATCGACTCTTTCCCGTCCCGCCCTGCGCCTGCTCGGTGCCACCCTCGTCGGCCTCGCCTGCCTGGGCAATGCCGCCGCGCAAACGCCCACCATTCTCGACGAGATCACCGTGGCCACCCTGACGCCGCTGGAAAAGGAGATGCTGCTCAACGAGCTGTTCAACGACCTGAACAAGGATGACGACGACCAGGAAGCGCATGTGTGGGACAACGGCGGCGACCGTGGCATGCGGGTGAAGGTCACATATAACTTCAGCAACTCCGGCATGACGGAACACAGCCTGAAGGCGCACATCTGCCGCGACCTGAAATTCGTCGTCACGGCGGGCGACAAGTCGCAAGACCTGAGCCGCCGTACGTGCTCGCAGAACAGCGGCCGTTGGGATGTGCAGGGCAAGGACCCGGCGCCCGTCGTGTATCCGCCCTTCCTGTCCGACGTGACCATCGCCAAGCTGAATGCGAAGGAACAGACATCCTTGCTGACGGCCGCCGTGCGCACCCTGAAAGATGAAGAGGATGGCAAGACCCGTGAATGGAGCAACAAGGGGTTGGGCAATACCGTGCCCTTGCGCGTCACTTTGACGCCCTCGCGGACGGACGCCAAACCTGGCAGCTACCACCGTACTTGCCGCGACTTGACGATGGTGCTTGACGGCAAGAGCGGCAAGCAGGAATTGACGCGCCGCTCGTGCGAAAACCGCTATGGCGGTCTCGATATCGAACCCGATTACGTCGACGAGTAAAACGCTGCCATCGCGGCGCTGGCGGATGCGTGCAGATGGCGAAACGCGCCGGGAAAAGCGTGTATTTCACGGCAACTGACCTGCATTGATGTAAATATGTGTGACAGCGGCGTGATTCGATTGACGCCCATGGAGCGTCCGCCCTATAGTGGCGGGATGATTTCCGAATTCAACGAATTATCCGACAAAATAGGCCTGCTGGCCGAAATGACCCATGCGCTGCGTCGTGAAAACGCGCAACTGCGCAAGGACAATGCCGCGCTGGCCGCCGAGAACGCCCTGTATGTGCAGCGCATGCGCGAGGCGCAGGAGCGGGTCGAGGCGTTGCTGGAAAAAATTCCCGAACTGGTGCAAGCCGGCCTGGAGCAAGCCGCTTCGGAGGCGGGCGCCTATCTTGCCGAGAACGAGAAGGAAGCGTAATGCCGCGTGTCGATGTCAATATCATGGGCCAGTCCTACAGCATGGTCTGCCGCGACGGCGAAGAGCGCGCGCTGCGTGAAGCGGCGATCTATCTCGATAGCAAAATGAAAGCCATCCGCGACGCGGGCAAGGTCAAGGGCAACGACCGCATTGCCGTGCTGGCCGCCTTGGGCGTGGCCGCGGAATTCCTTTCCGTGAAGTCGCCGCAAGGTCCGCTGTCGGAGCTGACGATCCTGGAAGTGAAGCAAAAGATCTCGGCCATGCACACCGTTCTGGACAGCGCGCTGACGCCCCAGGAAAACCTTTTTTAAGCGGACACGGTACGATTTGTCTTTGCGATGCGCGATCAAAGGAGTAAACTTGGGTCTACCCTGCGGTGTTCGCGATTGCCATATATTCCTTGAACCATTTATGCGCATCGGTTGCGAATTTTGTTTGATGGGAGTGAGCGTCGCTCGTTCGACGAACCCGAAATTGAACTAACGTGACCACCTTGAACCGTTTGGTTCGGGATGCCGGCATAGCGGCACAGGCGGGGCCCAATTTGCATTACCACCGAAAACGGTTGCCGCATCCTGCGCAACCGTTTTTTTACGTCTGGCGCTTTCACACGGAGTCTGCATGAAACAATACTGGCTGATGAAATCCGAACCCGATGAAGTAAGCATCGACGACCTGATGGCCGCACCCCGGCACACCATGCCCTGGTTCGGCGTACGCAACTACCAGGCGCGCAACTTCATGCGCGATGGCATGCGGCCGGGCGATGGCGTGCTGTTCTATCACTCGAGCTGCCCGCAGCCGGGCGTGGCGGGCGTGGCCGAAGTGGCCAGCGGCGCGTATCCCGATCACAGTCAGTTTGAAGAGGGCGGCAAGTATTTCGATGCCAAGGCCACGCAGGAACAGCCGCGCTGGATCAGCGTCGACGTGCGGGGCCTGAAGAAGACGGCGCTGTTGCCCCTGTCCGAGATGCGCCAGATGCCGGAGCTGGAAGACATGCTGCTGCTCAAGAAGGGCAGCCGGCTGTCCATCACGCCGGTAACGCCGGCGCAATGGAAAGTGATTACAGACAGGTTGAAGGCGTAGGCAGCCCGATCAGGCGTCCGCCACGCGGGCCTTGGTGGGCGGCGTGCCCATCACCTGGCTTTTATACGCCCACACGAGCAGCGCGATGGCGCCGACGATCATCGGCAGGGACAGCATCTGGCCCGAGGTGATCGGCACGCCCAGCCACACGACTTCCCAGTCCGGCGTGCGGAAGTATTCCGTGAAGAAGCGCGCGCAGCCGTACAACAGGGTAAACATGGCGCCCACGGCCATGCGCGGACGCTGCTTGCGCGCATACAGCCACAGGATGATGAACACCAAAATGCCGTCGACCAGCATCTGGTAGATCGGCGACGGGTGCACGGGATACGGAATGCCCGGCCACTGCATGGCCCACGGCAAGGTTTCCGGCGCGATGCGGCCCGGCAGTTCGGCGTTGATGAAGTTGCCCAGGCGGCCGGCCGCGTAGCCGAGCGGCACCAGCGGCGCGATGAAGTCGAGCACGTCGAACAGGTTGCGGCCCGCCTTGCGGCTCCACAGATACATGGCCAGGATGACGCCGAGGAAGCCGCCATGGAAGGACATGCCGCCATGCCAGACCATGAAGATCTCGAGCGGATTGTGCAGGAAGTATTCGGGACGGTAGAACAGCACTTCTCCCAGGCGCCCGCCGATCACCACGCCCAGCATGCCGTAGAACAGCATGTCGTCGAGGTCTTCCTTCTTCCAGCCCAGCACGGCGATATGCGGCTGCTTGATGCGCACTCTGCCCAGGATAATGAACAGGGCGAAAGCCAGCACATACATCAGGCCGTACCAGTGCACGGCGAGCGGGCCGATCTGGATGGCTATCGGGTCGGGCATCGGGTGTATCAGCATGGGAATTCTTTCTTTGTTTAAAGCCAAGGTTGCGTAGTATGGGGGCGCTGGCGGTTTTTTGCCTTAGCGGCCACTTAATTTAATCGGCGGCAGCGCTGATCTGCTTGCGCAACAGCGCCAGGAAACCTTGCAGCACGGCCGACGGATTGTCGCGGCGCCAGGCCAGGCCCGTTTCCACCAGCGGCGTGGCGTCCTGCAGCGGCCTGTATTCTACGCCCGGGCGCATCAGATTCGATACCGATTGTGGCACAAGCGCGATGCCCATGCCAGCCGAGACAAGGCTGACGATGGTTTGCATCTGGATCGCTTCCTGGCCGATCTGCGGCGTGATGCCGGCCGCGCGGAACACGCCCAGGATGGCGTCGTGCAGGGCGGGCGAGATCGCGCGCGGAAAAATAATCAGGGGCAGGGGCGGCAGGTCGCGCAGGCGCACGGGGCCCGGCGTGTTCAGGATGGCGAGGCCGGACGGCGCGGCCAGCACCAGCGGTTCGGCCAGCACGGGCAGGTAATCGAGCTCCCCTGTTGCCTTCTCGGGCAGGGGCGGGATCAGCAGGCCCGCATCCGTGCGCCCGGCCAGCAATTCATCGAGCTGCAGGTCGGAGGTGGCTTCCTGCAAGGCGATCTGCACCTGCGGATAGGCAGTTTGATACGCGCGCAGCAGGGGCGGCAGCACGCTGTAGTCGGCCGACGAGACAAAAGCCAGGCTCAGACGCCCCGCCTCGCCCTGCGCGGCCCGCCGTACCAGCGCGGGCAAGTCGAGCGCCTGCGCCAGCAGCCGGCGCGCCTCGGGCAGCAGGGCGTTGCCGGCCGGCGTCAGCTGCACTTCGCGGCGCGTGCGCACGAACAGCGGTGCGCCCAGCAGTTCTTCCAGGGCCATGATGGTTTGCGACAGGGGCGGCTGCGTCATGTGCAGGCGCGCGGCGGCGCGGCCGAAGTGCAATTCCTCGGCGACAGTGACGAAATAGCGCAGCTGGCGCAGTTCAAGATTCATATGCGTTTCCATGCAGATTGATTGCTGTGATATGTAAAACGACTCACAGACACGTGCATCATATATTTGACACTGGGGCGCGCGCAAGGCAATCTGGCGTACCCCCACTGTATGCAGGGTTTTGTTGAAAATCCGCGCAGTCAGGCATCAATCATCCTTGGAAGGACCCCATCATGCCGCAATACCGCTCCCGCACCACCACCCACGGCCGCAACATGGCTGGCGCCCGCGCCCTGTGGCGCGCCACCGGCATGAAGGACGGCGACTTCGACAAGCCGATCATCGCCGTCGTCAACTCGTTTACCCAGTTCGTGCCCGGTCACGTGCATCTGAAGGACCTGGGCCAGATGGTGGCGCGCGAGATCGAGGCGGCCGGCGGCGTGGCCAAGGAATTCAACACCATCGCCGTCGATGACGGCATCGCCATGGGCCACGGCGGCATGCTGTATTCGCTGCCCTCGCGCGACCTGATCGCCGACTCCGTCGAATACATGGTCAATGCCCACTGCGCCGACGCCATGGTCTGCATCTCGAACTGCGACAAGATCACGCCGGGCATGCTGATGGCCGCCATGCGCATCAATATCCCCGTCGTGTTTATTTCCGGCGGGCCGATGGAAGCGGGCAAGGTCGTCAAGGTGGTCAACGGCACGCAAAAGATCATCAAGCTGGACCTGGTCGACGCCATGATCAAGGCGGGCGACAGCACCGTGTCCGACGCCGACGTGGCCGAGATCGAACGCTCGGCCTGTCCGACCTGCGGTTCCTGCTCCGGCATGTTTACAGCCAATTCGATGAACTGTCTAACCGAGGCGCTGGGCCTGGCCCTGCCCGGCAACGGCACGATTCTGGCCACGCACTCGGACCGCCAGCAGTTGTTCCTGCGCGCGGGCCGCCTGATCGTGGAACTGGCCAAGCGCCACTACGAGCAGGACGATTATTCGGTGCTGCCCCGTTCCATCGCCACCAAGGCCGCGTTTGAAAACGCCATGGCGCTCGACGTCTCCATGGGCGGCTCGACCAATACCGTGCTGCACTTGCTGGCCGCCGCGCACGAGGCAGAAGTGGAATTCACCATGGCCGACATCGACCGCATTTCGCGCAAGGTGCCTTGCCTGTGCAAGGTGGCGCCGATGACGGACAAATACCATATCGAAGACGTGCACCGCGCGGGCGGCATCGTGGGCATCCTGGGCGAACTGGCGCGCGCCGGCCTGCTCAACACGACTTTGCCGACGATCCACGCGCCGACCCTGGCCGACGCCATCGCGCAAAACGACATCATGTGCACGGATAACCCCGCTGTGCATGAACTGTTCCGCGCAGCGCCGGGCGGCGTGCCCACGCAGACGGCGTTTTCGCAGTCGGAGCGCTTCGCCGCCGTCGACACGGACCGCAGCACGGGCTGCATCCGCGACAAGGCCCACGCGTATTCGCAGGATGGCGGCCTGGCCGTCTTGTACGGCAACTTGGCCGAAAAGGGCTGCATCGTCAAGACGGCGGGCGTCGATGAAAGCATCTTGAAATTCTCGGGCAAGGCGCGCGTGTTCGAAAGCCAGGACGCGGCCGTCGCTGCCATCCTGGAAGACACCGTGCATGAAGGCGACGTCGTCATCATCCGCTACGAAGGCCCGAAAGGCGGCCCCGGCATGCAGGAAATGCTGTACCCGACCTCGTACATCAAGTCGAAGGGCCTGGGCAAGGCGTGCGCGCTGTTCACGGACGGGCGCTTCTCGGGCGGTTCTTCAGGCCTGGTGATCGGCCACGCCTCGCCGGAAGCGGCCGAAGGCGGCGCCATCGGCCTGGTGGAAGAGGGCGACTTCATCGACATCGACATCCCCGAGCGCACCATCAACCTGCGCATCACGGATGCCGAGCTGGCCGCGCGCCGCGCCGCCATGGAAGCGAAGGGCGACGCGGCCTGGCTGCCCGTCGACCGCGAGCGCTACGTGTCGCAGGCGCTGCAGGCGTATGCGGCGCTGACGACGTCGGCCGACCGGGGCGCCGTGCGCGATCTGTCGCAGCTGAAAAAACGCTGATCTGTTGCGTCGGTGCGACGGCCGGCCCCGTTTGACGATGCGGGGCCGGCTGTCGTTACATCGCCTTACAAACAACATGGTCATGCGCGCGCAGATGGGGCAGAATAGCTATGCCTTCTGACGACATTGCGTTACTACATTGAAACGCTTGATCTGGGCTCGTGGTGCATCTGCGGAAACACAGTAAAATGCCGCAGGAAGTAACTTTGGAGAAAAGACAATGAAACGTTTTATGTTGGTGAGTGTATTGGCCGTATCGGCTCTGGCATCGCAAGCAGCGTTGGCCAATCCGGACCTGGCGAAAGCAAAGAACTGCATGGCTTGCCACGCGGTGAGCACGAAACTGGTGGGCCCTGCGTTCAAGGACGTGGCTGCCAAGTACGCCGGTCAGAAAGACGCGGAAGCCAAGCTCGTGGCGAAAGTCATGAAGGGCGGTTCCGGCACCTGGGGCGCGATCCCGATGCCAGCCAACCCGCAAGTGAGCGATGCGGAAGCCCACACCCTGGTTAAATGGGTACTGGCACAGAAATAATCTGTGCCGCAGTACCTGCAATTAGCGCGCCGGCAATCCCGGCGCGTTTTTTTTGCCCCCAGCCTGCAAATTCTGCAAGTTCCCCATGCCCGCCAAGGTCGCCCGCACCGCCTCGTCGAGCGGCGTATGCGGCTCCTGGCCCAGCACGGCCAGCAGTCGGGCATTGTCCATGGACAAGGGCGCTTGCCACAGATAGCGCATCTCGCGCATTTCGCGCAAGGTCGCCACGAACGGCGACGCCAGCGCCACCAGCCACCATGGAAAACGCCGGAGGGCGGGCGCCGCTCCTGTCGCCTGTTCCACCACGCGGGCGATCGCGCCCGTCATTTGCCGGCCGTCATGGTCCCAGTGGCCGGCCATGTGAAAGCGCGCAAACGCGGGCAAGGTGGCGCGTACGGCCAGCAATTGCACCATCGTGCGCGCCACGTCGGGCAGGTAGGACCACTGGTGGCCCACGCCGGGCGCGCCCGGATACAGGATGCTGCGCACGCTCTGGCCCGGTTTCACCAGCCCCTGCGAAAACCAGTTATTGCCGGCGCGGGGACCGAAGAAGTCGCCCGCGCGCACGATCAGCACCCTAGCGCCCTGCGTGCTGGCCCGTTCCAGCCGCGCTTCCAGTTCCACGCGGATGGCGCCCTTGCGCGTCTGCGGGTGTTGCGGCGCGTCTTCCGCCAGCACGGGAAAGGCGTCCGGGCCGAAGTTGTACACAGTGCCGGGCAGCACGATGGTGGCGCCTTCGGCCATCGCCGCGGCAATCGTGTTGTCGAGCATGGGCAGCACCAGCTGGCCCCAGTTCCGGTAGCCGGGCGGGTTGACGGCGTGCACGATGACGGCGCAGCCTTTGGCAGCCGCCAGCACGTCCGCGCGCGACAGCGCGTCGCCGCGCAGCCATTCAATGCGGTCGCCGCGCGCCGGCTGTGTTTCTCCCCGCTTCAGGGCGCGTACCTGCCAGCCCGCCGCCAGCAGCTGGCGCACCATCTCGCCGCCGATGCCGCCCGTGGCGCCCAGTACCAATACTGTTTTCGTGTTCTCCATCATGACCTCCGTGTGGTTGATGGTGCCAGTATCTGCCGCGCAGGGCTAATTGGGAATTGACGAACATCGAGTACAAGCTATACATTTATGTATGACCAAGTTGACACCATGAACCCATCCATTGCCTGGGAATACTACCGTTCGCTGCTGGCCGTGCTGAGGCACGGCTCGCTCTCCGGCGCCGCCCGCGCGCTGGGCATCACGCAGCCCACCGTCGGCCGGCATATCGCCGCCCTGGAGCAGGAACTGGGTGCGACGCTGTTTACGCGTTCGCAACTGGGCTTGCTGCCCACGGAAGTGGCCCTGGCGCTGCGGCCCCATGCGGAAACCATGGAGCACACGGCGGCCCTGATGGAACGGGCGGCCAGCAGCCAGGGGCAGGGCGTGGCCGGCGTCGTGCGCATCGCGGCCAGCGAAGTCGTGGGCGTGGAAGTGCTGCCGCCCATCCTGGCTCGCCTGCGCGCGCGCCATCCGGGCCTGACCATTGAATTAGTATTAAGCAACAAGGTGCAGGATTTGCTGCGCCGCGAGGCGGACATCGCCGTGCGCATGCTGCGTCCGCGCCAGGAACAGCTGGTGGCGCGCAAGGTGGGCGAGATCGAACTGGGCCTGCATGCGCACGCGGATTACCTGGCGCGCCATGGCACGCCGGCGGGATTGCTGGATCTGGCGCAACACGCCGTCATCGGCTACGACGAGGCGAGTCCCTTCGTGCGCAACGCGGGCGCGGCCTTTCAGGGATTTACGCGGGAAAACTTTGCCTGGCGCAGCGACAGCGACCTGGCGCAACTGGCATTGATACGGGCGGGCGCCGGCATCGGCGTATGCCAGGCGAGGCTGGCGGCGCGCGATCCGGCCCTGCGGCGCGTGCTGCCGCAAGCATTTTCGCTGCCGATGGAAACCTGGGTCACGATGCATGAAGACTTGCGCGGCAGCCTGCGCTGCCGCGCCACCTTCGACGCGCTGGCCGAAGGTTTATGCGATTACGTGGCTGGACAGCCGCTTACTTGACGACTTCCATCTTGGTTTTCTTGCCATCCCGGTAGGTGAACAAGGTCAGCGCGCCATCCTTGATGTCGCCGTTGGCGTCGAACGAGATCGGTCCCGTCACGCCCTGGTAGTGCACCTTGGCCAGATACGGCAGGTAGACGGACGGTTTCGACGATTTCGCATCCTGCATGGCGGTGGCCATGGTCATCACGGCATCGTAGACGTATGGCGCGTACAGCTGCACTTCCATATTGTATTTCTGCTTGTAGCGGGCGCGGAAATCGTCCATGCCTTTTTGCTGCGCGCCCGTCACGCCGCCCGCTTCCGCGCAGGTGACCATGTCTTCGCCGACGGCGTCGCCCGCCAGCTTGCCCAGCGGTTCCGTGCACAGGCCGTCGCCGCCCATGAACTTGGCCTTGATGCCCAGCGCCTTCATCTGGCGCAGCATGGGGCCGCCCACGGAATCCATGCCGCCGAAGAAGATCAGGTCGGGATTTTTCGACTTGATGCTGGTCAAAATGGCATTGAAGTCCGTCGCGTTGGCATTGGTAAATTCCTTGCCGACGATTTGCACGCCAGGCGCCGCCTTCTTGGCGCCCTTGACGAACTGTTCCGCCACGCCCTGGCCGTAGGCCGTGCGGTCGTCGATGACGGCGATTTTCTTCGCTTGCAGCTTGCCCACGGCATACGCGCCCAAGGTGCCCCCCAGCTTGTTGTCATTGGCCACGACGCGGAAGGCCGTGTTGAATTTTTGCTGGGTGTAGGTCGGATTGGTGGCGGCCGGCGAAATTTGCGGGATGCCGGCATTGAAGTAAATGCGCGAGGCGGGAATCGTCGTGCCCGAGTTCAGGTGGCCGACGACGCCGTTGACCTTGGCATCGACCAGCTTTTGCGCCACGGCCGTGCCCTGCTTGGGGTCGGCCGCGTCATCTTCGGGCACCAGCACGAATTTCACGACTTTGCCGTCGATCTTGAAGCCTTTGGCGTTCAAATCCTCGATCGCCATCTTGGCCGCGTTCTCGTTATCCTTGCCCAGGTGGGAGCTGGCGCCAGAGACCGGGGCGACGTGGCCGATCTTGATGATTTCCTGCGCGCCCGCATGGCCGGCAAAGGCGAGGGCGAGGGCGAGAGGAAGGACTTTGGTCTTGAGCAGCATAAACATTCTCCAATGGATAAAGATACGGCGGCGTCTCGTGAAAAACCGCTTCGACAGGCGGTGCGTGTGAAGAAAGGTACAACAAAAAACAGGCGGCGCAAAGCCGCATTTCGGGCTTTTTACATTTTGTCGCAACAATCACCAAAGTGAGGCGCGATGCACCGATTTCGCAGGCGCGAGCGCACCAAAGAATGGCGTTGGAGGAAAGAATAGGGTAGGTCGGGTAGGTCGGGTTAGCGCGCAGCGCGTAACCCGACATTGCGCGGCATGCTCATAACCCAGCGGCAAGGACTGGGGTCGGACCCTCAGGGTCCGACCCCGGCAATTCGCTGTTAGGGGTAAAAGTGGCTTGATTACTGCGCAGGCGGATGCAAATGCCCCAGCTCATGGCTCACCGCGTGCGCAACGATCTGTTCCAGCGACTGCTGCAAATCTTCGCGCAGGGCGCCGCGCATGCCGATCAGGGCGTTTTGCAGGGCCGTCTGCAGCACGTGGGCGATGCGCTCTTCCAGCAGATGGTCGATCTTGCCCTGCACCTGATGCAGGATGCGCTGCGTGAGCCGCTGTTCGATGGCGTCCCAGTCGGGCTGCGCCACCGCTGGCGGCAACGCAGGCGCTTCCTCGACAACTGGCGCTGCCTCCGGCACTTCCGGCCCCAACAGCACCTCCGTCAACAGGGGGATGCCCTGGTCGAATGGCGGCTGGTTCATGCTTTGGCCGCCACGAAATGTGTCGGCTGCACGTCCTGCTGGCGGTAGTGCAGGAAGCGCTGGCGGCCCGCCTGCGCATCTTGCTCATCCATGGAAACGATTTCGAACACGCGCTGGAACTGCGCGTAATTGGCGGGCGGCAGCTGCGACAGGTTGACGAGGATGTCGTGGTGCGGCAGCTCGGCCGCTGCGTCATCGGTCAGGATGATGGGCGTTTGCGCGGCCAGCGGGTCGCCGGCCAGCACGTGCGGCAGGAAATCCGTGGCGGAAATGGTCCACATGGCGCTGTTCAAGGCGTCGAGCTGGGCGCCATCTTGCGCCAGCACGACGACCTTGTTGCCGGCCATATACGCCTTGCGCGCCAGACGGCAGGCGTAGGCCAGCTTGTCCGGCACGTTGCTGTGAAAATCGACGCGGCTCATGGCGGTCAGGCGGCCATGCCGCTGTGGCGCAGCAGGGCGTCGATCGACGGTTCGCGGCCGCGGAAGGCCGTGAACGATTCCAGCGCGGGGCGCGAGCCGCCGACGGACAGGATTTCCTGCAGATAACGCTTGCCCGCCGCCGTCGTGGCGGCCGGCCCCAGCGCCCTGGCTTCCTCGAATGCCGCATAGGCGTCGGCGGACAGCACCTCGGCCCATTTGTAGCTGTAGTAGCCGGCCGCATAGCCGCCGGCGAAGATATGCCCGAAGGCATTCTGGAAGCGGTTGAAGGCGGGCGGGATGATCAGCGCGAACTTGGCGCGCACGCCGTCGATCAGCTGCTGCACGGTCTGGCCCGTGCCGGCATCGTAGTCGTAGTGCAGATGCATGTCGAGCAAGGAGAATTCCACCTGGCGCAGGGTTTGCAGGCCGGACTGGAAATTCTTGGCTGCCAGCATCTTGTCGTACAGCGCGCGGGGCAGCGGCTCGCCCGTGACGGCATGGGCCGTCATGTGCTCGAGCACTTCCCATTCCCAGCAGAAGTTTTCCATGAATTGCGACGGCAGTTCCACGGCATCCCATTCGACGCCGGCGATGCCCGACACGCCCAGCTCGTCGACGACGGTGAGCATATGGTGCAGGCCGTGGCCGAATTCGTGGAACAGGGTGATGACTTCATCGTGGGTGAACAGGGCAGGCTGTGCCTTGCCGTCGACTACGGCCGGCTCCGTGAAATTGCAGGTCAGGTAGGCGATCGGCGTTTGCACGTGTTGCGCATCGGCGCGGCGGCCGCGCGCGTCGTCCATCCAGGCGCCGCCGCTCTTGCCGGCACGCGCATACAGGTCCAGGTAGAACTGGCCCACCAGCTGGCCGTCGCGCTCGATGCGGTAAAAACGCACGTCCGGGTGCCAGACGGGCGCCGTATCGGGCTTGATCTCGACCGCGAACAGGTTCTGGATCTGGCGGAACAGGCCGTCGATCACCTTGTGTTCAGGGAAATACTGTTTGACTTCCTGGGCCGAGAACGCGTAGCGGCGTTCCTGCAGTTTTTCGGAGGCGTACGGCACGTCCCACGCCTGCAGTTCATCGATGCCCAGCTCTTCGCGGGCGAATTGCTTCAGTTCGGCCAGGTCCTTTTCGGCGAACGGACGCGCGCGCTTGGCCAGGTCTTCCAGGAAGGCGATAACTTGCGCCGGCGAGGTGGCCATCTTCGACACCAGCGACACTTCGGCGAAATTGGCGTAGCCGAGCAGTTTTGCCTCTTCGTTGCGCAGACGCAACAAGGTGACGATATTCTGCGTATTGTCCCAGTCCTCTTTCTTGCTGAAGACGTCGCCCTGGTCCGACGCCTTGGTGGCGTTGGCGCGGTAGATGGTTTCGCGCAGCGCGCGCTTGTCGGCAAACTGCAGGATCGGGTAATAGGACGGGAAGTGCAGCGAGAATTCATAGCCTTGCTTGCCGGCCTTTTCGGCGGCGGCGCGCGCGGCGGCCTTCACGTCGTCGGGCAGGCCGGCGAGCTCGGCTTCATTGTCGACCAGCAACTTGTAGTCATTGGTGGCGTCGAGCACGTTTTCGGAAAAACGCGTCGAGACGGCCGCGTGTTCTTCCTGGATGGCGCCGAAGCGTTCTTTCTTGTCCCCGGGCAACTCGGCGCCGCCCAGGCGGAAGTCGCGCACGGCGTTGTCGACGATGCGACGGCGCGCCGGCGACAGGCTGGCGAAAGCGGGGCTGGCCTGCAATTGCTTGTATTTGCCGAAGAGGATTTCGTTCTGGCCCAGCTCGGTCCAGAATTCCGTCACCTTGGGCTGGTTGGCGTTGTAGGCGGCGCGCAGTTCCGGCGTATCGACCACGCTATTCAAATGGTTGACGATGCTCCAGGCGCGGCCCAGGGTTTCGGCGATCTGGTCCTGGGGCGCGACGAAGTTATCCCAGCTCACTTCTTCCATGGGCGCTTCCAGTTGCGCCACCGTGGCGCGCGCCTGGGCCAAGAGGGTGTCGATGGCAGGCGTGACATGCTCGTGTGTGATCGCGTCGAAGCGTGGCAGGCCGGAAAAATCAAGCAGGGGGTTGGTGTTCATCGTCGGTTCGTCCATTCTGTCTTCATATATGGAGCGCCTGAAAAACGTTCAGGGCAAGGCGCGGTGCCGAAGGCAGTACGAATAGTACGGCGAGGCACTGCAACGCAGCCATGGACGTTTTCTCAGGTGCTCCTCTTAGATGCGCTCGGCGGCCTCTACCGTGTTCATCAATAACATGGTGATCGTCATTGGACCCACGCCGCCGGGTACGGGCGTGATGTGGGAGGCGATTTCTTTCACTCCGGCAAAATCCACGTCGCCGCACAGCTTGCCGTCATCGTCGCGGTTCATGCCCACGTCGATGACGATGGCGCCCGGCTTGACCATGTCGGCCGTCAGGGTGTTGCGGCGGCCGACGGCGGCCACGACCACGTCCGCCTGGCGCGTGTACAGGCCCAGGTCCGGAGTCGCACTATGGCAGATGGTGACGGTAGCGTTCGCTTGCAAGAGCAGCAGGGCCATCGGCTTGCCGACCGTGTTGCTGCGGCCGATGACGACGGCGTGCTTGCCGCGCAAGTCGACGCCCGTGCTTTCGATCAGTTTCATGCAGCCGTACGGCGTGCAAGGGCGGAAGCCGGGCAAGCCCGTCATCAGTTCGCCGGCGCTCAGGACGGAATAGCCGTCCACGTCTTTCGTCGTGGCGATCGCTTCGATGACCTTGTGCGGGTTGATGTGCTTGGGCAAGGGCATTTGCACGAGGATGCCGTGGATGGCGGGATCGGCGTTCAGGCTGGCGATGCGTGCCAGCAAGTCGGCTTCCGACAGGTCCGCTTCATATTTTTCCAGCACCGAGTGGAAACCCACGTCGCCGCACGCCTTGACCTTGTTGCGGACATATACCTGGCTGGCCGGGTCTTCGCCGACGAGGATCACGGCCAGGCCGGGCTGGGTGCCCTTGGCTGTAAGGGCGGCGGCGCGCGTGGCGATCTCGCTGCGCAGTTTTTGGGAGAGGGCGATTCCGTCGATCAGTTGTGCTGGCATGGTAGGGAGGCTGTGTGGGAAGGAAAAGACAGATTATAAAGCCGGGCGGCGCAAAGGGGCGGTTTTGGCGCCAGTGCCGCTAAGTTAAGCAGCGCTATGCATTTATAAGCGCAAGGCTTAACAACAGCGGGCCGGAGACGCGAGCCTGAGAAAATGCCGATGGCGGCGTTGCAGCTCCTTGCCGTACTGGCGTACTGTCTGTGTCGCCGCGTCTTGCCCTCGACGTTTTTCAGGCCCGCTTGGCCCGGCATAAAAGCGGGCCGGAGACGCGGGCCTGAGAAAATGCCGATGGCGGCGTTGCAGCTCCTTGCCGTACTGACGTACTGTCTGCGTCGCCGCGCCTTGCCCTCGACATTTTTCAGGCCCGCTTGGCCCGGTATGCCCGTGCGGACGCCTGGGGTGTTCATTCCTTTTGCCACTCTGATCACCCTAATTTCCGGACAGAATTTGCGGCAGTGCAGCATAAATTTCATAGGGCGATTTCATAATATGAAATGCTATATCGTAATTTGAAAAATACTAAATACGCTGTTAGAATCCCCACACTAAACCGACTTAATAGTAAATAATCAGCGAAATACCGTCCGACAGCGATCCGGAAAATCGGGGTGGGGCGTTCACAAAGGAGACTCAACAGATGTCAGCTCAACTGAACCAGGTAACGACACAGATCGGCACCGACCCGGATATGCAGGAAACCAAGGAGTGGCTGGACGCGCTCGAAGCCGTGCTGGAAAATGAAGGTCCGGAACGTGCGCATTACCTGATGGAGCGCATGGTTGACCTGGCCCGCCGCCGCGGCGCCCAGATCCCGTTCTCCAGCACCACCGCCTACGTCAATACCATCCCCACCAAACAAGAAGCACACTGCCCCGGCAACCTGGAATACGAAGAGCGCCTGCGCTCGTGGATGCGCTGGAACGCTATGGCCATGGTGGTCAAGGCCAACCGCGCCGACGGCGACCTGGGCGGCCACTTGTCCTCGTTCGCGTCGCTGGCGAACATGCTGGGCATCGGTTTCAACCACTTCTGGCACGCGCCGACGGCCGACCACGGCGGCGACCTGCTGTACATCCAGGGCCACTCCTCGCCCGGCGTCTACGCGCGCGCCTTCCTCGAAGGCCGCTTGACGGAAGAGCAAATGCTGAACTTCCGCAAGGAAGTCGACGGCAAGGGCCTGTCCTCGTACCCGCATCCGAAGCTGATGCCCGACTTCTGGCAGTTCCCGACCGTGTCGATGGGCCTGGGCCCGCACATGGCGATCTACCAGGCGCGCTTCCTGAAATACCTGCACGCACGCGGCATCGCCAAGACCGACAACCGCAAGATCTGGGCTTTCTGCGGCGATGGCGAGATGGACGAGCCGGAATCCCTGGGCGCGATCGGCCTGGCCGCACGCGACATGCTCGACAACCTGGTCATCGTGGTCAACTGCAACCTGCAGCGCCTGGACGGTCCGGTACGCGGCAACACCAAGATCATCCAGGAACTGGAAGGCGAATTCCGTGGCGCGGGCTGGAACGTCGTCAAGGTCATCTGGGGCCCGGGCTGGGACGCCCTGCTGGCGCAAGATAAAGAAGGCATCCTGCAGCGCGTGATGATGGAAACCGTCGATGGCGAATACCAGAACTACAAGGCGAAAGACGGCGCCTACGTGCGCAAGCATTTCTTCGGCAAGCATCCGAAGTTGCTGGAAATGGTTGCCAACATGACGGACGACGACATCTGGCGCCTGACCCGTGGCGGCCACGATCCGCACAAGATCTACGCGGCCTTCAAGATCGCCCAGGAACACAAGGGCCAGCCGACCGTCCTGCTGGTGAAAACCATCAAGGGCTACGGCATGGGCAAGTCCGGCGAAGCGCGCAACACGGCGCACCAGACGAAAAAACTGGACGACGAAGCCATCCGCGAAATGCGCGACCGCTTCTCGCTGCCTATCCCTGACGACAAGCTGGCCGACATCCCGTTCTTCAAGCCTGCCGACGACGCGCCGGAAATGGTCTACCTGCACGAGCGCCGCAAGGCCCTGGGCGGCTACCTGCCGCAGCGCCGCCAGAAAGCGGAAGAAACCCTGCCCGTGCCTGGCCTGGACGCGTTCAAGAACGTGCTGGAAGCCACGCCGGAAGGCCGCGAAATCTCGACCACGCAAGCGTTCGTGCGCGTCATTTCGACCCTGCTGAAAGACCCGAACCTGGGCCAGCGCGTCGTGCCTATCCTGGTCGATGAATCGCGTACCTTCGGCATGGAAGGCCTGTTCCGCCAGATCGGCATCTACAACCCGAAAGGCCAGTTGTACGAGCCGGTCGACAAGGACCAGGTCATGTACTACCGCGAAGACAAGGCCGGCCAGATCCTGCAGGAAGGCATCAACGAAGCGGGCGGCATGAGCTCGTGGATCGCCGCGGCGACGTCGTACTCGACCAACGACCGCATCATGATCCCGTTCTACACCTTCTACTCGATGTTCGGCTTCCAGCGCATCGGCGACCAGGTATGGGCTTCGGCCGACATGCGCGCCCGTGGCTTCCTGATGGGCGGTACGGCCGGCCGCACGACCCTGAACGGAGAAGGCTTGCAGCACGAAGATGGCCACAGCCATATCTTCGCCGCGACCATCCCGACCTGCATGCCGTATGACCCGACCTTCAGCCATGAAGTCGCCGTCATCATCCAGGACGGCCTGCGCCGCATGATCGCCAATCAGGAAGATGTGTTCTACTACATCACGATCATGAACGAAAACTACGCCCAGCCAGGCATCAAGCCGGGCCAGGAAGAAGGCATCCTGAAAGGCATGTACAAGCTGCAGGAAGGCAAGGCTGACGCCAAGCTGCGCGTACAGCTGATCGGTTGCGGCACCATCCTGCGCGAATCGATCTTCGCCGCCGAATTGCTGGAAAACGACTGGGGCGTGGCCGCGGACGTATGGTCGGCGCCGTCGCTGACCCTGGTGGCCCGCGATGGTCAGGATGCGGAACGCTGGAACATGGTCAACCCGTCGAAACAGCAGCGCGTGCCGTACGTGACGTCGCTGATGCAGGACACGGACGGCCCGATCGTCGCCACGACCGACTACATGCGCGCATTTGCAGAACAGATCCGCGCCTTCATGCCGAAGGGCCGCACCTACAAAGTGCTCGGTACCGATGGCTTTGGCCGCTCGGACAGCCGCGCCAAGCTGCGCGAGTTCTTCGAAGTGAACCGTTATTATGTCACCGTGGCCGCGCTCAAATCGCTGGCTGACGAAGGCAAGATCGACGTGTCGGTGGTGGAGCAGGCGATCGCCAAGTACGGCATCGATGCGAACAAACCGAATCCGGTGACCCAGTAATCGTTGTGCGGACCCGATGATGCCAGGGCGGTGCGAAAGTGCCGCCCTGGCGTGTGTGCGGGTCCATCTGATAAATAAAATAACGGAGCAAGCTATGAGCATTGTGGAAGTCAAAGTCCCGGATATCGGCGATTTCAAGGAAGTCGAGATCATTGAACTGATGGTCAAGCCAGGCGACACGGTCAAGGTCGACCAGTCCCTCATTACCGTCGAATCGGACAAGGCCAGCATGGAAATTCCATCGAGCCACGCCGGTGTCGTCAAGGAATTGAAAGTCAACGTGGGCGACAAGATCGCCGAAGGTTCGCTGGTCCTGCTGCTGGAAGTGGCGGACGACGCCTCGGCGCCGGCGCCAGTCGCCGCTGCCGCCCCGGCACCTGCCGCTGAAGCCGCCCCCGCCGCCGCTCCTGCGGCCGCGCCCGCGCCTGCCGCCCCTGCCGGCGCGCCGGCCCTGGTCGACGTGACCGTGCCCGATATCGGCGACTTCAAGGAAGTCGAAGTCATCGAACTGATGGTCAAGGTCGGCGACACGATCAAGGTCGACCAGTCGCTGCTGACGGTCGAATCGGACAAGGCCAGCATGGAAATCCCATCGAGCCACGCCGGTGTCGTCAAGGAATTGAAGGTCAAGGTCGGCGACAAGGTTGCCAAGGGTAGTCTGGTGCTGGTGGTGGAAACGACCGGTGGCGCTGCCGCCCCGGCCGCTGCCCCTGCCGCCGCGCCTGCACCGGCCGCGCAAGCTGCCGCCGCACCAGCCGCCGCCGCCGCTTCGGCGCCGGTCGCCGCCGCTGCCCCGGCAACTGCCGCCGCGCCTGCCGTGAACGGCAAGCTGGCGCACGCGTCGCCATCGATCCGCAAGTTCGCGCGCGAACTGGGCGTGGACCTGGCCCGCGTGGGCGGTTCCGGTCCGAAGGGCCGCATCACCCAGGAAGACGTGCAGAACTTCGTCAAGGGCGTGATGTCGGGCGCCGTTGCCGCGCCAAATGCGCCGGTCGCCAAGGCCGGTTCCGGCGTTGGCCTGGATCTGCTGCCATGGCCGTCGCTGGACTTCAGCAAGTTCGGCACGACCGAATTGCTGCCGCTGTCGCGCATCAAGAAAATCTCGGGTCCGAATTTGCACCGCAACTGGGTCATGATCCCGCACGTCACGCAGTTCGACGAAGCGGACGTGACGGACCTGGAAGCATTCCGCGTCGATACCAACGCGGCCAATGCGAAGAACAAGGATGCGGCCAAGCTGACCATGCTGGCATTCGTGATCAAGGCCTCCGTCGCCGCGCTGAAGAAATTCCCCGCGTTTAACGCGTCGCTCGATGCCAAGGGCGAGAACCTGATCCTGAAGCAGTACTACAACATCGGCTTCGCGGCCGACACGCCGAACGGGCTGGTGGTACCGGTGATCAAGGGTGCAGACCAGAAGTCGGTCTCGCAGATCGCCCGCGAAATGACGGAACTGTCGCTGCAGGCGCGCGAAGGCAAGCTGAAACCGGCCGACATGCAGGGCGCCAGCTTCACGATCTCGTCCCTGGGCGGCATCGGCGGCACGCACTTCACGCCTATCGTCAATGCGCCGGAAGTGGCGATCCTGGGTCTGTCGAAAGCCTCGATCAAGCCGGTATGGGATGGCAAGGCCTTCCAGCCGCGTCTGATGATGGGCACCTCGCTGTCCTACGACCACCGCGTGGTCGATGGCGCGATGGGCGCGCGATTCTCCGTGTACCTCGGCGAAGTCCTGGCCGACATGCGCAAAATTCTGCTGTAAGGAGCGATTGATGAGCACAGTAGAGGTAAAAGTACCGAATATCGGCGACTTCAAGGAAGTCGAAGTCATCGAACTGATGGTCAAGGTGGGCGACACCATCAAGGTGGACCAGTCCCTGATCACGGTCGAATCGGACAAGGCCAGCATGGAGATCCCGTCGACCCACGCGGGCGTCGTCAAGGAAGTCAAGGTCAAGGTCGGCGACAAGATCGCCGAAGGCAGCGCGCTGCTGGTGGTGGAAGCGGCTGAAGGCGCGGCCGCTGCCGCGCCAGCTGCCGCTCCTGCGCCGGCGGCAGCCGCTCCGGCAGCCGCACCTGCACCTGCGGCCGTTGCCGCCATCCCGGCCGGCAATTACAGCGGCCAGGTCGACATCGACGTCGACATGATGGTGCTCGGCGGCGGTCCTGGCGGCTACTCGGCGGCGTTCCGCGCGGCCGACCTGGGCATGAGTACCGTCATCGTCGAGCGCTACGCCACCCTGGGCGGCGTGTGCCTGAACGTGGGCTGCATCCCGTCCAAGGCGCTGCTGCACGTGGCATCCGTCATCGATGAAACGGCGCACATGTCCAACACGGGCGTGACGTTCGCCAAGCCGACGATCGACATCGACCAGGTACGCAAGTACAAGGAAGGCGTGATCTCGAACATGACGGGCGGCCTGGCCGGCATGGCCAAGGCGCGCAAGACGCAAGTCGTCACCGGCGTGGGCCAGTTCCTCTCCGCGAACCACATCGAAGTGACGGCAGGCGACGGTTCTAAAAAAGTCGTGCAGTTCAAGCAGGCCATCATCGCCGCCGGTTCGTCCGTGGTGAAGCTGCCGTTCGTGCCGGAAGACCCGCGCATCGTCGATTCGACGGGCGCGCTGGAGTTGCGCCAGATCCCGAAACGCATGCTGGTCATCGGCGGCGGCATCATCGGCCTGGAAATGGCGACCGTCTATTCGACCTTCGGCGCGCGCATCGACGTGGTCGAAATGATGGATGGCCTGATGCAGGGCGCGGACCGCGACGCCGTCAAGGTGTGGCAGAAGTTCAACGAGAAGCGCTTCGACAACATCATGACCAAGACCAAGACGGTCGCCGTCGAGGCGTTGCCGGAAGGCATCAAAGTCACGTTCGAAGCGGCCGAAGCGGGTGCCACGGCACCGGCGCCGCAGATCTATGACCTGGTGCTCGTCGCCGTGGGCCGCAGCCCGAACGGCAAGAAGATCGCTGCCGACAAGGCCGGCGTGAACGTCACCGACCGCGGCTTCATCGAAGTCGACAGCCAGATGCGCACCAACGTGCCGAACATCTTCGCCATCGGCGATCTGGTCGGCCAGCCGATGCTGGCGCACAAGGCCGTGCATGAAGCCCACGTGGCCGCCGAAGCGGCTTCCGGCCAGAAGTCGCACTTCGACGTCAAGGTGATCCCGTCGGTCGCCTACACGGACCCGGAAGTGGCATGGGCCGGCATCACGGAAGACGAAGCGAAAGCCAAGGGCATCAAGGTCGAGAAGGGCCACTTCCCGTGGGCCGCTTCCGGCCGCGCCGTGGCCAACGGCCGCGCCGAAGGCTTCACCAAGCTGCTGTTCGATGCGGAAACGCACCGCATCATCGGCGGCGCCATCGTCGGCACGCATGCGGGCGACATGATCGGCGAAATCGCGCTGGCCATAGAAATGGGCTGCGACGGCACGGACATCGGCAAGACCATCCACCCACACCCGACCCTGGGTGAGTCGATCGGTATGGCAGCCGAAGTGTACGAAGGCGTGTGCACGGACTTGCCGCCGCCGCGCAAGCGCTGATGTTGTAGCGCTGTGACACTCAAAACCCCGCAAGCGATTGCGGGGTTTTTTATTGGAGCCGCTTATCACCCGCCCCCGACCCTGGGCGAGTCGATCGGCAGGTTGGCAAAAGCGCGCCGACGTGTACGAAGGCGTGTGCACGGACTTGCCGCCGCCGCGCAAGCGCTGATAAAAAATTAACTTTCAGTACAAAAAAACCGGGACCTGTTCCCGGTTTTTTTATTTCCCTTGACCTGCAGCGTGGTAAAACGTGGCGCGGCGGCACCATGTGAAAATTGGTGAGTATTGCCGTATGGAAAAAATGGCAGAATGGCGGTCTGTAACCATGTTTTGCTTCCATCGAAGCGTGTGATTTTTCCAGGAATGTTGCCAGCGTGGGTTAGGGTCAAGTTCCGCTGTACTGAGAAGGTTTTGCAACGATGAAAAAATTTACCGCCCTTCATATCGCCGATGTCCGTTTGCGCCGGGCTGATGAGCAAGAGCAAGCCGTGATGCTGCATGCCTTGTACCAGGATGTGGCCGCTATCCTGGCGGCGGGCAAGAGGATCGATGCGATTTTCTTCACGGGCCAGCTGGTGGCGCCGGACGCCTGTGCCGGCACGACGCCCGTGTACGTCTACGAATACTTCCTGCGCCCCTTGCTGCAGGCGGCCAGCTTGCCCGGCGCGCGTTTCTATCTGGTGCCGGGCAGCCGCGCGCAGGGCGTCGCGGCTGCGGCGCTGGGCAATGCCGGTTTCAGCTTTTTCTCCGCCGACGAGCACGCCAGTGCCGAGCAGCGCGCGCACTACAAGAATATCCACGCCGTGTTCCATGGCCACCAGCATACGGGCGATGCCAGTTCGCTGATGAAGTCGCTGGGCATCCTGTTCAAGAGCAATCCCGGCAGCCTGTACGGTGCTCAGGGCCAGATGGCGGCGTATGCGGTGCTCGAATTCGGCACGGGCGAGGCCGATGACGGCAGTGCAGGCAAGCAGTGGAAGGTGTCCCTGCGCGAGTTCGACGACGTGAGCAAGAACTTCGCCCTGTCGGTGCTGTACACGCCGAACGGCCAGGAAACGGGACAGATGGACGCCGAGTATGTGTTTGCCACCTTGCTGCCGCGGTTGGCAGGCGAGCGCGCTTATCTCGATGGCTTGCTGGGCACGGCGGGCGCGCCGCGGCGCGAGGATGCCGGCGTCGCTGCCGACGCGCGCGAATTCCTGATCGAGCTGGCGTTCGTGATGTTCGAAGCCAAGAGCGTGTTCCTCAACGAGGCGGAACTCGAGCGTTTTGCCAGCGACTATTGCGGCGTGAAGGGCTGGGACATGGCGGCCGGGGATTGGCTGGCGCCGCTGTATGCGCATGGCTTGCTGCTGCGGGCCGATGGCCAGGTGGCGTTTTCCTTTGATTATTTCCGCACGTATTTCCTGGCGCAGCGCTTTGAAACCTCGTTCGACCTGATGCGCTATGGCCCGGACCGCTATGATGGAAGTGAGTCTTCACTCAGTGTTGATGGCGCGTCGGCGGCCCAGCCTTTCCTGCGCGCGCTGGGCTTGAACGAAGAACAGGCCGAAGCGGCGCTGCCGGAAGACTGCAGCCGCCCTGGCTGACTTCCGCGGCCAGCCGTCCCGCGTCAGTCCGCCAGCGGCTGGCGCAGGGTGCCGCGCAGGAACAGGTCCAGGCTGACCGCCACCTTGGCGCGCAATTGCGCCACATCGGGCTGGGCCGGCGGCGGAAACAGCAGGCGCGACATCTGGTCGCCCAGCAGGCAATTGAGCAGGTGCAGCGCCAGCATGGAGGGCGTCAGCTCCGCGCGAAACAGCGGTGCGATGTCGGGGCGGCTGAAAAACTTGGTCAGCATCTCGCGCGTCTGTCCCGGTCCCACCTTGTAAAACGTTTCCGCCAGTTCCGGGTGCGTGGCCGCCTCGGCCACCACCATGCGATTGAGGCGGATCGCCGCCGGCATGGTCACCAGTTGCACGAACAGCAGGCCGAACTCGCTCAAAATGGTGGGCAGGGGGCGCATATCCGTTTCCAGCGCCGGCATGGTCGAGAAGTAGGCGGCGCGGCGCAATTCCACCACGGCGTTGAACAAGCCCGACTTGCCACCAAATTTCACATAAATCGTGCGCACGGCCACATGGGCTTCGCGGGCGATCATTTCCAGGCTGACCTTCCCATACCCTTTTTCCAGAAACAGGCAGCCTGCCGTGTGCAGCAGGTTTTCCATGCGCGCTTCCATGTCGGCCGCGCGGGGCCGGCCGGCTGGCTTGCCGCAGCAGGAAAGCTCCTGGGTGTCGGCGGATTCTGTATCGGTGGGCAAGGTATCGCTGAGGCCGGGATCGGACATGGTCTGGGTCTCTTTATAAGTTGGAAGGTAAGTGATGGCTCACACTGTAGTGCAAATTAAAATGAAATGCAATCGTTTCATTTCTTGACTTTGCCTTTTCTTTGCCCAATAATGAACCTATATCATTTCATTTTCGGAGCGAGTATGTCCAACCAGCCAGGCCAAGCAGAGCACAAGGTGCTGAGCGCCGTCCCACCCGCGGCCCCTGCCGCACCTTCCACGCCCGCCGCTTCCGCCAGCTCCGCACCACCGAACAACCGTGTGAAAATCATCGCCGGCCTGATCGTCCTCGTGGCGTTGGGCGCCGGCGCGCGCATGTGGTACCGCAGCCACTATTTCGTGGAAACGGAAAACGCCTATGTGGCCGGCCACGTGCATCCCGTCTCGGCGCGCATCTCCGGCGTCGTCACCAAGGTCTTCATCGACGACAATCAAATCGTGAAAGAGGGCGACGTGATCGCCGAACTCGATCCCTTCGACCAGCGCGTGAAAACCGAGCAGATCGCCGCGCAGATCGCCAGCGCCGAGCAGCAAGTGCTGCAGGCCGATGCGCAGATCGCGCAAGTGCAGGCGCAAGCGAGTGCCGCCCAGGCGCAAGTGGCGCAAGCCGATGCGCAATTGCTGCGCGCGAAACAGGATGCCGAGCGTTACGGCCAGCTGTACACGAGCCAGATGAAAGCCGTCTCGAAGGCGGAACTCGACGCGGCCAACGCGGCCCGCTCGAGCGCCGTGGCCGACCTGGCCGCCCGCCGCGACAGCGCTTCGGCCGCCAAGGCGCAGATCGGCGCGGCGCAAGCCGCGCGCGACGTGGCCAAGGCGCAGGTGGCCGTGCTGCGCGTGCAATTGAAGGACGCGGAACAGCAGCTGCAATACAACCGCATCCTGGCGCCCGTCGCCGGCCGCATCGGCAAGCGCAACGTGGAAACGGGCATGCGCGTGCAGCCTGGCCAGCAGTTGACGGCCATCGTGCAAGACAACGTCTGGGTCACCGCCAACTTCAAGGAAACCCAGTTGGCCGACCTGCACCGCGGCCAGAGCGTGCACGTGACCATCGACGCCATGCCGGGCAAGAAACTCGTCGGTACCGTGGACAGCTTCGCTCCTGCCTCGGGCGCGCAATTCGCCCTGCTGCCGGCCGATAACGCCACCGGTAACTTCACCAAGATCGTCCAGCGCGTGCCCGTGAAGATCGTCTTCCAGCCGGAAGACATCAAGGCCATGAATGGCCGCCTGGTGCCGGGCATGTCGGTGATCGCCGAAGTGGAAGTGAACCAGCCCGAGTCGGCCCAGGCACAGGACAAGGCCGCGCGCCACGCGGCCGCGCCAGCTGTTCCAGCCGCGCAGACCGCCGCCCGCTAAGCTTCCATGAGCAGCCCTTCCACCACACCGGCGGCAACGCCGGCGTTTCCCGTGATTAGCGAGAAAGTCTCCGGGCGCACCTGGCTGGCGGTCGCCGCCGGCATGCTGGGCGCCTTCATGGCGGTGCTCGACATCCAGATCACCAACTCCTCGCTCAAGGATATCCTTGGCTCGCTGTCGGCCACCCAGGAAGAGGGCTCGTGGATTTCCACGGCCTACCTGGTGGCGGAAATTATCGTCATTCCCCTCACCGCGCTGCTGGCGCGCGTGTTCGGACTGCGTACCTACATGATCGGCACCACCGCTTTCTTCCTGCTGTTCTCCACCCTGTGCGGCACGGCCTGGAACCTGGAAAGCATGATCGTCTTCCGCATGCTGCAGGGGTTCACGGGCGGCGCGCTGATACCGATGGCGTTCACCCTGGTGATGCTCAAGCTGCCGCCGTCGAAGCGTGCCGTCGGCATGGCCATCTTCGGCCTGACGGCGACCCTGGCGCCGGCCATGGGCCCGACCCTGGGCGGCTACCTCTCCGAGCTGTATGGCTGGCCCTCGATCTTCTATATCAACTGGGTGCCGGGCGTGCTGCTGATCGCCGGCATGATCTATGGCCTGGACAAGGAGCCGATGAAGCTCGAGATGTTCTGGAAGGCCGACTGGCTGGGCATCTTCTTCATGGCCCTGGGCCTGGGCTGCCTGACGATCTTCCTGGAAGAGGGCAATTCGAAGGACTGGTTCGACTCCGGTTTCATCATCACCTTCGCCGCGCTGGCCCTGGTAGGCATCCTTGGCTGGGTCGTCACCAGCGCCACGCGCGCCGAACCGTTCGTCAACCTGGGCCTGTACGGCCAGCGTAACTTTCTGGTCGCCACCGTGCTGTCGGCCGTGACGGGCATGGGCCTGTACGGCTCGGCCTTTCTGCTGCCCCTGTTCCTGGGCCAGATCGCCGGCTATTCGCCGATGCAGATCGGTGAAGTCATCATGTGGGTGGGCTTGCCGCAGCTGTTCATCATGCCGTTTGTCGCCAAGCTGTCGTCCGTGGTGGACAACCGCATCCTGTGCTCGTTCGGCCTCTTGCTGTTCGGCGGCTCGTGCATGATGAATGCCTACATGGACGCGTCCACCGGCTACGACCAGCTCTTGTGGTCGCAGGTCGTGCGTGCGCTGGGCCAGCCCTTCGTCATGCTGACCCTGTCGAACTTCGCCATGAAGGGCATCGCGCCGAAGGACATGCCGTCCGCATCGAGCCTGTTCAACATGACGCGCAACCTGGGCGGCTCGATCGGCATCGCCCTGCTGGCCACGGCCCTGAGCACCCGCGAACACTTCCATTCGCAGCGCCTGGGCGAAGCGATCAATGCGTATTCCAGCGCCACGCAGCTGCGCATCGACCAGCTGACGTCGTCGTTCATGGCCAAGGGCTATGACGCCGTCACGGCCGGCAACCAGGCCTTGCAGGCGATCGACGGCATCGTGCGCCGCGAAGCGTATGTGATGGCTTACAACGATGGCTTCTTCCTGATTGGTGCCATCCTGCTGGCCTGCATCGTGCCCCTGTGGCTGGCCGACAAACTCAAAGCTCCCGGTGGCGGTGGCGGCGGTCATTGACCGCGCCCAGTCCGCACGTGCAGCACCTCAAGAACAAGAAGGTACACATCATGCAAACAGTATTGACGAAAATCGCGCTGGCCGCCTCCCTTGCCGTGGCGCTGTCCGCCTGCGGCACCGTGGGCAAGGATTTCACGGCCCCGGCAAACGTGGCCGGCATCGACAACGGCACTTTCCGCCACGGCGCGGCGGCCGCGGATGCCGCGCAGCTGCCCAAAGAGTGGTGGAGCATCTACGGCGACGCGACGCTGGACCGTCTCGAGCAAAGCGCGCTGCAGGACAATCCCAGCGTGAAGGCGGCGGGCGAGCGCCTGCTGCAGGCGCTGGCGCAAAGCGGCACGGCGCGCGCCAACCAGGGCCCGAGCGTCAACGTCAGCACGGGCATCTCGAACTCGCGCACCTCGGCCAACACCTCGCAGGGCCTGGCCCTGGGCAACCGCTCCATCAGCGGCAATAACTTCTCCGTGGGCGGCTCGCTGTCGTATGAAGTCGATTTGCTGGGCCGCGTGAAACGCCTGGTCGAAGCGGCGGACTCGCAGGCGCTGGCGGCGCAGGCGGACCGCGACGGCGTGCTGCTGATGCTGTCGTCGCAAGTGGCCAGCAATTACTGGCAGCTGCGCGGGCTGGACGCGGAAATGGCGATCCTGAATGGCGCCCTGGACACGCGCCGCGAGTCGGCGCAGCTGGTCGAGGCGCGCTTCAATGCGGGCCTGACGAATGAGCTGGACCTGGCGCGCGCGAAGGTCGAATTGTCGAACGCGCAGGCCGACCTGCATGAAGTCAAGCGCCAGCGCAACCAGCTGGAAAACAGCCTGGCCACCCTGACCGGCAAGCCGCCGTCGGCGCTGCAATTGCCGGTGGCGGCCGATCCGTCGGTCTTGCCGCTGCCGCCGGCCATCCCTGTCGGCTTGCCGGCCAGCCTGCTGGCGCACCGTCCCGACCTCGTGTCCAGCGTGGCGGGCCTGCGCGCGGCCAACGCCCAAGTGGGCGTGGCCGAAGGCGCGTTTTACCCGTCGCTGCAATTGACGGGCAATTTCGGCTACGCCTCCGAAAAACTGCGCGACCTGGCGCAGGGCGGTTCGCGCCAGTTCAGCTTTGGCCCGCTGGCCCTGTCCCTGCCGATCTTCGACGGCGGCCGCAACCAGGCCAATCTGGATCTGTCCAAGGCGCGCTATGCGGAAGCCGTGGCGAACCATGAAACGAAGCTGCTGACGGCCTTGCGCGAAGTGGAAGATGCGTTGTCCGACGTGGAGCAGCGCCAGTTGCAGGGCGATGCGCAAGCCCTGTCGCAGGCAGCGGCGGCGCGCGCCTACCTGGTGGCACGCACGCGCTACGAGCGCGGCATCTCGACCTACCTCGACGTCACCGATGCCCAGCGCAGTTCGCTGGCAGCGGACCGCGCCGCCGCGCAGATCAAGACCCAGCGCCTGCTGGCGACGGTCGCCGTTGCCCGTTCGCTGGGTGCCGGCTGGCAGCCGGACGGCGAGCTGGCCAAGCTGGCCTCGGCACCCGCCGCAAAGGCCAACTAAGTACGACGATTACGTGAGCGTGGCCGGTGGCGGTGTCGCCGCCGGCCCGTAGCGTTCCAGCAGAAAATCGATGAAGGTCGTCAGCTTCGGAGTGGGCTGGCGGTCGCGCGCATACACGAGGTGCATGGGGCGCGGCGCCGGAACGTAGTCGGCCAGCAGCGGCACCAGCCTGCCGGCGGCGATGTCGCCGGCCATCAGGATTTCCGCCTGCATGACGATGCCGAAGCCGTGCAGGGCCGCCACGCGCAACGCCTGCCCATTGTTCGAGCGGAAGCGGCTCTCGCGCACGGGGCTGCCATCGTCGTCGCCGCTCCTGGCCAGGCGCCAGCGTACATGGCGCGTCCACTGCATGAAGTCCAGGCATTCGTGGCGGGCCAGGTCGGCCGGCGTGCGCGGCGTGCCGTGTCTGGCCAGGTAGGCGGGCGCGGCGCAGATCACCATCGCATACGGCCGCAGCACGCGCGCCACCATGGCGGAATCTTCCAGCTTGCCGATGCGGATGGCCGCGTCAAACCCTTCTTCCACCAGGTCCACCGTCCTGTCGTTCAGGTTCAATTCCAGGCTCACTTCCGGATACGCATCGAGGTAATCGGCCATCAGCGGCGCGATGCACTCGCTGCCGAAGGACACGGGCGCCGTGATTTTCAGCTTGCCGCGCGGCGCCGCGCGCATGGCTTCCGCCCCCCGTTCCGCCGCATGGATGCTGGCCAGGATCTGGCGGCACTGTTCCGCATATTGCTGGCCGATTTCCGTCAGGCTTTGCCGCCGCGTGGTGCGCGCCAGCAGCCGCGCGCCCAGCCGCTCTTCCAGGTATTTGATGTGCTTGCCCACCATCACGGGCGAAATCTGGAACGCCTCGGCGGCAGCCGTGAAACTGCCCGCATCGACGACGGCGACAAAAATCTCCATGCTGCGCAATTTATCCATGGTATCCCAATTGCAAACTACAGATTAGTAATCTTGTAAATTCTAGCGTATTTATTCCTTTTTGTAAGCGGCGCATACTGGCTCCATCGTTCAACAGCAGACAAGGACAGCATCATGAAAATCGTCATCATCGGCGCCAGCGGCACCATCGGCACGGCCGTCGCCGCCCAACTGGCGCAACGCCATGAAATCATCGAAGTGGGCAGCCGCAGCGGCACGCACCAGGCCGACATGGGCGACATCGCGCAAGTGCGCGCCCTGTTCAAGCGCATCGGCAAGGTCGACGCCGTCGTCGTGACCGCGGGCAAGCTGCATTTCGGCCCGCTGAGCGAATTTACTCCTGAGCAATTCCGCCTGGGCCTGGACAGCAAGCTGATGGGCCAGGTCAACGTGGCGCTGGTGGCGCAGGAATACCTGAACGACGGCGGCTCGATTACCTTGACCAGCGGCATCGTAGCCGACCAGCCGATCCGCTTCGGCACGGCCGCCACCATGACCAACGCGGCCGTGGAAGGCTTCGTGCGGGGCGCCGCCATTGAATTGCAGCGCGGCGTGCGTATCAATGTCGTCAGTCCCACGGTGCTGGCCGAGTCGCTGGAATCGTACGGCCCCTTCTTCTACGGCTTCGAGCCGGCCGCCGCCAGCCGCGTGGCGCTCGCCTACAGCCGCAGCGTGGAAGGGGCGCAGACGGGGCAGGTGTACAAGGTCTGGTAAGACGCTTGCCATGCCATGGGGGCAGGTGGGACAATCGCAGGCTGAGCAAGAAAGCGGTAGCGCGCCATCCGCGCCAGCCGCTTCTGAGAAAAATCCAACCGAGACCTCCATGAAAAAACTCTTGATTCCCCTGCTGATGGCCGCCGCCGCCGTCGGCAGCGCCTGCGCAACAACGCCAGCGGCCGCGCCAGCCACCCCGGCCACCGCGCAACAACTGACGGCCATGAGCGCCCGTTACGCACCCGTCGCGCTGACGGCCGATGTCACCCACCTGTCAGCAGGCGACCGCCAGGCCATCGCCAAGCTGGTCGAGGCGGCCAAGCTGGTCGACGTGCTGCAGCTGCGCCAGCGCTGGTCCGGCAATGAAGCGCTGTGGGCAGCCTTGAAGAAGGACAAGTCGGCCCTGGGCCAGGCCCGTCTGAATTATTTCTGGATCAACAAGGGGCCATGGTCGGTGCTCGACGCGCACGCCTCGTTCATGCCGGCCAGCTATGCGGGCATCGCCATTCCCGCGCACAAGCCGGAAGCGGGCAACTTCTATCCGCAGGGCGCCACCAAGGCCAGCCTGGAAACATGGATGAACGGCTTGCCGGCGGACGACAAGCAGCAGGCGCAATGGTTTTTTACCACCATCCGCGCGGGCAAGGATGGCAAATACCAGACCGTCAAGTATTCGGATGAATACAAGGTGGAGCTGAAACAGCTGGCCAAATTGCTCGACGAAGCGGCGGCCGCCACGGACAACGCATCGCTGAAGAAATTCCTCACCTTGCGCGCCAAGGCCTTCCTCGACAACGACTATTTACCGTCCGACTTCGCCTGGATGGACCTCGACTCGCCCGTCGACATCACCATCGGCCCGTATGAAACGTACAACGACGAGCTGTTCGGCTACAAGGCCGCGTTCGAAGCGTACGTGAACATCCGCGACCAGGCGGAAACGCAAAAGCTCAATTTCTTCGCCAAGCACATGCAGGAGCTGGAAGACAACCTGCCGCTCGACGCCCGGTACCGCAACCCGAAAGTGGGCGCGCTGGCGCCGATGGTGGTGGTCAACCAGGTGTATGGCGCCGGCGACGGCAACATGGCCGTGCAGACGGCCGCCTACAACTTGCCTAATGACGAGCGCATCATCAGCGCGCGCGGTTCGAAGCGCGTGATGCTGAAGAATGTGCAGGAAGCCAAGTTCAAGGCCACCCTGACGCCGATCTCGAAACTGGTGCTCACGCCCGAAGCGCAGCAGGACGTCGATTTCAATTCCTTCTTCACGCACATCCTCGCGCATGAAATCATGCACGGCCTGGGCCCGCACGCCACCGTGGTCGACGGCAAGCCATCGACGCCGCGCCAGGACTTGAAGGAAGCGTATTCCACCATCGAGGAAGCCAAGGCGGACATCACGGGCCTGTTCGCGCTGCGCTACATGATGGACAAGGGCCAGCTGAACGACACCCTGGGCCAGGGCGAGGCGGCCGAGCGCAAGCTGTACAACACTTTCCTCGCCTCCGGTTTCCGCACCCTGCATTTCGGCCTGACGGATTCGCACGCACGCGGCATGGCCATCCAGATGAATTACATCCTCGACAAGGGTGGTTTTGTCTCGCTGGGCGACGGCAAGTTCGGCGTCGATTTTGGCAAGATCAAGCAGGCCGTCATCGACCTGGACCGTGAATTCCTGACCATCGAGGCGACGGGCGACTATGCGCGCGCGCAAGCGATGATGACGAAATACGTGATCATCCGCCCCGAGGTGCAGGTGGCGCTCGACAAGATGAAGGCCGTGCCCAACGATATCCGTCCGGAATTCGTCACGGCCCGCGCGCTGGATCAAGCGACGAATAAATAAACCCGATGCCGTATTGGCAGAGTGAAAAGCCGGTGCTGCTGCGTCGGTTTTTTTTCGTCTTTATTTGTGAAAAGTTGCCAGTTTTTCCTTGTGGAAATGTATTCACCGCTTACTCTGCAGTGGTAAATCCTCTCTTCTCCGCACCGATCCCATGCTGAATCCGCTCTTGCTGATGAGCTTGCTCATCGCTTTCTCTCCTTTGCCTGCCGTGGCTGCCGTGGCTGCCGCCCAGCTCACCGAACTGGAAACCCGTTGGCTGCAGGCGGGAAAGCCCGTCATCGATTACGCACGTACGCAGGGCTTGCCCATCGATATCATCGTGCAGCCGCAGGATGCGCCCGGTGCCGTGCCACTGGCGCTGGGCTACGAAGGGGGACGCTGCAAGCTGGTGCTGTCCTTGCGCGGCAATGCGCAGGCGGACAGTGTCTTGCAGGGCGTGCCGGCCGCGGGCCGCGGCTTGATGATCGAAGCGATGACGGCGCATGAGATCGGACATTGCCGGCGCTATGCACAGGGCGACTGGCACGCCTTGCCACGCGGCTTTGTCGAGCCGCGCAGCGTGCAGCGCGGCCAGTTGACACCGCTGGCGCGGGAGCTGCGCGAGACGCGCCGCGAAGAAGGGTACGCGGACCTGGTGGCCCTGGCCTGGATGCATGGACGCCACCCGGGGCAGTACCGGGATGTGCTGGCCTGGATGCGCGGCGTGCGCGCCGACGGCGATGGCGCGGGCGGTTCGCACGCCACGCAAGGCTGGCTGGCGCTGGCCGATGGCGCAGGCGCATTTGATGGGGCCGTTTCACCATTTGAACAGGCGCAAGTATTGTGGCGGATGGGTTTGAGCGGCGACAAATAAACGGTGATTTTTAGGAGAATGGCCTGTCAGCGTGTGCTGTCGCACGGAGCTTTGCGCACGGCAGGGGTCTAATCTGGGCATCAACTAACCAGAGAGGAACCATCATGAACAAAATGATCGCACTCATGCTGGCCGCCAGTGCCAGCGCCCTGCTTGCCGCCGCGCCCGCGTATGCGCAGGATGCCTCGTACAAGAGTTTGACGGACAAGGCATCGGCCGACTACAAGCAGGCCAAGGCCGCCTGCGACAGCCAAAGCGGCAACGCGAAAAAAGTCTGCGTGGAAGAAGCCAGGGTGGCGCGCGCCAAGGCCGATTCGGATGCCGTGGCGCAATACCGCAACACGCCGCGCGAGCTGACCAAGGCCCGCAAGGATGTCGCCAATGCCGAATATGACCTGGCCAAGGCCAAGTGCGGCGACCGCACGGGCGCCGACAAGACCACGTGCATGAACGATGCCAAGGCGGCGAAAACGGCCGCGCTGGCCGACGCCAATACGGGTGCCAAGGCCGGCACCAACGTGGCGCAGAATCCGCCCGCCACCACGAAGGAGAATTGCGACGCCATGGATGCGACGGCCAAGGCCGCCTGTGTGGCGCGCAATGCGGCCGGCAGCACCAAGGTGGCCGTGGAAGATTCCGTCATCACCACCAAGATCAAGGCGGACCTCGTCAAGGACAATGACTTGAAAGCGCTTGACGTGCACGTGGAAACGGTCAACGGCGTCGTCATGCTCAGCGGCTTCGTGCCTTCCCAGGCGCAAGTCAAGAAAGCCGCCGACCTGGCCCGTGGCGTGGAAGGCGTGAAAGACGTGAAGAATGGCTTGAAGGTGAAGTAAGCGCACTGTGTACAAGCATTGACACAGGAACTGGAGCCGCATGCCGAGGGCGGGTGGCTCCAGTTTTTTTTGCTTGTATAAATTATGGGCGTAATATAACATGGAAAATCTGGCCGGCGAGTGGTGCTCGGCATCCACTTTTTCTCATGAGGACGGCATGCTTTCTCTTCCCTTTTCGCAATGGCTGGCGCGGCGCGGCATCCACTTTGCCTGGGTCATCGTCGCCATCACTTTCCTCACGGCCCTGACGTCATCGGCCGCGCTGGGCTTGCCGGGCGCGCTGATGCAGCCCTTGAGCCGCGAATTCGGCTGGGATGCCGAGCAGATTTCCTCGGCGCTGGCCGTGCGCTTCGTGCTGTTCGGTTTGATGGGGCCGTTTGCCGCTATCCTGATGGAGCGTTTCGGCTTGCGCAATATCATCTGCGTGGCCCTGGGCCTGATCGCTTGCGGCATGCTGCTGGCCACACGCATGACGCAGTTCTGGCACCTGGTGGCCTTGTGGGGCATCCTGCTGGGGCTGGGCTCGGGCATGACGGCGCTGGTCCTGAGCGCCGTGGTGGCCAACCGCTGGTTCGAGACGCACCGGGGCCTGGTGGTGGGCGTGCTGACGGCCAGCTCGGCCACGGGCCAGCTGCTGTTCCTGCCCGCGGGCGCCTGGCTGATCGAGCACTTCGGCTGGCGCACGGCCGTCATGCCCGTGTTTGCCAGCTGCGCCATCGTCGCCGTGCTGGCCTTCCTGTGCATGCGCAACCGGCCGCAGGACGTGGCCTTGCGGCCCTACGGCGCCGATCCGGCCACGCCGCTGACGGCGCCAGTGGCCGCAAAAATGACGTTCGCCACGCCTTTTTTGATCCTGCGCAGCGTGGCTTCCAATCGCACCTTCTGGATACTGTTCGGCACCTTCTTCATTTGCGGCCTCAGCACCAACGGCCTGATCCAGACGCACTTCATTTCCCTGTGCGGCGACTCGGGCTTGTCCGCCGTGCCAGCCGCCTCCGTGCTGGCCATGATGGGCGCGTTCGACCTGTTCGGCACGATCTTGTCCGGCTGGCTGTCGGACCGCTATGACAACCGCAAGCTGCTGTTCTGGTACTACGGCTTGCGGGGGCTGTCGCTGTTCTGGCTGCCGTATTCGGAATTCACCTTGTACGGCCTGTCCCTGTTCGCCATGTTCTACGGCCTGGACTGGATCGCCACCGTGCCGCCGACCGTGAAACTGGTGGGTGCCACGTTTGGCCGGGAGCGGGCAGGCATGGTGTTCGGCTGGATCTTCGCGGGCCACCAGCTGGGCGCCGCCGTGGCCGCGTACGGCGCGGGCCGCATCCGCACCCTGATGCTGACCTACAACCCGGCCCTGTTCGCGGCCGGCGCCGCCTGCCTCGTCGCCGCGTTAATGGTGCTGGCGATCCAGCGGCAGAAGGCGGCCGTGGCCGCCGTCCAGCCCGCATGAAAAAAGCCAGGCCCGCATGAGCGGCGCCTGGCTTTTCATTTCAAGAACGTTTCAGGATTTATTTGAGGTATTTGGCGAGCCAGCCCTCGACTTCGCTGTAGAAGAAACGGCTGTTTTCGCCCTTCAAAATCCAGTGGTTTTCGTCCGGGAACACCAGCAATTTCGCCGGCACGTTCAGGCGCTGTTGCACGGCAAAGTTCATCAGGGCATTGTTGGCCGGCACGCGGTAGTCGAGCTCGCCCACGGTGATCAGGATGGGGGTGGTAAAGCCCGTGCCTTTTTCGTGGTTGCCCGCTTGCATGATGGGGCTTTGATCGCGCCACACGGGCAGGTTCGACCAGACGGGGCCGCCCGCGTTCGTTTCACGGCCGAAGCCGCCATCGCTGGTGCCCCACTGCATGATCAAGTCCATTTCGCCCGCGTGCGAAACGATGGCCTTGTAGCGCGTGGTGGTCGCTTGCAGCCAGTTGGCCAGGTGGCCGCCATAGCTGGCGCCGCCGGCGGCCAGTTTCGTGCTGTCGATAAACGGGTATTTCTTGATGGCTTCATCGACACCCTGGTTGACTTCATCGCCCGGGCCCTTCAAGGGGTCGAATTGAATCGAGCGCGAGAACTCTTCGCCATAGCCGGTGGAACCCTTGTAGTCGGTCAGCAAGACAACGTAGCCTGGCTTGGCCAGCAAATGATAGTTCCAGCGCAGCACGAACTGGTCGCGCCACATGCTGGCCGCGCCGCCGTGGATGACGGTAAACAGCGGGTATTTCTTGTTCGGGTCGAAATTCGCGGGCTTGACGAGCATGTTGTGGATGCGTCGGCCGTCGGCCGTGGTGAACCAGAAGTGCTCGGGCGCCTGCCAGTCGATCTTGTCTGCCTTGTCCGTATTGAAAGCCGTCAGCCGTTTCGGCTGCTTGCCGTTGAAGGCATAGATTTCCGGCGGGTTGATGGACGACTCCCACACGCCGACGAGGGCCTTGCCGCCGCTGCTCAGCGAATTGATGGTGCCCGTCGGCAAGGATGGCTCTTCGCGCACCTCGCCGCCCCTGGCGTCGATCGAATACAGCTTTTCCAGGCCCGCATGTTCATAGCTGAAGAGGACGCGCTTGCCGTCTTCGGGCAGCACGTAGCGCGAAATCGAACGGTCCAGCTTGGCCGTCAGGATGGTCGGCGCTGGGTTGCTCATCGGCCAGGCAAAGCTGGCCAGGCGTTTCACGTCATACACTTTACCGGGCGTCTCCGCATCGCTGAGGGCGAACAGGGTCTTGCCGTCGGCCGCGAATTTCAGCGAGCCATAGCTGTGCTTGTCCTGCGTCAAACGCTGCGCTTCGCCGCCCGCCACGGGCAGCAGGTACAGTTGCGAAACCACGGCTTCGCGCTGGGCCGCGTCGCGGTTGGTGGCCGCGTTGAAGACGACGGCCTTGCCGTCCGGCGTCCAGACGGCGTCCAAGGATTGTCCCTCGTCGCCCTGGCCGCCGCCAAAGCCCGGCAGCGCCACCAGTTGCGTGCCCGACAGGATGTCGCGCGGCGTCGACTCCGGCTGCGCATCGACGATGAACAGGCGCACCTGCTTGTCGGTCAGCCATTTGTCGAAATAGCGCGGTGCCGTCGTTTCATACGAACGGGCGCTGACCTTGCGCTCCTTGCGTTCCTTTGCGCTTTGCTTGACGTCGGCTTCCGTCTTGTTGCCTGGATAGATGTCGCTGATGAACAGCAATTGCTTGCCGTCCGGGCTCCACTTCGGCATGCGCGCACCCAGGGTGAGCGAGGTCAACCGTTGGGCTTCGCCGCCGGCGGCCACGTCGAGGCGGTAAATCTGGCCCGCTTCATCGCCGTCGCGCTTGGCGACAAACACCAGCTGGCGGCTGTCCGGCGACCAGGCGACGGCGCTTTCGCCACCCTTGGAATACGTCAGGCGGCGCGCGGGGCTGTCATCAAGCAGGGACTTGATCCACAGGTCCGACCATTGGTCCTTGCTATCGTAGGCGCTGTCGACCACGGAAAACACGGCCCATCGTCCGTCCGGGCTGGCGACGGGCGCACCCACCCGTTTCATCAGCCACACGTCTTCATGCGTGATGGCGTGTCTGGCTTGCGTTTGCGTGGCGGCAACTGGGGTGGTGGCCTTGGTATCGGCGGCGTGGGCCAGCGAGGCACAGGCCGCTGCGATCAGCAGGGAGCCGAGGGAACGGCGAAGACGGGGTGAGGTCATGGGCGTGGTCCGGGTAGTGAAAAAAGTACAGCGGGCAACATTATTGCCCATCGATTCGGCCACTGCCAAGGCCATGAACCGTTACTTACCAGACGGGAGGGGCGCGTATCGGGCGGGCAGCGCGTATCCGATCAGTTAAACTTGCCGCTTTACTCACGCTGGCGCTGATAGAACATGAAAATTTGTCTACCCTTATTGAAAACGGCCTTGCTGGGCGCGAGCTGCCTGCTGGCGGCCCCTGTTTTTGCTGCTGCGTCTGCACCGTACCCGAACACCAGCGCCATGGGCGTGGGCCAGGCGGAAAGCACGGCCTGGTATGCGGGCTGCCTGAAGGTCAAGGATGCGGCGCCGCCACCGGCCGACCTGCCGGCGCCGTCCGCCGTGGCGTCCCTGCAGCAATGCCAGGCAACGGACCTGTATTACGATACCAAGAGTATGTCCTCGCCCAAGCCCGCCGACTGGCGTCCCGCGCGTCATTGCGCGATGGCCACGCAGAACAGCGCCGTGTTGATGATGCTGTACCAGAATGGACAGGGCGTACAGAAAGACCCGCTGCTGGCGCTCAAGTATGCGTGCAGCATCGACGCGGCGCCGGCCGAGATGCAGGGTCGCATCGAACACTTGCAGAAGATCAATGCCAGCGGACGCGGCATGATCGACTTGTGCGACGACATCACCAGCGGCTACATGATGGGCGTGTGCAGCGCCATCGATGCGCGCCAGAAACAAAGAGTGCGTGCGCAGGCGACAGGCAAGGTCAGCGCAAGCATGCCTGCCGTGGCGCAAGCGTCGCTGCAAAAGCTGCAGGCGGCGGCAAGCAAGTTTGCCGACGCGCGCGCGGCCAACGAAACGGACTTGAGCGGCACGGCACGCGCCGCCCAGAGCATCGCGGCCCGCACGGCCGAGCTCGACTTATTGGCGCACGATTTGCGCGAATACGAAGCGGGCAAGTTGCCTGCCACTATGTCGAAGGCGCAGGTCGCGGCGCTCGACAAGGAACTCAACGCCATCTATGGCAAGCTGATGAAAAAGCCGGCGCAAACCCATGCGGGCGCCGTGGACAAGGATGGCATCCGCGCCACCCAGCGCCTGTGGCTGGCATACCGCGATGCCTGGATGAATTTTGGCGCCGTGCGCTATCCCGCCGTCACCAGCGAGACCTGGGCCGGCCTGCTGACAGCGCGGCGTAATGCGCAACTACAAGATTTGCTGGGGAATTGAAGCATGCGGGAAGCGTATTATCACGAAGATGACTATTGCATGATCGAACTGCTGCCGCTGGATAACTTGCAGCACTGTTTGACGCAGATGGGCGAGCAGCAGGCGTTCGCCGATGCGCACCGCAGCGGCGCCGGCTGGACGGACATGTACGTCATCAAGGCGCCACCGTCGCCACTGCGCGCGCTGGGCCTGACGACGGAACGCCTGCGCCTGGCGCTGGACCATGCCTTGCCGCCGTATGACACCGTCTACACGGGTTACAGCAGTTACCGCGTGGAATGCAAGAACGTGCTGGCCTTTGGCGCCGACAAGACGGAGACCCTGTTTGCGGGCCTGGACGAGCAGGGCATCGTGTGCGACCTGTGGTGCAGCGATGGCATGCCGCAACTGTTGCTGCTGCCCTTGAAAGAGCAGCTATTGCTGGCCGACTGGGGCGCGGGTTTTGCGTGTCCGCTGGCCGATGGGGAACTGTTCGCCCGTTATCTGCAAGAATACGAACTCGGTTGATTTATTCGCAGGCGATGGCGTTCGGCTGCGCCACTTTGACCACCGACGCCAGGCGCGCCATGTCGTTGCCGTCGCCTTGCTCGACGTACGGTTGATAGGTATCGATGACGATGCGCGCACGCGCTTGCCAGCCGCAATTGTCGGCCTGGCGCGCGGGCACGCGCAGCAGGCGGCGCGCCTCGGCGTCGTTGCTGAAACAAAACCACGCATCGTGCGTGGCGGCAGGGCGGGGCAAACGGCCCCATTGCGCCTTGTCGGGCGCGAAGCAGACGCGGTTGCCGATGATTTCCAGGCTCATCTCGTCCGTGCGCGCGCTGTACTGGCCGTCGAGCACGATGGGCGGCTGTGCTTGGGCGGACAGGCAAGCGGTGGCCAGGAGGAGGGCGGCGGCAAGTTTCATGCGTTTCTTTCAGGGCTGGCAAGACGAAGCGCCAGTATAACCGCGGGGCCGGAAACGAAAAAAGCCCATCCGTGAGGATAGGCTTTTTAGTACTGCGCATTCGTGGTAGGCCGTGCGGGATTCGAACCTGCGACCAACGGATTAAAAGTCCGCTGCTCTACCAGCTGAGCTAACGACCCGAAAGAGGCCGCATTATATATCAGTTGAAAAAGAATGCAAAGCATTCCTGCACGAAAATGAAGATGGCTCAATGCAGGGCGGCCGTGAGCTTCAGTACTTCTTCGATGCTGGTCGTGCCATCGATGATCTTGCGCGCGCCAGCGAGGCGCAGCGGCGTCATGCCGTCGAGGATGCTCTGGCGGCGCAAGGCGTGCAGGTCGGCGCCCGCCTTGACCAACTGGCCGAACGTTTCCGTCACGCTCAGCAGTTCATAAATGCCGGCCCGCCCCAGGTAGCCGCTGTGCCGGCAGCGGGCGCAGCCGACGGGGCGGTACATGGCGTGGGGCCGTTCCAGCTGGCCGCCCGTCAGGCGCTGCCATGCAGCGTCGTCCGGCGCACCGCCCGGCTGCTTGCAGTCCGGGCACAGGCAGCGCAGCAGGCGCTGCGCCAGCACGCCGATCAGGCACGCTTCCAGCAGATAGGCGGGCAAGCCCAGTTCCAGCAGGCGCATGACGGCCGAGGGCGCGTCATTGGTGTGCAGGGTCGACAGCACCAGGTGTCCCGTCAGCGCCGCCTGGATGGCCATCTCGGCCGTGGCCAGGTCGCGGATTTCTCCGACCATGATGATGTCGGGATCTTGCCGCATCAGCGCCCGCACGCCGTCGGCAAACGACAGTTCGATGCCGGCCTGGGTTTGCACCTGCATCTGGTTGAAGGCCGGTTCGACCATTTCGATGGGGTCTTCCACCGTGCATACATTGACTTCGCTGCCGGCCAGCGCCTTCAGGGTGCTGTACAGGGTGCTGGTCTTGCCCGAGCCCGTGGGGCCCGTGACCAGCACGATGCCGTGCGTGCGCGCCGTCAGCTGGCGCCAGCGTTCGGCATCCGCGGGCGGAAAACCCAGCTCCGCCAGGCTCTTGACGGCCACTTCCGGGTCGAAGATGCGCATGACGAGCTTTTCGCCGAAGGCCGTGGGCAAGGTCGACAGGCGCAGCTCGATTTCCTGCCCTTGCGCATTGCGCGTCTTGATGCGGCCATCCTGCGGGCGGCGCTTTTCCACCACGTCCATGCGCCCGAGCAACTTGATGCGCGCCGTCATGGCCAGCAAGACCACGGGTGGCAATTGATAAGCCTGGTGCAGGCGGCCGTCGATGCGCAGGCGCACGAGGCCCGCGTCGCGCTTCGGTTCCAGGTGGATGTCGGACGCGCGCTGGGCAAACGCGTATTGCCACAGCCAGTCGACGATGCGCACCACGTGCTGGTCGTTGGCGTCGAGGCTGGCCTTGTTGCGCCCCAGTTCCACCAGCTGCTCGAAATTGTGGCGCAGCGCCAGGTCTTGCGTGGACGCTTGCCTGGCCACCTTGACGGAAGTGGCCAGGCTGAAAAATTGCGCAATGGCGTCGGCGATGTGCAGCGGGTTGGCGATGACCAGGCTCAGCTTGCGCGGCGCCAGCTTGCCCAACTGCGCCTGCCAAGCCAGCGCATACGGCTGGGCCGTGGCGATGACGATGCGCTCCACGGTGCTTTCCACAGGCAGGATGTTGAAGCGGGCCGCATAGCCGGCCGTCATGACGTCGGCCACCTGGCTGAAATCGATGTGCAGGGGATCGATGCGCAGATACGGCAAGCTTGCGCGTTGCGCCAGCCACGCGCACAGGGTATCGAGCGTCAGTGCGCCGTGGGCGATGCTGCACAGCGGATGCAAGGCGGGCGCCGGCAGCAGGGCGGCCTGGGTGGCGATGGCGGCCGCTTGCGCAGCGTCAAGCAAGCCGTCTTCCTGCAGCCAGGCCAGCAGTTGCGGCAATTCCAGCGGCGTGTCGGGCGAGATGGGAGAGGGAGGAGGGGAAGCGGGCATGGCCGGCGTCTTTCAGGACTGCCGGCCATGCCTGGGAATGCCGGCGCTTACAGGGTGCTGACGATGCCCTTGACCCAGGACTTGGCGGGCAGCTTGGTCTCGGCGACGATCTGCTTGGCGCGCTCGAGCAGGGCGGCTTGCGCGTCGGCATCGAGCGCCACTTTCGTCTTGAAAGCGATCGCCACCACGTTCCCATCATGGACTTCCGGCAGGCAGATCACCTGTGCAAACGCAAACTTCATCGCCTTGATGTTCTTCGCGTAGCTGGGATGGTCGCCAAACAGATTGACCGTCATGATGCCGTGCGGCGCCAGGCAGGCGCAGCAGGCGGCATAGAAGTCAGCGCTGTCGAGCACGGGACCGCGCGCCGTGGCGTCGTACAGGTCCACCTGCAGGGCGTCCAGGGTGCCGTGGTTGGCGTCGTCGTTGACGTAGTCGAGCGCATCCATCTCGCGCACGTGCAGGCGCTCGTCGTTGGGCGGCAGCTTGAACATCGAGGCGCAGATGGTGATGACGGAAGGATTGAGTTCGATGGCTTCGACCTGCGCCTGCGGGAACTGGCGGTAGCAGAACTTGGTCAGCGCGGCCGTGCCCAGGCCCAGCTGGGCGATGCGCTGCGGTTGTTCGATCCACAGCATCCACGCCATCATCTGCTGCGCGTATTCGAGTTCCGGCCAGTCCGGCTTGCGGATGCGCATGGCGCCCTGCACCCATTCCGTACCGAAATGCAGATAGCGCACGCCATCCATTTCCGACAGGGTAACAGGGGCGTAGCGGGGCTTGCGCGCAGGGCGCGAGGATTCGACTTGTTCGATGGATTTTCGTTTGATAAGCATAAGGCGGCCTGAAAGTGTGCCGCATTATAGCCCGTGCCGGAGCGCCATAAAAAATGCCGGCCCCATGAGAACGACATGGGGCCGGCATTTTCATACTGAGTTAACAACGCCTGACAGAAGCGTTGCGAGCGGAAGGCAGAGGTGGCCGAGAAGCGCAACCGTGCTTGAGCACGGTGAGCATCGCAGGCCGCCTATGCCGACGCGCAGCAGCTTATGTCAAGCGTTACTGCTGAGCTGGCTCGATGGAGACGCGCAGGCGGATGCGCTCGCCCGGATCATAGGACATGATGCTCGTGTAGTTGCGGCCGCGGTAGTCGTAGGTGACCTGGTAGCCATTGTTGCGCGATTCCCAGTGGTCGACCTGGCGGCATTGCTTGACGGCTTGTTCCTGCACGCCGCCCTGGTAATTGTTCTGGTTGTCGACACGGTCGCCCACGACGGCGCCGGCGATCGCGCCAGCAGCGGCGGCGGCCGTGCGGCCATTGCCGCCACCGACCTGGCTACCGAGCAGGGCGCCGGCGATACCGCCGACGATGGAGCCGCCAGCGCTGCGCTGTTGCGGCGGTGCTTGCACTTGCACGTATTCCGTACGGCATTCCTGGCGTGGACGATTGATCTGTTCCACTTGCGGCACGACGCGTACGACCTTGCCGAAATCTTCAAAGTCGGCGGCCTGGGCGAGTGGCAATGTGCCGAGACAAACGGCTGACAACATCAATTTGGCTTGCAAGTTCATTTGTAACCTCGTTATCTAGAGAATCTTTCAGGGTATTTTTTACAACTTGGGACTATAGTAATCCCGCCAGACCGGGGCAAGTGTTTCGCATGGCAACAAAATGTAACAGCCCAAGCCCCTTGCCCCACAGTCTGTAACATGCACTTTCAATCGATACAAGATGTTGAAGTGACTTGAAACCAGCGGTTTGTAACAAATCTTGCGTTTGACATCATATTCGGGTTGATTCATGCAGGACAACACGTTACCCTAATACGCGTATGGCTTAGATAAAATCGCACTGAATCGCATAAAAGTTGATACAGATCGAATCACCGCGTGCGCATTGACCCGCGTGCGGGGATGCAATAAGAAGAGCAGCTAGAAAAAATCCATACATAACAGGTCGATTTGAGGGAAAAATGAGTTTGTTACTAACCGTGCCGCCCAACCTTGTCCAGTCCATCCGTGCCTTTCGCGTGACCGAATTACAAGACGAGGCGATCCGTCTCGGGCAGCACTTTTTATATGCGCATTGCAACGCTGGACAGACCAAACAACAAGTCATCGGCATTATTGCGGAAGCCTTCCTGTTTCCGAAAAACCTGGCGAAGAATTTCGATGCCCTGCGCCTGTGCCTGACGGACACCATGTTCAAGGCCGGCACGCAGACGGGTTTCCTGGTGGTGCTCGAGCAATTGCCAAATACGCAAAAATTCGACAAGGAAGCGCGCGAGATCCTGCTCGACGTGTTCCGCGACGCGGCCGACTACTGGGCCGAGAAGAAAGTCCCGTTCCGCGTCTTCTATTCGTTCGAGTAAGCACCTACTCACGCTAGGGCGGCGTCAAGCCAGCCTTTTCTGCCCTTGCCGGGCGGTGTAAATCGGCAGCAGGGGCGGCCCGGCAGGTATGCTGCGCCGCAACAATAATAGCGGCCTTTCTTGGTTCGCATCGCCATAGCGGGTACAATGCGCGCTATGAAAAATATCGTTATCCTCATTTCCGGACGCGGCAGCAACATGGAAGCGGTCGTGCGCGCGGCGCAAGCCGAGCAATGGCCAGCCCATATTGCCGCCGTCATCAGTAACCGGGCCGACGCCCAGGGACTGGTTTTTGCCGCGGAACATGGGATAGCGACGGCAGTTGTTGCCAACAAGGATTATGCCAGCCGCGAACAGTTCGATGCGGCGCTGCAAGCCGTGATCGACGGCTACACCCCCGACCTGGTCGTGCTGGCCGGTTTCATGCGCATTCTGACGCCGCCCTTCGTCGAACATTACGCGGGGCGCATGCTCAATATCCACCCGTCGCTGCTGCCGTTGTTCCCGGGCATGGCGACGCACCGCCAGGCGCTCGAGGCGGGCGTGACGGAACACGGCGCGACCGTGCATTTCGTAACTGCCGAGCTCGATCATGGCCCGGCCGTGGCGAGCGCGACAGTCCCCGTCTTGCCGGGCGACACAGAAGACAGCTTATCGGCGCGCGTGCTGGTACAGGAACATCTGCTTTACCCGCGCGCCATCCGCCTGTTCATTGACGATAAACTGTCAGTCGAGCATGGCCAGGTCCGCGTGGACCCTCAATAAAATATTACAGGAAGAATAACAATGAGATTGCCACCAGCGATACTTGCCAATGCTGAAGAAGTATTGCGCGAAATTTTACGTTTCACGGCCCCCGCCGACACCACCCTGTCGCGCTATTTCCGCGACCATCCGCGCCTCGGTTCGCGCGAACGCGGCGCCATCGCCGAAGGCATTTATGCCGTGCTGCGCAACAAATCGTTCTTCACGGACTTCGCCGAAGCGGGCAGCGGCCCGACCATGCGCCGCCTGACCATCCTCGGCCTGGCCGAAGCCGTCGGTGCGGACTCGCTGGGCGGCCTGACGGAAGAAGAAGTGGAATGGCTGGAACGCATCACGCAGATCGACCGCAGCCTGATGCCGGCGAACATGCGCGCCAACATGCCGACCTGGCTGTTCGACAAGCTGATCGCCCAGTTCGGCGAAGCGGAAACCATGAAGCTGGCCGACGCGCTGAACGCGCCGGCGCCGCTGGACTTGCGCGTCAATTCGCTCAAGGCCACGCGCGAAGACGTGATGCTGGCCCTGGCCGAAGCGCCTATCCTCAGCACCCCGACGCCTTACGCGCCGCTGGGTTTGCGCGTGATCAAGAAGCCTTCGCTGCAAAACATGCCCTTGTTCCAGAGCGGCGCCATCGAAGTGCAGGATGAAGGCAGCCAGATCCTGTCGCAGATCGTCGGCGCCAAGCGCGGCGAAATGGTCGTCGATTTCTGTGCCGGCGCGGGCGGCAAGACCCTGGCGCTGGGCGCGCTGATGCGCAACACCGGCCGTCTGTACGCCTTCGACGTGTCGGAAAAACGTTTGGCCAAGCTCAAGCCACGCATGGCCCGCAGCGGCTTGTCGAACGTGCATCCGGTGCAGATCGCGCATGAGCGCGATGCCAAGATCAAGCGCCTGGCCGGCAAGATCGACCGCGTGCTGGTCGATGCCCCGTGCAGCGGCCTGGGCACCTTGCGCCGCAATCCGGACGTCAAATGGCGCCAGCAGCCCAATTCCATCGTCGAGCTGCAAGCCAAGCAGGCAGCGATCCTGGCCGGCGCGGCGCGCCTGGTCAAGGGCGGCGGCCGCCTGGTGTACGCCACCTGCAGCTTCCTGAACGAAGAAAACGATCAGATCGCCGAGCAATTCCTGGCTGCCAACCCCGACTTCACCCTGGTGCCTATGAGCAAGGTGCTGGCTGAACAGAAGATCGAGCTGGAAATGGGCGACTACCTGAAATTGTTGCCGCACCTGCACCAGACGGACGGCTTCTTCGCCGCCGTGTTCGAGCGCAAGGTCATGCCGAAAAAAGTCTACGCCGATGAAAAACCGGCCGACGACGTTGACGCTGAACCAGCCGAGTAAGCCTGTCACGGGCCGCCGCTGCACCCTGCAGCGGCGGCCTTCAATGCCGCCAGCCCGCCTGGCGGCATGGGGTCACTCCCCATCCGTACCACCTTCGTCCCACCTTCCGGACCGCATCCGCCATGAATGAAACCCCGCTGCTCAATCTGATCACTGATTTTGTCAATGATTTCCGTCAACCGGCCATCCTGTGGCAGGCGCTGGTCATCGTCGCCTGCCTGGCCCTGAGCTGGCTGCTGGTGCGGCAGTTGCGCGTGTTCCTGCACAAGCGGGCGGAAGCGGCGGCGACGCCAGTTACGCCGGAAACCCTGCAGCGCACGGACAGTTTCATCCGCATTTTGACGCCCGTGCTGGCGGCCATGCTGCTGGGCATTGCGCAACATTTCCTGGCCAAGTTCCAGTCGGTGAACCTGCTCAGTATTGCCATTCCCCTGTGCACCTCGATGGCGCTGGTGCGCTTCGGCTTTTATGTGCTGCGCCGCATTTTTGCCCGTCACGGCGACGTCAGTCCCACCATGTTGTTGCTGGAAAAGATTTTCACGGTGGTGGTCTGGGCCGGCATGGCCCTGTACATCACGGGCCTGTGGCCGGAGCTGCATGCCTTCCTGGAAGGCATCGTCGTACCGCTGGGACGCAACAAGGTCTCCGTGGCTGCCATCTTGCAAGCCGCTATCTCGGTCGCCGTGCTGCTGGTGCTGGCCATGTGGGCCGGCACCTCGCTTGACGAGCGGCTGATGAAGATGCAGGGCTTGCACACCTCCCTGCGCGTGGTGCTGTCGCGCATGGGCCGCGCCGTGCTGATCCTCGTTTCCGTACTGGTCAGCCTGTCGCTGGTGGGCATCGACCTGACGGTGCTGTCCGTGTTCGGCGGCGCCTTCGGCGTGGCGCTGGGCTTTGGCTTGCAAAAGATCGCCGCGAACTTTGTGTCCGGCTTCATCATCCTGCTCGACCGCAGCCTCACCATCGGCGACATGATTACCGTCGGCCAATTTACAGGTAAAGTCACGCAGATCAATACGCGCTATACTGTGTTATTGGGTGGCGATGGCGTTGAATCCATCGTGCCGAATGAAATGCTGATTTCCGGCGGCGTGCAAAACATGTCGCTGAGCAACCGCATGGTCTGGCTGTCGACGGCCGTGTCGGTGGGCTATGAAACGGATCTCGATGTTATCTTCCCCTTGCTGGAAGCGGCAACGGCCAAGGTGCCGCGTGTGTCGCAAAGCAATCCGCCCTCGGCGACCCTCGTGCGTTTCGGCGCCGACGGCCTCGACGTGCAGATCGGTTTCTGGATCGCGGATCCGGAAAACGGCACGGGCGGCGTGAAGTCGAATGTGAACCGCGCCATCTGGCGCACCTTGCAGGAACATAAGGTCACTGTACCGTTTCCGCAACGTGAATTGCGTATTGTTGGTACGCCTCCTGCCCCGCTCGCCAGCGCGGCAGACGGTGAGTCCCCGCCATCCGGCACCCAGCCTTAACCTCGCTGCCTGCCTCCGATTTTGCCTGATAGCACCCATTAGGGCGTACAATCACGCCTAAAATTAACTCTGCCGGACCTCCAGAGTCACTGGAGCGACCGTGCGCACGCCCTGTCCACTTGGAGTAGTAGTAATGACATTGAGTTCCGTTTTACACGACGTTTTGCAGTTCATGGCCACTGGTATTACCGATCTGTCCGCATGGCAAGTTTTCCTGTACACCATGGTGGTCACGCACATCACGATCGCCAGCGTCACGATTTACCTGCACCGCCACCAGGCCCACCGCGCGCTGGAATTGCATGCGATTCCCAGCCATTTCTTCCGTTTCTGGCTGTGGCTGACGACGGGCCAGGTCACCAAGGAATGGGCCGCCATCCACCGCAAGCACCACGCCAAGTGCGATACGGAAGAAGATCCGCACAGCCCCGTGACGCGCGGCATCAAGAAAGTGTTCTGGGAAGGCGCCGAGCTGTACCGTGCTGAATCGAAGAACATGGAAACCATGGCCAAGTACGGCCACGGCACGCCGACGGACTGGATCGAGCGCAACCTGTACACCAAGTACAGCTGGCTGGGCGTGGTCTCGCTGTTCGTCATCAATTTCGTGTTGTTCGGCGTGATCGGCATTTCCGTGTGGGCCGTGCAAATGATGTGGATCCCCATCACGGCGGCAGGCATCATCAACGGCATCGGCCACTACTGGGGCTACCGCAACTACGACTGCGCCGATGCGGCCACCAACATCATTCCGTTCGGCATCCTGATCGGCGGCGAAGAGTTGCATAACAATCACCATACGTATGCGACGTCCGCCAAGCTGTCGTCGAAGTGGTATGAAATCGATATCGGCTGGGCGTATATCCGCGCGCTGGAAATGCTGGGCCTGGCCAAGGTGAAAAAGCTGGCGCCGGAGCCGAAGTTCTCGCACGGCAAGCTGGAAGCGGACTTCGAGACCTTGCAGTCCGTCATCGCCAACCGCTACGACGTGATGGCCAAGTATGCGAAATCGATCAAGCATGCCTGGAAGGAAGAGCTGGAACACCTGAAGCACAAGGCGGAACTGGAAAAGCGTTTCCTGAAATCGTCGCGCAAGCTGATGCAGCGCGAACCGGGCAAGCTGGCCGATGCGCACCACGAGCAGCTGTCGGAACTGTTCCAGCACAGCAAGGCACTGGAAACCATGCACCACATGCGCGTGGAGCTGGGCGCCATCTGGGAGCGTTCGCACTTTACGCGCGAACAGTTGCTGCAAAAGCTGCAAGACTGGTGCACGCGCGCCGAAGCGTCGGGCATCAAGTCGCTGCAGGACTTCTCCTTGCGCCTGCGCAGCTACGCATAATTAAGCCTGCGCCACATCAAGGCCCTGGATTCCAGGGCCTTTTTTTCGTCCCGGCACAAGGTGAGGGGAGCGGGCGGAAAATCAGGGCGAAAAAAAACCGCTCATCGGAGCGGCTCTTTTTACAGAACACAATATCAATTACTTGATCTTGGTTTCTTTGTACGTTACGTGCTTGCGTGCTTTAGGATCGAATTTCATGATCTCCATTTTCGCAGGCGTCGTACGCTTGTTTTTGGTAGTCGTGTAGAAGTGACCCGTACCGGCGGTCGATTCTAACTTGATTTTGTCGCGGCCTGATTTTGCCATGATAGCTCCCTTATTCTGCTAATTAGACTTTTTCGCCACGAGCGCGCATATCGACCAATACGGCGTCGATGCCGACTTTATCGATGACGCGCAGACCGGCGTTGGACAAACGCAGGGAGACCCAGCGGTTTTCAGATTCAACAAAAATACGACGATTCTGCAAGTTAGGCAAAAAACGACGTTTGGTTTTGTTGTTTGCATGGGAAACATTGTTGCCGACCATCGGCTTCTTCCCAGTGACTTGGCAAACACGTGCCATGGCGCACTCCTTAAAGATATTCCAAATTGGAAAAACGAGAGTATATCCAAAATAAGCAGATTTATCAATGACTTGCGAAAAACAATTGTGTCATTTTGTATTGAAAAAATTTAACAATTTGACGTTTGCCTGTTCTTCATAGGGAAAGCGCTGGTAAACCGCGTTGTTTACTGCTAGATAAGCGTCCCGCTGCTGTCACGTATGTCCTTGTTTACACATGGTTAACTGACAATTGACCGGTGCCGGGCCGCGTCTGCGCTAGATCTGGCCGTGTTCCGCAAAGGAATGCACTTGCCGCCCGGCCACGACGAAATGGTCGAGGATGCGCACGTCCACCAGCGACAACGCTTGCGTCAGCGCGCGCGTCAGCAATAGATCCGATTCGCTCGGCTCCGGCGTGCCGGACGGGTGGTTGTGGGCCAGCATGACGCTGGCCGCGTTGTGCAGCAGCGCCTGTTTCACCACTTCGCGCGGATAGACGCTGGTGTGGATTAAAGTAGACTTATAATGGAATAACTTTCTATCTGTGTAGCGTTTTGCTGCATAGGTGTTCATCGTATTGGAGTTGTATGGAGCCAACTGTTGAAGCAAGCGCCGCACCGGCTAGACGTGTTATCAGCTACACACGATTTTCTAGCCGAAAACAAGCTAAGGGCCTCAGCTATACTCGGCAAATCGAAGCTGCACGCGACTGGTGTGTGAAGAAAGGATATGATTTCGACAAGACTGAGCAGTACGATGACAAAGGACTTTCTGCTTTTTCAGGGGCTAACTCGGAGACTGGCGCTTTGGCAGAGCTGCAGGAAAAGCTACGCAATGGCGAGATTGCTCGCGGCAGCATTCTCATCGTCGAAGCACTTGATCGTATTACCAGGCAGACGCTGAGCAAAGCTATTACCCTGCTTATGAGCTTAGTGAACTCGGGCCTTACCGTTGTGACGCTGAGCGATGGTAAGGAGTGGGATGAGGCATCAATGTCTGACCTGGGCAGCTTCATGATGTCAGTTGTCACTCTATATCGCGGGCATCAAGAGAGCGAGTACAAGTCTAAGCGCCTGCGTGCAACCTTTAAAAAGCATCGCGAGTTGGGATCAACTCAGGGGTTTGGTTCGGCGCCTGGCTGGCTTTCACGGGAAGATAAGACAGGGCCTTGGATAGTTGATGAGATAAAGGTCGCCATTATCAGGAAAGTTTTTGAGCTGTCGTCGGCTGGATTCGGAAGCAAGGCCATCTCAGCGCGGGCTAAAGAAGAGGGCTGGCCAGTGCCTACGCGTCTTGCGCGAACTGGGGAGCGTTGGCATGGGCAAATGGCCGGTCAAATTCTGCGAAATAGAGCTGTCTTGGGTGAGCACCAACATCGGATTCGAACATTTGAGGCGCGGGCCGAGCACTGGAAAGGCACTCCTACAGGGCCGGTTATCAAGGATTATTACCCACGTATCATCAGTGATGAGTTGTGGATGGCCGCGCGCGCCAGTATCGACACCCGTATGGTGGCCAAACGCCGGGATAGTAATTTTTACAATATTTTCAGTACCTTGATGTATTGCGGTTGCTGTGGTGCGCCAATTCACCGAAAAAATGAGCGCAAGGGTTACAGTCGCGCACAATTGTCCTGTGCTGACTCTATTGCTGGCAGTACGCAGTGCAAGACGATGTCTGCCATTTGCGCTGATCCCCAACTGCTGCGGGCCATCTTTAGCAAGAATAGTGGTTCACTCACCACTGACGATGGCAACGAGCACTTGACTCGCAAAGCTGTCATTGAGGCCGAGATGGCGGTCTTGCGCAAGGAGCAGGATAACTTGATGGCTGCGATTCTTAATGGGGTGCCCTTACCTGGACTTAAAGAGAAGGCAGAAGACTTAGAAGAGAGATTGTATTTTCTCGATATGGAATGGCAAACTATCGAGGTGCAACTGTACCTTATCAACTCAAGCCCGCTCGAGGAGGTAATTGTCGATGAGACGCTTGAGTATCTCTATGTGGCTGGTGATGAGCAGATGGAAAAGCGTGCTAGCCTGCACCTGAAGCTAACTAGACTTGTCGAGTGTGTTTGGATTTGGGCCTATGATCTGGCGATGGTGAAGTTCAAGGGGGAAGACGAGCTTATGGTCGTGGAGCTGATGCACAAGCAGTTGCCATCTCGTGCCAATCCCAGTTCCAAATACCACAAGCAACCTCCGCCACGCTTGGCGCCTGAGAAGCCGTTCTACAATCAGGCGTTGGTTGGTGAGCTTATTCCCCCAACACCAAGGGGTGCAGCATTTATTTTTCAGAAAAAGGACGGGTGGATAACGCAGAGCACTAAAGGAATTGCTCCAGGGATTATTTGAGCCGTTTCTACTTTCAACTGGCCGCTGCTTAGGTAACGGCCATAGTATGGTGGCTGCATAAGTTAGGCGTACCTCAGTAAGTGGCGTCAACGCTTGCGCCTGTTGTGCTACAGGCTCTTCCAATACCCGACCTTACGTGCCTTGGAAGCCGGAAGGTGCGGCTGAATGTCTCTAGTCTAACGTTGGACGTGTCGTCTGACGTAAATCTCAAAGTATGTCGCCTTCGCTTTGCTTTGAGGGGGCACATCATAAAATTGATGGTCGTCTCGGGCGCTTTTTAAAATCTGAACTCGGGTAGTTGCACTCTTAAAAGCGATTATTGGGCAGCGGGGTTGTCGCTCGACCGCGTGGCCAGAGTTGTTTCGACCAAATATGCCACCCCTTGGCGCTCATGCTGATTTAGCTCATTCCATAAAAGCAATAGTTTCGACAAATCATCGTTCTCGCAATAGAAGAATGCGGCAGGTACGTTTAAGGCTTGTGCCAGCTTTACCGCAATACTAAACGGTGGTTCGTGAACTCCAGTTTCATACCGACTCATGCGCGCACTTGCAGACCCTTCATCTAGTCCAATTTGAACGCCAAGTTTGTCCTGCGCAATCCCTGCTCGTAGCCGTGCCTCTCGTAGTCGATGGCCGAATACCTGAGTTAATTCTCTTTTTAACATCCTACGATAATCGTAGAAATTTATTGAATTATCTCTACGAAATACGTAGAATCAACTCGTCTGAAATATTTTCTGGGTATCAAACTGACTAATTTGATGTGTTATTGATAATAAATTGTCAGTATTGATACAATTTACTGCATAGTGGAATTCTATTTTTTATTGATTAAGATGAAAATTTATACATTTATTGCTATTTTTGTTGTTGGTGCTACCTCTGTTGTCCCGCAACTGGTACAGGCAGCCGAAAATAAAGTGCTTGAATGCACCGTGCAGGATAGCAACGGAAAGGCCTTCTCTTATGACAAAGGGCAAGTTTTCACCAGGCCAATGTCTACGATCTCGGTAAGCTCAGATGGCGAATCGCTTATTTATATTGACGAAAGGCGCGGTGAAAAATTTACAGTTTCTAGAAAAACGGGGCTGTTTGATTGGATAATCGGAGATTCCAACAGCCGATTTTCCAGAAACGAACCAGCCCGCATGTCCGGGGTCTGTACTCTCAAGACAGAGAAAATGATGTTCTAATTGTGCTGACCACTTGTGGATCAACGCTACTGGGATCAGGGCGAACTCGCTGAGGCCGCTCTCGCACCACTAGTGGATCAAATGGGGGCTGTAGGGCTCAGCCGCTAACACCTTTGAGTAAGCATTCATTCGGCTCTACCGGGGGATGTTGAAAATGTCTCCCGGTGGATGGCTTGCGGCGAGCCGGAGTTGTCTATGAAACTTAAGGATGGGGCGCTAATTCGTTCAAGAATTTAACGTGTAAAAAGCCTGAATGTATGCCAAACCGCCCAGGCCGCCCATGAGGCTGCTGCAGGACGCCAAGCGATGGAAGGCGAATGTGCAAGGTATTGCTCATGAAGATGGTGGCCAAGCAACATGATGGCTACCCCGATAATGAGAATTAACCAACCTTTAATAGTCATTTTTGCTCTAACTCTGCATGACGTTTACCTGCAGCGAAATGTGGTTTAAGGTAGACACGGTGGAGTGGGACACTTCGAGTACCGTCATGTGACTGCAGAATTCCTTGGCCTAGAGGCAACTTTGCTAATTCTTCGGGGGGAATGACATAATCACGTTTTTGCTTAACGGAATACGATTGAGACACTGTCGATTCCCCTCCAAATCTGCCGCTTGCTGTGAGTGTGGCATCGGCGACGTTCTCCGCGATGTTGCGCTCTATCGTCTCAGTATCCTGATGGCCAAGTAAGTCCGCCGCAAACTCTGGAATTGCTTGATTAAGTATTAGCCGATTTCGCAATGACTGAAGTAGAACTTTTGCACGTTCATCACCCAGGCGCTGAACAATCGACGCATGGCCTTGTGTCAGTAAAACTGTAATTGATTTCGATTCGCGGCAAAGGGCTTGATAGTCCACGTCGCCGGGACTAGCGTAATCTTGGTATTCGTCAATAATAAGCGCCATATAACGATCAATATTGCAGCAGTTCGTTCGTGCGAGGCGGGATAGCATTGCATCTTGATATGATAATTTAAGCAACATTCCTAGGATTAGTGCCAACGTAGGGGATTCGCGGCTGTTGCAGTCCAGAACAATGACTAGACCTCGATTGATACACGTAGGCCAATCGGGCATATCAAGCTCACCTTCAGGTGCGTTGTATAGATGTGCGACGCCCGGTGAGGTGAGTGGTATCAACAAGTTAAACAGCTCCGAGACATAGATTGCTCTGAATTTCTCATCCTCGCCCATTCGGTCTATGATGAGTCGTGAATAGAATACGAATTCACTGTGATGCTCAGTTTTCGCCGTGGAATCACTGAAAAGTGCCTCGATGTACCCGGACGCAACACTGCCAGGGGTGTCGCTGCCAGAGGTGGACTGTTGCAAATTGCTCAGAAAATGCCGAACTGTGTTAGCGGTAACATAGCTATTCAGTAAACGTAAAAGGCCAATGGCACCTTCTGCCAAGTGAGCCGCGCCGGAGCGTATCCAACGCGTGTCGGCGGTGAAAGGGGCACCGTTTACATTTTCCAAAGCGGTAAGCAAAGCATTTGCAATGGTTGCTGGAGATGACAATGGCATATGTAATGGATTCCAGCGTGTTGGCTGGCCAGGGCCAATGGCCAGTAAGTCTGCGCTTCTGTCAGCCGAAATCATTTCTTGACGCAATGGTTCAACGAGAGCAGCTTTTGAATCCATGACCAAACCGCCTGGCCGACTCGAATGGTGAAACAATTGGAAGACGGCAGGCCTAAGAACATAGGCTGTTTTGCCGCTGCCAATGCTTCCCAATACGAGAAGTCCAGTGACAAGCGACTTCGCTGGTAATACTGCGAGTTCTGGAGTAGGGCTATATTGCTCGTTCGTATGAAATACTAGGCGGTAGCTACCGCTAGCATCATATAAGCGCGTGTGATGCGCTTCGCCTAGTACTATGCCGGGTAGGTCAAATGCGTGCGGCGGCGGGAGACGATATCCTGCTTTGATCGAGGTTTGCGATTGCGGATGCCTATCAAGAAATATTCTTATGCGTAGTCCGATAGGCCCCAGGTATGCGTGGACGCCTAGGGCTGCCGTAGTGCCGGTGACAACCGCGACAAGCAGAAGCACGGCAAAGTTGTAGGTAAACGATCCGCTGAGAAACGGCGCGGTAACGCATACTGCGGACACGCTGTAGGCGACAAATGCAAGTAGCGGCAGAAGCCATTCCAACTGATGTCGTACAACAGTGCGGAGCCAATGACTGAGGTACGCTGCGGTACATTCGCGAGGCGAGTACTCTTTAAGGAGTATCTTCATGGCTTCTTTGGGAAAAGTACTTGCATGGCGAGAAACCAGCGGCGCGGAACGCGGATGAAGATTTCTCGGTTCCTGCTTGCATATTCACGATAAAACAAAGAGCGCCAGCGATGAATCATATCTGCACCTCAAGTATTGTTGAGGCAAGCCACGGAAATCCATCTCGGGGAGCGTGCGCTATCGTTGCAGCCAATTCAGAGCGTCGATGGCAAAGTTCAATCCGCGCTATACCGCTTCTGTCTGCAGCTATGCGGGTATCGAGTTCTGCGAGTTCGCGGATAGCTTTGTCCTGAGTGCCGGGGGTGAGTTCGGCAAGTGCGGACTTAATCGCCTCAGTAGTGTGGCCTGTGGTGGCGATGAAATGAAGATGAGCCGCATCTTTTTCTAGCAGCGGTAGCCATCGAGCAATGGCGTTGTAGATGACATTTTTGGCTTGCTCGAATGGCGCTAGCACAGGAACGTAAATGTGGTGATGCATGGCGTGATCAAGAGAGACAAGCGGCATAGCATGACCTGCATGCGGAATTCCGTACTGATTGCAGAGCTGGGTTTGAGCATCTTTAGCTAACCATCGTTGGCCTGGGAGGCAGACGAAGACTGCGCCTCCTCGTAGCAAACCACGCGAAAGCGCCGCGGAGGAGATACCTGCGCGTAAGAATTTTGGGGCACCTCGAGCGCAAATACCTATTGCCTTCGCCGTAGGTTGATAGCAAAGGCTCCCCGCCGATCCTCGCATCATCACCCGGCGAAACAGACCGTCAGAAACGAGTTCGCGTAATACGGAAGCTGCGAAATCTGGCGAGCTGTTCAGGGTCACGGCCAGATAAGACGGCGTGGTGCAGCATTGAAGAGCCGCGCAGATGGCGGCATGGTCGAGAATTGTAGAGTGCATCATGGTTCCAGGGAATGCGCATATCGGCGCGTACATTCCGTATAGTGTGCTCTAGTGCTCATGGCAGGTGTATGACACGGTATGGCGGTTGCGACTCCGCGTGTACCGCTAAGCCCGGTACGGTGGGATACTGGGAAACCGTACGTCCCCGAAGTCGAAAAACTCCGCGTACTGAAGGCCTTGTCGCGTTGGTTGACGAAGTCACCATGGGACAAGGCGGGGTGCCAATTGGCACCTAAGGGCGACGGTGCGAAAGAGCACGGAGTGCTCGCGCCGGGCCGCGTCAGCGGCAGCCCTACCAGGCGCCCAGAGGGCGGCTGATTCACAAAGGGAAGTGGTGTATGCCGCGCATTGACGCTGCGTTTCAAGCACGTATCTAGCAATGTGTCGAGTGGCTGGGGCCTGGCTAAGTAGTTGAATCGGGATAGTTGATGAGTTGGAAATTTCGGACGATTTCGTACTTAGTAATCTGGTGTTCTATTTCGTTCGAGCGGGCAATAGCTAGGGACGTTGTGAAATTGATAGCGGTGGTGAATTTACCCATCTGAAAACCAAACTATTCAGCTATTTGATGGATGCAGTTATGTTTGCGAGTGGTGCCTTGCACGTTAGCCGTAAACCGATTGTGAACGTTTGCTTCTGTGCCCTAGCCGCTCTGCAATCTCTGTGCGATTCAAACCGCTATCTTTGAGTTCGCGTGCAATTGCGTGACGATATGTGTACGTTGAGACATGTGGTAATCTGGCTCGATCAGCTGCACGACTCACTCGTTCACGAAACGCTTCAACACTGCCCGGATATGCAATTGTCCGTTGCTCCCGAGTGCCTAGCCAATTTAGTAAGTCCCGGCCAGCCTGTGTCTTAGTAAGCTCGGTGCGGCCTAGGTGATTTGACCGTGTTTCAATACCTCGTTCGTCACCCAACTTTGCCCCTCTAATCGTCAAAGTTAAGTATTCATCTGAGGCTTGACGGACTCGAATCCCGCGAACCTCGATGGGACGGCATCCAGTTAGTGCAATGGCAGCCAATGCCGCACGATCAGGGACGTTTATCTCCCGTTGGACGGCGTCGCGCCAGTCCGGAGGCAAGCCAGTAATCGATGCACGCTTGCTGTTGCTGCGACTAGGCTCTGGCCGCGCTGGTCCTTGAAACGCACTAGTTCGTAGCCTGTCCTTTTCGCGGCTCCCGGTGGTGGGTGGATAACGGCGAAGCGTGCTGAGGCCATCCAGCAGACGAGTGTACGCTTCTGCGACCGCTGGAGCGTTACCTGTCCTGCGGTGTTTGTCTAAATCGCGTAATGCCACCTTCAATTCTGATCGAGAAGTAAAGACCAGCGCTGCACGTTTGAACTCAAACGTATTTCGGCAGCCAGCATCTTCCGGGTGACTCCCAGCAGCACGCATTTGTGTAGCCACACGTGTATATCGGCCCAAGCTGGACGCCGCAACATCGCGGCTGTCGAAGCCTCGCACTAAAGCGCGTGCTTCCCGTACATCCGCCAGCAACTGCACAGTTCGCTTTGCATCTGAACGCAAATTCAATCGTTCGCGGAATACAGCTACTTGCTCTTCGACACGCAAACGGTCGTTGCGAATAGGTAAGGTCCGAGATTCAGAGTTGGACTTTGCTCGCACTTTAGTCTCGCGAAATGTGAAGCTGCGCAGCAGATTTCGCACCGACCTCTGCAAAACGGAGCTTGCGATAAGTCATCGTTACTGCGTGGTCCACACCAGCAGCGAACAAGATAAGCCATGAGCCAACAAAGACCGGATACTCAGCAAGTACTGTATCGAGAAACAGCAGAGTCGATGGCATCCAATAGTGAATGCCAATAGTTGTAGCAACGGACATAGCACCGATGAAGGCATATGGCATGAAGATATGATGGAGGGGTTTATGCATAGCTTAGTTGGACTGGGTTGATACATCCGTATAGTGTAATTTTGTGCAATAACCATTTTTGAAATTGTTGACAATAACGTATCTGTTTTTTGTGGCTGGAACGCTTCAAAGGGTAATCACTATTTCCATATTGCAGCGTTCTTGTACGGGAAAGAGGTTTGCTATCGCGGCGGCATACTGGCCGTCCTGGTTGTTTAACCGCATAGCGGTTGAGGTGGAGACGTAACACTTAAGCGTCAGCGAAGTTAGCGGGCCGTGACGATTGCAAAGGAGGATGCTCCACGCCTTAGGGGGGTGGGCGAAGCCCAGGGATTGATAAGAGAGAGTTCTGAGCTAAAGACGAGTTGTTGCTTACATCGAAGGCAAAACTATCATGAAATAGGGCACTAATTGAAAAGTGGTATAGCTGTCAGTCCATTGGATTTAGCCGTCAGTCCATGGGTGATTTAGCCGCTAGTCCATTGAATGGGTTATACTCAAGGGCCGTTTTGAGGAGACCTACATGTCTGAACCGACATTGCTTTTGTGTGAGTGGCCGGAAATTAGTCTTCGATATGGCCTGTCAAGCGATACTCGCTTGGCTGCAAACGCACTTGTCCGCTCCGCTATGTTCAGTACGCTGGATTTTAGCGGAGCGGCCGAGCGGTCCTTAGTAGCAGAGCCGCTACGTATCTCAACAATCAAGCCTTACAGAATTGAACAAATAGCTGGTGCGCGTCTGTCGCAAAGTGATGCAGAACTCTTTTTCGTGTTGCTTTCGAGACTCTATCGCAACGGTACACCGCAGAGAGGTGCCGCCGTGTATTTTAGTCGGCGTGAGATATGTACTGAACTTGGACGCTCTAGAGGCGGCAAGACAGACACTCTGCTTGATGAGTCGCTACAGCGCCTGTGTAGTGCGGAGTTTGAATATGAAGTGCTTGGATCACATCATCGGACGACCCTACTTTCGCACGCTGATCGCTTTATCGATGATAGGCCATACGACTACAAAATTACGATTGCAGACCTCGTGGCACCTCTTCTGGAGGCTGGGGAGTGGCTTGTGTTGCCGGGGAAAGTGCGCAAGCAACTTGCCGCTGATCCGCTCGCGGTAGGGTTGCATGCTTTTTACGCTTCCCATCAACGCGCATATCCGATGCTTACCTCTACGCTCAAGGCGTTGATGAGCCGCGAAACAATGCAAGAAAGCAAGTGGAAGAGTGCGCTTTCATTAGCTCTCGAAAGAGTGCAGGCCGCTACTGGCTGGATGCAGTGTGAGGTGGCGAGGTCCGGGCCATACGAGGGTAAGGTCGTCGTACAAACCGGAATTATTCGACGGAAGAAGCCAAAAAAGACGGCGCGACCGGCGGTTGATACTATGGATACGGCTGGCGGCATTGATCGTGCTGAATCGCTACTAGTTTGATAGATGTTCGCTAGCAATTCGCGATACTGTTTTCGTATTTTCTCAGCAATAGATGTTTGTTGAAGCGATACTGACGTTCCGGATTCTGGAGTGGTTTTTGATGGACAAAAGTGCCTCAGGTATTTTTCATATGACAGCACAAGCGGCCTGAAAGGCAAAATCTTTGAGGGCATCCGAAGATCGGCGGTGGGTGGGGAAGTAAAAGCGGCTGTGGCCTGCGCGTGTCGGAGCGAGGAGCGACAGGCTTTCAAAGTTTTAGCGGGCAGTCCGGCGGCGCGATTATTGCCCGATAGCAGCACGTCGGCAAGTGGCTCCCACTGCTAAACCGTTTTAGATGCTTGAATCGTGTAGGCGCTTCGGATTAGTTGCAAGGGGGTATTTGGTGCTACACACGGCGTCCTTAACAGGCCTTGGGCGCCTCCACTCCCAGTGTCCAAATTGTAAGTTGGGCAGTGTCCAGATGCCTTGTGAGGATTACTGTTTGTTTTCCTTGAGCGAATTTTGTTCGATGTGCTAGGTGTTACTCAGGCAGGAAATTTCAAAATCACCGCTAAATTTTATGCGAGCGTACTGTAAGCCATGAACTTGATAGAAATCTGCCTGATATTTTCGTTTTCTGCCAAAATGTGTGATCGACAGTAGAGCCAGTCTTACCCTTCATCGAAAGTTAGTATGATTACAATTATTCGCGGTGCAACACGCAAACCAGTAGCGAGCCAACGCCTTGCTGACTTCTGTAATTTGCATCCACAACTCACAGGCACCCTTTACCTAGGCTACCCGGTTATTGGTACGCCAGAAGGCGCCTTCCCTATTGATGCGATCTGGATTAATGACAAGAAAGGTATTGTCATATTTAACTTGATCGAGGGAAGGGAAGTTCTTGACTATGACGAATTACAAGATGACAGCGCAAATAAGCTTGAAGCAAAATTAAGAAATCATCGTACCTTGATGAAGGGGCGAACCCTTCTTGTATCAATTAATGTAATTACATTTGCGCCTATAGTGGCGAAAGGCGTGCCATATATTGATGGATATGCTTTGGCACAAGAAGATACGTTATTGGATTGCATAAATTCAATTCCAGATCAAGATCAGGCGTATACAGAGGCTGCTTCAGTTATTCAATCAATATCGACAATTCGAAAAGGGATTAGAAAACGCTCAATTGCTCGGCCTGATTCGCGTGGTGCCAAACTAAAAGCGCTGGAAGATTCAATTGCAAACTTGGATAATTTGCAAGGGCGTGCTGTAATTGAGACTGTTGATGGGGTGCAACGAATTCGTGGTCTGGCTGGTTCTGGAAAAACTATTGTGTTAGCTCTTAAGGCTGCGTATTTGCATGCGCAGCATCCTGATTGGAAGATTGCGGTTACCTTTCATACTCGGGCATTAAAGGGGCAATTTAGAAGACTTATAAATACATTCCATATTGAGCAAACTAATGAGGAGCCAGATTGGAGTAAGTTGCAAGTAATTAACTCCTGGGGAGCTCCAGGATCATCAGAGCGCAACGGAATATATTATAGTTTTTGCAAACAAACTGGTGCTGAATATTTTGACTTGGGTGGGGCAAAACAAAAATTCGCTCAAGGATACGAGTTCGAAGGGATTTGTGAGCAAGCAATTAAGGATGCTACATCAGGAATAGAACCTATTTATGATGCGATTCTCGTTGACGAGGCGCAAGATTTATCTCCAGCATTTTTGAGAATATGTTATAGATTGCTGACGAAGAATAAACGCTTGGTGTATGCGTACGATGAATTGCAAAATCTCGGTAGCAGTTCATTACCTCCACCTGAGGACATTTTTGGTGAAGATGCACACGGAAATCCGTTAGTTTCATTCTCTGCGGCTACCGATGGAGCTCCACAACAAGATATAATTCTTGAGAAATGCTATCGAAATTCAAGACCTGTTTTGGCTACTGCCCATGCATTAGGATTCGGCATTTATCGCACACCTCCAGTTGGTGCAACAACCGGCCTTATTCAGATGTTTGATCAAAGTAGTCTCTGGCAAGACGTTGGCTATACTATCAAGAGTGGACAGCTAAGCGATGGTCATGATGTTCGTTTGAGTCGCACAGAGTCCAGCAGCCCAAAATTATTAGAACTTGTATCCGACGATATCGATGATCTTATACAATTTCACTCCTTTAAAACTCAGGAAGATCAAAATTCTTGGCTGGCTTCGCAAATAAAATCAAACTTATCTAATGATGAACTTCAACCGAACGATATTATTGTTATAAATCCCGATCCTTTATCGACAAAGTCAGTTGTTGGACCTATCAGAAAGCTACTCTTTACTGAGAAAGTTGCTACTCATTTAGCAGGCGTAGATACGTCGCCTGATGTTTTCTTTGATGATAGTGGGGAGTCTGTCGCCTTTACTGGTATATACCGCGCTAAAGGAAATGAGGCTGGAATGGTTTATATCATTAACGCCCAAGATTGCTATTCATCTTGGGGGAGTCTTGCGCGTGTACGCAACCAATTATTTACGGCAATTACTCGCAGTAAAGCATGGGTTCGTGTACTCGGAGTGGGTGAAAACATGACGAAATTAAGTGAAGAGTTTAATAAGGTTAAAGCACAAAATTTCGAATTGGATTTCCGTTATCCAACTGCTGAAGAGCGCGAAAAGTTAAATATCGTAAATCGTGATAAAGATGTGCGCATCATTCGTCAAGGAACTTCTAATATTGGTCAGTTGATAGAGGATATGAAAGCTGGTCGTATATTTATTGAGGATTTCCCGACTGATCAAGTCGAAATTCTTAGGGGGCTGCTTTCGAAAGGAGATGCATCCTGATGGCATCTCCTGCTGAAGTTTTCAAGCAAGTACAAACTTTAACCGCAGATTTAGTTGGTATAAGCCTCTGCACTCATCAGAATTTTCCTTCAATGGAGAAGTTGCCTAATGATCAGGTTGAAATATCATTTTCCAATACGGAAAATCTTAGTATTGTATTAAAGAATAGGCCTTACTCAGAGATATATTATGAATTAAACCACGATAATGCATATAATTTACGTATGGTGGATGGGGCATTAATTCAAATGATGTATCGATTTAAGAAGAATGAAATCATAGCTCATCGATTGGCATTCTTCCCGTCTCCTGATCTTTTGGAATTTCAAAATAATGCAGAGTATTACGAAGATGATGAGATATATGCTGATATTGTCATGAAGAATATTGTCGCAACTCCTTTAAGATTTGACTTTGATTCGTCAGATGAAGTTTTCCAGGAAGTTCACCATCCTCGAGCACACCTTACTATAGGTCAATATCTTAACTGTAGAATTCCTGTGGCAGCTCCAATTACACCATTTGTATTTTTGGATTTCATTCTTCGAAGTTTTTATAATACGGCACATCGTAGATATTGCACTGATTTGACAAATTTTGAACAAAAATTTGATATCACAATTACCGAAAAGGAGTGTTCTATTCTTCATATGAGAAGTGGAGCTTAGGAGTAACTTCCTATTTTTTATTGCATTTGCATCTCCATGCATATTCGTTCGTTTACTTGCCAAGCACGTTCATATATATGCCGAGTGAAAATGCGGATACATGGCGCAGATATGTAGTTTACTGGTCGCATTAGCATCTAGGGGTTGGTAATTTGATGTGATCGGCAACCATGCTAGATAGTTAAGACCTGGGGTCGAATTGTTGCTATTTTATTGCAGTATTAAAACATTGAGAAATTGTCACATATGATTTATATATGTTTTTGGCTGGCTGCGAGTATGGCTCTGATTGGGGTGAGGAGTGCTTATGGTGTTGCATGCCGGAAACAAAAAGCCGGAAAAGGTTGGGCAATGGGAGCGTCGCAGGTCTCTTTCCCTTAGGCCAATGCCGGTTCAAGTTTTGGCGTAACGAACTGAACTAGCAGGATTTGATGCGACTCTGTATACTCGATAGATTAGGCAAATTCAGTCGATGCTACTACAGTCGTCGGCTTGTGTTGGCGAGCCGTGACTGAATTTCCGGAGCAAAGGACTATAGAGTGTTGAACGAAGGTGACATTAAAGCTGCAGTTATCGACAGGCTGTTTAGGGCTGAAGTGTTGAAAGATGCTGTATTGATAAACGAAATGGTTGTGGCAAACTGGAGTCGGCGAGCGGACCTGGTTGTTGCAAATGGCAAGCTTCATGCCTTCGAGATCAAGAGTGATTTGGATAGTTTACGCAGGCTTGAGGGGCAGCTGGAAACGTATCTTCATAGATTTGACAAAGTCACTGTTGTGAGCACTCCTAAATTTATACCACTTATCAAGGAAAGTGCTGATCCTCGCGTGGAAATTTGGTGCGCCACCGAGAGGGAGCAAGGGGTAACAATCACTGTTGCGCGCCGTGGGACTAGTTCAAACGTTACAAGTAAGCGCATACTTTGCGCATACTTATTAAAGGGTGAATTGGTTTCACTTCTCGCCGCGCATAGACAGATTTCGAACGTCGATATGCCAAGAAATGAGTTGGAAAGCCTGGCAGAGGCTATATCAGTCAAGTCCCTAAGAACCTTTGTTTTGGAGGCACTAAAACGGCGATATCGTGACACGTTCCAGCTATTCTGTAAAAGTAGAGATGAATGTACTAAGCCTACCGATCTAGCCAATCTTAGCAAGTTGAAGGCCCGTATGAGCATTCCTTTAGAGCCGCTTGTTTTGTCCAATGAGAGCAGCACCAATGCTGCTTGGTTGGATTTGGACAAACTAGCGAAGAAATTCGGTCCTCTGCCGCCGGATATGCCCACCTTTGTTCGAAGGCGGGCATAAAATTATGGTATCAAGAATCTTCGTCATCTGATGCCATCACTTGACATGATAGTTCGTATTGTCGTGTCAAATGAAGGTTTACTCTAACTGCGATCCAATGGCTTCTTGACTTCATACCCTCAACATTTCCTGAGGCTGCCTTCCTGATCATCTCAGCGCCCCATGTGTCGTCGGTGGCACATTCGGGCCAGCGTTGGGCAATTACCTGCGCTGCGTCAATGTAGCCCTCGCCGTCCATATTCGGTCTACGCTCAAAGAGCCAAGCGTCATACAGTGGGCAATCAATTTGCGGTGTATATTTTCCACCAGTTGCTGCCTTTGTTCTAGCGTGGATTGAACCATGGTCCCCATAGATTACAGCATCTGAGCCGATAGCTTCGAAAAGATCACGTTCAAGTATGTTGATTGTGCCAGCAGTATTTTTACCGTTCGGATAAACGAACGATGTGACAGATGCTGGATAGCTTGTTGAGATTACTGTGATTTCAGCGTTCGGAATTTCATCACGGATATCGTTGACCGACGATATGCACGCGGCAATACTCGCCGCCATTGTTTCGCGGATATAACCGACGTCTATTACAATCAGAGCGTTCTTGGGATCATCCATTGCAGATAGTGCAGTGATAACCTTGCCTGTATCTCCTTGGAAATCCGAGATGCGAAACACTAGCTTTCGCCCCAGGCTCTCAAGCAGGCGAGTTTGACGAATTATTTGTGGAAGGCGTGCATTTGGGGAAAACTGGACTGTTGGGATGGCGTTTGGGATCGTATGCACAAGATCGCGCCATGCCTTGAAATCGTCTGACGGCTCAAGCAATGAATGCACCGAGGAATTCTGGTACATCTGTTCACGCGTAACGTCCAAAATAAAGTTACTCTCACCAGCTGCAGTGTTGAGTTGATTTATCGACTCACTTAGATCATTGCATCGCGGCCACGCTCCGAGACGCATTATAGGAATAATTGCATTCTTAACATTTTTCCTTAGGTTCGCGTAGCCAGTAATTTCTGCAGGCCGCGTCCGTAATGAAGGATAGTAAGGATAGTTACCGAACTGAATAGGCATAATTATTCTTTCGAAGTTGTGGTTTCCGCTGGTGCGGTTTGCTTACGTCGTGTAGTTCGGGTAGTTTGTGACGCCAAGTATTCACCAATGATGATCAGACGGTTCTTTTCTTCGCGCAGTTCGGCAATGTCCGCAGTAAGTTCGGAAACCCGTTTTGATAGTGCTGCGACGAGCGCGACAAGTCGCTTGCCAAGAAATCCCATTACAAGGGCAGTGAGCAATGCAGCGGCCCAGCCCGAAGCAGTCAAAGTAAGTAAGTCAGACTTGTCTCTGTAAAAAGAGTAGAGCGTCAACCCAATGCCGGCGAAGCCGACGAACAACCCTCCTAAGCCAGCCCATAAGCCAACAATTGTGGCAGTATCCGTATCAATTCGCTCCATCTGTAAGCCACTCTCCCAAGTTACCTAGTGAAATCAAATATTTTCAATAATTTACCACAGGTGATATCTGGATAATCGAAATCGATGTATCTGTAATGGTTTTATTTTCGAATGGTCACAGTAGACCTAGTAAAAATTGGGTGGACTACAAAATAGAAGAGCTATCACCATAAAGACTTGAAGGTAGTGCGGATTTTTGCTAGGCATTTGATTTCCAATAGACTATTGCGGTCACCGTTGTTCATACCATCGATGCGTCGGGAATTTTGTGCCACCCAGTCGGTTAAAGATCACAGAATTGAATTTTTTCATCAAATTGCTTGCGCGTAAACCTCATCTCCGTGCTCCTATTTCAGATAATGTTAGTATTTAATCAACCTTTAACAAGGGGACTAATTCCATCTATTAGGAACTGGCCGATTAGTTGCTGTTTATGTAATTCCTGGTTGCATGTCGTTGATTTTTTATGGTCTGGTACTTTCCATGCCGAATTTCTTAGCGATCAGTGCAACAGTGCTGGAACACTGCAATCTCATCTGCTGGGGGCGCGAGTTTCTGCAACTTTAGAGTGACACAACAAGCAGAAAAGTTGTTTCTCAAATGTTGTGCAATAGGCTGGGTGAGGGTGCCGCGAAACATTTCCTGTGTCGTGATCAGGCGATTCTTGACGTCCAAAAACAACACGTGAAACGCTTCATGCGCCAGGTTGCCCAGGGTCAGGCGCAGATAGTCTTTCACCGCATGCGGCGAATTGAGGGCTTGCCCCGCCTGCAGATCCTCGATGATGGCGCGCCGCGCCAGTTCCAGCACGGCTTGCAGCTGGGCGAACTTGGCGCTGCCCATGCCATGCACGGCGGAAAAACTCACGAGGCTGGCGCCAAACAGGCCCCGCAAGGAGCCGAAGTGTTCGACCGTGTCGCGCGCCAGCTCCACGGCGCTCTTGCCGCGCACGCCCGTGCGCAGGAACACGGCCAGCAATTCCGCATCCGACAGCGACTGCGCGCCATCCTCGATCAGGCGTTCGCGCGGCCGTTCGCCGGCCGGCCAATCCTTGATGCCCATGCTGTTCTCCCGTTTGGCACCGGCGCGCGCCCCAGTGTGGCCTTCTTTGACGAAGCCATGGGGCAGGCGCGGCCAGTGTGGCTTACAATATCGTTTTGCACCAGTTACTTGAAAACTACTATGTCCAACGAGCAACCAGCAGTCGTCACCGAAGCGGCTTACCTCACCCTGCATTATCGTCTTGCTACTGTTGACGGTACTGATATTGTCACTACCTTCAGCGGAAATCCTGCTACCTTGATGCTGGGACAGGGCCAGTTGGCGCCATTCCTCGAGCAGCGCTTGCTGGGTTTGCCTGAAGGCACGCACCAGACGTTCGAGCTGGCGGCCGGCGAAGGCTTTGGCGAGCGCAATCCCGAGCTGGTGCAATCCGTCTCGCGCGCGACCCTGGATGAAAACTCCGTGCCGGGCGCCGATTACAAGATCGGCGACCTGGTCGACTTCGCGGCGCCGGGTGGCGGCCGCTTTGCCGGCGTGCTGCGCGAAATGCGCGAGGACTCGGCCCTGTTCGACTTCAACCATCCGCTGGCCGGCCAGCCGCTGCGTTTTGAAGTCAAGCTCATTTCGGTCCTGTAAGGAATAGCGATGGATAAAGAACTGTTACTGGCCCAGCCCCGCGGTTTCTGCGCTGGCGTCGACCGGGCGATCGAAATCGTCGAACGCGCCTTGCAGCAATTTGGCGCACCGATCTACGTGCGCCATGAAATCGTCCACAACGCCTATGTGGTGGCCGACTTGCGCAACAAGGGCGCCATCTTCATCGATGACCTCGACGACGTGCCTGCTGGCAATACGCTCGTGTTTTCCGCGCATGGCGTGTCGAAAGCCGTGCGCGCCGAGGCGGAGTCGCGCGGCCTGAGCATTTTTGATGCGACTTGCCCGCTGGTCACCAAGGTGCACATGGAAGTGGGCAAGATGCGCCGCGAAGGCCGCGAAATCATCATGATCGGCCACGATGGCCATCCCGAGGTGGAAGGCACGATGGGCCAGGCCGATATGGGCATGCATCTGGTGGAAACGCTCGACGATGTGGCGAAATTGCAGGTCGCCAATCCGGACAGCCTGGCCTATGTTTCGCAAACAACGTTGTCAGTTGACGACACTAGCGACATTATTGCGGCCTTGAAAGCGAAATATCCGAACATCGCCGAGCCGAAAAAAGGCGACATTTGCTACGCCACCACCAACCGCCAGGAAGCCGTGAAATTCATGGCGCCGCAAGTGGAAGTGGTGATCGTCGTGGGCAGCCCGAACAGCTCGAATTCGAACCGCCTGCGCGAAGTGGCCGAGAAGATGGGCACGCCCGCCTACATGGTCGACAATGCCTCGCAGATCGACCCCGCCTGGCTGGAAGGCAAGCTGCGCGTGGGTGTGACGGCCGGCGCCTCGGCGCCCGAGGTGCTGGTGCAAGCCGTCATCGACCGCTTGAAAGAGTGCGGCGTGAAGAGCGTGCGCCCCCTCGACGGCGTGCAGGAAGCCGTCACGTTCCCGATGCCGAAAGGCCTCGACGGCATCAAGCGCGACGTCGCCTGAGCCTGCGGGACGATTGAGTATCGATGAGATAGTTACCTCAAAACCGAATTTAATTCGGAAATGATCGATTTATTCCAAGCTTAGTTTTTGCAAAAGATCGTTATGATTGCCTCAAGCTTGAATATGTTGTCGTTATGACTAAGCAAGGTCACGCGCGTTTTCAGTGCGTGCACCATGCTGGTGAGAACGGTCCAGGGATGGCACTGCAGGAATTCTTCCTCCGGTGCCGTTTTTGTATCAGCGACATATTCTGGTGGAAGTTGTTCCCGAAAAATGCATATTTGATAGGGCAATCATGGATACATTCATCCAGCAGATCATCAACGGCTTGGTGTTGGGCAGCATGTATGCCTTAGTCGCCCTCGGTTACACCATGGTGTACGGCGTGCTGAACCTGATCAACTTCGCCCATGGCGACGTGCTCATGATCGGCGCGATGGTGGGCTTGACCATTCTCAAGCTGCTGGGCATCTATGTGCCGGACTGGCCCGGCTATTTGAAACTGGCCACCGCCTTCCTCGGCGCCATACCCATCTGTATTCTGGTCAACATCATCATCGAGCGGGTCGCCTACCGCCGCCTGCGCAACGCCCCCCGCCTCGCCCCCCTGATTACCGCCATCGGCGTCTCCATCCTCTTGCAAACCTTCGCCATGATGATCTGGACGCGCAATCCCTTGCCCTTCCCGCAATTGCTGTCGACCGACCCCATCAACATAGGCGGCGCCGTGATTTCGCAAACGCAAGTATTGCTGCTGGCCCTGGCCGCACTGTCGATGGGCGGATTGGTATTGCTGGTGGAAAAAACGCGCATGGGCCGCGCGATGCGCGCCACGGCGGAAAACCCCCGCGTGGCCGGACTCATGGGGGTCGATTCCGACAAGGTCATCGTCGCCACCTTTGCCATCGGCGCCGCGCTGGCGGCCGTGGCGGGCGTGATGTGGGGCGCCAACTATGCCTCGATTCAATTTTCCATGGGCGCCATCCCCGGCCTGAAAGCCTTCTGCGCGGCCGTGCTGGGCGGCATCGGCAATATCTACGGCGCCATGCTGGGCGGTATCTTGCTGGGCATCATCGAGAGCCTGGGCGCCGGCTATATCGGCGACATCACGGGCGGTTTCCTGGGCAGCCACTACCAGGATATCTTTGCCTTCGTCGTGCTGATCATCGTGCTGACCCTGCGCCCGTCCGGCATCATGGGCGAACGCGTGGCCGACCGTGCCTGATGTGACACTGGGAGATTAAATCATGGCACTACTCGATTTCGACGCTAAGAAAAATCCGACCAAAGCCTACGCCGGCATGCTGGGCCTGGCCGCGCTGCTGATGGTGTTCCCGTTTTTTGCCGCCCAGTTCGGCAATTCGTGGGTGCGCATCATCGACATGGCCTTGCTCTACATCATGCTGGCCCTGGGCTTGAACATCGTCGTCGGCTTTGCCGGCCTGCTCGACCTGGGTTACATCGCCTTCTACGCCGTGGGCGCCTACCTGACGGCCTTGCTGGCGTCGCCCCAGTTCGCCATCCTGCTCGAATCCGTGGTGAACCAGTATCCGGTGCTGGGCGAAACCCTGGTGCAGCTGATGGGGCCGGAAATCCGCGAGCACGGCATTCATTTGTCGATCTGGCTCATCGTGCCGCTGGCCGCTGCCGTGGCGGGTCTGTTCGGCGCCTTGCTGGGCGCGCCAACCTTGAAGTTGCGCGGCGACTATCTGGCCATCGTGACCCTGGGCTTTGGCGAGATCATCCGCATCTTCATGAACAATCTGAACGATCCCATCAATTTCACGAATGGGCCGCAAGGCATCAATCTGATCGACCCGATCCGTATCTTCGGCGTCAACCTGGCGGGCGAGGCGGGCACCAACAGCACGGTGATGCTGGGCGGCTTTTCCATGCCGTCCGTGAATGCGTATTACTTTTTGTTCCTCTTCCTGTGCATCGCTGTCGTGTTCGTCACCAAGCGCCTCCAGCATTCGCGCCTGGGCCGCGCCTGGGTCGCCATCCGCGAAGACGAGATCGCCGCCAAAGCCATGGGCATCAACACGCGCAACGTCAAATTGCTGGCCTTTTCCATGGGCGCCTCGTTCGGCGGTGTGGCCGGCGCCATGTTTGCCTCGTTCCAGGGCTTTGTCTCGCCGGAATCGTTCTCCTTGACGGAATCGATCGCCGTGCTGGCCATGGTGGTGCTGGGCGGCATCGGCCATATCCCTGGCGTGATCCTGGGCGGCGTGATCTTGGCATCCATTCCCGAAGTGCTGCGCCACGTGGTGGAACCGGCCCAGCAGGCGCTGTTCGGCCATGTGGTGATCGAGGCGGAAGTGCTGCGCCAGTTGCTGTACGGCCTGGCCATGGTGTTGATCATGCTCAACCGTCCCGCCGGCCTGTGGCCAGCACCGAAGCACGAAGACCGGCCCGACCACGATGTCGACCAGCCCAACAAATCCACCGGCGTCGTGTCCGCTTAAGGGAGGGAAGCACCATGAGCGAACAGATCATTCTCAATATCGCCGGCGTAAATAAACGTTTCGGCGGCCTGCAGGCGTTGACGGACGTGGGCATTACCATCCGGCAAGGGCAGATCTATGGCTTGATCGGCCCGAACGGCGCCGGCAAGACGACCTTCTTTAACGTGATCACCGGCCTGTACCAGCCCGATACGGGCACCTTCGAGCTGGCCGGCAAGCCGTATTCGCCCTCGGCGCCGCACAAGGTGGCCAAGGCGGGCATTGCGCGCACCTTCCAGAACATCCGCCTGTTTGGCGACATGACGGCGCTGGAAAACGTCATGGTGGGGCGCCACGTGCGCTCGCACCAGGGCGTGTTCGGCGCCATCTTCCGCCACAAGGCGGCGCGCGAGGAAGAAGCATCCATCCGTCAGCGGGCGATGGAACTGCTCGACTTCGTCGGCATCGCCCAGTTCGCCAGCCGCACGGCGCGCTTCTTGTCGTACGGCGACCAGCGGCGCCTGGAAATCGCCCGCGCGCTGGCCACCGATCCGCAGCTGCTGGCCCTCGACGAGCCGGCGGCCGGCATGAATGCGACGGAAAAGCTGGCCTTGCGCGAATTGCTGGTGAAAATCAAGGCGGAAGGCAAGACCGTGCTCTTGATCGAGCACGACGTGAAACTGATGATGGGACTGTGCGACCGCATCACGGTGCTCGAGTATGGCAAGCGCATCGCGGAAGGCTTGCCGGCCGAAATACAACAAAACCCGGCCGTCATCGAGGCTTATCTGGGGGGATCGCACGCATGAGTAATACCGTATTGAAAGTGGCGGGCTTGCACGTGGCTTACGGCGGCATCAAGGCCGTGAAGGGCATCGACCTGGAAGTCAACCAGGGCGAGCTGATCGCCCTGATCGGCGCGAATGGCGCCGGTAAGACGACGACCTTGAAAGCCATCACGGGCACATTACCTGCATGCAAGATCGAAGGCACGATCAGTTACCTGGGCGAATCGCTCAAGGGCACGAAGTCGTTCCACCTGGTGGAAAGGAAACTGGCCATGGTGCCGGAAGGGCGGGGCGTGTTTACCCGCATGTCGATCCGAGAGAACCTCATGATGGGCGCCTACACGCGCACGGACAAGGCCGGTATCGAAGATGACATTGCCAAGTGGTTCGACGTCTTTCCGCGCTTGAAAGAGCGGGCGGCGCAGATGGCCGGCACCCTGTCGGGCGGCGAGCAGCAGATGCTGGCCATGGCGCGCGCCCTGATGAGTCATCCGAAGCTGCTGCTGCTCGACGAGCCGTCGATGGGCTTGTCGCCCATCATGGTCGAGAAAATCTTCGAGGTGATCCGCAAGGTGTCGTCCGAAGGCATCACGATCTTGCTGGTCGAACAGAATGCCCGTTTGGCCCTGCAGGCGGCGCACCGCGGCTATGTGATGGATTCCGGCCTGGTCACCATGGGCGGCAACGCGGCGGCCATGCTCGACGACCCGCGCGTGAAGGCGGCGTATCTGGGAGAGTAAGGGCGGGAAAGTAAAAGCGCATAAAAAATGCCCCAGCAGGGCTGGGGCATAATGGCATCCGTCGGGGAAGTGCGGGATGGATGCCTGGAGGAGCTGGTAACAACGGACCGCCTTGGCGGTCGCGCAGGAATTACTTGGCAGCGCGCGGTACGACTTTTTCAGCGGCTTGCGTGAACTGGTTCACGGCCGAGGTCAGGTTCGCTTCGATCGCTTCAACGGCTTGCTTGCTGGTTTTCGAGAATTGCTCGTAGCCTGCATTGGCGTTGCCGATGGCGCTTTTCAGGATGGCGACGGCGTTTTCCGAACCGGCTGGCGCGTTCTTGGTGACTTCTTCCACCAGGGACAAGACTTTGCGGTTGGTTTCAGCGATCTGCGATTCAGCAGCTTTGCTGAACTCGGCTTGGGTGCCCGACGTGATGGCAGCCAGGTGACGGCCGTAAGCGATGGCCTTTTCGGCGCTAGGCTGGGCTTGAGCAGCGCTCAGCGAGAAGAATTCTTGTGGATCTTTTGCCGACAGCAATTGCTTGGCGGCGGCGGTCGATTCTTCCAGCGTTGCCTTGGCAGCGGTCAGGTTCAGTTCGACGATCTTTTCGATGCCTTCGAAGGCTTTGCCCGTCAGCGACGAGAACAGGGCGAATTGGGCTTCCAGGTTGGCTTTGGTAGCGGACGAAAATTGCTCAGGAATTGAAAACATATAAATCTCCAAAAAATTCGAAATCTGGTTAATTTGATGCTGCGTGTACCGTTTGGGAAAGCAGGTGAATCTAAATTTTTCAAGCTGAACAAGAATTGTGCAACGCAACAAACCCTATTCTACGGCGAAAAAAAACGAAGTCAAGCGATTCTTGTGCGATGCAACAATTGAATAGATTTGCATCAAAAGCCGTTGTTTCTAAAGAGAAATATTTGATTTCTACGTGTCAATGGTTTGAGCTTAAACGATCGTTTCCAGGGGCTGCGGGGACGATCGCGGCGCAGCATGCTAGACTTTGCCTCCCGCACTGGCGTAGCGCCCCGGTGCCGACCCCGTTTCCCGAGTTGATACCATGTCCAATCTTCCCGCCGCGGCTGGCGCCAGCGGCAAAGCCCCCAAAGCCTCTTTCCTGACGACCCTCGCACCGATGGCCTTGCCCGGCTTCTTTGTGTTGTTATGGAGCACAGGTTTTATCGTCGCCAAGTTCGGCTTGCCGTACGCCCCGCCGCTGACCTTTTTGCTGCTGCGCTTCCTGGGCGTGCTGGTGATCCTGCTGCCGCTGGTGCTGCTGTTGCGCGCGCCGTGGCCCGTGGGGCAGTTCCGCCAGATCGCCGTGGCCGGCATCCTGATGCAGGCCGGCTACCTGGCCGGCGTCTGGTGCGCCATCAAGCTGGGCATGCCGGCCGGCTTGTCGGCCCTGATCGTCGGCATGCAGCCCGTGCTGACGGCCTGCGCCGCGCCCCTGATCGGCGAATCCGTGCGTCCGCGCCAGTGGCTGGGCCTGTTCTTTGGCTTGCTGGGCGTGGCCCTCGTCGTGTATGCGAAGATCAACCTCGTGGGCCTGACCGTGGAAAGCGTGCTGCTGTGCGTGTTTGCCCTGCTGTCGATGACGGCCGGCACCATGTATCAAAAACGCCACTGTCCCCAGTTCGACTTGCGCACCGGCACGGTGGTGCAGTTTGCCGCTTCCATCGTGGTCGTGTTGCCATTCGCCCTGTATTACGAAGGCTTGGACCTGCATTTCAGCAACGTGCAATGGACGGCGAATTTCATCGGCGCCTTGCTGTGGTCGGTACTCGTGCTGTCCATCGGCGCCATCTTCCTGCTGTTCGCCCTGATCCGCCGCAGCGACGCCACGAAAGTGACGGGCTTGCTGTACCTGACGCCGCCCACGACGGCCGTGATGGCCTGGCTGATGTTTGGCGAAGCATTTAATATGCTGGGCATCGCCGGCATGCTGGTGGCCGTGGTCGGCGTGGTGTTCGTGGTCAAGAAATAGCAGGGAGCAGGGCAGTGAACAAGCAAGCATTTGAAACACCGTCGGCGCAGCAAGCCGTCGATAGCGTCATCCTGTCGCGCCGTTCGATCCGCGCCTTTCTGCCCACGCCGGTGGCGCAGGACGAGATCGCGCGCATCCTGGAAGTGGCGGCGCGCGCGCCCTCGGGCGCCAATATGCAGCCGTGGAAAGTCTACGTGCTGTCGGGCGAGGCGCGCCTGCGCCTGTCGCGCCGCATTCTGGCCGCCTACGACGCGCCGAAGGCGCCCGATGCGCCCGCGCGCACGGCGTCGTATACCTATTACCCGCGCCAGTGGACGGCGCCGTTCATCGAACGCCGCCGCAAGATCGGCCTGGACCTGTATCAGCTGCTGGGCCTGGAACGGGGCGACACGGCGGGCATGGCGGCCCAGCATGGGCGCAATTTCCAGTTTTTCGATGCGCCCGTCGGCCTGATCTTTACCATCGAGCGGGTGCTGGAACAGGGTTCCTGGCTCGATTACGGCATGTTCTTGCAAAATATCATGCTGGCGGCGCGCGCGCGGGGACTCGATACCTGCCCGCAAGCCGCTTTCATCCACTACCATGACATCATCCGCGACGAGCTGGGCATACCTGCCAGCGAAATGGTGGTGTGCGGCATGGCCCTCGGCTATGCCGACCCGGACAAGATCGAGAACCGCCTGAGCACGGAACGCGAGCCGCTGGCCGGCTTTGTTAAATTCATGGACAAATAGATATTGCTGGCGATCTGCACCGGCAAACAGCCGATCAAGGATGAGCTTGTTTGCTGATCGCCAACGGTTTGTATTTCAGTATTGCAATAAATACTGTCGTAACTGTTAAATTGGCTTGCGATTGCTCTGCATTTCGCTACACTGCAATAAGGCAACAGCTTCACGGGGAATTATCGAATGGCTAAGTTTAAACTTGCGCTGGGTGTCCTGGCTTCCCTGCTGTTTGCACTGGCGCCGGCTGCGGCCGTGCACGCCAGGGACGCGAACGGCAAATCCTCAGCCTCCAAGAAACACAACACCAAGAAAATCAAGGTCGTGCTGCGCAAGGGCGCGACGGCCGCGCCGCGCGAAAAGAGCGTGCGCCGGGTCGTCATGGTGCGCGGCAAACGCAAGGTCATCTATCAAAAAGTCAGCAGCGTGGCCGTGCCCATGGCCGCCCCGATGCCCACCATGGGCGACCTGGCCGGCCTGAACCTCACGCGCGATCCGCTCGACCTCAAGTCGAGCGTGGCGCTGGTGCTGGACCAGAACAATTCGGAAGTGCTGTTTGAAAAGAATTCGAATGTCGCCCTGCCCATCGCCTCCATCACCAAGATGATGACGGGCCTGGTGGTGGTCGAAGCGCACCAGGACATGGATGAATTGCTGACGATTACGGACGAAGACGTCGATCGCGCCAAGTTCAGCAGCTCGCGCCTGAAAGTGGGCTCGCAATTGACGCGCGCGAATATGCTGCACATCGCCCTGATGAGCTCGGAAAACCGCGCCGCCTCGGCGCTGGGCCGCAATTATCCGGGCGGCTTGCCGGCCTTTGTCGACGCCATGAACAGCAAGGCGCGCCAGCTGGGCATGATGGATACGCATTACGTCGATTCCAGCGGCTTGTCGAAAATGAACGTGGCCAGCGCGCGCGACCTGGGCAAGCTGGCCATGGCCGCCTTCCGCCATCCGCTGCTGCGCGAGTACTCGACGGACCCGAAAGCCATCGTCGAAGCCAGCGGCCAGCCCATGCAGTTTGGCAATACGAATCACCTGGTGGCCAATCCGGGCTGGGAAATCGGCTTGCAAAAGACGGGCTTCATCAATGAGGCGGGACGTTGTCTGATGATGCAGGCCGTCATCGAAGGACGGGCCGTGATCATGGTCTTCCTCGATTCCAAAGGGAAGCAGTCGCGTACGGCCGATGCGGGGCGCATGCGCAAGTGGCTGGAAGCTTTGAAACCCGCCAACATGAGTCTGCCTGGCGGTTAAGAATGTAAAGGGCAGCGTTGCTGCCCTTTCTCTTTACTCCTGTGGAATAAAACCCAGGGTGACGGAAATCTGGTTCGCCGTTTCTACCAGGTCCACCAGCCACTCATCCTGCAGGCGGTCGGCGGGGGCGGAGATCGACAGGCCGGCGATCAGCTTGCCCGAATCGTCGCGGATGCCGGCGGCCATGCAGCGCACGCCCAGTTCCAGCTCTTCATTGTCGCGCGCATAGCCGCGCTCGCGCACCAGGCTCAGCTCGCGCTCGAGCTTTTGCAGATCCGTGATGGAATTCTTGTTGTGCCCGGCCAAGCCCGTGCGCGTGGCGTAGGCACGGATGGCTTTCGGCTCGTCCACGGACAGGAACAGCTTGCCCGTCGAGGTCAGGTGCAGCGGGCCGCGGCCGCCGATGGCGCGCACCACCTGCATGCCCGAGCGCTCGGAAAAGGCGCGGTCGATGTAGACGATCTCGTCGCCCTGGCGCACGGACAGGTTGATGGTTTGCTGGGTTTTCTTGTGCAGCTGGCGCATGAAATCGAGCGCCGCTTCGCGCACGCTGAGGCGGCTTTTCACCACATTGCCCAGTTCCAGCAGGCGCATGCCCAGGCGGTAGGTGCCCGGTTCGATGCGGTCGACGAAGCGCGTGAGCACCATGTCGTTGAGGATGCGGTGCGCCGTCGATGGGTGCAGGCCGGACACTTTCGACAATTCCTTCAGGCTGACCGGGTCCGAATATTTGGCCAGGGCATCGAGCAGGGCGACCATGCGTTCGATCACCTGGATTGTCGTCTTTGGGGCTGCGACCGGTTCAATTTTCATGATGGATTTGGTGCAATGCAGTATTCATGCATCTTTATACCATGATGTGAAAAAATAGTGAAATGTTCCGAGATATTCAGCGAATAAATTGTCACAATTCTCATGTTGGCCGTCATAATTGGCGGCTGGATGGACTTTGAACCATGGAAAACTATGCAACCTGTCAATGAATTCAAGAGCAAAAGCGGCTTGAAACGGATTTTTTCCGCCTTTTTCTACTCGCTCGATGGCTTGAAGGCGGCCTGGCGCCATGAACACGCGTTCCGCCAGGAACTGGGCCTGTTCGTCGTCGGCACCGTGATCGCCTTGCTGCTGCGCATCTCCGCGTTTGAAAAACTGGTGCTGATCGGCGTGCTGCTGCTGGTGCTGATCGTCGAACTGATCAATTCGGCAATCGAAGCCGTGGTCGACCGCATTTCGCTCGAGCGCCATCCGCTGTCGAAAAACGCCAAGGACTTCGGCAGCGCCGCCGTGCTGCTCACGTGTATCCTGGCTTTCGCCACGTGGTCCGTGGTGCTGTTCAACCGGTTCTATTAAGCACTAAATCCCCCGTTGCGCGCCGTCCATATGCGGAAATCGCATATCAAACGGCGAAACGCTTCGTTCTCTTTGCGGCCGTTGCGCCGTAATCTGGTGGCTCTGAAAGTTCAACCATACGGGGATCTTAGATGCTGTCGAAAAAAATCATCATTGCCGCCGCCATCAGCGCGTTTGCCATTCTGCAAACGGCGCAGGCTGCCGATATCACCCTGCTCAACGTGTCCTACGACCCGACGCGCGAGCTGTACCAGGATGTGAATACGGCATTTGCCAAGGAATGGAAAGGCAAGACGGGCGACAACGTCAAGATCAAGCAATCGCACGGCGGCTCCGGCAAGCAAGCGCGCGCCGTCATCGACGGCCTGGAAGCGGACGTGGTCACGTTGGCCCTGGCCTACGACATCGACGCCCTGGCCGAGCACAAGCTGCTGGCCGCCGACTGGCAAAAGCGCCTGACGCACAACAGCTCGCCTTACACCTCGACCATCGTCTTCCTGGTGCGCAAGGGCAACCCGAAAGGCATCAAGGATTGGAACGACCTGATCAAGCCGGGCGTGTCCGTCATCACACCGAATCCGAAAACCTCGGGCGGTGCCCGCTGGAACCACTTGGCAGCCTGGGGCTACGCGCTGCGCCAGCCGGGCGGCAGCGAAGCGAAGGCCAAGGATTTTCTCGGCAAACTGTATAAAAACGTGCCCGTGCTCGATTCCGGCGCGCGCGGCGCCACCACCACCTTCGTCGAACGCGGTATCGGCGACGTGCTGATCGCCTGGGAAAACGAGGCCTACCTGGCCGTCAAGGAACTGGGCCCGACCAAGTTCGACATCATCACGCCGTCCGTCAGCATCCTGGCCGAGCCGCCCGTCGCCGTCGTCGACAAGTTTGCCGACAAGCATGGCACGCGCAAGGTGGCCGAGGCTTACCTGAACTACCTGTACACGGACGAAGCGCAAGACATCATCGCCAAGAATTACTACCGTCCGGCAACGGACAAGGCGGCGAAGAAATATGCGTCGCAGTTCGCCAAGGTCAACCTGTTCACCATCGAGCAAGTGGCCGGCGGCTGGACGGCGGCACAGAAGGCGCACTTTGCCGACGGCGGCATCTTCGACCAGATTTACCAGCCTAAGTAATACCGGATGGCACGATTGCCAGACCGTTACTAAAAGGAACCATCATGGCGCTGCGCAGCTTTTCCGATTACCGGGTACTGATCGTGCCGGGCTTGCATAACAGCGGTCCCGAGCATTGGCAGAGCCGCTGGCAGCGCCTGTATCCGCAATTCGAGCGGGTCGAGCAGGATGACTGGAACACGCCCGACCTGGCCACCTGGTCGGCGCGCCTGGACCAGGTGCGGCGGCAGGATGCGCGTCCGACCCTGATCGTCGCTCACAGCTTCGGCTGCCTGACGACGGCGCACAGCCTGGCGCGCGACCCGCAGGGCGTGGCCGGCGTGCTGCTGGTGGGGCCGGCCGACCCGGACAAGTTTGGCGTGGCGAAGGCATTGCCGCAAAAGCGGCTGCCTTGCCCCGGCATCCTGATCGCCAGCCAGACGGACCCGTGGATGACGGCCGAGCACGCGGCGCAGTGGGCGCGGCGCTGGAATTGCAAGTATATTGATGGCGGTGCGCTGGGCCATATCAACGCCGAATCGCGCCTTGGCGACTGGGTCTATGGCCAGGCGCAACTGCAAACGCTGTTTGATCTGGCGCAAAGCGACAAGCGCCACCGTCAGGCAGCCTGATACGACGAACATTCCGCCACACAACCTTTCAAGGAGATCACGATGACTTTACGCCTGGGCGATGTCGCCCCTGATTTTGAACAATGCAGCTCGATCGGCCCGCTCAAGTTCCACGAGTGGGCAGGCAATTCCTGGGTGGTGCTGTTTTCCCACCCGGCCGATTTTACGCCTGTGTGCACGACGGAACTGGGCCTGACGGCCAAGCTCAAGCCGGAATTCGACAAGCGCAACGTGAAGGCCATCGCCCTGTCCGTGGACGCGGCCGAGTCGCACAAGAGCTGGATCAAGGATATCGAAGAGACGCAGAACACGGTGGTGGGCTTTCCCATCATCGCCGACGTCGACAAGAAAGTGTCGGTGCTCTACGACATGATCCACCCTGAACAATCCGTCACGGCCACCGTGCGCTCCGTCTTCATCATCGACCCGAACAAGAAAGTGCGGCTGATCCTCACGTATCCGCTCAGCACGGGCCGCAACTTCAATGAAATCCTGCGCGTCATCGACGCCCTGCAGCTGACGGACGGCTACACGGTGGCCACGCCCGGCAACTGGAACGATGGCGACGACGTCATCATTCCCTTGACCGTGCAAGACCCGGACGTGATCAAGCAGAAATATCCGAAGGGCTTTACGGCCGCCAAGCCATATCTGCGCCTCACGCCGCAGCCCAACAAGTAATTCCGGGGTCAGACCCGTCGGGTCTGACCCCAGCATTTGTCTCGGGTATAAATATGTCTAAGAAGCAAAAACGCACCTCGCCGGTGCGTTTTTTTTCGTCTGCAGATTGTGCTGGCAAGTATGCAAAATCCATCTAAGCAAATGAGAAATGGTTAGTTCTTTTTATAACGATTGCATGTGATTATTGCGCCCTATAACTCAAAAATGTAATAAGAAGGGGTTTCTATGTCTGCAGCATCAGCAGCACCGCTCAAGGCGCGCGGAGCGCCGTTTCGGGTCATGCCGGGGTTTAAGCTGTCACTGGGCTTCACGCTCTTTTACCTGGCCTTGATCGTCCTCATCCCGCTGTCGTCGGTGTTCCTGAAGACCTTCACCATGACATGGGACGCCTTCTTCAGCGCCGTCACGTCCGAGCGCGTGATGGCCTCGTACCGCCTGACGTTCGGCGCCTCGCTGATCGCCGCCCTGCTGAACGTGGTGTTTGGCGGCATCCTGGCCTGGGTGCTGGTGCGCTACAAGTTTCCCGGCAAGCGCATCATCGACGCGCTGGTCGACTTGCCCTTTGCCTTGCCGACGGCCGTGGCCGGCATCACCCTGACGGCCCTGTACTCGTCGAACGGCTGGTTCGGCCAGTTCATCGAAGGCGTGCTGGGCATCAAGGTGGCGTTCACGCCGCTGGGCGTGGTGGTGGCGCTGACCTTCATCGGCTTGCCCTTCGTCGTGCGCACCGTGCAACCGGTGCTGGAAGACGCGGAAAAGGAACTCGAAGAAGCGGCCGCCAGCCTGGGCGCCAATTCCCTGCAAACGTTTATCCGCGTTATCTTCCCCACGATCTTGCCATCGTTGCTGACGGGCTTTGCACTGGCCTTTGCCCGCGCCACGGGCGAGTACGGTTCCGTGATCTTTATCGCCGGCAATATGCCGATGGTGTCGGAAATCACGCCGCTGTTCATTATTACCAAGCTGGAGCAATACGATTACGCAGGCGCCACGGCCATCGCCGTGGTGATGCTGGTGGTGTCTTTCCTGCTGTTGTTGACGATTAACTTGCTGCAAGCATGGACGCGCGGAAAGGCGAAGAAATCATGAGTACGAATACGACTGCCGCCGCTGGCGTGGACACGGCACTGCCGACGGCGCGCCGCTTCGAGCCGAATGTCGGCCCCGTCGTGTTGGAACCATTGTGGGTGCGAACGGTATTGATCACCATCGCCTTGCTGTTCCTGACGACATTCCTCATCGTGCCCCTGGTGGCCGTGTTTGCGGAAGCGTTCAAGAAGGGCTGGGAAGCGTATATCGCCGCCATCATCGATCCGGACGCGATTTCCGCCATCAAGTTGACCCTGATCACGGCCGCCATCGCCGTGCCGCTGAACCTGGTATTCGGCGTGGCCGCTTCCTGGTGCATCGCCAAGTTCGACTTCCGCGGCAAGAGCATCCTGCTGACCCTGATCGACTTGCCGTTTTCCGTCTCGCCCGTGATTTCCGGCCTGATCTACGTGCTGATGTTCGGCGCCCAAGGCTGGTTCGGCCCGTGGCTGCAGGCGCACGACATCAAGATACTGTTCGCCGTGCCCGGCATCGTGCTGGCCACCATCTTCATTACCTTTCCGTTCGTGGCGCGCGAACTGATTCCGCTGATGCAGTCGCAGGGCAGCGAAGAGGAAGAGGCCGCCATCGTGCTGGGCGCCTCGGGCTGGAACACCTTCCGCCGCGTGACTTTGCCAAATATCAAGTGGGGTCTGCTGTATGGCGTGATCCTGTGTAACGCCCGCGCCATGGGCGAGTTCGGCGCCGTGTCCGTGGTCTCCGGCCATATTCGCGGCGAAACGAACACCATGCCGCTGCAGGTGGAGATTCTGTACAACGAGTACAACTTCGCCGCCGCGTTTGCCGTCGCCTCGCTGCTGGCCCTGCTGGCGCTGGTGACGTTGGCCCTGAAAGCCTTTATTGAGTGGCGTTTGAACGAGAGCGACGCCGACGATTCCGCCTTACGTTCCACGGAGCACTGATATGACCATCGCAGTTAAAAACATCCACAAGCGCTTCGGCGATTTCGTCGCCCTCGACAATATCTCGCTGGACTTTCCCGCCGGCGAATTGACGGCCCTGCTGGGCCCGTCGGGTTGCGGCAAGACCACCTTGCTGCGCATCATAGCCGGCCTGGAGCATCCGGACAGCGGCCAGGTGCTGCTCGATGCGGAAGACGCGTCGAACCGCCACGTGCGCGAGCGGCAAGTCGGTTTCGTGTTTCAACACTATGCGCTGTTCAAGCACATGACCGTGTTCGAGAACGTGGCGTTTGGCTTGCGCGTGAAGTCGCGCAGCGAGCGCCCGTCGGAAGACCAGATCCGCCGTAAAGTGAAAGATTTGCTGGAGCTGGTGCAGCTGGACTGGCTGGCCGACCGCTATCCGCCGCAACTGTCGGGCGGACAACGCCAGCGTATCGCCCTGGCGCGCGCCCTGGCTGTCGAGCCGCGCGTGCTGCTGCTCGACGAGCCGTTCGGCGCGCTCGACGCCAAGGTGCGCAAGGAATTGCGCCGCTGGCTGCGCCGCCTGCATGACGACTTGCACGTGACCAGCATTTTTGTGACGCATGACCAGGAAGAGGCGCTGGAAGTGGCCGACCAGGTCGTGCTGATGAACAAGGGGACCGTCGAGCAACTCGGTTCGCCTGAGCAAGTCTACAACCATCCTGCCTCGCCCTTCGTTTACGGCTTCCTCGGCAACGTCAACCTGTTCCATGGCCGCGTGCATGACGGCGTGATGGCCACGGGCGACGCCAGCTTCGAGGTGCCCGATTATGCGGGCGTGAGCGACAGCAAGGGCACGGCCTATGTGCGTCCGCACGACCTGGAAATCGACCGTTACACGCAGGGCGCCGAAGGCATCGTCGTGAAGCTGAGCCGCGCCCATGCGATCGGCCCGCTGGCCCAGCTGGACTTGCAGCGCGTCGATAACAGCGAGCTGATCGAAGCGGTGATGTCGAACGAGCGCTTCAGCCATTTGCAGCTGAAGGAAGGCGAGACCCTGGTCGTCCGTCCGAAACGTTTGCATGTGTTCGTCGAACCGACAGCAAGATAACACCTGACCAAACCTACTGCGCGTCGCGCTTTGCGGCCTGCGATGCTCACCGTACTTTAGTACGGTTGCGCTTCTTAGCCACAAATCACTGCCGCTCGCTACGGTTTTGTCAGGTGTCGCAAAGTTAACTCATATACTGGAACACTATGAATTTTCAACAACTGCGCTCGATCCGCGAAGCGGCCCGCCGCGGCTATAACCTGACGGAAGTGGCGAATGCCCTGTTCACGTCGCAGCCGGGCGTGAGCCGGCAGATCCGCGAACTCGAGGACGAGCTGGGCGTGGTCATTTTCGAACGCAACGGCAAGCGCTTGACCGGCTTGACGGAGCCGGGCAAGGGCATCCTGAAGATCGTCGACCGCCTCTTGATCGAGGCGGAAAACCTGCAGCAGGCCAGTCTCGAGTACAGCGGCCAGACCAGCGGAACGTTATCGGTGGCGGCCACGCACACGCAGGCGCGCTATGCGCTGCCGAAGGTGGTGCAGGGCTTTCGCGCCGCCTTCCCCGACGTGCGCATCGCGCTGCAGCAAAGCGCGCCTGAGCATATCGCTGAATGGGTGCTGTCGGGCAAGACCGATATCGGCATCGCCACGGAAGGCTTGAGCCAGTTTCCCGATCTCGTGTCGTTCCCGTGCTACCGCTGGAGCCATCTGATCGTCGTGCCGGACGGCCACCCGCTGCTCGAACACTCGCCGATCCGTCTGGAAGACCTGGCGAAATACCCGTTGATTACTTACGACAAGGGGTTCACGGGACGCGGCCATATTGACGATGCGTTCGCCAAGGCGGGCGTGACGACCGACATTATCCTCACGGCCATGGATTCGGACGTCATCAAGCAATACGTGGCGCTGGGCCTGGGCGTGGGCATCGTGGCCTCGATGGCCTTCGACCATGGCCGCGACAAGGGGTTGCGGGCCGTGGAAGCGTCGCATTTGTTCGCCACCAACACGACGCGCCTGGCCGTGCGCCGCGGCGCCTACCTGCGTGCCTACGCCTACGAATTCATCCTGCAGCTGGCGCCGGACCTGACGCGCGAAGACATCGACCGCGCCATGGCGGGCGAGGACGCTCTTTAAGCCAGCGCGGCCCGCTGCGCGCGCGTCAGGCTGGCCACGGCGCGCGCGTAGCTATCCTGCACCAGTTCCGCCAGGTAATCGGTGGGGAAGCGCGCCACATCGACGATGGTCACCCAGTGAAAGCGGCCCATGTAGCGGGCCGGCTTCACGCCCGGCATGTCCGTCAGTTCGATGAATCGTTCCGCGCTGACGCGCAGGCTGAAGCGCCATTGCTCGGGTGCACTGGTCTTAAAATAGGCAAACTTCTTGCCGCTCACTTCATACACGAGGATGTTCGACGGCGCACTGTACAGTACGGCTTGCGCGCCGGGCAGGGCCGCGCAAAATTCCTTCAGTTCATCTGTTGTCATTCGTCCACCGCCATGAATTGTTGCGTGTTGCGGTCGAAGGCGTACGCCGCGCCGGCAGGGGCGTCCAGCAGCGCAATAAAACGGTCGTCCACGCTGAGCACGGCGCCCAGCGACACGAGGGCCACGTTGGCGCTGTCGTTGATGTAGTCGTCGCTCTCGTCGTTGGCCGTGAAGCGCCAGCCGCTGTCGTCGTCGTTGTCCGGCGTTTCGCGGTACAGGTAGCCGACGGGCGCGCCGTCTTCCAGCACGCGTTTCGTGACGAAGCACAGGCCCGCGTAGCGGTTGACGAGGTTATCGTCATCGTCGTGCTGGGTGTTGATGATGTGGCACGCCGCGAAGGCGATGGGGTCTTTGGCCTGCAAATCCCGGATGTAGCCGGGCATGTTGTCGAGCTTGCCCGTGAAGTGCCCATGCGGCTCGACCGTATCGACCAGCACCCACATGCGCTCGGCGCCCGGCGCCTGCGGATCGTCGCTGTGGAAGGCGAAGATCAGCTTGACCACCTCGCCGGGGCGCACCTGGGCGATGGCTTCGGGCGGCGATTTATAAAAAGTGTAGGGATGGCGCGCCGCCAGTTCGGCGGCGTCGGCCAGGTGCCAGCTGGGCATGGTTATCCGTCATCAAGAAGAGTAAAACGCATGGTAGCCGATTGCGTGCCAGGATGACCACGCCTACCTGCAGGTTTGCCATTGCCGCAGCGCTAAGCCGCCGCTTGGCATGTGCTGATCTACAACAAGCCGGTTTCCCGAACCAGCGCCCGGTCATGGCAACGATGGCGGCCAGCCCCTTGATAGCCGGACTCTGCAAGAAACTGATGAGATCGATTAAAAATGCCAATGGTAAAATTTGTTTCTTTTATTGCACTTTGATTTCCCAGATGATATCTTTTGTCCAATCGCAAAGAAATATAACAAAAATATAATCAACATTGTAGTTTTTGAAATTTATCAATAGGGGAAATTATGAATACGACTAAACATGCGCTGCTGGGTCTGTGCCTGAGCGTTTCGGCTTTCCTGGCGCCATTGGCCCAGGCGGCGAGCTGGGTGGAAATCACCGATCCCGCCAAGAGCGGCTTCCTGGTGGGCGGCAAGACCGTGACTTATGGCAGCGTGGCAGCGGACTCGGTCTGGGTCTATGACGGCGCCAACCCGTCCGGCGCGCAAAGCGCTGCCGCCATCCAGAGCTTGGTCAGCAGCAAGTTTGGTCTGCCTTCCAGCGGCACGGGCTCGCTGGTCTTTGCCGCCCAGGGCGACCTGGCCAGCAGTAAGTCCGGTTCGTTCACCGTCAACTCCAGCTTCGACTACCTGGCCGTGCATTATGGCCGTGGCGAACTGCTGTTCCACTGGGACACGCCGCTGGCCGCCAATACGCTCTTCAGCATTGCCAACCTGCCGCGCGGCCTGAGCAATTTCCGTGCCTACAGTTCGGTCTCGGCCGTGCCTGAGCCAGCGACCTACGGCATGCTGATGCTGGGTCTGGGCCTGGTCGGTTTTGTCGCGCGCCGCCGCCGCGCCTGAGCCTGCAGCGCCTGCGGGCGCAAGACATGAAAAAAAGCCCGCGCATCGGAAGATGCGCGGGCTTTTTGCATGGCGGAGCGGTATTTACCAGCTATAGCCAGCCTTGGCGTAGTAATAGCGGCCGTTGAAGCCGTTCGGCGCGAAGATGCTGTAAGGCTGGGTACCGTTGACGTTCAGGTTGCCCGCGCTCGTCACTTGCGCCGGGTAGCGGTTGGTGACGTTGTCGATGCCGGCCACCAGGCGCCAGTTCTTGCCCAGTTTCACGGAACCGGACACGTCCAGCACCCATTGCGGGTCATACGTCTGGTCCAGCTTGACGTCGTTCTGCGGCACGGTGAAGCTGCCGTAGCGCGTCACGACGCCGTGCGCATTCCAGATGCCGAAGCCGTAGTCGGCGGCCAGGCTGAACTTGTCCTTCGGCGACGCCACCGTGATGCGGTCGACGCTCTGGCGGTCGATCAGTTTCAGGTTGTTGGCCGTCAGGATGGCTGGATTGTCGGCGATTTTCTGTACCGTGCTCTTGTTGTGGTTGTAGGCCACGGTGAGGTCCAGGCGGTCCTTGTCCTGCAGGTCGATGCGGTAGGTGCTGACGATGTCCACGCCTTCCGTGCGCGTGTCGACGGCATTGGTGAAGTAGCGCGCCGCGCCCACGGGTGTGCCTTGCGCCGCCAGCTGGGCCTTGAGCTTGTCGTTCAGCGCCAGGTTGGCCGAGAACAGGATGCGGTTGTCGATGTCGATGCGGTAGGCGTCCACCGTCGTCGTGAAGTTGCGGCTGGGCTGGAACTGCAGGCCCAGGCTGTAGTTGCGCGCCTTTTCCGGCTTCAGGTCTTGCGCACCGAGGGCGCGCGCCTGCGGCGTATTCACGGCGAAGGTGCCCGTCTCGATGGCCGTATTGTTGCCGTTGATGACCTGGAAGTTGGTGGTGGTGATGGTGTAGTACTGCTGCGCCAAGGATGGCGCGCGGAAGCCGCTCGACACCGTGCCGCGCAGGGACAGCGCGTCGGTGAATGCGTAACGGGCCGAGCCCTTGACCGAGGTGGTGCTGCCGAAGTCGCTGTAGCGCTCATGGCGCAGGGCCACGCCGCCGGACAGTTTCTTCGTCGCTTCCGCTTCCAGGTTCACATAGACCGACTCGTTGTGGCGCGAGTGGCTGCCCGCGTTGGCGGGACGGAAGCCGGCAAAGCCTTGCGAGCCGCCGCCCGTGTACGACGCTTCGTCGCCGGCGCCGATGCTGTACTTTTCATGGCGCGCTTCGGCGCCCACGGCCACCGTCAGGGGGCCCGTAAAGAAAGAGACAGGAAATTCGCGCGCCGCATCGAGGTTGAACACCGTCTGTTCGTTTTTCAGCGAGCCGGCATAGAAATGCGTGGGGCTGTTCGCGCCCAGCGACTGGTTGACTGTGTTGTCCAGGTCCAGTTCGAACTTGTTGCTGCCGTAATTGAGGCTGGCATCCCAGCGCCAGCCGGCCGCATCGCCGCGCAAGCCCGTGACGATGGATTGGTCGGTCAGGGTGCTGTTTTGCAGCGGCAAGAAGCCTTCCGGGAAGATCGGCGTGCGCTGCGAGTATGCCTTGGTGACCGAATCCTGGATCAGGGCCGTGCGCCAGGTGGCGGCGGCCGAGGTGTCGCGCTTGCCATAGTTGCCGAAGGCATACCAGTCGAGGTTATCGCTGATGTGGTATTCGCTGTTGAGGAAAATCGTTGCCGGTTTGCTTTCCGGGTCGCCATAGCGCTGGTTGACCTTGCCGTAGCGCGGTTCCAGCGGATTGCGGAAGTCGGCGCCGGCGCGGTTGGTCGGGTCGCGTTCCGCCACTTCGGCCGAGACGCGCACCCAGCCGTCCTCGCCCAGGGCGAAGCCGGCCGAACCCTTGATGGATTTTTGCTTGCCGTCGCGTTCCTGCGTCTGGCCATAGCCCACTTCGATGTCGCCGCCGGCCGCGCCTTTTTTCAGGATGATGTTGATCACGCCGGCAATCGCGTCGGAACCGTACTGGGCCGCCGCGCCATCGCGCAGCACTTCCACGTGGTCGATGGCGGCCAGCGGGATGGCATTCAGGTCGACAGGCGCCGAGCCGCGGCCCAGCGAACCGTTGACGTTGACGACGGCCGAGGTGTAGCGGCGCTTGCCGTTCACCAGTACCAGGGTCTGGTCCGGCGACAGGCCGCGCAACTGGGCCGGACGCACGGCGTCGCTGGCGTCGGCGCCCGTGGCGCGGGCGAAGTTCAGCGATGGCAGCAGGCGCGCCAGCACGGTGGCCAGTTCGCCCGAACCCGTGCTTTGCAGGTCGCGCGAAGTGAGGATGTCGATCGGCGATTCGGAATCGATGGTGCGGCGGTTCTTGGCGAAGGTGCCGGTGACGACCACCGATTGCAATTCGCCTTCGGCCGGCAGCTCTTGCTGCGCTTGCGCCTGCATCGGCAGGCTGAAGCAGGCGACCAGGCTGGCGGCGATCACGGTTTTTACGGGGAGGGCGGGACGCTGGGAGCGGGCGGTGCTTGAACTCATCGACGATATCTCTTCGGTTGTGGTTGCGCGGACCATGGCGGTCCGGTGATGCAATCAGATTAACAGTGGGCACGCGGCGTGCTTACGAATCGTTCTGTCTATCGATATGCAATAAATATCTGAAAGACGTCAACATGGTGCGCGTAGCGCATATGGCCTCGTTTCCAGCATACGACCGGGTACGGCAAGGCTGCAATGCTGCACAGCAGTAAATTGCTCAGTGTTGTATAAATGCGACTATGCACTCCCCGGATTGGGCGGGATGGCGGACGGGGCGGTACTGGCAGTCTCAATGCGGCTGAGCCGGAATGGACTCCTGGTGGCGGATCGCTTCGACGACGATCCGCAGCGCCCGCGATTCATGGCGGCGGCTGGGATAGTAAGCGTGGAGGCCAGGAAACTTTCCACACCAGTCACGCATGACGCTGATTAAGCGGCCTTCGCGTACATGCTCGGCCACCATGTCTGCCGTCACGAAGGCCAGGCCATTGCCGCTCAAGGCGGCTTGCACCATGGGAACGGCGCTGGTAAACACGGTCTGGCCACGCACCCGCGCTTCCACATTGCGCCCCTCATGCTGGAGCTCCCACGCGTAAATGCCGCCACTGCTGGCGAGGCGCAGCGTGATGCAATTATGTTTCAGCAGCTCTTGCAGGCTGGCCGGTTGCGCATGCCAGGAGAAGTAGTCTGGCGAACCGACGATCATGGTCGGAATGTCGGGCGTGAGCCGCACGGCGATCATGTCCTCCTCGACCTGGTCGCCGTAGCGCACGCCGATGTCATAGCGGTCCGCCGCGATATCGACCAGCTTGTAATCGGACTGAATCTCGATATGCAGATCGGGATAATGGGGCAGCACTGGCGCAAGCCTTGGCCACAGCAGCGTATCGATAATATGGTCGATGGCGGTGATGCGCACGGTACCCGCCGGCTTGCCATTCAAATCGCTGACAGCAGCGATTTCGGCATTGACCTCTTCCAGCCGCGGCGCGACGTTGGTCAGCAGGCGCTCGCCTGCTTCTGTCGGTGAAACACTGCGCGTCGTCCGATTGAGCAGCCGCACGCCCAGCCGCGCTTCCAGGTCACGAATGATGTGGCTGAGCGTGGATTGGGACATGCCGAGCTTGATGGCGGCACGCGTGAAACTGCGTTGGCGAGCCACTTCAAAAAATATCAAAATATCAATAATATTATCTCTGGCCATGTGCATCATTCCTGAACCGGCGGTGGAGGGTATCCCGTGGTGGCGCCCTGCAAGCGCTGATACCAGGGGGGAGTGTGCGAATTTTCATATAAATATACAGAACATTCATGGCTGTGGCACATATACCTGTTCGGATTTCCGGTGCGCCGATGCGGCAAGTGCCCCTTACGATGTCGCCAAGGTATTCAGCCCATCCCACACCGTACGAACTGGAGAACAGAGATGAGCATCAATGATGTAGCGCGCCGCGATTTCCTCAAGACTGCTGGCACCGGCATGGCCGTGCTGGGCAGCCTTTCCCTTGCCGGTGGTTCCGCGTTCGCTGCCGAAAGCAAGCCCGTGCCTGATATGTCGAACCAGGCTGACAATTTCTACCGGAGCGAAACCGTCGTCGCGCAAAAGGTCGCGTTTGACAACCAGTATAAAATGAAGGTGGTCGGGAATCTCTTCACGCCCAAGAACTTCAACCGGAATTCCAGGCATGCGGCGATCATCATCGGCCATCCGATGGGCGCGGTGAAAGAGCAAAGCTCGAACCTGTATGCACAAAAGCTGGCCGAACAGGGCTTCGTCACGCTGGCCATCGACCAGTCGTTCTGGGGTGAAAGCGCAGGCCAGCCACGCAATGCCGTGGCGCCGGACATCTACGCCGAAGCGTTCAGTGCGGCGGTCGATTACCTGGGCACCCAGTCATTCGTGGACAGGGAGCGCATCGGCGTTCTCGGCATTTGCGGCAGCGGCAGTTTCGTCATCAGCGCCGCCAAGATCGATCCGCGCATGAAGGCCGTTGCCACTGTCAGCATGTACGACATGGGCGCGGCCAACCGCAATGCGCTGCATCACTCGCAGACGCTCGAGCAACGCAAGCAGATCATTGCCGAGGCGGCGCAACAGCGCTACGTGGAATTTACCGGTGGCGCAATCGCGTATACGGGCGGCACCGTGCACAAGCTCGATGGCAATACGCATCCGATCCAGCGCGAGTTCTATGACTTCTATCGCACCCCGCGCGGAGAGTTCACGCCGGCAGGAGCGTCGCGCGAGCTGACGACGCACCCGACGATGACCAGCAACGTCAAGTTCATGAACTTTTATCCGTTCAACGACATCGAGACGATTTCCCCGCGTCCCATGCTGTTCATCACGGGCGACCAGGCGCACTCCAAAGAATTCAGCGAAGAGGCCTACCGGCTTTCGGCCCAGCCCAAGGAACTGGTGATCGTGCCAGGCGCAGGACACGTCGACCTGTATGACCGCGTGAAACTCATCCCGTGGGAAAAGCTGCAGGCCTTCTTCCACCAGCATCTGGCATAGGCGCATACCATGACAGTACCGATAAGCAGCGCGCCTCAAGACGGCGTCCGCGGGCACGGCAATACCGGGGCGCAGGCGGCCATGTGGGGCGGTGTCTTTGCGATGACGCTGTGCGTTTTCGCGCTGATCGCCTCGGAGTTCATGCCGGTCAGCCTGTTGACGCCGATGGCCAGGGATCTGCTGGTCAGCGAAGGCCTGACAGGGCAGGGGATCGCCATCTCCGGCGCGTTTGCGGTACTCACCAGCCTGTCGATTTCAGCAATGACTGCCAGCATGAACCGCAAGACCCTGTTGCTGGGGCTGACAGCACTGATGGCCGTCTCCGGGGCTGTTGTCGCGATGGCGCCGAATTACTTCCTGTACATGGTCGGCCGCGCACTGATCGGCGTGGTGGTGGGCGGTTTCTGGTCGTTGTCGGCCGCCACCGCGATACGCCTGGTGCCCTCGGATCAGGTGCCGCGTGCCCTGGCCATCTTCAATGGCGGCAATGCGCTGGCGACCGTTGTTGCCGCGCCACTGGGCAGTTACCTCGGTTCCGTCATCGGATGGCGTGGCGCATTCTTCTGCCTGGTGCCCGTGGCCTTGATTGCCTTTCTCTGGCAGTGGCTCAGCCTGCCTTCCATGCCGCCCCAGGCTGGGTCGGCCGGTTCGCGCAATATCTTCAAACTGCTGCAGGACCCGAAGGTTGCCCTGGGCATGCTGGCTGTCAGCACGTTTTTCATGGGACAGTTCGCCCTGTTCACCTATTTGCGCCCCTACCTTGAAAGCGTCACGCGGGTAGACATCTCCACGCTGTCGCTGATTCTGCTGGCAATCGGCGCAGGCGGCTTCATCGGCACCACCATCATTAGCAAGTTCTTGAAGTGGCATTTTTTCCGGACGCTGGTAGGCATTCCCATCCTGATGGGCCTGATCGCCGTGGCGCTGACCGTCTTTGGCAGCAAGGTCGCTGCCGTGACGGTATTGCTGGGCATATGGGGCCTGGTCGCGACCGCCGCGCCGGTAGGCTGGTGGTCATGGCTGGCAACAACGCTGCCCAGGGATGCAGAGGCGGGTGGCGGCCTGATGGTCGCTGTCGTGCAACTCGCCATCGCCCTCGGTTCCACGGTCGGCGGCTTGCTGTTCGACAAAAGTGGCTACCAGAGCGCATTCATCGCCAGCGCGGCCGTACTGCTGCTGGCGGCCTTCCTGACCTCGCGCCTGCAAGCGTTGCGGGCAGCTTGAATCATTTACAAGGAGCAGACTATGATCACGTGCAAGCCAGCAGTTCCCAACGGCGCCCGGCATGGACTGGGCCTGTTGCTGGGCCTGCTCTCCCTCGGCGCTTGCGAAGCCCGGCAGCAGCCCGCTTCCGTGCCATACGCTCCGGTCGCCGCTGGCGCCTCCCTGAAGCCCGAGCGGTTGCGTTTATCGATGCGCGTGGGCGAACGCCGCTTCGCCGTCACCTTGTCCGACAACGCGACGGGGCACGCCTTTGCCGCAATGCTGCCGCTGACGCTGGATATGGCCGAACTCAACGGAAACGAAAAGCATGCGGATCTGGCGAAGGCGCTGCCTGCCAATGCATCGCGGCCAGGCACCATACGCAACGGCGACCTCATGCAGTACGGTACGAAGACCGTCGTGGTTTTCTACAAGACATTTACGTCACCGTATTCCTACTCGGCCATTGGCCGCGTAGCCGATCCTGAAGGCCTGGCCCAGGCACTGGGCCGGCATGGGGCACAGGTCGAGTTTATCCAATACCAGTCAATACCCGGTGGTGGCGCTTGCCACCTGGATAGCACAAGATGTACAAGCGTGAGATCGAAGCGAACATGGCTTCGCTATACAAGAAACCCGGATACGGCCCTTTCTGAGCAGGGCGCAGAATAACCCGATTCGGATCGCCGCAGACAGCCCGACCCAAACTCACCCCCGAAAGGAAACCTCATGATACTCAAACGCGCCGGCACACAGCCATCCCAAAAAGGACCAGCCGAATATTTTACTGGCGTGGTTCGCATCGATCCACTGAACTTCCCACCCGCACCGGCGCGCGCATCGTGCGCGAGCGTCACGTTTGAACCGGGTGCGCGTTCAGCCTGGCACACCCATCCACTCGGCCAAACCCTGCTCGTCACGGCCGGCTGCGGCTGGACGCAATGCGAAGGCGAAGCCATCGTTGAAATCCGGGCCGGCGATGTGATCTGGTGCCCGCCCGGTCACAAGCACTGGCACGGTGCGACCCCGACCACCGCGATGACCCACATCGCCATCCAGGAAGCGCTCGATGGCGTCAACGTGATCTGGATGGAAAAAGTGACCGACGAAGAATATGCGGCGGGACTGCCATCAGACCGGCTGGCAGCCCCGCAAAACGCCTGTCGGGCGTCTTGATCTTGCTGATCATGCCGCCTGTTTGCCGCGCAGCGCGCGCGCGCAATCCTTGATCAGGGCGGGACCGGCGTAGATCAGGCCGCTGTACAGCTGCACCAGCTGCGCGCCCGATTCGAACTTGGCCAAAGCATCCTTGCCCTGCATGATGCCGCCCACGCCGATGATGGGCAGGGCGTCGCCCAGTTCCGCCTTCAGCAAACGGATCACATTGTTCGACAGCTCGAATACGGGCGCGCCCGACAGGCCGCCCGCCTCGGCGCCGTGCGGCATGCCTTCGACGGCGCTGCGCGACAGGGTCGTGTTGGTGGCGATGACGCCGTCGATCTTGTGGCGCGTGAGCGACTCGGCGATGCTTTTCACCTGTTCGCCATCCATGTCCGGCGCGATCTTCAATGCCAGCGGCACGTAGCGCTTGTGCTTGTCCGCCAGGCGCGCCTGCGCGTCCTTCAGTTGCGACAGCAGGGCGTCGAGTTCCGACGCGCCCTGCAGCTGGCGCAAATTCTTGGTGTTCGGCGACGAGATGTTCACCGTCACATAGCTGGCGTAGGGGTAGACTTTTTCCAGGCACAGCAGGTAATCGTCGGCCGCCCGTTCGATGGGCGTGTCGGCGTTCTTGCCGATGTTCAGGCCCAGCACGCCGGCGCGCTCCTGGTAAAACTTCGACGCCTGCACATTGGCCACGAAGGCGTCCACGCCGCCATTATTGAAACCCATGCGGTTGATGATGCCCTGCGCCTGCGGCAGGCGGAACATGCGCGGTTTCGGATTGCCCGCCTGCGCGCGCGGCGTGACGGTGCCCACTTCGATCGAGCCGAAACCCAGGTCGGCCAGCGCGTCGATGTAGGCGCCATCCTTGTCCAGGCCGGCGGCCAGGCCGACGGGATTGGGGAAAGTGATGCCCATCACCGTGCGTGGGTCTGCCGCCGGCTTGCCGGCCAGCTTCGTCAGGCCCAGCGCGCTGGCGCGTTTCAGGGCGGGCAGGGTGAAATGGTGGGCCGCTTCGGCATCCATCGAAAACAGCAAGGGACGGGCGAGGGAGTACAGGAATTTTTCAGACATGGGGCGCTTTGAGTAGGTGTGCGGGCGACCGGGAAGGGCTGGCGGCGCGCGAAATAAGTGCCGTATTTTACCGTGTTCCGCGCGGCTGCCGGGTGTATAGTTCTATTTGGTCTAATGCAACATTAATTCCTTGATAATTTGCATTCGGCCGCGGACCTTCCTGTTTTTTCTCTGTTCTGTTGACTTCATAAGCGAGACATCGATTGAAAAAGACACGCATCCTGACCGCCATCGCGGCCGCCAGCGCACTGCTGCTGAGCTACCCGGCCCTGGCCCTGCCCAATACCCAAGACACCCGCATGCTGAGCGAACCGGCCGTCTCCAGCCGCCACATCGCCTTCATCTACGCGGGCGATTTGTGGCTGTCGAACCTCGACGGCGGCGGCGCGCGGCGCCTGACGTCGGACCTGGGCGACAAATCGAATCCCGTGTTTTCGCCCGACGGCAGCCTGATCGCGTATAGCGCGAACATCGACGGCAATGTCGACGTGTATGTGATCGCGGCGGCGGGCGGCGTGCCGCGCCGCCTGACCTTCCACCCGGGCGCGGACCTGGCGCAAGCGTTCACGCCCGATGGCCATGCCGTGATGTTTACCTCGCCCCGCGCCGCCTTCAACAACCGCTTCCAGAAGCTGTTTACGGTGCCTGTGGCGGGCGGCGTGGAAACCCAGCTGGAGATCCCGAATGCATCGCGCGCCACGTATTCGCCGGACGGCAAGCGCATTGCCTATAACCCGCTGATGCCCGCTTTCAAGCAGTGGAAGCGCTACCGGGGCGGCACCAATTCCTGGCTGTGGCTATTTTCGTCCAGCGACAAATCCATCGAAAAAATTCCCCAGCCGACCACGCGTTCGAACGACGTCGACCCGATGTGGATAGGCGATACCGTGTACTTCCGTTCGGACCGCAACGGCGAATTCAACCTGTTTGCGTATGACGTCAAGACGAAAGCCGTGCGCCAGCTGACGCGGCACGCGGATTTCCCCGTGCTCAACGCGTCGGCCGCGAACGGCACCATCGTCTACGAGCAGGCCGGCTATCTGCACTCGTTTGATATCGCCAGCGGCCAGGCGCACAAGCTGACCATCGGCGTGGCCAGCGACCTGGGGCAGGCGCGGCCCCGCTGGGTGCAGAACGCGAAATACATCCGCGACGCGTCGATTTCGCCGTCGGGCGCGCGCATCGCCTTCGAATACCGGGGCGAGATCGTCACCATCCCCGCCGACAAGGGCGACGTGCGCAACCTGACGCAGACGGCCGGCGCCCACGAGCGCACGCCCATCTGGTCGCCCGACGGCCGCTCGGTCGCGTATTTCTCGGACGAGTCGGGCGAGTATGAATTGCATGTGCGCGCGCAGGATGGCAAGGGCGCGGTGCGCAAGTTCAAGCTCAATGGCAGCGGCTTCTATGACAACGCCGTCTGGTCGCCCGACAGCAGGAAGATCGCGTTTACCGACAATGGCTGGAGCATGTACGTGATCGATATCGGCAACGGCAAGGTGCAAAAGATAGCCACGGAGCCGATGTATGGCGTCGACAAGAGCATGCGCGCCTCGTGGGCGCCCGATTCGCGCTGGCTGGCCTATACGCTCAATTCGCCCACCTACACGCGCAGCGCCTACATCTATTCCGTCGAGCAGAACAAGTCCATGCCCGTGACCGATGGCTTGTCCGACGTGGCCCAGCCCGTGTTCGACAAGAGCGGCAAATACCTGTACTTCTTCGCCTCGACCAACGCAGGCCCCAGCAACAACTGGTTCTCGCAGCAGAACGAAGACAACCTGGTGACGCGCACCGTGTGGATGGCTGTGCTGCGGCGCGACTTGCCGTCGCCCCTGATCAAGGAAAGCGACGAGGAAAAGGCCGCCAGCGCGGAGAGCAGGAAAGACACGGCGAAGACGGAAGCGGAGCCGAAGAGCGAAGCGAAGATCGATCCGAAGACGGGCCGCGACGACCCGAAAGTGGCGGTGGCGCCCGTGGCGCCGATCAGCATCGATTTCGACGGTATCGCCACGCGCATTGTCGACCTGCCGCTGCCGGCCGCGCAGTTTTCCAGCCTGGCCGCCGGCGCCGCGGGGCAGATCTTTTTGCTGCGCGAAAGCGACGGCAAGAAGGCCGTGCAGCGCTTCGACCTGAAGGAGCGCAAGGCGGAAACCGTGGTGGCCGAAGCCGATGATTTCGAGGTCTCGGCCGACGGCAAGAAGCTGCTGTACCGCCAGAAGGACAACTGGGCCATGGGCTCCGCCACGGGCAAGCTGCTGGCGCCGGGCGAAGGCAAGATCAAGGTTGACGCCATCGAGGTGAAGGCCGATCCGCGCGCCGAGTGGGCGCAGATTTTCAATGAAGTGTGGCGCATCAACCGCGATTATTTCTATGACCCGGGCATGCATGGCGTGGACTGGAAGGCCATGCGCGACAAGTACGCCGTCTTCCTGCCCGAGCTGTCCAGCCGCGCGGACCTGAACCGCCTGATTCAATGGATGTGCAGCGAACTGGCCGTGGGCCATCACCGCGGCGGTGGCGGCGACGATTTTCTGGATGCGAAGAAGGTGCCGGGAGGCCTGCTGGGCGCCGACTATGAAGTGAGCGACGGCCATTACCGCTTCAAGAAGGTGTATGGCGGCTTGAACTGGAATCCGGCCCTGCGCGCGCCGCTGACGGAGCCGGGCCTGAACGTCAAGGCGGGCGAATACCTGCTGGCCGTCGACAGCCGCCCCTTGCTGCCGCCGACGAATATCTACAGCGCCTTCGAGAACACGGCCGGCAAGGCCATCGACCTGACCGTGGGGCCGTCGGCCGACGGCAAGGGCGCGCGCACGATCACCGTCGTCCCCGTGCCGACCGAGGATGCCTTGCGCAACCGCGACTGGATCGAGGGCAATATGCGCAAGGTCAATGCGGCCACCAACGGCAAGGTGGCGTACGTGTACGTGCCCAATACGGCGGGCCTGGGCCACACCTACTTCAAGCGCTATTTCTTCCCGCAGGCGGACAAGCAGGCCATCATCGTCGACGAGCGTTTCAATGGCGGCGGCAGCGTGGCCGATTACTACATCGAGATCCTGCAGAAGAAGGAAATCGCCTGGTGGACCATGCGCTACGGCGCCGACATGAAGACGCCGTCCGCTTCGATCCAGGGACCGCGCGCCATGCTGATCGACGAGACGGCCGGTTCGGGCGGCGACCTGCTGCCGTGGATGTTCCGCAAAAATAACATGGGCCCGCTGATCGGCAAGGCGACATGGGGCGGCCTGGTGGGCATCCTCGGTTTCCCCGTGCTGATGGATGGCGGCACGATCACGGCGCCGAACCTGGCGTTCTGGACGCGCGAAAACGGCTGGGGCGTGGAAAACGAAGGCGTGCCGCCCGATATCGAAGTCGAGCAAACGCCGGCCGACGTCATCGCCGGCCGCGATCCGCAGCTGGAAAAGGCGATCGAGGTGATCCAGGCCGAACTGGCGAAGAACCCGCCCGTGCGGCCTGCGCGTCCGGCGTTTCCGGACAAGAGCAAATAAGAGGGCAAATAAGGCGGCAATGCAAACCCAGCAGCAAAGGCCGGGGTCGTACCCTCAGGGTACGACCCCAGTGTCCGCCGTAGGGTTTAATTTACAAGATCACCCACTGCCCCTTGATCCGCGCTTCCAGCGGCTTGAAGTTGATCTTATACGCCATCTTCGGACTCTGTTCTATCCAGTAGCCCAGGTAGATGTAGGGCAGTCCCAGCTCCTGCGCCTGGGCGATCTGCCACAGCACGTTGTAGGTGCCGTACGAGGCGCCCGGCACGTCGGGGTCGAAAAACGTGTAGACGGACGACAGGCCATCGGCCAGCACGTCGATGATGCTGACCATGCGCAGGGTGCCGTCAGGCTCGCGGAACTCCACCAGGCGCGTGTTGACCCGGCTTTGCAGCAGGAATTGCGCGTACTGGTCGCGGCTGTCCTGGTCCATGCCGCCGCCCGCGTGGCGCGTGCTCTGGTAACGCAGATACAGCTCGTAGTGTTCGTCGAGGAAGGACAGGGTGGCCACGCCCGCCTGCAGGTTGGCGTGGCGGTTCCAGGCGCGGCGCTGGTTGCGGTTGGGCGCGAACTCGCCGGCCACCACGCGCACGGGGATGCAGGCCTGGCAGCCGTCGCAATACGGGCGGTAGGTGAAAATGCCGCTGCGGCGAAAGCCGTTGCGCACCAGTTCCGAATACACGTCGCTGTTGATCAGGTGCGAAGGCGTGGCCACCTGCGAGCGGGCCTGGCGGTCGTCCAGGTAGCTGCACGGATACGGTGCCGTCGTGTAGAACTGCAGGGTGGCAAACGGTAGTTCGTTCAGGTGCGTCATGCTGATCCTGTCTGGTCTGTCCGCAGCAATGGAAATGTGCCTGGCGGTGTGCCTGGAGATATCATAGCTTTTTTACGCCGGCGGCGCAGCATGCCAGTCGGTGATTTGCGCTGCTTCAATGGCGATCCTTACATGGGCCAGGAAGCGCGCACGCGAAATGGGCGCCGCGCCCAGCGAGGCCAGGTGTTTCGTTTCTTGCTGGCAGTCAATCATGGCCACGCCGCGCGCCCGCAAAAAGCGCACGAGGTGCGCCAGCGCGATCTTCGAACCATCCGAAACGCGGGCGAACATCGATTCGCCATAGAACATGCGCCCGATCGACACGCCATACGCGCCGCCCACCAGTTCGCCGTCCAGCCACAGTTCCGACGAGTGTGCGTAGCCCAGCTTGTGCAAGCCCGTGTAGCCGGCGATGATGTCGTCGGAAATCCACGTGCCCGGACCATCCTTGCGCGGCGCCGCGCAGGCGCGCATGACGGCGTCGAAATCGCCGTCGAAGCGCAGCTGCCAGCGCCCGTCCGTGGCGGCGCTGCGCTCGACCTTGCGGATCGCCTTGGCCAGGCTGTCGGAGACCTTGAAGTCGTCCGTCATCAGCACCATGCGCGGGTCCGTGCTCCACCACAGGATGGGCTGGCCCTCGGAAAACCAGGGGAAGATGCCGCGCCGGTAGGCGTCGAGCAGGCGCGCGGGCGACAGGTCGGCGCCGGCCGCCAGCAGGCCGGGCGCCTCGTCGGTGAGGGCGCGCGAGACGTCGGGGAACGGGGTGTGGATGTCGAGCCAGGGAATCATGCGGCGTCAAAAATGGCGGGTGATGGGGGCTTACTCGGCATCCGCGCGCGCCATCGGGCGCGTGATGTCGCCCGTATGCACACCGTAGCTGCCGCCTTCGCGGATCTTCACGCGGTCGGCAAAGAACAGTTCCAGGGTGGCGCGGATGGTGGGGAAGGCCAGGTCATCCCACGGAATTTGCGCTTCCGTAAACAGCTGCACGTCCAGGCTTTCGATGCCGGGCGCGAAATCAAGGTCGCGCAGGCGCGCCAGGTAGAACAGGTGCACCTGGTGCACGCGCTGCACGTTGAGCAGCGAAAACAGGGGCCCCAGCTCGATATTCGCGCCCGCTTCCTCCACCGTTTCGCGCTCGGCCGCGTCGGACGTCGTTTCGTCGTTTTCCATGAAGCCGGCCGGCAGGGTCCAGTAGCCCAGGCGCGGCTCGATGGCCCGCTTGCACAGCAAGACCTGCAGCTGGCCATCCTCTTCCCAGACGGGAATCGAGCCGACCACCATTTTCGGGTTCTGGTAATGGATGGCGTCGCAGTTGGCGCAGACATAGCGCGGACGGTTGTCGCCTTCCGGAATGGACAGGCTGACAGGGTGGGCGCATTCGGAGCAGAATTTCATGGGCAGGCTTGGAGTAGGGATGGCATCGGACAAGACGATAGTGTAACGCTTACTGTACACCGATTGCGCGCTGTGTGGCGTGACGGGCGGACACAATGCCAGCTGCTAGTTGGCCGACCTTTTTTAATGCATTTTAATTTAATAGCTCTATTACAGCCGAAGTTGAGATAGCTATTGCCTAAGTCACCCGTTTGCCCTTATAATTCGAGTGCGGGGTGGAGCAGTCTGGCAGCTCGTCGGGCTCATAACCCGAAGGTCACAGGTTCAAATCCTGTCCCCGCAACCAATATATGAAAGCCGCTGATTCTTGCAAGAGAATCAGCGGCTTTTTC